>Ga0308169_10001624_pt1 | contig 25573 bp, 27 predicted proteins | sample PhyBR1_2_FD_202139 | JGI IMG/M metagenome (GOLD analysis project Ga0308169, IMG submission 202139) | Phyllosphere microbial communities from UC Gill Tract Community Farm, Albany, California, United States - DLSLSB.R1 | ecosystem: Host-associated > Plants > Phyllosphere > Unclassified | place...
CATATGCCTTGTGTGGAGGCCCAGTTCGAGGTTTTGGGTGGCGAATTCAGCGCGTGCAAGATTTGCATGAACAAGTTACCGGTTGGTCCACCTCGTCCCATATTTCCACCCTCACCGAGCGACACCCTCGCACAATGTAAGTCTGCTCGGACCGCCCCGTTCTTGCATCGGACACTGATTCACAGGTCGCGGCTGATCATCCTCAACCTTCCGCCGACTGTCACGCCTGCCTCGCTCCGCTCGCAGCTGACCCAACCGGCAAACCTCAAAGATGCAACCATAACCGACCTCAAGGTCAACACGAAGCGCCGCTTCGCCTTCGTGGGGTACAAGACTGTTGGAGATGCGGAAAAGGCCAAGAACTGGTTCGACGGCTCGTTCGCCCTTGGCGGCGGGAAGGTCAAGGTCGATTTCGTGAGAGACGAGGTGGGTCATGGTCCCCGTTGCAATAGGCGTGAAGCTGACGCGCAGCCCCTCGCGCCGAAGCCCAAGCGGGTGAAGCTTGAGCAGCCACCGAAAAAGGATTCACAGATGGAGGAGGCACCGGCAGCTGGACCATCGAAGCAGCTGCAAGAGTGGATGGACGTGATGAAGGGGACGGACTCGTCGGTGCCGGGCGGATCGGCCGGTGTCGTTCCGGGCGAGGAAGGGTGGGTTGCGGATGGATTACAGAAGGACAAGAAGAAGGCGGAGAGCAAGAAGGGCCAGGAAAAGGCACAGGAGGCTGTAGACGAAGAAGAGACAGGAGAGGACGACGACGACGCGGCTTGGCTGCGCAAACGACAGACAGCACAGCTGGCGGAGCCGGGCTCGGCGGCAGAGACGGTCAAAGCGGTAGGTTGGGGCCGTGGGCTTACTGAACCTAACTCATGGCAGGCCGACGCAGAGAGGGACTTGATCTTGTCGACGGGACGTCTGTTCGTCCGGAATCTGGCGTTCTCCGTCACGTCCGAAGACCTCTCGGCGCAGTTCAGCAGATACGGTCATATCGAGTCGGTCCATCTGCCCGTCTCACAGTCGGGTGAACCGCTCGGAACGGCGTATGTCCTCTACCGGGACCCCGCAGACGCTTGGAGCGCGTACCAAGCCTTGGACAAGACGACGTTTCAGGGTCGCCTACTACATGTTTTGCCGGGACGAGCACGCCCAGGACAAGAAGTCAAAGCGCAGGGGGTGGGCGAGGTGCAGGGCGGCGTGCTGGGTAAAGTCAAGCAGGGCCACAGCGATGTGTTGAACAAATCGGACGCGAAGAAGAAGGCGGACAATGCAAAGGGCGTCAACTGGGCGACACTGTACATGAACGTGAGTCGGCGAACATCTCCCGAAGCACGGGAGAGCTGAACTGACTTGCAGAGCGACGCGGTGGCCGCATCCGTCGCCGACCGGATGGGCATATCCAAGTCCGAGCTTCTCGCTGCGGATCCCTCGTCATCCTCCGTCTCATCCGCCGTTAAGCTCGCCCTTGCCGAAACGCACGTCATCGCGGAAACGAAGCAGTACTTTGCGGACGCGGGACTCAACGTCGACTCGTTGCAACCCCGCACGCCTAGGTCGCAGACGATATTACTAGTCAAGAACATCCCGTATGGGACCTCGATACACACCCTCACGGACATGTTCAGTGCACACGGCGAGACGACGCGGATACTCCTGCCTCCCGCCGGGACGATCGGCGTCGTCGAGTACAAGCTCGCGGAAGATGCGAGCCGGGCGTTCAAGGCGTTGTCGTACAAGCGGATTGGCAACGCCGTGCTGTACCTAGAGAAGGGTCCTATGGGGATGTTCAACGCCCCGGCGGGGCCTTCGCCAGCCGAATTGGAGATGGCAGAGAAGGCTGCGCTGGCTGAGCGCGTTGCCCATGCGGCCGACGCGCCCGCAGAGGGCGACGAGGCGGGCTCGACGCTGTTCTTGAAGAACCTCTCGTGGAATACGACAACGCAACGACTGCAGGCGATCCTCTCGACGCTTGCTGGTTTCTCATTCGCGCGCGTACAGACCAAGCCGGATCCGAAACGGCCCGGCGAGAAGCTGTCGATGGGATACGGCTTCGTTGGGTTCAAGACGCGTAAGGATGCGCAAAAGGCGCTGGGCGGGCTCGAGGGCTTCGAGATCGACGGCAAGGTCCTCGAAGTCAAGTTCGCCCAGCGCGGCGCTGAGGACGTCGACGACGACGCGAAGAAGAAGGCCGCAGCGGGCACCAAGTCGACCAAGATGCTGGTCAAGAACTTGCCGTTCGAGATCAGCAAGAAGGAGGTGCGCGAGCTGTTTGCGGCGTACGGCACCGTCAAGTCGTTGCGCCTTCCGAAGAAGCCTGTCCCGACGGCTACGGGCGCTCAGTCGACACGAGGTTTCGCGTTCTTGGAGTTTACGACGCACGCGGAAGCTCTGCGCGCGATGGAGGCGCTCAAGCACACGCATCTGCTCGGACGGCACTTGGTGCTGGAGTGGGCTAGGGAGGGAGAGGGCGTCGACGTGGACAAGCTTAGGGAGAAAGTCAAGACGGACGTGCGGGCTGGAGGAGGTAACGGCGGGCAGAAGGGGAAGAGGAAGCTCGATCTGGGCTTGGGCGGGGATGAGGATGGGCTGGATGCTGCATAAATGGGCGCTACGAAGGGAGCGTACCAGGGGAAAATCGAAGCGGAGAGTGGGCACTTGATCAAAGTGATAGCGGCCGATAGCAACAACACGGGACATAAATGTGCCGAACACCCGATTCGCCCTCCACCATTCCCGCGCTGACCTCCACCTTCCTCCACCTGAAGCAAGCATACTTGACGGTCACGGGTCACTGAAGGGGAGGATAGGAGCGAGGAGGGGAGCTGTGAGACGGTGCTGTTTAGTCTGTCCAAGGTATGAATGTAGCAGTTTTTGTAATGCTCTGAAGTCGAGAGGCAATGTACAGTATGCACCGAGCTCTCTGTCCGAGGATAAGATGAGGCGGGTCCGGTCAACTGAATCGCATCATCGGGCACACCCGAAGCAGTATTACAAAGCCTATTAATTGCTTCAACCTCGGCCCGCAGCAGACCCCTTTTCGGCCGCGTGAGCGTTTCGTACTTTGACCTTTTCCCTTTGGCCTCGAAAACAACGATTCGTAGATAGGTAGCCAGTCGATCGGATACGGCCATTGCGACGCCTGACGCCTGCCCGCCCGCCGCCATGTCGCAATCGCACTTCCTCGCCGTCCTGATCGGATCAGCCCCGACAGGAGGAACATGTCGATGGCCGCTTCACCCCCTCTCATCACATCGCGATCTCGACCTGACCAACTGTTTCGAGCGGGCCATCCTTCTACCCGCTCCCGTCCTGCTTACGCTCCTTGTCGCTACTGCGCAGATACTCTCAAAAGCGCGACGATTGAAACGGCCAAACGCTCCGGACGGTCTCAAGTGGACCACCCGGAATAGGTCGTCCGAGCGGGCATGTCGAGCCAAGACGGTCCTGCTGTCGCTCTCAGCCCTCCTCGCGTTCGTCTCTTTCGTCCTCTCTGTGATCCGATTCCACGACTCGCCATTCTCCGCCTTGCACTATGGCCTCCTCACCCTGACTCTGCTCGCTTTCGTGCACCTCACCTCGCTCAACCACCACACGTCACGCAGGTCCTCGACGCTCATCCTCCTCTTCTGGCCGGCTTACACCCTCATCGCGGCGGTGCGCATCCGCACCATGATTCTCACCGGCGAGCTGTCCGCCAAGCTGGCGCATTCGTCCGCCGGACGGCTCGCCCTCGCCAGGCAATCCCTCTGGATCGCGACGATCGCGCTGGGTCTGATCGACTTTGGCCTGGAGCTGTATGCGCCTGAGAAGCGGTGGAAGAAGTGGAGGGCGCCGTGGGCGCGGCGGGGAAAGATCGCGCTGGACGACGAGGAAGAGGAGGAGGACACAGTCGAGGGATTGAACGGGGACAGCGCGCATTACGCATACGAGGGCATCGAATCCCCGGTACTCGTCGCGAACATCTACGAGCGCCTGTCCTTCTCATGGCTCACTCCGCTGCTCTCGCTCGGCACCCGCAAGTACCTCGGCGAGGAGGATATGTGGTCCCTCCCGCCCTCCGACTCGGCCGAATCACTGTCGAACCGCCTCGCAACGACGTGGAAGGCGCAGGTCGACGCTGTCAAGGCGGGCAAGAAGAAGAAGCCGTCGCTCAAGATCGCCATCGCGAAGGCATTCGGCGGGCCGTACTTTGTCGCGGGTGTTCTCAAGGCGATGTACGACTCGCTCAGCTTCTTGCAACCGCAACTGCTCCGACTGCTATTGCGGTACGTCTCGAGCTATGCCACCGACAAGCCCATGCCGCCCGCGGCGGGCTTTGGGATCAGCATCCTCATGTTCATCACGTCCAATGCGGCCACGGCGATGCTGCACCAGTACTTTGACCGCTGCTTCTCGACGAGTGAGTGGGCCTCGCAGCTGTGGACCGGGGGTTAACATCCAGCAATGCGAGTCAAGGGCGGGCTGGTCACGCTCATCTACCGCAAGTCGCTCGTTCTCAGCAACAGCGAGAAGTCGGGCCGATCCACCGGCGACATTGTCAACTTGCAATCCGTCGACGCGGTGCGAATCGGCGATCTGGCGCAATACGGCCACATCGCCTGGTCGGGTCCCTTCCAGATCATCCTTGCTTTCGTCTCGCTCTACAACCTCGTCGGATGGCAGGCGTTCGTCGGCGTCGCCGTCATGATCATCTCCCTCCCCATCACCACCCTGCTTGCCAAGTACAACAAGACGCTCCAGCGGCAGCTCATGAAGACAAAGGATGTCCGAACACGCGCGATGAATGAGATTCTGAACAACATCAAATCGATCAAGCTGTACGGGTGGGAAAAGGCGTTCTCGCAAAAGGTGCTCGAGGCACGAAACGACCACGAACTCCGCATGCTGCGCAAGATCGGTATCACCCAAGCCGGGTCCAACTTCTTCTGGTCGTCCACCCCCTTCCTCGTCGCGTTTGCGACATTTGCGACGTTTGTAGCCACGAGCGACCGACCCCTCACGAGCGAGATCATTTTCCCGGCCATCTCGCTGTTCTCGCTTCTCAGCTTCCCGATGGCCGTCTTCTCCAACATCATCAACAGCATCATCGAAGCCGTGGTCTCGGTCGGACGACTCGAGAACTTCCTCGCGGGCGCGGAGCTCGACCCGGACGCGCGAACTGTCATCTCGCCCGAGGATGACCCGGAAGGCGAGGCGAAGAAGGGCGACGTGGTTGTCACGATCAAACATGGCGAGTTCCGCTGGGTTGCCGACTCGGTCGAGCCGATATTGCAGGACATCGACTTGACGGTGAAGAAGGGAGACTTGCTCGGAGTGATCGGTCGCGTCGGCGATGGCAAATCGAGTCTACTCGGAGCGATGCTGGGCGAAATGACCAAGTCGGACGGCAGCGTCACGATCCGAGGCGACATTGCGTACTTTTCGCAGAACGCGTGGATCCTCTCAGCGACGGTCAAGGACAACATTGTCTTTGGGCACCGATTCGACCCTGTGTTCTACGACCGGGTTCTCGATGCGTGTGCGCTGCGTGCCGACCTGGCAGTCCTGCCGCAGGGCCACATGACGGAAGTTGGTGAGAAGGGCGTGTCGCTGTCGGGCGGCCAGAAAGCGCGGATCTGCTTGGCTCGAGCGTGTTACGCCCGTGCGGACATTTACCTCCTCGACGATCCGCTCAGCGCCGTCGATGCGCACGTCGGCCGACACATCTTCGACAAGGTCATTGGACCCAACGGCTTGCTTAAGGACAAGGCAAGGATTCTGTGCACGAACGCGGTCAACTTCCTGCCCCAGACGGACGAGGTCATCATGCTGCGTCGAGGGATCATCCTCGAGCGGGGCACATACGCCAAGGCAATGGACGACAGCACCTCGGAGCTGTACAAGCTGATCACGGGTCTGGGTAAGCAGTCCAACAAGTCGGGCGAGACGAGCGGAGCGGCCACGCCGACGGTCATCGAGAGCACCAACCCATCCGACGACGAGGCGGAGAGTGTGGACGATTCGGACTCGATCAAGAAGCGCCGCGAGCTTCGACGCCTGTCGACGACCAAAAGCATGCGCCGCGCCTCGTCCGTGTCGATCAAGCAGGCCAAGCGGGACGCCCTGAAAGATCTGCGCGAGAGCGCCAAGCCAAAGGAACATACCGAGCGGGGCAACGTCAAGCGACACGTCTACAAGGCGTACATCTCCGCCGCGTCGCCGATCGGCGTCGCGACGTTTGTGCTCGCGGTGATGTTGGGCCAGGGCGCCAACATCCTCTCCAACTACGTGCTGCGGTTCTGGGCGACGGAGAATACCCGACAAGGACACAACGTCGCGATTGGGACGTACCTCGGCACGTATGGTATTATTGGCATGTCGGCAAGCGTGTTCACGGTCGGCGGTATGGTGGTTCTCCGGCTGTACTGTGCCCTGCGAAGCTCGAAGAAATTGCACGACGATGCTTTCGGTGCGCTTATGCGCAGCCCGCTGAGCTTCTTCGAGCTCACACCGTCGGGCCGTATTCTCAACCTGTTCTCGCGCGACATCTTCGTCATCGACGAAGTGCTTATCCAGGCTCTTGGCGCGTTCTTGAGGACGGTAAGCGCAACACGCATTCACAAACGACAGAGCGCTAACCCCAGGCCATGTCGGTGGTCGGAGTCGTCGCGGTCATCGCCCACGGCGCGCCGTTTGTCCTGCTCGTGTTCATCCCCCTCGGCTACATCTACCGCCTGGTGATGCAGTACTACCTCGCCACGTCGCGCGAGCTCAAGCGCCTCGACGCCGTCTCGCGCTCGCCCATCTTCTCCTTTTTCGGCGAGACGCTCGCGGGCCTGCAGGTCATTCGCGGCTTCAGCCAGACACCCCGTTTCATCGCGAACAACGAAGCGCGCATCGACCGCAACCAGCAATGCTACCAGCCGGCCATGACGATCAACCGTTGGCTTGCAGTCCGACTCGAATTCCTCGGCTCGTGCTTGATGTTCTCCACCGCGCTCGCAAGCGTCTCCGCGCTGCTCATCTCGCGCAACATCGATGCGGGCATGGTCGGCCTGCTCATGACGTACACGATCTCGGTGACGGGCTCGCTCAACTGGCTCGTCCGCTCCGCCTCCGAGGTCGAGCAGAACATCGTCTCGGTCGAGCGGGTTCTTGGCTACGCCAGTCTGCCGTCAGAGGCCGCCGCGGACGTGCCGGACAAGCAGCCGCCCAAGACGTGGCCTGAACACGGCTCGATCGAGTTTGACAAGTTCTCGATGCGATACCGCCCAGAACTCGAGCTCTGCCTGCGGGAAGTTTCTTTCACGATCAACGGCGGCGAGCGTGTCGGCGTGGTTGGACGCACTGGAGCGGGTAAATCGAGTCTGACCCTCGCGCTGTTCCGTATCCTCGAGGCTGCCGGAGGGAAGATCTCGATCGACGGCGTCGACATATCGGCCATAGGTCTGCACGACCTGCGCTCCGTTGTCTCGATCATTCCGCAGGACCCGCAGTTGTTCGAGGGCACCCTGCGGCAGAACATCGACCCCACCAACAGCGCCGTCGACGCCGACTTGTGGCAGGCGCTGAGCCAGGCGCACCTGAAAGACCACGTTATGAACGCCATGGGCGGGACGCTTGACGCGGAGATCGCAGAGGGTGGGTCGAACCTCAGTTCGGGGCAGAGGCAGCTCGTGTGCTTTGCGCGGGCGCTCTTGCGCAAGACCAAGATCCTCGTCCTGGACGAAGCGACCAGCTCGATCGATCTCGAGACGGACGAGGCGGTCCAGGCTATCCTGCGCGGCTCGGACTTCAAGGGTGTCACGACGATCACGATCGCGCACCGGCTGAACACCATCATGGACTCTGATCGGGTGTTGGTCATGGCGGACGGGAAGGTGGCAGAGTACGATACGCCCGAGAAACTGCTCGAGAATGAGCAATCGGTGTTCTACGGGCTGGTGCACGAGGCCGGGCTGGGGAGCAAGGCGTAAGCGAGCTGGAGGGAGCGGGAGGTTCGTATCAGAAAAGTAGCATAGGTAGTATGAGTTTCTGCATTGTGTCCAGTATACCTGCGTGTCTTCCGCCTATGACTGGCGTGCGGAACACTTGTCGGGTGCGTCACGAGAATGAGGATGCACCCACGGGGCTGCGCGCAGAACGCTTGCCCCGGCGGGTCATGTACGAGTACGCATGGAGGCGCGAGGTCCTCTGCGCTACGTGGCATGATATGCTCGTTGGGTCTTGCGCCCAAAATAGGCGCCGCCAAGGACCCAGCCGCACTCTGCCAGCGTGCATTCAGGCTCCGGGCCGGAAAGACGTCGGCCCATAGGGGATGATGGGATGGTGCTTCTGGTGGGAGATGAGATCCGTGTGTATGGGCTCAGGGTAAAGTCGGCCACGTTGGCGTCGATCCGGCCAGGACTTAGCCGGGTCCCCGGTGGGTTACGAATACGCCATACAAACCGTTCCCGCCCACACTCACTCGCATTTCAACCCCCGCGGCACAGCTCCGCCATTGCGTCGGGGAACGTGTGCGTCTCACACTCGTACATCCAGCCATCGTGGACGTTTCGTCACCAAGCAATAGAACGAGGCTGATCGGAAGAGGATCCAAACGTGAGCGGGTGAGCGGAGCGGGGGGGGGCGATCATGGTCAAAGCACATGACCGCGCTGGGACGCCGAGAAGGCTCTGTCCTAAATTGAGCTCACCGTTCAGGGTTTACCCCACTCGTAATCCGTCATCACGCACCATAAGCCTTTGCCCGGTTACTCGCAACCACACACCTCTTGCGCCATCCATCCGCTTGGCCTCGCACATCAATCCTCACACACATCCATCCTTCCATCCAACGACCAGTCCATCTCGCAACGACACAACATACCGTGCATACATCACCAGCCCGCCCCGAACAGGCGCGCGTCGACTACCATTTGCACCCGCCCTCGGTCTTGCCCGATTGAGCCATTGTCTTGGCGACCCGTGTGAACCGCTCGTCGCCGCACGCCGTACATCCTCGCCGACCCTCGTTCCCTCCGGCCCTTCGTGCGACCGGAGCCACTACTTGGGTGCGCAGGAAAGTCGCGCAGCGTCATTGCCTCGCCTGACCGCTACATACTCCGGCGGCGGCGTGACTCATCGCCTGAGGCTCAGACAGCAAAGGCGGTGCAGCGATAAGTCGAGCGCGAGCGATACTATATTTTGATTGCGGACCGCACAACACCTGTAACTCGTAGCAGCGGCGAGCACGAACGAGCTTAGTAACGGCTTGACGATCTCCGACCCACGCCGACACATGACCTCGCTAGGCATCTCTCCTACTGGCCCCTCGCTGCTCATCCCGCCCAACCCGTCGTTCTCTTCCCCGGAAACTGCTCCCCGCGGCGGCATCCTCCTAAATGCACGGCGCGAGTCGGATGCATCTACGCACCTCCCGCCCTCGCCGGCATTCATAGCCACCTCCATAGGCCCCTCGTCGCCCGGGACACGGCGCGCGTCCGAACCGCCCGACTCGCCCCGTACGCCCATAAGCCCCATCGAGCCCGTCTCACCGCAAGTCGGCGCGCAATCGCACGTCCCCCTCGCTTCGTCCTCTGGGCAGCCGCGCATCCGCTTCGCACCCCTCCCAGACCCGCGGCGGCCCCGCTCGTTATCGACCGGCCGGAATGTCGAGCTCAAACCGACCGAGGGTGCCGATGGACAAATGACGAGGACGATAGAGATACGCGGTGTGGCGCCCAGCGTCGAGTATGACGATGACGAAGTTGTCCTGGACGAGGCCGAGGGCGATGGGAGCGATGAAGGCTGGAGCGATTCGAGGGGGAGGAGGTGGAGCAAAACGATGACGATGGGGATGAATGTCGGTAGCATGAACAGTGTTCCCGGTTGGAGGGGGACGAAGAAGCTGTTGGGGCTGAAGGAAGATAAGAAGGACAAGGAGGAGCCGTATCTTGAGGGTGCGCCCCTCAAGAAGAGCGTGAGCACCACCGGCGGGTTGATCGGCAGGTGAGTCGTCTCTTGGAATAGCACATCTGCAAAGGGGCTCACACGCAGCTCGCCGTTCAGATTGTCAATCGAGACGGAGCGGAAACGCTCAATGCAAGGGCCATCCCCTGCATCCCTTTCAAGCCGCCTCGAGACGTCGCACCGGCGCAACTCGTCCCTCGAGCCCACCACCGGCGCGGGACTCGGCACAGCGCTCGGCTCGTCCCCCCAGCCCGTCCGCATGCTCAATGGGCGTGTGTACGGCTCCCGCCGCGCATCCGAGGCTGCCGAACGGCAGAAAGAGTATCAGGCAAAACTCGAGCCGGACTTTGTCGAGTGGGGCAACGGCAAGCAGGGCGGCCTGGGATCGAACGCCCCAACGACGAGTCGAGGCTTCCTTGGCGACGACGACGACGGCAGTGGGATGGAGTGGGTCAAGCGGAGACGGGAGGAGCGGCTCAAGAAGCAACAGGCCGAGAACGAAGCGGCCGAGGCGAATCAAGCTCGATCGGCCGGCGTTGTGTTCAACGAGCCGAATCTCAGCGGGATCAGCCCTGCGGCGAGCATGTCGACCAACTCGCCCGAGACGAACGGTAGCCTGATCACCCCCGCAACGTCCACGTCACCCTTACCGCCCACGCCGATCATTCAGGTGTCTGAACCCTCCTCGCCTTCTGCGAACCGCGCGCTCGAGTCGGGCGGCTTCCTCGGCAAGTCCGCGCCCGGCAAGTTGCAGGGCTTAGAGCCGGAGCATGTCACTCAGGCTATTTCGGTGCCGCAGCGCTCGGTGGAGGGCCGGGATGTCTTTGACGATACGGCTGTGAGCGACGATGACGGCGCGGATGAAGAGGAGGAGGACGGGGAAGAGGAGGAAGAGGATGACGGTGACTTTGACGACGATGATGAAGAGGAAGATGAGGGGCCGCGGTGGGTTGAGCTAGAGTCAAGGGTGGACAAAGCTGACCCGCAGGACGACGAGCTCGGCGGCCGGCGTCGAAGTTGTCAGTCGGCACAAGAACACATGAATCCGAAGGCTTGGCATGGTTGGCATGTTCTCCGCTCCGGCGTGCATCAATGGTCAAAACGTTGTACTTGTGCACCGCCCTCCCGATTGTTTTTCTGCCACATTACGATAGGTTGTCCATATTCTGGTTGTCTCTAAACAAAGGTTGTGAACATACTGTGCCCGGAAAAGCGTCTGATGCAAAATGTGTATGCGATCGTTGCCTTGCCCGTGTAAGCTAGAACATGCGAGACGCACTGCATACGCCAAGCGAGTGCTCCGAGAATAGATCGGGTCGAGAAACGAGGAATGAGTAATGAGATCTCGAGGTTGCGTCATCCCCGCTCGGCCTCAATATCTATTCTCTCACGACTTGGGGGGCTGAATCATCGCACACTTTGCACTCACACATCTCACTCCCACTCTTGACTTCTTGTATCATCTTCGACTCGTATCAACGACGGCACTGGACGAGATGCCCCTCCACCTCCCGCACCTGGGCCACAAGCGGCACGGCTCGCAATCGCAAACAGACAAACCCTCGCCCGAATCGTTCCTCCCCACCTCACCGCGCTCTCCCACATCGCCTCGCCTCCCCCCTCTCGCGCCTCACCGCGGAAGCACCACCTCCTCCACCTTCTCCGACTCATCCTCCAGCGGCGCACCCGCTTCCATCCTCCGCAAGACAGCCACCAACTCCTCCGCGTCCGACAGTGGCTCGTCCACCTCGGCGTCGGCGTACCTCTCCAAGCGCCTGAACGGGTCACTCGCCTTCAACCGGGAAGACACCATCTCCAGCCTGCCCGAGTCCGATGAGGAAAACGAGCGCGACGGCGACGGGGCGTCCACGCCCGCCACGTCCGTCAGCTCGTTCGGCGGTCAATGCCCCTTGCCCACTTCCACCTCCGTGAACAAGTTCCCATTCTTCACGATGACGCTCTCGTCGACATCGACGCTGTCGTTCATAGCCCTCCCGGTATCGATGCGGCCCGCCGTGCTGGATGCGGTGACACGCGCGTGGCGCCGCGGCGTGAGCAAGACGGGCCAGGTGGAGTACGCGCCCGAGTTGATGAAGAAGCACAAGGAGAAGGGGTGCGACGGCGGCGTGTGGGAAGTGACGCTCAAGGGCGACTGCTGGGTCCCCGGCAGCGCCGACAAGGTCTCGTACGTGTACCCCCGACGTCTTTCACGGTGCAAGAGGTGGACTCGCAAGCTGACGCTAGGTCGAAGCGGATCCTGGTGTATCTCATGACCGAGTTCGCAAGGGAGGGGTACAGGCTCACGTCGTCCTTTCGCATGTCCAAGAAGGGTGGGTCGTGGCGGGATCGGGACGAAGAGTCGTGATACTGACAAGCAGACTCGGGCAAAGACACGCTCACGTTCCTCCGCGGCGAGCCCGACCCCGACCCGATCTTCTTCGCTGTCGCGTTCCACTCGTCCGACCGCGTATGGATCATCGACTCGCCTGCGGATGTCGGCGAGGCGCTCGAGGAGGGGATCAAGCAGGCGTGGACGGAAGGTGTGCAATCGGCGCGTACGAGGGAAAGGCATTGCCGTGAGATACGACTGAAGGGAAATCCCTGTGAGCTCTACCGCGGATGGAACATCGACCCGTGCTGATGGCAGGGACCGCACACTCGACCTCGGCGCTCATCTCGGCGCGGTGCATCCAGCTCGTGATTATGAAGTACATCACGCACGCGTCGAGGGGGTACGACTTTGTCGGCAGCGTGGACATGACGGACCTGGAAGAGGGCGAGCTGCCCACGACGTTTTACCGGGCCAAGTGGGGCCCGGAGAGGGCTGTGTGGGACATGGTCAAGTAGGCGTGGGCCGGTGAGGTGAATGTAGATGGGAACCATCCGGCCCTTATCTCCGTGTTGTATGCCTCATGCATGTTGTACGGTACCGCCTGCGTCGTATCCAGCGGCTCTAGTTCACGTCGCGCAACCCGAAATCTCACACCGATGGACCCCTCTCTGCTGCTTCGCTCTACAAGTCCCAGCTATACTTGTCCCCTTATTGCTTCGACACGTCCGGGTACACCTCGAACCGCCTCTGAACCGTCACCGGCAAGTTTCGCCTCGTCGTCGCGAGCAGATCGACGTCGATGTCCGCGTAGATCGTCGCGGCGTGCTCGTCCGCCTCGTCGATGACCTCTCCACTGCGGGTCAACACTGCGCCCTCTGACGACCCGTCACTTTGTTCGCGCAACTCACAGCGGGTTGACAACGAGCGAGTGGCCCCATGCCTGATAAGCCGCATCTGGGTTACGCGCAGGCGAGCACATGGCCACGTAGATCTGGTTGTCGACCGCCCGGGCCCGCTGGAGCAGCGTCCAATGCATGGGCCCCGTGGTCGTGTTGAACGCGGCTGGGTAGATCATCGCGACGCACCCTTGACGGGCCGCGATGGTCGCCATCTCGGGGAAGCGCTGGTGTCAGGCGCGGTCACGGGCGGTCACCGATGGGACGATAGGCTCTGTAAGAGTGAGGGTAGACGTACAATGTCGTAGCAGATACCGAGGCCGATGGTGCCGAACGGGGCGGTGAAGGTGGTAAGGTGGCTGCCGGGGGAGAGCGTGTCCGACTCCTGCGGGTCAGCTATAGCTCGGGTCGGCGAGGGCTGTTCAGGCATCCGAAGATGCGCGATATTCGTGAACATGGAACGGGGAACCGCTCAGATTGTATAGACGACCCACCTTGAACGTCTGGCGCCCGGGGATGTCAATGTCGAACAGATGAACTTTGCGGTGCTTGGCGACGAGGTTTCCTAATATCAGCTCCAGGCAGAACACGATTGCAATCCCGCGGACGCACCCTCGGGGTCATACACCGTCGCCGTGTTGTAGATCTTATCCGTCGACTGCTCAATCTCCGGAATCGACCCTGCGCATCAGCACCCCATCTGACCCGTTCCGCGTCAGCTCACCGCCGATCAACCAGCACCCCGCGCTCTTGGCCATCTCCCGCAATGCCTTTACCGTCTCGCCCTCGGAGCTGCCCGTCGGCGTGCCCACGTCAGGCACAAGCTCCGAGTACTCGCGGAAGCTCGAGACGGCGTAGGGGCTGTTCCAGATCTCGGGGAGGACGATCAGGTGGGGCTTGGGCGTTGATGCTGCGGCTTCCTGGACGGCTTTCCGGGCGATGTCGATGTTGGCGGACTTGGACGCTGTCAGGGAGCCGAGCTGGAGCAGCGCCAGGCGGAAGGACTTGGCTTGAATGGCGGCCATTTTGGTATTCGTGCGGCGACGTGGGTTTGTAGAGGGGAGAAGAGTCAGGCGTGGGATAGTTGTGTGAGGAGTGAGGGGAGCTGTGGATAAAGACGAAGTCAAGGGGTGAGTGAGATTCCGGGCTTGTTCCGAGGAGTCACGCAAGTTGGTCGGCTCCGGAGATCGCCGAACATGAGAGGATCCCACACACGACCTTGCAACAGCATTTGTCCCGCCGTTCGTTGCGACCTCGCCTGACCTGACACGCATGCGGTCAGATCTGGGGACGAAGGATGACATCAAATCGCCCAGCTATGGGCCGGTGAAGTGGACGGTACGACTTTGGGCCTCTGCAGACCGCGGTTCGGCTGGGTGGCAACAAGATCTAACAGATGGACAAAACCACTTGTACACCCTGGTGCAGGCCAAGCGGCACGGTCCCGCGGGAACACCTCCCCAGCAGCACCAGGCCTCCCAGCTCGCCCTTCAGATCCTTGGAATGCTGAAGATGGCTATTGGCATCGTCCGCGGGAACGCGCCCGCCACGATTGACCTCAGATAGCGATAAACGGAGAGGATGGAGAGCTTCCGCGGACCAGCCCGCGGATGGCAAGCCAAGATCTCTGAATCTAGCTTGTGACATGAATTGTCGAATCCCTATGACGCTCGTGATAACAGCGACCATTTTGCGAAGGATGCGCCCATCGCCATCGGGAGCTCGTGTGGTGCATATTTGATAGGGTGGGCAGGACGACGAGTACCCATCCCCGTCTCAGATCCAATCCTCGCCAGCCAGAATGCTCACTCACGCCGAAACAACCGCGGCTGTCCCTTCCGGCCTGAAATGGACGGACATCAGATATGACATCCCGTCCCGCTCGCACTCGGAGCGCAAGGCGGCGGCAAACACGCCTGACGTGGAGAAGGACTCGGATGTGACGCCCTCCTCCACCGGCACCGCGCCCCTCAAGCCAGGCTACAGGCGCCTCCTGCGTGGCGTATCTGGCGCGGTGAAACAGGGAGAATACCTCGGTATCCTGGGCGCCTCCGGCGCGGGGAAAACGACCCTGCTCAACGTCCTCAGCGCCCGTCTGGGAAAACTCGGCGAGCTCCAGGGTGAGGTGTTGTACAATGGCGCCAAGCGCGATCCGACGACGTGGAAGCGCACAGTCGGGTACGTGGAGCAGGACGACGCGATGTTGCCCCGCGGTACTGTCCGGGAGACGGTCAAATATGCTTCGAAATTGCGCCTGCCCAGTTGCGAGTTCAGTCAGGATGACAAGGCGAGGAGGGTGGAGGACACGTTGAAGATGCTACGTTTGGAAGATTGTGCGGAGACGAGAATTGGGTCGGCGGTGGAGAGGGGGGTGAGTGGTGGAGAGCGCAAGCGCGCGAGCATTGCCACGGTGAGTACATATGCCAGGGCGCAGAGCTCCCATCTCGCTGCAAAGAATGGCTAGTGTGAACAATGACTGACTTGCAGGAGCTCGTGTCGGACGTATCGCTGCTCTTCCTGGACGAGCCCACCTCGGGCCTCGACGCCTATGCGGCCGAATCGCTCATATCCAACATGTCCCTGGTCGTCCGGCAGCGGAACCTCGCGTGCGTCATGACGATCCATCAGCCTTCTTGGTCGATCTTCACAAAGCTAGACCGGGTGATGCTTCTCGCCCGCGGCGGGATATACTACGATGGTCCCCCGCGCGATGCTGTCGCATGGTTCGAGGGCCTGGGATACGAAGTCCCCGAGGGGATGAATCCCGCCGACTACTTCATCAGCATCACCGAGAACGCGGAGGACAGCGAGGACCGGATCAAGCGCGTCGAGGAGCTGTTGAACAAGTGGGCAGAGCAGCAGAAGAGTCCAGGGAAATTGGCTTCCGTCAAGGAGAACCCCACGGTGCCGGTCATGCGCATGGACAGCGCGCAGACGATCGCGCCGCAACATCAGGGAGGGCGGACGCAGCAGGAGCAGGATAAGGTCCGGACGAGGTGGCCCACGCCTTGGATTGACGAGTTTCGGATCTTGTTCATACGGGCCGCGAGGGAAAGCGTGAGTCCCCGGATGAGGCACGGGGAGAGAGAGCTGAAAGCAGTTGCGGGACAAGACGACGCAGATCGCCACGGTCGGACAGACCGTCTTCCTTCTACTCATCATCGGTGCGGACTGTGTCTGTGGTCAGCTGGAGAGACGGCTCACTCGCAGGCTTCGGCTTTTTCCGACTAGACAATACGCAATCCGACGTCTTGCCAAAGGTCGGCGTGCTATTCTTCGTATGTGCACTGGGTTTCCAGAGGTCGTGGGGCTGACACGCTGCAGGTCCCGATCAACGCATCATTCTCAGTCCTCATGCCGCTCATCACCCCCTTCCCGCTCCAGCGAGCCCTGATGCGGCGAGAGCGGTCTTCGGGCTTGTACCGCACAAGCAGCTTCTACCTCGCCAAGGTGGTCCTCGAAATTCCCCTCGCGATCGTGCAGCGCCTTCTATTCTACGTCGTGCTGTACTTCATGTGGGTGTGAAAAGATCATACTGTATCTCACCCGCTGACCCCAGGGTCGGTCTCAGGCTCAATGCCGGGGCTTTCTTCATCTACCTCGCCGTCAATTGCGTGCAGGTGACCAACTCGATCGGTGAGTAGTGTCGTCCGAGCATCCCGCCATGCTGATGCCAGCTCTGGGTCTTGCCGTCGGCGCGGTCAGCCCTACCATCGACATCGCCAACGTCCTCGCTCCTGTGAGACTGTTTGCTCCCATTAGATGTCGACTCGTGCTGATTTCAAGGTAATCACCGTCATCTTCCTGCTCTTTGGCGGGACGTTCCTCCCCAGCCCACCGCCCTGGTTCGTCTGGCTCAAATGGATCTCACCGATCAACTACACATTCGCCGCGCTGGTGCAGAACGAGTTCAACGGCCAGCCGCTGACGTGCGACACACCGACCAATGGGGCATGCTACGACAACGTGCGTACCGTGGCGGTGTTTGTGGTTCATGCAAGGGCTGATCGGCAGGGCGATGGAGTCGTGCAGGCGTACAACTCTGGCACGTTCACCATCGCCGAGAACGTGGGCTTCATGTTCGCCTTGACGGCTTTGTTCTTGGTGGTCGGATACTTGTTCTTACGATTCACGGCGGGACCGAGGTTGCGCTTCAAGTGAGAGGTGGCGTTGTGCTTAAATTCGGCCCGCTAGGTGCGAGTTGCCAGTGTGAATAGAATGCCTGGATCGCACGATGAACGTGATGTTCTCTTGCCGGGCTCCGCAATGTTTGCCACGTTCAGCGATGCTGCTGTTTCGGTTGTGTTGTCAATGACTGAAAGGCTGCTACACCCCCTGCCCTCCCTCCGGACCGAAGTGCGGATGCCACTCGGATAGATCCACCGTCGTTGGTATATGCAATACCGATCCGAGCCCGCTGAAAACGGCCAGAGCCATCAGTATCCACAATTCCGGGATAATGTCCAATCCGGTATCGTGGCCATGAGTGAGAATGACATCGATCGTCCACACTGGTTGCCGCGTGTTCGTGTACTGCGCTTCGCTGCAATTTTGCATGCGCTAACACTCAAGCGAAAGCGATTTTCCTGTCAGTGACGGGTGGAGCGTTAATTACACAGCCGGCGGAGTTGCGGTCTGTATGCATCATCAGGTTATCTGGGACAGGCATGCATAGAGCTGATGAAGCGAGGTGAGATTTTGCGGCTAGGACCGTACCGAGGGGGCAGGGTCGGGCCGAATGGGTGTGACTATTGCGGCAGTCAGGGGGGTATCGGGATACGGGATTAGGTCACTCAGGGCAGGGCGATCAACTGAGGAGTTGTGGATATCCGGCTATGTAATGTGGAGCGCGTCTGGGGAAAAGGCATGCAACATCCACAAGCCTTATGGACCACACCACCACCATCTCCACATCACTCGATTAAATCCTTCACGGACACAGTTACGGTATATAACCGCCCGCCCCCCATTGCGCACAGGTCCCTACACACCCCCAGCACCACCCACACACCCGCCCTCAGCAAAATGTCGCTCCGAACCGCCTTCGCCCGCTCGCTACGCACCACCTCGTCCCGCTCCACCCGACTCGCGCCCTCGCAGCAGGTCTTCCAGCGGTCGTTCATCAAGCCCACGAACGCCGTTCTCTCCGCCGAGGACGAGGAGAAGCACCGCGCAGCGTACGAGAAGCACAGGGAGCAAGTCGAGCCCAAACTGGCCACTGTCGACGAGTCGTTCACTTTCCAGCAGCCAAAGGTGGGTCCGGCTGGTGGTCGTTGCTGACATGGCGCGTCACCGACGTGTGAAGGTTGACTCAGCGCTGAGCACGTCCGTGCTGACGGCAGAAATGGGGCAAGGACGACCCGGGGCACGATGTCGTTGGGCCCGGCCACGGCAAACACCAGAAGCGGACGCTCGCCTCGCTGTCCATGGACGGCAAGGTCTGCGTCGTGACTGGAGCGGCCCGAGGACTGGGCAACATGATGGCCCGAACGTTTGTGGAGAGGTGAGTTGGCGATCAATCGCTAGCTCGAGGCATGCGACTCGATGCTGACTTGCAGCGGCGCCAGCTCTATCGCGATAATCGACTTGAACCAGGCCGACGCGGAAGCAGCTGCCAAGGACCTGGTTGACTGGTTTGGTACGTCCCCGCTGTGCCTTGTGACGAAGACGGCTCATCTGCAGTCACGCACGGAGAAGCGCAGCCCGGAGAGATTCACGCCGCAGGATACGGCTGTGACGTCGGAAACGAGCAGTCTGTCAAGGACACATTCAGCAAGATCGAGAGCGAGTTCGGAGGCAAGATTGACGTGAGTGATGGCTGTGTCTCCTGTCACGATCAGAGCTGACGAGCAGTGGTACGCTCCTTATCCCCCTCCCTGTACCTCGAAAAAACCTGACCCGCAGCCTCGTCTCCGCCGCTGGTATTGTCGAGAACTACGTCGCGCACGAATACCCCACCGAGAAGATCAAGAAATTGCTGGACATCAACGTCATGGGGTCGTGGTACTGCGCCCTCGAGGCGTCCAAGCGTATGCCCGAGGGCGGCTCAATCATCTTGATTGGGTCCATGTCCGGGAGCATCGTCAATGTGCCGCAGCCGCAGACGCCATACAACTTCTCCAGTGCGTCACGGACTAGCATCACACGTGCGGAACTGACAGCGCAGAGGCGGCCGTGCGCCACATGGCGCGATCGCTCGCTGTCGAGTGGGCCAAGCAGGGCATCCGGGTCAACTGCCTTGCGTACGTGTGATCGACTGACACCCTCCCCCTCCCTCCTGTGCTGCAGTGCCTCGCCGGCTGACGCGCAGACCCGGCTACACGCTTACGAACCTGACCAAGGTCATCCTCGATAATAACCCGGTGCTCCGAGACGAGTGGTTGCACCGAATCCCCATGGGCCGACTTGCCGACCCGTCAGACCTCAAGGGCGCGACGGTCCTGCTCGCCTCCGACGCGAGCAAGTACATTACAGGCTCGGAGATCACCATCGATGGAGGCTACGTCTGCTTGTAGATTACTAGGTTCATACGTTGGGCGCTATTTGACAGGGGAGGATCATCGCTCGGAGCATGTTTCGCGATCGGGAGGACAGCATGGACACTAGATCGGAACATATCACGTTAAATGTCATCACGGTATCGTACAAAGCACATGAGAATTAATCGCTATGAAGCACATGAAAACAATCGTTAAAAGGGACATGAGAATAATCGCTATGAGGAAGGGAGTTCACCTTTGCGTCGAGAACGAAGATCCTCCAAGAGCGACCCATAAAGCATCGGCTCTGGTCGAGTGACTGGCGTCCGCTGGAACGTCATCGACGCCATAGCTTCGCAACAGCGCATCCAAAGTGGCGCCGGTCTCAGCGTGGATTTGTCGGTATGTCAAGCGTGTATGAGGGCTCATTCCAGCCTATACCGTGGTCAGCCGTTGTAATAGGGAAACGTGGAAATACCGGGAGTTCAGGTGCTGAAGCAATCGGACTGAGGAGATTCAGAGGCACCCCAAGCTCGTTCCGGGCCGAATTGCTTGCCTTGCAAGGTTAGTTTAGCTTGCCTGAATGAACACCATCGGCTCACGAGCGTTTCGAGGCGACTGACACCGATCGCGATGCTCTCTAGGGGCCCTCACATCTCTCTCCACATTTCCAAGCCTCGTGTCCATGTTTGCCAATTGGCCTCGTATGGCCCGCATCTCCTCCAAGATCTCGGCGAGTAGTGCTGACCGGGCGTGCCCGACCGCGGCCTCGTACGCTTTCATTCCTAGATCGATAAGCCAGGTTTCACAGCAGATCCAGCTCACGCACCGTGCGCGACTTCAACAGCGTTGGCAAATTCCCGTATCAGGGCCTTGTCATCCCCGGACAGAGGCGAGTGCTGCGCGGACTGGGAGAAATCCTGCACTTCGAGCAAAGTGTTGCGATCAATTGGCAGCTCGATATAGATGTTTCCTGCGCCCAGATGGTGATAGGCTGAAAGGCTGAAAGGAGACTCGTGTGATTGCAGACGGATGATAACCTCTGGGAAGGGCAATCGCGGGGGAGCCATGATTGGGGGTGATGGCGTTGCTGGTGCAAGTGAGGTGACTGATGGAACTGCAACTTGTACCTGGCTAATGTTGATCTCTGAATGGGATGGTACAGGCACGTGACCGGGGTGTAACATGCCCGGCCGCGCCGGATAAAGGATGCCCGACGTAGCCGGCCAAAAGGGAGAGAGCGAGGGTACTGCCTCGTTGCAACCATCACCGTCAGCATACGCATCGCAGCACATCACATATAACGCTATAACATTGTCCGCTCCTCTGTCTGCCCACTAGGTCTACTCGCCTCGCCTCGAGATGGACCCCGCAGCGGCACGCAAAGTGCTTCCTCGGTCGCTGAAACGCCCAATATCGCCCAAAACCCTGAATCTCCTGCGAGAACGGGTGAAAGCAGTTTTGGACATATACCTCCATCACCGCCCCGTCGTCCAACAGGTGCTTACTGCGGGCTTCGTCGCGTACTGCCTGGGCACGACGTACTTGGGCGTCACTGGCCGAACAAAGAAAAATGCGGCCGGGGGGAGCGCGGGCGGGGGCAGGCGGTCGCGTAAAGGTGGGTTTCCCTCTTGGCATCGGAATATCTCATCTGATAGCCAGGAGCAGGAAAGAACAAGGCAGCGGGTGTCAACGATCCGGTCTTCCACCAACGGCTGAAGAAGTTGCTGCGGATCGTCATACCCTCGCTCAAGTCCCGCGAGGCGGTCATGCTCGCCCTGCACACTTGTTTCCTCGTAGCGCGGACAGGGCTGAGTCTCTACGTCGCGGAGCTGGACGGACGGTGGGTCGCGGCGGATGTGGATATGGTGTCGGCGCTGAAGTCAGCATTGTCTCGAGTCTGGTCACTGCGCAGCCGAGGCTCTTCCTCATGAACCTGGCGCGGTGGCTGCTCGTCGCCGTGCCCGCGACGTACACCAACTCGATGCTGGAGTACCTCCAATCCGAGCTCAGTCTCGCGTACCGCACCCGGTCAGCTCACTGTTGACCCATGTCATGCCCGCCGAGCTCACGGTAGCCTGACGAAGCACGCGCTGGACATGTACCTCGACCCCTCGACATCCAACAACGACTTGGACGAGGCGAAGGGCGAACAGCTGTTCTACAAGCTGGCAAACCTGGACGATCGGATCAAGAATGCCGATCAATACCTCACGGTGGACATCCAGCAGTTCAGCAACAAGTTGGCGGAGATCTACTCAAATATCGCCAAGCCGGTGTTGGACGTCATGTGAGTTTGCAAGCTTGGTTCGAAGGCCAGCGTTGACGGAAGATTGTACAATTACCAGCTGTCACGCAACGTTGGCGCGGAGGGCCTGGTCGTGCTGACTGTGCTCGTGCAGGCCAGTGCCCAGTTACGTGAGCTACCACAGGCTCTGCAGACGAAATATCACAGCTGATGGTAGTGCGCGCCATCACCCCTCCCTTCGGGCAGTACGCCGCCCACGAAGGTGAACTGCACCCCTTATCTTTCGTGGGTCGAGCTGACGCCAGCCACGCTCGAGGGCGAGCTCCGCTTCACACATTCCCGCCTCCTCGAGAACGCGGAGGAAGTGGCGCTCTACCATGGCGAAGAGTTCGAAAAGAACGTCATTGAGCGCAATTACTTTGCCCTCATCAAGCATGTCAACCGGGTCCTGCGTGTTCGAGTATGGCACGGCATGGCCGAGGAAGGGGTGATCAAGTGGCTCTGGGGCAGTTTGGGCCTGTGCATCTGCGCTATTCCCGTCTTTGCGGGCGAGATGCTGGGTATGAAGACGGGCGACCTTGGCTCGAGGACGGAGGGTGAGAGTGAAAACATGGAGCGAGATTGAGCTAACAGGCAGGCTTCGTCACTAATCGGCGGTTGCTGCTTTCTTCGAGTGACGCCTTTGGGCGAGTCATGTACAGCTACAAGGTCAACCGCGTCACTGCCACCGGGGTACCTGAGCTGACGGGAAGGAACTGGCCGAGCTGGCTGGATATACCGCTCGAGTGTCCGATCTGCTGGATACGATGGAGGAGGTCAAGGAGGGCAGGTATCAGAAGAAGCTGGTCAGCTCGTCCAGCGTCGAAGACAACAAGAAGAGTGAGCTGAACTCTCCGCTCCGGCGGCCACAAGCTCACGTCCAGTGCTGGAGGGGCGGGGCAAGATCATCGAGTCGGAAGAGATCCGGTTCGACCAGGTGCCGCTGATTAGCCCGAACGGTGATGTATTGGTGAAGAGCATGAGCTTCAACGTAGAGCCTGGAGTAAGCGGATCAAATAGGACCGGTCGGCGCACAATGCTCACAGCAGAAACACCTGCTCGTTGTCGGCCCGAACGGATGTGAGCTGATCCCGCCGTGGGTGATGACCAGGTAGCTAACGCCAGGCGGAAAGAGCAGTCTCTTCCGTATCCTCGGCGGCCTGTGGCCAGTCTATGGCAAGCTGACTCAAGCATCTCTGCCGATCCATAGCTCACGTCCAGGCGGAACGGTATACAAGCCTCCAGCAAAGGAATTCACCTACATTCCCCAACGGCCGTACCTTTCAGCCGGAACTCTCCGGGATCAGATCATCTACCCGCACTCGCACGCGGACATGATCGCTCGCGGCGTGAGCGACGACGACCTGCTCCGGATTCTCGACGTGGTCGAGATGGGCCATATCGTCGAACGCGAGGGGGGATGGGGCGCTATAAGAGAATGGCGAGACGCGTTGTCAGGGGGAGATAAACAGCGGATCGCCATGGCGCGTCTGTTTTACCACAAGCCCAAGGTGAGTTTCTTTGGTCGGCCAAGGCTGGACAGTATCCAGGATGACGTGGCTGAGTTCACAGTACGCCATCTTGGACGAGTGCACCAGTGCCGTCACACTTGAGATCGAGAAGGTCATGTACGACCACGCCACGAGTGGGTCACTGACGCGGTTTCTCGGGACATCGATTGACTGATGATTAGATCTGGGCATCACGCTGATGACGGTCTCGCACCGCCCCTCGCTGTGGAAGTACCACTCGATGGTGCTGCAATACGACGGGATGGGGGGTTACGTCTTGTGAGCCACATTTCTCGCTGCGACCGCAGCTGACGGCAGCACCGAGCTCGACGCGGAGCGACGACTCGCCCTGCAGGAAGAGAAGCAGGACCTGGAGCACAAGTTGCTCGAGGTGCCGAAACTCAAGGCGCGGCTGGAAGAGCTCAAGGCGGTCAAGGCGGAGCGGGAGAGGTCTTACTAGCACGAGCACTGCGCTGCGTGCCGCACAATCTAGTGTTGCCTTCACTTTGTCCCCGTTGTACCCCTAGATGCCGCCCTCAGACTGAGATGTACCGATCCTGGTCCAGGTTGTCATATATGCATACGATATACGCCATACCCTCAGATTCCGCCTCGTACCCTTTGTCGCGGCTATGGCGCCTACAACAAGGGCTCGACGTCGATTTCGAGTGCCGAGCACGGTCGGGCCAGCTCAAAGTTGGCGAGAACAATCGGGTGGAGGATACCGAGCGAGCCGAGGACGATATCTCTTGAGCCCTTGCCCGGCAGCGCTGCCTTCAGGCCCGACGCGAGCGTGTCGAGCGCGGACGCGGGTTGCGGTGTCGGCTCCGAGGCGGTCGCCTTGGGGCGGAGGTAGACGGTCGCTCCCCGTCCGGGGAGGTACGTCGGGTCTGCGGTCAGCTCTTCCCGTCGTGTGCATCTGCATGTCCGCAACTCACCATCGGCCTGGGCGATGTAGTACCCGTACTCGGCCGTGCTCTCCTTGTTCTGCAGGAACGGCACGCCGAGGATCTGCATGATCCGGTCGAGCAGGCCGTGTGCGACCTCGAAGCCGGCCTTGCGGTCCATGTACAGCGCGCACAGACGGCGGTAGTTCTTCGCCTGTCGCTCTTCCTTGGGGTCCTGGACGGCCACGTCGGAGCACTCGAAGATCTTCATCGGCAGGGGCAGGGACCGGTTCTCCCGCGCCGTCTTGAGCATCCCGGGCAGGAGGGACGTGCGGACCACTTGGTACTCGAGCGATTTGGGGTTGGCGAGCTGGATGGCGTAGTTGCCTGGGTCGGGGCGGTTGAGCCATGCAAAGTTTTCGTCGTGCGAGCACTGGGGTAAGCGGGGACCCGTTGGGATCGCGATTAAGGTGGGTGGTCAAGCTATTGCAATGAAGGAAAAAATGTCAGAGGGAACGAGCAACTCACGAGAATCAGCGGCAACGCCTCTACCCACCCAGCCATCGCGCACTCCTTTCGGAGAATATCGCCCAGCCGGTTGACCGCAAACGGCTTTGCGACGGTATTCGTGGACGGCAGGTTCTGCGGGAGGTTGTTGAACCCATAAGCGATCGCCGCGTCCTCCATGATATCGCACTCGTGCAGAATATCGGGGCGCGTGCACGGCACGTCGACGTCGAGCGCGTCGGGGTCGGACGTGCTCGGCTTGGCGGAGAGGGACATGCGGTTGAGGAGGGAGCATTGTTGTTCCCGCGTGAGCGACAGGCCCGTGGCGGCGTTGATGTATTTCGAGGAGGCGGTGGTGGAGCGTGGGGCAAGGGGCGGGGAGATGTGCGAGGTTCCGTCGGGCATGTGGATCTTGACGGGCTCGATGCTGGATATGAGCCTAAGTCGGACCAGGGGCTAGATGAGGGCTGTAGATGGAGGATGGAGAGGGGCGAGAGCTCACGTGAAGGGGATCTCGCAGTACTCGGCGAACATGGTCGCAACCATGTTGATGACGATGTCGCTGGGGTCAGTGGGTGTGTCGGGATCCTACTTTCTCGTCCGGGCTCACAGCTTGGTCTTGTCGGTCGCCGTCGTGTCAACGAAGATGTTCTTCGTCTTGCCCGCAACAATCTTAGAGTCTGCCGTCAGCGTCCGCCCTCCCCCACCCGTGCGCTTGTCGGTCTTCAGCCGTCACGACCAAACACCT
>Ga0308169_10001626_pt1 | contig 25551 bp, 20 predicted proteins | sample PhyBR1_2_FD_202139 | JGI IMG/M metagenome (GOLD analysis project Ga0308169, IMG submission 202139) | Phyllosphere microbial communities from UC Gill Tract Community Farm, Albany, California, United States - DLSLSB.R1 | ecosystem: Host-associated > Plants > Phyllosphere > Unclassified | place...
GCGGCCGTCATTGGTGGCACGTCCAACGGTTCGATCGATACCGTCATCCAGTTGATCAAGGAGTCGAACGAAAGTCGTTTTGCATTCCAGGTCAATCCGGCACAGATCCCCAATACCGTCATAAATTCCTCGGTGGGGCAGTTGGCGATCAAATACGGCATCAAGGGTGCCAACGTTTCGCTCTGCGCCAAGGAACTGAGCTTCTACAGCGCGATGGTGCAAGGGCTGCGATTCGCCAGGCGCGGGGACTGCGAGCGGATCTACGCGACAGCCATGGAAACCTTCAGCGGCGAATTCGGTACTCTTTATGCCGACAGCCATGGGCTGGACGCGGCAGAACGAATCGATACCGCCGCGATTTTCAGTCTCCGAACCTGTTCCGATCCGCAAGCGCCGGGGCCGGTGGTCAGGTCCTGCGTGACCGGGCGCTTGTTCCCCACGAGCGGGGCCAGCCTGGGCGACCTGATACTCACGTTCGTGGCAGGCAATGGGGTGGCGCTTGATAGACTCGGTCAGGTCAGCGTGTCGGTAGCGGATTCGTGGCGGGCCGCCCTGGACGATCTCGGCCAGGCATTCGGGGAAAAACTCGCTGTCCTGCAACGGGCAAAAGCATTGAGCCTGTCCCTGGTCGGAGCCTACCAACTCGCCGACTTGGCGCAGTCGGTCAAGGCCGGCGATGTTGGGGTAATGGCGTGTGTCGATGAGGAAGGCTTCTATGGCATCGCATTGGTGGGGTGTAGCGAAGCCCAGGCCGGTGCTGCCAAGGGTTCAAGGGATTCAAGCAAGGTGGGTGACGTATGATTCTGGTAGTGAGATGGCTGTTGGTCGGGCTGTTCATCGTCCTGAGCTTCCCATTTTTATGTGTGTTCATGTTGATCAATCCGAAGAAGAACCGGAACCTGCACGTCGCCTGCCGCGCCTATTCGGTGATCAATCGAATATTTCTGGTTCGTGTCGCTGTCAGGGGCTTCAACACGATTGCCGAGGGCAAGCCGTATATCTACGTGGTCAACCATCAATGCAACTATGACGTGATGATCGTTGCCGAGGCGCTCAAGCCAGGCACGGTCATTGTCGGGAAGGAATCGCTCAAGTGGTTGCCCCTGGTGGGGCAATTGTATTGGCTGACCGGCAGCCTGTTCATTGACCGAAGCAATCCGCGGGCCTCGATCCAGAGCATGCGCAAGGTGGCCAAGAATGTCGCGGCCAACAATACGTCCCTCTGGATTTTCCCTGAAGGCACCCGGAACAACGGCGGGAACTTGTTACCTTTCAAGAGCGGCGCGTTCCGGCTCGCCAAGGACATGGGGGTGGGGATCGTTCCCGTGACGATCTGCTCCGCTGTCAGAGACGTTGCCTACAATTCATTGCGCTCCACTGAGGTCAGCATCGTCGCCCACCCGCCCATCGAGGCGGATGTCGTGGCAAGCATGAATAGCAAGGACCTGGCGAGCCACACGCGGGAGATCATCAGCAACATGATCCCAATCGTTTGAGCCAGAAGCTCACACGGCATCCCGTCCAGGCACGGTGTGCGGCTCGTTCCGTCGCTCGGCCACCAGAGAGACCGAAACCCCAACGCCCAAGGCAGGTGAACTGCTGGTCAAGGTCGGTGCCGTGTTCTCAACTTCCGCGATAAAGCGATCGTTGACGGTATCTACGAACCGCATAGGGTCTCAAAGCCGTTGATCCTGGTAAGCGACGCGGCCGGTACCGTTGTGGCAGTGGGCGAGGGCGTCAGCCGTTTCGCTGTCCGTTACCGCCTCGCAAACCGGTCGCAACGAAGCGTCGTCCAAGGCATAGGCAATACACGCGGATTACCATTCCTTGGCCCGCGAGGCTTATTTCCTCGAGTTTGCCCGTGAGATCCAGACCGTCGCCAAAATGCCCGTGATGGTCACCGGTGGCATACGTCGACGTCCGGTTGCCGAAAGCGTCGTGCAAAGCGGCGTGGACATGGTGGGCATCGGTACAGCGTTGGCCATCGATCCTCACCTGCCGCGTGACTGGTGGCTACGGCCTTGCCCCCCAGGCATTCGACCATACGGGCACCGCCCGCGTCGGCCACGTTGGCCAGGACCAACAGTCCATTCTGGTGCAGGCCGTGAAAAGCGTTATCCAATGAGGTCATGGCAACTCAGCTCCTTCGAAGTTTTGTTTTTTAGCCAGCAAGCGGCCGATACCCGACAGATAATCGGCCTGCTAATAGCGCACGCCCTGACTGATCTTTTCACCCGTGGCCGCATCCTCCAGCCAGATCTGCAAGCGGTTGAGCCCGATGTACTGTGACCGAGCGATAATTTTTTGCCCCGGTTTGCCCTCGAATTCCAGCTCCGCAAACATGAAGTGCCGAGGCAGCCGGTACTCCAGCAGCAGCGTGTACTTGCCTGGAATGAGTACGGCGCGCTGAGGCGAGTCATTCTTGTAGTAGTAAGTGGAGAAGGGGATGTTGCCGACCTTTTTGTCGTTGACGCGGATGATGTTCAGGTTTGGCTGCATATCCGCGTAGCTGCGTTTGCTCCTTCCCGCATAAGTGTCGGTTTCGACGACGGTGTAACGGGACTCATCGCTCACCTCGTCGGACTCTACATTCGAGTACGCGGGCATTTCGGCGCAACCATGCAGGCACAGCAACAGCGTCAAAAACGGCAGGGCAATCTTGTTCATTACAACATCCGCATTCATTTAATAGATAAGTGAGTTGTCTGCGAGAGGCTCCTGCAGACTTACTGCTGTTCTGTCCACACGGCCAGTTCATAGCCATCTGGATCCGTGAAGTGGAACCTGCTGCCACCGGGGAAAGAAAATACCTCCCGGGTTAAAACCGCGCCCAGGGCTATGAGCCGCCGTTGTGTTTCAGCGAGGTTGTCGGCGTACAAAATGATTAAAGGCCCACCCGGTCGAACGGGCTCGCCTGTAGTGAAACCACCGGTGAGGCGGCCGTCAGTGAATTCAGTGTAGGTGGGGCCATAATCGACGAAGGTCCAACCGAATGCGCTGCCGTAGAAGGCTTTGCTACGGGCGATGTCGCCTACATTAAGCTCGATATTGTCGATTTGTCGGTCTTTGCCGCGAACGCTCATGCTTGCCTCCCTGGCCGATGCTTAGGGTGGCGAGTGTAACGTAAGCGCTTGCACCATTCGCGCATTTGGGCCTGTTAAGGCGCTTTTAGCTTGTCGGCGGATAGGGGTAGGGGGTATACCTATCATGCGCAACGCATGGCAGAGGTATCCAATGGGTCATATCGCAGCAAACAAAGACGATCTTCTCAAGCGCGTGAAACGTATCGCCGGACAGATCCAGGCCGTTGAGCGGGCCTTGGAATCGGATCTCGATTGCGCCAAGACACTTCACCTCGTGGCCGCCACTCGTGGAGCCATCAACGGTCTGATGGAAGAAATCATCGAAGACCACGCACGGGAGCATGTCGCTAACCCTGCGCTCAGCGAAGCGCAGCGCAACAAAGGCGTCGAAGAGCTGCTCGAAGCCATTCGCCGTTATTCCAAGTGAACGCATCCAGGTACACCCCCATGAGCGGCTCCCACCTCAACTACACCCACCACCACATGTTCCTTGGCTCGGCGCACGACGAAAACGCCAAGCGTACGCTTTGGGTCGTGGCACTGACCGTCGTGATGATGATTGGCGAAATCATCGCTGGCTATGTCACGGGCTCCATGGCCTTATTGGCCGATGGTTTTCATATGGCAACCCATGCCGGCGCATTGGGCATCGCGGCCGCCGCTTACGGATATGCAAAACGCCACGCGTCCAGTCAGCGATACAGTTTCGGTACGGGGAAGGTTGGCGACTTGGGCGGGTTTGCCTCGGCGTTGATACTCGGCATGGTCTCCCTGGGGATTGGCGTTGAGTCTGTCATGCGTCTATTGCAGCCAACAGACGTCCAGTTCGGCTCTGCGACGCTCATTGCGATTGTCGGTTTGATCGTCAACATGATCAGCGCACTACTGCTGGGCCACGGACATAGCCATGGGCACGATCACAGTGATCATGACCACCACCACGGGCACGACAATAATCTGAAGTCGGCCTACTTCCATGTCATCGCAGACGCGCTGACGTCGGTGCTGGCCATCGTTGCGCTGCTCGCCGGCCGCTATCTCGGTTGGGTGTGGCTGGACCCGGTCATTGGGATCGTCGGCGCCCTCGTCATCGCGCGTTGGGCATGGTCGTTGATGGGCGTCACCGCGGCTGTACTGCTGGACCAGACAGATTCCCACATTGCCGAGGAAATCCGCGAGCGAGTGGAGAAGAAGGGGGATGCCACCATTACGGACTTGCACGTATGGCAGATTGGACCGCAAGCCCATGCGGCCATTGTCAGCGTAATGGGTGACTACACTGTGGACGCCGATAGCATTCGTGAACGCCTCAAGCCGGTTCACGAAATCAGCCATCTGACCGTCGAGTATCGCCGCGTCTGACCCAACGCTCCAGGTCGTTTCCGAGGCTTATGATGAAAACCACAGACAGGCCGGGCGGTGTTCCAACGACTGCGCCAATCCGCAAGGCTTCGACCGGCAATGCCTGGCGCACCATGCCAGGCGGTATCTGGGCACTGGGCTTTGTCTCGATGTTGATGGATATTTCCTCGGAGATGATCCATGCCTTATTGCCGCTCTACATGGTCACAGTGCTGGGTACCTCCGTCCTGGCGGTGGGTCTCATCGAAGGAATAGCCGAGGCTACAGCCTCGATCACCAAGGTATTTTCCGGGGCCCTCAGTGATCGATTGGGCAAGCGCAAACTGCTTGCGGCGCTGGGCTACGGATTGGGGGCACTGTCGAAACCGATCTTTCCTTTGGCAGGCTCGCTGGACTGGCTGACCGGCGCCCGCTTTATCGATCGTATTGGCAAAGGGATTCGCGGTGCCCCACGCGATGCATTGATAGCCGACATCACCCCACCGGCGATAAGGGGGGCCGCGTTCGGCCTGCGCCAGACGCTGGATACCGTGGGTGCATTCCTGGGGCCGCTGCTTGCGATTGGCTTGATGTGGCTGACGGTGAACCACTTCCAGACTGTGTTTTGGGTGGCCGTCATCCCGGCCTTCCTCGCTGTTGCGGTGCTGCTTTTGTTTGTCCATGAGCCCGAACAGGTACCAGGAACGCAGCGGGTGCGCATGCCCTTGAGCCGACGGGAGTTGGCACGACTGGGCGCCGGCTATTGGTGGGTGGTGGGTGTTGCTGCGGTGTTCACCCTGGCACGCTTCAGCGAAGCCTTCCTGATCCTGCGAGGCCATGCCGTTGGACTGGCGCCGATGTGGGCGCCTGCGGTTCTTGTCTTGATGTCCGTGGCGTACTCGCTGTCAGCCTATCCAGCAGGGGCACTGTCTGATCGTATCAACCGCCTGTCGGTGCTCGGCGTAGGGCTGATATTGCTGACCATTGCCGACCTGACGCTGGCATTCGTTCCGGGCATCGCTGGCCTGGCCGCCGGAGTGGTTCTATGGGGACTGCACATGGGGTTTACCCAGGGAATATTCGCTGCCCTGATCGCAGATTGCGCGCCTATTGAGCTGCGTGGAACGGCATTTGGCATGTTCAATCTGTTGACGGGATTGACCTTGCTGGTGGCAAGCGTCACTGCGGGTGTTCTGTGGGATGCGGTGGGTTACCAGGCGACCTTCGTGATGGGAGCCGGCTTCGCCATGCTGACTTTTCTGGGACTGTGGGTGATAAAGATGAAAGTTCAGGTTCGGTAGCCATGCAGAGCCTAAGGCTTGCCTGATGGTGATTGTGTTGAAGAGGGCTGCCCGAACGCACCCGTGATCCTATCCATGAAGTTCAATACCAAATCTACGGAGTACCCGGCAATCAGAGCGATCCCGATCTGAGGTAAATTGCTCAAGGCGTCCGTCTTCGAAGGTGTTAACAACACCAGTGACGCGACGCCCAGGATCGGTCCGAGGGCCAATCGCGCGGACCCAAGCAGGCGTCGCGTCCTGGTGAACGTGAAGGTCTCCAATTGAGAACTGACGGAGCGCAACACAAACACGCAGCTACCCAGCAAACCGTACAACGCTGGCAAGAGCAGGCGATAGAGAATGTCGTATTGGTTTTGGGCCTGTTGGCGAGGCCGGTATTCATCAACGGACTCGCCCAGGGACAGTGTCGGACGCTCGGATGACTCCATAGGGGGGGCCATATCTTTCGCAGAAGATTTTGTCGTAATGGTCGGTTCATCAAAGAATGTAACCATCCAGAATGTCCTGGAATAATTCAGCAAGTTGGCGGCAGAAGCGCGTGCCGACTGTATCGCGCGATTTTGTTCATAGGCTGCTACAAAGGCAGAGTAGGCGGCGGTTTGTTTTGCCATGGCTTCGGTTATAAGGGGTAAGTGGGTGTTAGCGTCCATTGATTTTATAACCAGCGTCGCATTCTGACTCTCCACCCAGCGTTTCCATACGGTATCAACGGAGGCCTTGTTCTTCTCGACCAGGTCATCAAAACCTTGAATGCGAGAGGAGAGCTGCACCGCCTGAATTTGCGTGCACAGTATTATCAGCAAGGTGGCCATCGACCCCCATGCGACATATTTGCTGGCCCGATTGGTAAACAAACCAATCAATGGGCTACCCGTAACCAGCCTTGTGTCTTGAATGCTGGCAATGGTCACTGGCCGTACAGCGACGGCCAACTTCGACAGTGACGTCCAAAATGCCACTTCTTGGTCAAGCTTCAACTCCCCCGTTTCGAGCGCCTGCCCTGCAGCAATGACCGCTTTCAAGTCGGCGTCGGCAATTGGGATTCCGGTTTGTGTAGCGAATGCCAACAGAAGCTTGGCTCGATTGATCGAATCTGCGAGATGATCGGTTTCAGGGCGCACGGGCATGTTCTGGGATCCTTCCGAAATTAAAGCGAGATTATAAAACTGTTACATGGGCGTAACACCGGTCCCATTGTTATGTCGCGAACAGGTGTCGCGCATCGAAGTTGAACAGTTTGTTTTGAAAGAGAATGGGCTGATTAAGACGGACGTTAGCAGTAGGTCATTTAAGTGTCCAGTTGCAGTTGTTGGCCGGCTAAATAATTGTGGCGTTTTTTGGAGTTCTGCATTAACGCTATTTCAATTGAATGCGTTATTTCTTTTTAAAAGCCAGCGCGATATAGCGGTGCCGCGGAAACTAAACTAGCGTGTAATGGCTGAACCGGAGAGCTTTAAGATTGGCTGGGGAGATTGGCGATGCGTCTGGTCATTGTGCTGATGCTGCTGTGTCTGGTGGGTTGCGCCAAGGATCTCACTCCCGGCCTGGTGGGTTGCGCCGAGAATCGCCCTCCAGAAGATGAATGTAGTAAAGAGCCCACCACCAACGAACACAATCTGAACGGGCCAAAGATCACCTACCTCGGCGTAGGCGGCTGGCTGCTCGACTGGCACGGCGAAGGTCTGTTACTCGCACCATCCTTCAGCAATCCGAGCATGCCGCCGATCTTCGTTCACGCGAACGAGCAGCGTATCGCCGATTATCTGCCGGACGTGAAGAACGTCAAAATCATCCTGATTGGCCATGCGCATTATGACCACCTGCTCGATGTTCCATTGATCATGCAGCGCTACGCGCCTGACGCGATCGCCTACGGCAACAGAACGGCCGGTCACATCCTCGCCGTGCCGGAGTTGCACCTCAAGCACAGGTTCATCAACGTGGAGCAAAGGATGTATCGCGTGCACTGCGCTACACCCCAGTGCTACCAGGCCAATCCGGACCAGTGGACCAAGGTGGACCACGTGCGTTTCATGGCGATCCAGAGCCAGCATGCCCCCCATTTTGCAGGGGTGGATTTGCTCGAGGGCAGTTATTACGAAGACTTGAAGGCGCTGCCTGTGTATGTCCGCGACTGGAAAGAGGGCACCACCCTGGCGTTTCTGATTGACCTGCTCGATGACGCTGGCAGGCCTGCCTACCGTATTCATTACCAGGACTCTGCGAGCAATCCGCCATTCGGTTTCCCGCCCTTGATTGCGGATGGCAAGGATGTAGACGTGATGATCATGTGTGCAGCGTCGACTTCTCAGGTCTCGCAATATCCTGACGCACTGCTGCGCTATCTGCATCCGCGCAAGCTACTCATCGGGCATTGGGAAGATTTCTTCGGCAATGATCTGGGCAGGCCGCCGCGGCTGCTCAGAGCCCAGAAAGAACACCAGATGCTCACCCGTATCAGTACCGGATTCAAGGACACACGGATGGTCATGCCATTCCCGTTGAGCGAAGTCGCATTACGCGACGACGAGCCATGACCGAAGCACCGGATGGCGGGGAGGGAAATTCGAGCGGTGTCCCTTGTCGAGCGTCATCGGCCTTAACCACTGAGGATAGCAAGGAGGTGTTGTTCAATCTCAAGCCAGAAATCAGGAACTGAACCCGGTCCTCGATGCCCCTCTGCGCTTTCTTCGCGATGGCTGGCTCGGATGTGGACGGAACCGTTGCACAAACCAGCCTGGAAGGATGCCCCCTAATGAGTACGCTTCGCGCACCCGCACTCGGTCCCATCGTGGGACACACTACCCATCGTTCGTGTCGGTTGTGGATTGCCGCCTCGGATTGCCTCGATCAAAAAGGACTCGATGAAGAGGTCCGCTCCATTGGTGTACTCGGTGTCGTGGGAAAAAACGGCAAGGTCAAGCCGGGCGATATCTTCTATTTTCGCCTGCCCCGCGAGTACGACCGTACCGGCACGTTGAATCTCGGTGTCGACAAGTCCCTCTGGAAAAATGTGGCAGAGGAAAAGAAGCTGCAGCCTTACACGCTCGATCCCGCCACCACCTACACCGTGCGCATGGCGTCGCTGAACCAGGATGACGCTTATCCCAATGACAGCAATGTCACCAGCGAGGAGATTGCGTCCAAGCTCCCAGACGCGTCCGTGTGGGCGGACAAGTTGAATCTCGAAAATGGTTTGGGCGAAGCCTTTGCCGAGGCAACGTTCACCACACAGCCGGTGCCAGGACAAGCCGCATCCCCACTCAGTTTTCTGCTGGGCTCGTGCCGTTATCCAGGTTTGCTATGGAAGCGCAAGGAAGCCGACCGCGTCTTTCGCCCCATGCTCCAGCAGCACGAGGCCAGGCCGGTCAACCTGTCACTCATGGTCGGGGATCAGATCTATGCGGACATGTTCAATCGCATGGTGCCCATCGGCCTGGCGGATACCTACGAGGAGTTTCAAGAGCGCTACCATATCGCGTTCGGGTCACGGAACATGCGCAAGCTATTGAGTCGCGTGCCGACCTACATGATCCTGGATGACCACGAAATCGAGGACAACTGGTCACAGGATCGCCTGCACCAGAGCAACAGCAAACGGATACTCTTCAACCTGGCCATCGGTGCCTACATGAGTTACCAGTGGAGCCACGGGCCGCGTTTCACCGACAGCTACGTCAATGATCCGGCCTACGGGGTGCCAGCCTCGCTCAAGCGGATGCGCACGCTGAACCTGTTCTACGACTTCGTTTGCGCCGGCTACCCGTTCTTTGTCCTCGACACCCGCACCCAGCGTTTTCTCGCCGACCTGCCGGGGCTGGCCGACAATCACCTGCTGGGCCGGCCCTCGCTTGATCCCAACGAGCCGAGCCAACTGGACCGGGTCTGCGCGTGGCTGACGCACATGCAGCAAACCCGTGGCAACGTGCCGAAGTTCATCGTAACGTCCAGCGTCTTCCTGCCCAACGGGGTGGATACGTTGCTCAGCGATGAACACAAGGAGAAGGATGATGCGTGGCCGTGTTTTCCCAACACGCGTCGGCGGATTCTGCAAACCATGGTGGACGCAAACGTGCAGAACGTGATTTTCCTCTCCGGCGACATCCATTGCTCCAGTGTGGCGCAGCTGGAGTTCTCGGCCCCCGCTGCGGCGCTCAAGGCTTACTCCATCGTCTCTTCCGCATTTTATTGGCCGTTTGCTTTTGCCGATGGCGACCCCGCTGGCTACGTCCACGATTCCCGCGCTGCGAATACCCAGGATGGCTTCGCCATCAGTCCCGCCCAGGGCACCTTGCACTACAGGGCGTGGGGTTTCACCCAGGATGACAACTTCTGCCGAATCGACGTGGACCCGGTGGCAGCGGAACTGGCCGTGCAAGCGTTCGACGGGGATGGGGATCCGATTGCACGAAGCCACGGAGACGGTCAGATACGCAAGATGCCGGAGAGGTTGAAGTTGGCGCCTTGGTAAGGCGGCGTACATTCCCCGAGGCTTAGCCTGACCGCGTGAGTCGCAACAAAACGGTCGAACCAGAGCTTGATAGCCCTGTCGATCAAGAAGGCAAGCCTGACTCAGTTTCTGGACGGTAGCTGCAGCCGTAACCGTGTCAGGTTCGCCTCGTCATCGACCTCAAGCGTCAAGCTGCCTTGCTGGGCCTCGGCTAATAATCTGGCTGAGTAGGTTCCAAGTCCCGTACCGCCAGATTTGCCATGGCTTGCGTACTTTTCGAAGAACCGTGACCGAAATGCTACGGGTACAGCAGGCTGGTTCTCCATGACCAATTCGATAGGGTCGGCAGAGGTCAATGTCAGTCGCACGCGGCTTTTCTCGGGAGCCGCCTCGCAGGCATTTTTCAGCAAGTTATTCAGGAGTGAAAAGCATAGTAATTCATCTCCACTGGCTAGCACCGGTATCGATTCGTTGGTGTTTTCCGCCACGACCTCGATGGTCAGTTTTTTTACCTGATAGGTCAGCCGGGCCGATTCGCAAAGGCGCCGCACCAAGTGCAGGAATTCGATGGCGACCGGCTTGAGTTCGAAGCTACCGGCCTCGATTTTGTAGATGTCTCCTGCCATGTCGATCGTTCCTAGGAGGTTCCTACCGTCGGTTTCCAACATTTGCAACATTTGCAACTGGCGCGGTAGCAGATTGCCGCCTTCGAGCAGGCCGCGGGTCAAGCCGAGGATATTGCACAGAGGCGCCTTCAGATCATGACGTGAAATACAGCTGGCTTCCTCGCGCAAGCGCTCCAGCTCCAGCATGGTGTCGTATTCCTGCTGCAGAGCGTTGCGCTGTTCGACCAGGCGCAACAGGTTGGCCACCCGAAGGTGCAGCGACTTGGGATCAACCGGCTTACTGACAAAATCCACTGCGCCTAGCTCCAACCCGCGCAGTTGTGCTGCAGCATCGCTCATGGCGGTGATAAAGATGATCGGGATGCGGCTGGCGCTGGGATGGCTGCGCAGGTGCTGGGCCAGCTCGAAACCATCCATGTTCGGCATCATCACATCCAGAAGAAGCAGGTCTGGCGGGGACTCGGAAGTACAGATAGCCAACGCTCGGCGCCCGTCACGAGCTGCCAGTACGCGGTACTCGTCCTGAAACAGCCCAGCAATCAGCGCCAGGTTGTCCGGTACGTCATCGACGACCAGCAACGTCGGGCTGCATTTCTCCTCCTTAGTCGCTTGAGCGGGTTCTGCGAGCACGGGTGGCGAATGCAACCGAGGACGGTGGTTCATGGCGCGCGTTATGCGTTGCGAAAGGTCGTTGGCGGTATAGGGTTTGATAAGAATGTTGCTGACCCCGGCGGCGATGGCCTCGGTGATCTGGGAGCGGGAGCTCTCTGCGGTAATCATGATGAAAGGCAGCATCGCCAATTTGGGATCACTGCGTACCTTGCGCAACAGGGTGAGGCCATCCATGACCGGCATGTTCCAGTCGGAAAGAATTACGTTGACCTTACGCGTCTTCAGCAGGGCGAGCGCCTCCGCACCATTGGCGGCGGTTAGTATGTGTCGTGCACCCAAGCGCTCTAGTTGGCTACTGGTGACCTTGCGCATGGTGTCCGCGTCGTCGACGACCAAGAATACGGTATCAGCGGTGATCATAACGCCTAGGGCTCCTGTGGAGGGACAGGGGGGGCAACGTCAGCTGGGTGATTCTTGCCGAGTCGTCGCTGCAGCGTGCCTTTGTGTGGCGGCCAACAATGCCGCGCAGTGCATCTGAAGGAGAGGCTAGACCAGTATTCGATTTATAACTGTGTCTTGCGCTTCGATTGACGCGGCAGTACCAAAGAAGCCAGCTACGCTGTACTTCATCGAGGGGCACGACAATCACCTAGGGGTGCCACCTCCTTGGCAAGGGAGCCGCTCGCCATGAGCATCGGACAGCGCCACGATCAGCAGGCCACTATTCTATTGGTAGACGACACACCGGATAACTTGCTGTTGATGGCCGATCTGCTCAAGGATCGCTACCGGGTCAAAGCCGCGAACAGTGGTGAAAAAGCCTTGCGGGTGCTGCAAGGCGACTCGCTACCGGATTTGATCCTGTTGGATGTCATGATGCCGGGGCTCTCTGGTCATGAGGTCGCAGACCAGCTCAAGCACGATCCGCGCACCCGTGACATTCCCATCATTTTTCTCACCGCCCTGGCAACCATCGAGGATGAAATTCAGGGACTGGAATTGGGCGCGGTCGACTACATCACTAAGCCGATCAATCCTGCATTGGTCCTGGCGCGGGTGGATACCCAGCTCAAGATCAAGTCAGCGGCGGACTTCATTCGCGATCAGAACGACTACCTGGAGCAGGAAGTAGGGCGCCGCACCCGCGAGGTGATGGCCATCCAGGACGTGACTATTCAGGCCATGGCTTCCCTGGCTGAGACGCGCGACAACGAGACCGGTAACCATATTCGACGGACCCAGCACTACGTGAAGGTGCTGGCCGAGCAGCTGCGCGATCATCCTCGTTTCAGCCATTTTCTCAACGACGAGACGATCCGCCTGCTGTTCAAATCGGCACCTTTGCATGACATAGGCAAGATTGGCATTCCCGATCATATCCTTCTCAAGCCAGGGCGTTTCACCGCCGAAGAGTTCGAGATCATGAAGACCCATACCACGTTGGGACGCGATGCCATCCAGCGCGCCGAGGATCAGCTCGGCGTTCAGGTGGACTTCCTCAGCCTGGCCAAGGAAATCGCCTACAGCCACCAGGAGAAATGGGACGGCAGTGGATACCCGCAGGCGTTGGCTGGCGACGCTATTCCCATCAGTGCCCGGCTGATGGCGGTGGCGGATGTCTATGACGCCTTGATCAGTCGACGGGTCTACAAGCAAGGGATGCCCCATGAGGAGGCTGTCGAGATCATACGTCAGGGACGGGGCTCACATTTCGATCCTGACATTTGCGACACCTTCCTGGCGAACGTCGAACATTTCCAGGCCATAGCGCAACGTTTTGCCGACAGCGACCAAGACATGGCCAAACAAGTGGCGGCTCTGGAGCGTATCGCCCAGAAACCTTGAACAAACCCTGCAATCGCCTTCGCCAGTTTCTTTCATCGTGGTCATCGGGGTATGTCATGGTCAGATTGCGCACGTTGCTTGAGCGTCTTCCGCTTCGCCACAAGTTGATCCTCGGCTTTGCCACGCTCTTGCTTTTGGTACTGGTACTCGGCGTACAGAGCTTGCGCACCCAGGAGTCGCTGAAGCAGGACATGCAGAACCTCTACCGCCAGGAACTGGTGGGCATGGAGCACTTGCACGAGGCGCGGGTGCAATTGCCGCACCTGGTGCAGACGGTGCAGCGGGCCGTGGGGACGAACAGTGCGGATATCCGCATCGAATCACTGAAACAGCTACATGATATTCAAAGCCGTCTACAGCAGGCTCTTGCCCAGGCCAAGCCCACCCTCAGGCGTCCGGAGAATCTCGCGCGTCTCGCGGAGTTTGATGTGCTGCTGCAACAGCTCCAGCGTGATAGCGAACAGGCCTTCGAGTTAATTGACGAGGGGCGCCAAGGCCAGGCGTTACTGCTGCTCAACAGCAGTGAATTCCAACAGCTCGACCAGAAGGCGGACGCCCTGTTGTACGCGGTAGCCCAGATCAAGGAAGCCTCGATCCGTGATACAGCCAAGGACATTGCCGACTTTGCCGAGCGCAGCACGACGCAGACCTACATTCTGCTGCTGGGTGGATTGTCGCTGGCGCTGCTGCTTTGCTGGCTGGTCAGCCAGTCGATCCGCAACCCGCTCAATCGAGTGCGAGCCGCCGTGGACCAGTTGGCTGCGGGAAAGCTCGACCAACCGATTCCACATACGGAATTGAACAATGAAACAGGCGACCTGGCGCGAGCCATCGCCAAACTGCAAATCGAGTCGCAACAGCTGGAGCGCCAGCGGTCGGTCAAGGCGCAAATCGCCCAATTGCAGATCGATCTGCAGCAGGCAGAGGCGCCGGGCGAATTGGCGAAGATGTTCCTACAGCATATGGCGAACCTGCTCGGCATTTGCCAGGGCGTTCTCTATAGCGCCCACCCGGACGCCACCAGATTGGTGCTGATGGGCGGCTATGCCACCGATTCCGAGCGGCCACCGCAGGCACAAGTCATGTTCGGCGATGGCCTACTGGGCCAATGCGCAGTCGATCGCCAAGCCCGTCAGATGCTGGCGCTGCCGGAACGATACTGGCGCCTGCACTCGCAGCTCGGCGAGATTCCGGCCACTTGCCTGCTGCTGCAACCGATCCTGCGTGGCGAGCGGCTGCTGGGCGTGCTTGAACTTGCCGGATTAGAAGCCTTGGATGATGACCAATCATTACTGCTCCAGGAAGCCACCCCTCGCTTGGCTGCGGCGATGGCGATCCTGGAGCGTAACCAGGCCGTCCAGGCATTGCTGGAAGAAACCCGTCGTCAAGCCGATGAAATGGCCGGGCAAACGCTGCTGTTGGAGCGCCAGGCTCAGGAGCTCGAAGCCCAGCAATCGGCACTGCGTGCCACGGAGGCCTGGTATCGCGGGATTATCGAGGCGGCACCGGACGGCATGCTTGTGGTGGGCGCTGACGGACGCATCCTGCGGACCAACCAGCAATTGGATCGGTTGTTCGGCTACAGCGCCGGCGAGTTGGTGGGCGAGGCGATCGAGCGTCTTGTGCCGGCCGCGAGTCGCGGTCACCACGTCGAGCTGCGCAATGGCTTCATAGCTCATGGTGATACCCGGCAGATGGGGGCCGGCCTGGACGACCTGCAGGGGGTGCGCAAGGACGGCAGTCTGTTTTCGGTGGAGATCGGCCTGTCACGTCTGCCGAGCCTGGAAGGTCGCGGTATATGCGTGTGCGCCTCGGTGCGCGACGTCAGCGAGCGTCGCCAATTGCAGGCAGCGCTCAAAGTCAGCGAAGCGCAACTGCGCGCGGTGCTCGACAGCAGCCCGGTGGCCATGCTGATCAGGGACATCGAAGGCCGTCCGACCTACTGCAACCCGCAGTTTGAACACCTGTTCGGCGTCGATATCGTTCAACTCGCAGGGATCGATCCGAGGCACTTCTGGGTCGATCAGCAGGCACACCAGCGCTTCATCGAGGCGGCGGAGCAGGGCGCGGTGATTAACTTCGAGGCGACTTTCCAGCGCAGTGAGGGAGAGCGCTTCGATGTGCTGGTTTCGGCGGTCACATTGGAGCAGCGCGATCGAGTGATTCGCGCCAACTGGTACTTCGACATTACCGATCGCAAGGCCGCCGAGGCTGAGGTGCACCTGGCGCGGGAGATCGCCGAGGAAGCGACTCGGGCCAAGAGCGACTTCCTGGCCACCATGAGCCACGAGATCCGCACCCCGATGAACGCCATTATTGGCATGAGCCACCTGGCCCTGCGCACCGAGCTGGATCATCGGCAGCGCAACTATATCGAGAAGGTCCATCGTTCTGCGGAAAGTCTGCTGGGGATCATCAATGACATCCTGGACTTCTCCAAGATCGAGGCCGGCAGGATGAACCTTGAATACATCCCCTTCCACTTGGAGGACGTACTGGAAGGCTTCGTCAGCATGATTGGCCTGAAGGTCGAGGACAAAGGCCTGGAATTGCTGTTCAGCACTCCGCTGGGTCTGCCGACGGCGTTGATTGGCGATCCGTTGCGCCTGGGCCAGGTGCTGATCAACCTGGGCAACAATGCGTCAAAATTCACCGAGCAAGGTGAGGTCGTGGTGGGCGTGGAACACAAGGGGGGAGACGCGGAGCAGGCACAGTTGCATTTCTGGGTGCGCGACAGCGGCATCGGCATGAGCCCCGAGCAATGCAGTCGGCTGTTCCAACCCTTTAGCCAGGCCGATAGCTCCACCACTCGCAAGTACGGAGGCACCGGTCTGGGCCTGGCCATCTCCAAGCACTTGGTGGAACTGATGGGCGGACGTATCTGGGTGGAGAGCGAACTCGGTCACGGTTCTATCTTCCATTTCGAGGTGAGCCTCGGCGTGCAGCGCGACGCTCAGCCGCGGCGCATGTTCACTGCCGATGAGCTACTCGGCGTTCGCGTGTTGGTGGTCGACGACAACGCCAGCGCGCGCGAGATTCTCTCCAGCATGGCGCGCAGTTTTGGTGTGGAAGTGGACGTGGCGCAGAGTGGTCGCGTGGCGTTGGGGATGCTGGTGGAGGCGGAACGTAAGACACTGCCCTATGACTTGGTGTTGATGGATTGGCGCATGCCTGGCATGGACGGTGTGGAAACGGTGCGTCAGATGCACGCTGCCAATTTGGCGCAAACACCGTCTGTCATCATGGTCACTGCATTCGGGCGCGAAGAGGCACGTGAGGAGGCCAGCCGGCACGGTATCCAGTTGCCGGTGGTGCTGACCAAACCGGTGACGCCGTCCACACTGCTTGAGGCGATCGGCACGGTGCTCGACAAGCCCCCCCACGCCGATACCCGGGCCGGGGAACGATCTGGACAGAGTGCCAGTGCCGTGGCCAGCCTGCATGGCGCCCGGCTGCTGCTTGTCGAGGATAATGAGTTGAACCGCGAGCTGGCCTGCGAGCTGCTGGAGAGCGCTGGCATCGAGCTGTGTGTGGCCATTAATGGCGAAGAGGCACTCGACCGGTTGGGGCGCGATGATGATTTCGACGGCGTACTGATGGACTGTCAGATGCCGGTCATGGACGGCTATACCGCAACCCGCAAGATTCGTGAGCAGTCGCGTTGGGCTGGGCTGCCGGTGATCGCCATGACGGCCGACGCCATGGCGGGAGACCGCGAGCGGGCTTTGGCCTGCGGGATGAACGACCATATCTCCAAACCGCTGAATGTCGAGAGCATGTTCGTCACATTGGCCAAATGGATACATCCGGCGCCCGGTCGTAACGCCCAGGCGCAGGAGATTTCAGCGCCGCCCATACCGACTGGCGAGCATCTGCCCGCTGAACTTCCGGGTATCGACCAGAGAGCCGGCCTGGCCACTTGCATGGGCAAGGTAGACCTCTATCTGCGCCTGCTGCGCAAGTTCAGCTCCAGTCACCGTGCCTTCAGCACCGAGTTCCTGGCCGCCCGTGGCGATGATGATCGTTCAGCGCCGACACGCCTGGCCCATACCTTGCGCGGTACTGCGGGCAACATCGGCGCCAGGGACGTCGCGAGCGCTGCCGCCGACTTGGAGCAGGCTTGCCTGACCGGCGCCAAGGAGGAGGTCGTGGCTGACCGGTTGTTGGCGGTGGAGCATTGCCTGAACCTGGTGCTGGAAGGGCTGGTGGGGATAGCGGAACCGCAACCATCCACAGAGTCGGTGCAGATGTCACATTCTGACGCCGAGTTACAGGTGCGGTTGGCCCAAGTCAGGGACCTGCTGGCCGAGAGTGACACGCAAGTGCTGACGGTCCTGCACCAATTACAGGGGCTGGCGTCAGATCCCAGGCTAGCCGAGCAACTGCGTCGGATCGTCCGGCACGCCGAGCAGTTCGATTTCGACCAAGCCTTGGAGCTATTGGAGAACCTGACCTGACCAGGACGAATCCACGTATCCGGCTTTTCAGTAGCGAATCATCACCGACTTGAGTTCGGTGTAGTCATCGATGAAGGCACTGCCGAACTCGCGGCCCACGCCCGAGGATTTGTTGCCTCCGAATGGCACCGCCGGGTCGAGCAAGGTGTGCATGTTCACCCAGACGGTCCCGGCATTGATGGCGGGTATCAGGTGCAGTGCCTTGCCCAGGTCATTGGTCCAGAGGCTGGCGCTCAAGCCATAAGGCGTGTTGTTCATAAGCTCCAGCAGTTCGTCTTCGGTGTCGTAAGGGAAAAAAGTCGCAATCGGGCCGAAGGTTTCTTCGCGGAGCAGTGTGTCGTTGACCGTGTTAGCGAGAATTACCGTCGGCTCGACATAGCAGCCTGGACGGTCGATCAGGTTGCCGCCATGAATGATGGTGTTGTTTTCTGCCCGCGCCTTGGCGAAATACTCACCGAGCTTGAGTTGATGCTGGCGATGGGTAACCGGGCCGAATTCAGTGCGCTCATCCAGTGGCGAGCCGATGTTTAGGGTGGTCAAGCGTTGCGCCAGTTTTTCCATCACCGGATCGATCTGCGACCGATGGACGAAGAACCGTTCGGCGGCGGCACAGATTTGCCCGGAGTGAAGGAAGCCGGCCTCGATGATGCCGTTGACCGCCTTGTCCAGACCGACATCGCGCAGGAAACCCGCTGAGTTTTTCCCGCCAAGCTCCAGCGTGGCGCGGGTCAGCCCGGCGCCCATGGCGCTCTGGCCGACAGCGATGCCGGTTGGCACCGAACCGGTAAACGAAACCTTGTCCGTGCCTGGGTGCTCGACCAGGCCTTTGCCCACCAGGCCGCCACCGGTCAGCACGTTCAACGCACCGGCAGGCAGGCCGGCTTCAATGGCCAGTTCGGCGATTCGCAGTAGCGTCAGCGGCGTGAACTCACTGGGTTTGATGATAATGCTGCAGCCGGTCACCAGTGCCGAGGCGAGTTTCCAGATGGCGATCATGGTCGAGAAATTCCACGGCACGATACCCACGACCACCCCAACCGGTTCACGCAGGGTGAAGGCGGTATAGCGTTCACCGGCAAATGACGGCAATGACGGGGTGATGGTCTGGCCGCTGATCTTGCTGGCCCAGCCCGCGTAGTAGCGCAGGAAATGCGCGGCCTGGTCGACTTCGAAGGCCCGGGAAATCTGGATGATCTTGCCCGATTGGCAGGTTTCGATCTGCGCCAGTTCCTCGCGGTGTTGTTCAAGCAGGTCGGCCAGTTTGAACAGCACATTACCGCGTGTCGCCGGTGCCACCTGGCTCCACTGTTTGAATCCACGGCGCGCTGACATCACGGCCGCGTCGATATCGGCCGGGGCCGCGTCGGCGACTTCGGCGATGACTTGGCCGGTCGCCGGGTTGATCACCTGCAGCGTTTGGCGGGCATGACTCTGAACGTAGCCACCGTCGATAAACAACGCATGTTGTCGACTGAGGAAGGCTTCGACCTGAGGCAGCAGCGGAATATCGCTCATGGGGTTTTCCTGCTCGTGAACAAAGAAAGCCTGAGGCTAATTCACTGGGCAATCCCAGGCTTGACTGTGCCTGCCGGCTGCCATGACCGTGGCTGCCACGTCTATGGCTTTCGATGACTTCGGTCGCGCGCCGCTGCTTTACCATCAGGGCGCCTATTCCATGGTGCTGCCGCACACGCGCATGACCAAGAGCGACGACAGCCAACCGCCCAGCAGTCATTTCCAAGGGCGCCTGAGCCACAATCTGTACTACTTGATGACCCAGGCCGTGCGCGCCTACCAATCCAGCTACCAGCCTCGCCAACTGTCCACCGGCCTGCGCACCAATGAGGCGCGGATGTTGATGGTGTTAGAGAACGACGCCAGGCTCAGCCCCAGCGACTTGTTGCGGGAAGTGGCCATGCCGGTGCGGGAAATCGAGGAGGCCGTGGCGAACCTCAAGCGCAGAGGATGGGCGAGCGACGATGCCGATGGCGTACGGTTGACCGCTGCCGGCATCGAGCAGACCGAGGCCCTCTGGGCGATCGCGGGCGAACAGCAGGAGATGGTGTTCGCCGAATTCAGTGAAGAACAGATCGAAACGTTCAAGACGGTTCTGAAGCAATTGATCCGTCCATCCTACAGATCCTTGATGGCGCCTGGCGTGGGGGGCTCTGGGGGATGGCAGCCAGGCGCAAGCGGTGCAGCAGGCTCGTACAAGCAATCCCTCGCGGTATGCGATCAGATCCAGCGTTTCGACTCGATGCGCAGAGGACAGACCGATGTTATTCAAGAGAAAACAGCCGATGCAGGACCTCGCTGCACTCCTCGGGCAGATGGTGGCGGGGAAGGCGCTTGATACCCAGGCGCTGCAGGCTTACCCGCCGGTGCAGGCCTCCCTGGAGCAGCTCGCGGAACAGCGGTCGCGCGCCGACCGGCAAATACAATTGGCCGAGGCATTGGCCAAGGACCAGGCCGCCCAGCGGGCAGCCGACGAGCAGGCCCTTCAAGCGCTGCGCCAACAATTGGAGCAAGCCCGGCAGCGTGAGGCGGAACTGGACGTCGAGCTTCAGCACAATCGGTGGCTTTGCGAGCAGCACCGTCAGGAAACGCTGATCTGGGAACTGCTGCTCTGCACCATGACCGAAGGCTGCTGGGACATCACCGTGGTCAACGGTGATGTGCAGGACCCGCGCAGCCAGATGCGGATTTTCAATCAGTTTCGCCTCCTGCTCGGGTACGCCCCGGATGAGTTGCCCGATGGCTGGGACGCTCAGGTCAGCATCACCCATCCGGATGATCTGGCCAAGATCATGGCGATCTTCGATCAGGAGATCCTCGCCCCCCGTGGCAGCGGTGAGTACGTGTTCGAATATCGGATGCGTCACAAGACCCGTGGCTACATCTGGTGCCGCGAGCGCGGTCGCGCCGTGCGGGACGCGCAAGGGCGCCTGACCCGCGTGCTGGGTGCGGTACGGGACATCAGTGACGAGCAGTCGGCCCGAACCACCCACCAACAATTACTTGATCACAATCAGGCCACCTACGGCCAGATCGCCACGGTGGTGAGTGTGATCAAGGGCATCGCCGACCAGACCAACCTGTTGGCGTTGAACGCCGCCATCGAAGCGGCCAGGGCCGGAGAGGTCGGACGTGGTTTCTCAGTGGTGGCCGATGAAGTGCGCAAACTCGCGGAAAACACCCGCCAGGCCACTCATCAGATCCAGGCGATGTTGCACCAGCACAAACAATAGAACGCTGCAGGAGCTGCGCGAGGCAGCTCCCGAGCGGGTCAGAAGGGTACGGCCACGGTCAGTTGGCTATAGAGGTTGGTGCCGTTGCCACCCACTTGGTTACCACCGCTGTCCGAGTCCTTTTTCGGTTGGTAGATGCCTACCAGCGGGCTGATGATCAGGTGGCTGTTGACCGCCCATTCGGCGTACAGGTCCAGTTCCCGGGCGTCCAGGTTCAGCGCATCGCGGGTGCGCAGGGTATTGAAATCGAAGTACAGCGCGCCGACCGTCAGGTTCTCCAAGGGCGTCGCCTTGAGCCCCACGTGGTGAATGTCGGTATTGCTGTTGAACGGGCCGGCGTAGTTGGAGGCCACCTCGCCTTGGAACCAGGTGCCGTAGCCGGTGCTGAGCCCGGTGAACAGCGGGTCCCATTTTTGCGAGTAGCGGGTGTAGCGATAGGTTAGCTTCGGCGCCCAGGCAACGTCAGCGAAGGTGTAGCCGGCTTCGCCGTACCAGGCTTTTTCCGGTCCGGCGTCCTTGTCCTGCCATGCGTATTCAAAGGCGAAGCTGGCGTTCTCGATACCCGCGCTACCTTCGCCGCGCAGGCTATAGGTATCGAGGTCTTCGCGTTGTTTCTGGAAGTCGCTGGCCCACTGGTCGGTGACACCGATGCCGTGGATCCAGGTCAGCCCCAGGGTCCCGGCGGCAGTCGTGTAGTCGAGGGTGCCCGCCGCGAGTTCGGTTTCTGCCTGGGCACGGTTATCGGATTTGAGCCACAGCATCGAGCCATGCAGGCCGTCCTGCCCACCGAGACGCAGCACGGCGGTGCGATCGAAGGCATGCCGCGCGGCGAGGTAGTAGGCGCCCCCGCGATTCAATGCGCCGTCGGCCGGACCCTTGCCCAGGTTGGGGCCGTCGTCGTTGATCAGGAAGCCGCGGCCAAGCTTGACCACCTGGCGACCGGCGGAAAAATCCACGCCGTCCTTGCCCAGGGCCGGAAAGAGGTCGGCCGAGCGCCAGCCCAGGTAGGCGTCTTCGATTTTTGTAGTGCGTTCCGAGCCATCGGTGTTGCCGGCGGCATCGCCGTCGCCCCAGGTGCCGGAACTGACCCAATTGAGTGCCCCATAGCCCGTGCCGTACCCGGCCAGGCCCTGGTCGCCGCTCAGCCCATACTTGATGAACCCTTCGCGCCAGGTTGAGCCGCCTGGCGTGCCATCGTAATTGTGGCGGCTGTTGAACAGCCCGTAGACGGCCAGGAAGTCGGCGTTGAGGTGGGTGTCTTCATCGGCATAAAGCTCATAGGCCTGGGCCGACGAGTAGCCGATCAAAAGCGCGATCCCCAGGCCAACGGCCTTGGGCAGCGAGTGGTTTTTTGGTGTTTGCTCCATTGTCATATTCCCCAGCATGGATAGGTCGAGGACGCATTAAGATGAGCGGGAGCGGGGAAGTCTTTCATCTGCGTGCCATGTAATTGATCCTGCCAGCCAAGGCCTGTGTCCTGGCAGGCAGCAACAAGAACCACGGCAGACATGGGCAAGACGCTCAGCGTGTTCGAGGCGCACAGTGATTTTCGCTCGATGTCGTTTTGATCAGGACTGGCTGGGGAGGGCGTCAATGCCAGTGCCTTGTGCGGCTCGATGCATCCACTCAGAAATCCGCTTTCGAGGATCCGAACCATGTCGATCAATGACCGGCTTACGCAGCATTTGAAACGAGGCAGCGTCGGCTTTCCGACCGCGCTGGCCAGCACCATCGGGTTGATCATGGCCAGCCCGGTGATTCTCACCGCGACCATGGGTTTCGGTATCGGCGGCAGCGCCTTCGCGGTCGCCATGCTGATCGCGGTGGTCATGATGCTGGCCCAGGCCACCACGTTCGCCGAGGCCGCCGCGATCCTGCCGACCACCGGCTCGGTCTACGACTACATCAATTGCGGCATGGGCCGTTTTTTCGCGATCACCGGCACGTTATCGGCGTACCTGATCGTGCATGTGTTTGCCGGTACCGCTGAAACCATTCTGTCCGGAGTCATGGCTCTGGTGAACTTCGAGCACCTCAATACCCTGGCGGAATCGGCTGGCGGTTCCTGGTTGCTTGGCGTCGGGTTCGTCGTGGTGTTCGGCGTCCTCAATGCGTTCGGTGTCAGCGCCTTCGGCAGGGCCGAGATCATCCTGACGTTCGGCATGTGGACCACCTTGATGGTGTTTGCGGTACTGGGCCTGATCGCGGCGCCAGCGGTGCAATTGGAAGGGTGGTTCGGCGTGTCGCTGGTGGGCACCGACCTTGTCACCATCCTCTCGCTGGTGGGCATGGCCATGTTCATGTTCGTCGGTTGCGAGTTCGTCACGCCGTTGGCGCCGGACCTGCGCAATTCGGCCAAGGTCATGCCCAAGGCGATGATTCTCGGCCTGTTGAGCGTGGCCACCTGCATGTTCATCTATGGCGCCGCGATGAAGCGCCAGGTCGAGAACGTGTTGCTCGATCCGGCCACCGGCGTGCACCTGCTCGACACCCCGATGGCGATTCCACGGTTTGCCGAGCAGGTCATGGGAGAGATCGGCCCGCTCTGGCTGGGCATCGGCTTTCTGTTTGCCGGCGCCGCGACCATCAATACGCTGATGGCGGGAGTACCGCGGATTTTGTACGGCATGGCGGTGGATGGTGCGTTGCCCAAGGTCTTCGCCTACCTGCACCCACGCTTCAAGACGCCGCTGCTGTGCATCCTGGTGGCGATGGCGATCCCGTGCCTGTACGCGCTGTGGTTGGGCGGTAATACCGACAACATCATGCACTTGGTGTTGGCGGCCGTTTGCGCCTGGAGTTTCTCCTACCTGTTGGTGACGCTGTCGGTGGTGATCCTGCGGATTCGTCGTCCTGATCTGCCTCGGGCCTATCGCTCGCCGTTCTTCCCGTTGCCGCAGATTCTTTCCAGCGTCGGCATTCTGCTGGGCATGTGGTTCATCACCCCGCCAGGCATGAACCCCGCCGATATCTATGTGCCGTTTGGCGTGATGCTCGGCATCACCGCCAGCTACGCGCTGTTCTGGACGCTGGTGGTGCAGAAGGTCAATCCATTCAAGCCAGCGTCGGTAGAAGACGTGTTGGCACAGGAGTTTTCCCATGAGCCGGGCAACCCTCACAACGGGCATTTCGAGCATGCTGCAAAAGCTGTCTGAGCTGTTCAGTGCCAGGCGCGCACCGGCCGGTTACCGACCCGGGGTCACGCTTGAATACCTGCGACGCAACCTTGGCCTGGCGAGCCTTGTGTCGACCGGGCCGGCCAGTGCGACGTTCAGGTTGGACGCTATCGACCTTCAGGTAGCCATGGTCGAACGCACCGAAGCGCAGTTGTTGATGCACCTGGTCATGACTGAATTCAGGATTCAGTTGCCCGCCTCAACGCAGGGCAGTGCACGCTTCGACCTGCACCATCGCGGGTCGATCCGGCGCACCGGGCTGGCGTGTCGACAGCGCGCGGGGGAACCCGCGCTGGGGGCCAGGCTTGAAGCCGCGCTGACGAGTGACCCGGCATTGCATCAAGCGCTGATGGCGCTTGATTTCAAACACCTGCGTATCGCGTTGGACGGCCAGCAATGGTGCGTTCGGCTGGAACACATGGGCGGCAGTGAGGTGGTCAACCGGATGCCAGCGTTTCGGCGCTACATCGCCCTGAGCCCGGCCCAGCGGGAAGGCTTGCTCACGGTGCTGGCCGGGCTGCAGCGGGTGCTGGGCGGGTTGTGATCAATTGGCATCATTACTGCTTCTACAGTGGGGATCACGTGCTTGTTGCGCCTATATAGATAACATGTTAACTATTGGCCAACAAAAACAAGAAGCCACTGTGGAGTTGCCATGAGCACCTATCAATCTGCGCACCATGGATTGGAAACCTGGACTCGGGATTTGCGAGCGGCCTGCGGCCATTTCGACACGGAACTGGCGTTTAACCGCTCGCTGTTCATCGGTGAGGTGTCCAAGCTCGAACAGGGTGGCCTGTCACTCGCCAACCTGCGCACCAATGCCGGGCTGATCAAGCGCGAACGACCCAATGCCGACCACGACATGGACCAGCACTGTTTCCTTGTCAGCCAACGCAGTGGCTATTGCCAGATCACCCAGAACGGCCAGGTCGTACAGCTGGCCCCCGGCGATATGTTGCTGATGGACTCCACCGGATCGATCGAAATCAGCCCGTTTGGCCTGATCGAACATGCGTCCTTGTCACTCTCGCGCAACGAAGTGTGCAAGCAGTTGGGCGGTGCCTCGAAAACCTTCGGCAAGATCTCTTCGAGCAAGGCCTGTGGTCGCATGCTCCACGTGCTGATGGACCAACTGTGCAGGGAAGGGCTCGGCGGCCAGGATTCGAACCAGGAGGCGCAGGCCCTGCAAGCGGCGTTCATCTCCTTGCTCGGTTCAGCCTTTGAGATGCAAGACGCGCCCGCTGAAAGCGCCGCGTCCTTGCAGGGCAGCAACCTGCGCAGCTATGTACAGAAAGTCATCGACGAGTCGCTGACCCAACCCGGGCTGAGCCCCGTGGGCCTGGCCAGCCGTTTGAACATTTCCGTTCGGCATCTGTACCGTTTATTCGATGAGCAGGTCGACAGCG
>Ga0308169_10001627_pt1 | contig 25542 bp, 21 predicted proteins | sample PhyBR1_2_FD_202139 | JGI IMG/M metagenome (GOLD analysis project Ga0308169, IMG submission 202139) | Phyllosphere microbial communities from UC Gill Tract Community Farm, Albany, California, United States - DLSLSB.R1 | ecosystem: Host-associated > Plants > Phyllosphere > Unclassified | place...
CGCGGTACTGGACGTGGCGGGCGCGCTTCTCTTCCTGCGGGCGCGAAGGAGCGAGAGAGGGAGGGAGGAGGGAGGGAGGAGGAGGGAGAGGTCAGTCGAGAGCACGACGACGAGGACGAGGCGCGCGCGAGAGAGGGCACGCACAGGAGAGACGGCGTTGTCGCCAAAGACGAGGACCGTGCCCGGCTTGAGCGTCACGCTCGAGCTCGGCACGACCTCCCTCGGGTCGGCCTGCGACGAGGCCTGAGCGGGCGCGGCGCCGGCGCCGTGACCGATCGGCATCGGCGGGGCGGGCGCACCAGGGAAGCCCGGCGGCGGCGGGAACCCGGGCGGGACGGGTGCGCCTGGCGGGAGGCGGAAGCCCGGAGGAGGAGCAGGGAAGCCCGGGGGGAGGGGCATGCCGGGGAGGGGGAAGGGCGGAGGAGGGAGGCCGGCGGGGAAACCGGGAGGGAGGGGCATGCCCGGCGGCGGGGCGGGGAACCCAGGAGGGAGAGGCATCCCGGGAGGGGGAGGCGCGATGCTGCAGGAAGAGCAGGGTCAGCTCGAGGTTCGAGGGGAGGGAGCGAGCGAGTGGAAGGTGACGCACCCGGGCGGGAGGCTGAAGCCAGGCGGCGGCGGGAAAGGGAGGCCGCCGGGAGGAGCCCTGATGCCGGGCGGCAGGCTGAAGCCAGGTGGTGGCGGCGGCAGGCCCGGGATGGGCGCGCCCGGCATCGGCTGCTGCTGCTGCTGCTGAGGCTGTTGCGGCGGCGGGATGGCGGCGACGGGCGGAGCTGCGGGCACGCCGATGCCCATGAGGAGCTTGTGCGCGGCGAGCTGGGTGCGCGCCTCCTCCTGCGTGAGGGCGACCTGCGGGAACCGCGGCTTCTTGGGCTTGAGGTCGTCCGGGTCGGGCAGACCGAGCTCCTCGGCCGTGCGGCGCTTCCACGCTGCGAGGTCGGCTGCGGGGACGCCCTCCATGCCGTAGATCTCGATGTCGAACGACTCGCGGCCGGGCAGGGCGTTCTCGATCCTGCAGAGGGAGACGAGCGTCAGGTCGAGCCATCCTGCCGAGCGCGACGAGGCCGAGCGAGCTCGCGCGCCTCGACTCGCAGCAAGAGGGATGAGGAGAATGCGACGCACTTGTCGGTGCCGACCTTGTGGACCTGGTCGAGGTGGACGCCCAAGCCGCCGGCCGTGTTGAGGCGCCTCGGGCACATTGGGCAGCGGAAGTGCTTGGCCTTCTGGTGGCTGAGGAGGACGCGCTGGTCCTCGAAGGTGCGGTCGCAGTACTGCAGGGAGGTGAGTCGCGTCAGCTCTGCGCGTCCGTGGACTCGAGCCGAGGCGCGAGGAGAGGAGGGAGGGGACGGACCCAGCACCAGGCCATGTCGGCGATACTGCGGGCAGGCCGAGGAGAGTCAGCACTTGAACCTACGGATTCAGGATACAGCTGGGAAGAGACGCACCGCTTGGTCTTGGACTTCTTCTTGCCCATGGCGGCGGTCGACGGGCGGGCGAAGACGAGGAGGACGAGAGGGTGAGGGCCGACGGCGGGAGGCGATGCAGGCGAGGGGTGACCTTGATGAAGAGCTGCGAGTCTACAAGGAGCAGTCACAGGTCAGTGCGTGCTCTGCTGAGAGCTGGCGCGGGTTGCTGATGGGGCGGGCGGGGGGAGGGGCCACCCTCGGTGGGCGGCAAGACCCCCGGCGCGACTGGTGGTGGTGCGAGATGCTGTGATGAAGCTCACCGGATAGCTATGACTCGGTCAAGCGAGCCTGGCGAGGCTGTAGATGGAGAGGCGAGGCGAGGAGCTGCCGTCGCTCTCATCGTCGTCGCCAAGTCGGACCATCCTCAGCCTCGACTACTCGCCGGCTCGAGCTGCTTCGCTCTCGTGGGCGCAGTATGCACTGTCTAGACCGAGTCAGCCGGCTGTCCCGCCGCACACACTTGCTGGCGCCGCTCCCTCCTCACCTTGTCCCCGCTCATCGCTTCGCTCCTCGCTCACCCACACGCGAGCAGAGCACGAGCGCGATCGCACGACTTCTCGGGCCGGTCGGCATCGGACAGGAGACGTGCGCCGAGCGTCCGCGCCGCAAGGTCCGCGGACCGTCCGCCCGTAGCTCCTGAGCCGCCTCCTCGGTCTCGCCGGCTTCCGCACGCTCGCTGCTGCGTGCTCGCTCTCGCTCCGGTTGCTCTCAAGCGCCATGTCGTCCTCGAGCGACGACGAGCGCAAGAAGCGCTTCAACCCGCTGCCTCGCAGCTGGCGACGCGTCCGCACCTCCAAGGTCCGTCGCGCTCTCTCTCCCTCGACTCGTCCTCAGCGCTGCACGGTGCTCACTGTGCCTCGCTCCTGCCGCGCAGAAGGACCGCAAGATCACGCTTCCCGAGGTGCCGGATGGCGAGCACATCGATCAGGCCAACTCGAGGCAGGTGCGTTCGCCAACCAGCTCAGCCCCAACGCTCGCACCCGGTCGCTGAACCGTCCTCTCGCCCTGCAGGTCTCTTCGCCTCTCGACAAGGACGGCAATGCAGTGCAAGGCTACGTCTCGCCGAGCCGCGACGCTGTGGCTGACGCCGAGCGGGCCAAGCACAGCCATCGAGTCGCCGGCCTTCTCGAACAGCACGATGTGCGTCCCGAAGCTCCCCTGCTCCCCCTCTGGTCATGGCTGACACCTCGACCTGCTCGCAGGGGCGCTTCCTGCGCGCACACGACGAGGACAACGCCGTCATGCAACACTACGGCGACCCAGAGCACGACGTGCGTCCTCTTGTTTCTCGTCCTCCTCCACCTCGCGCCCAACTCACGCCCGCCCCTCGACGCTCGCAGCCGCATTACCTCTCGAAGCAGACGTACGCCATGGAGGACTCGCGGTGGAACCTCATGCGCCCTCGCCTCGACCACTACGCACGGTCCGCCTTTCCTCGGGCCAACGCGCTCGACGCCGACTTTGACGAGCGCTACCGCCTGACCGAGGGCCGCATCGACCGCCTCGAGGCCTACGTCGGCGAGACGGACTGCGAGGCGCTGCACGCCAAGCTCGACCACGACGTCGACGAGCTCGACGAGCGACTGCGTGTCCTGAGGCCCGAAAGCCTCAACTTCCAGCAGCAGATCCGCCAGCTCAACAAGGAGCACGAGCTCGATAAGGTGCGCATCATCCCCTCTTTCATGCAGGAGCGAGTCGAGCGAGAACCGCGCTGAGCATGACCTCGTGCGCGCAGCTCCTCCTCGTGCGCTACTTCTTCTTGCACCACATCACGCAGCGGCACGGGCACCGCCGCCCGACAGCTGACTCGCAGCACCTCGACCTCACACACGACAAGGTGCGTCGTGACCTCGCGCCGCTCGCTTCGCAGTAAGTCGCTCACCCGCCAGCTCTCGCTCGCAGGTCCGCCGAGCGTACCTCGACGCTGTGCAAGAAGCCGACGTCGCCGGATCCAAGCCTCACCTGCTTGTGCGTCCGAGTTCTCTCCTTTCTGCTGTCGACGAGAGCTGACTTGCGCGCTGCAGGTCGACCGCTACTCGCTGCGCACGGTGCGTCGTCCGTTCGCTCGTCGGCCCTCCTCCCGCCGTCGCTGACACGCGCCTTGGCCTTCAGCCTCCCTCGCAGGCACGCTACTGGTCCGTCTACATGGTGCACGTCATCGAGCGGCGCTACCGCAGCCTCGACTCAGAAGCTCAACACGCCGAGCTCATGCGCGCGGTGCGCACGTTCCCCTCCTCCCGCCTCGGCCCGTGCGGCTCGTCCTGACTCCGCAAACATCTCCCTCGGTCGCAGCGCCGCGTCGTCACGCACAAGGTCGTCTCGAGGCTGGTCGCCAACCCGCCGAAGAACGCCGAGCAGGCCGACAAGTACCTCACCGAGGCCTACGCCGACGTGCGCGAGATGACGCCCGAGGCCCTCAAGCACGCCTACGTGCGTTCCCTCTCCCTACTCTCGCTCAATGCAGCACGTCTGCAGCCTGCTGATGCTCGGCGCCCTCGCCCCTGCCCGCAGTTCATGCTCGCGGGCGGGCGCAACCGGCCTGCGTCGGTCGCCGACTCGACGCACACCGACACTGCGACCGAGCGCTCGGCCTCGCCGACGCCGTTCGAGCACGAGTCCGACGGCGACGTGTCGCCGCGCCACCTGCCCGTCCACCACGCGCCGCACGCCGCCGACTACTTCCGCAGTCACCACCCGGGCGACGGCAGCGAGCGCCGACCGCCGACGCCTTATCCGCCTCGCCGGCCCGACTCGGGATCCATCTCGCCCATCTCGTCCATCTCGTCCGGGGACGGCGGCGTCCCGCTCGACGAGCGCTCGCCGCCGCCGTCCCCTCCCCCTCACCGCGCCCCGACCCCGCACGACCCGCTCTCGACGCTCCTTGCGCACCCGCCCGGGCACGGCCCGCCGCGCGCCGAGCCGCCGACGTCGAGGTGGTTCCGCGGCGCGAGCGGCGAGGGCCCGTCCGACTATCGCGAGCGGCAGGAGCGCGACGCAGGCGAGCGGCGCAAGTCGGCGCCGAGGAACGTGCCGACGCATGCGGCGCTCAGGCGCAAGTCGGGCTCAGGTCACTACCTCGCCGACGACGAGGTGCCCGAGAGGTCGTCGAGCCTGCCGCAGCGCAAGCCTGGGCAGTTGCAGATCAACTTTACCTAGCTCGTCCTGCGTAGCTTTCTCTCCTCTTGCTCGTCGTGCCCGAATTCTATCTCTTCTCGCGCTCTCTCTCTGCTCGCTCGGCGAGAGGACTCGGTCGTAGAAAGCGTGCGAGTTGCGTCAAGCGTGCAGAGGAAGGAGAGGACGAAGAGAGGGGGACTGCGAAGGACAAAAGGGACGGCGAAAGCGACGACGACGACGACGAGGAACTACGGACGGCGTAGGTACTAGGTGGAGCAACAGAGGGTAGCAGAGAAGGAGAGGGAGAGAGGAGAGGTGCTACAGATGCAGGAGTGAGACGGCAATGCGGGTGTAACTCGAGAGGCGCGCGAAGGGGGAGCTCATGCAGGAGGGGCGAGCGCGATGGCGGGTCCAGCCGGTCACGCCGCAGCGATGGACGAGGACGACGGTCGAGGAGAAGCGAAAGGTACAGGCGAAGTCGTCGTGAGAGAGGAGGGAAGTCGAGGCTCTGCGACAAGGCAACTTGAGAAGGTCAGCGGCGAGCCCGACGACGAGCGCACGACAGGGCGAGAGGGACGCACCAGCAGAGGAAGCGCTCGTTGAGGTGCGCGATCTGGGCGCAGAGGAAGTTCCAGCTGAGGCGGTTGCTGCGCTTGAGGCCGGCGTGCCCGAGGTGCTCGAGCGAGTCGACCGTGTAGTCCGGGTACAGGCTCGACGCGCTCGCGTCCGAGTCCGAGCGGTGGTGCGTCGCAGCCGCCGCAGCGAGGCGGGCCGCCTCGTCCTGCACCTTCTCGTTCTCGTCGAGGAGGCACTGCTCGTAGGCGTGCAGGGCGGCCATGAAGGGGAGGTTGGGCTGGATGAGGATGTTGAGGCGCCTCGAACGCACGACGAGGTACGCGCTCGCGAGGTCGAGCCCGACGTCGCGCATGAGGCTCGCGATGACGATGCTGGCCGAGCGCGAGACGCCGACCTTGCAGTGCACGAGGACGCGCCCGCCCTGGCTCCTCGCGTCGCTGATGAAGTCGAGCGCCTCGTCGATGCACGGGCGGATCGAGTCGATGCCGTCGTCGGCGATGGCCTGCATGTCGAGGACGGCGATGTTGCCGAGGCGCTCCTCGTGCCAGAGCGAGTTGACCGGCGGCGACTCGGTCGGCGACGACGAGCGGAATGCCGACGCGATCGAGGCGAGCGGCCCGGGCGAGCGAGGAGCGTACAGCGCAGTCTCGCCGAGCGAGACGACGTGCGTGATGCCGAGCTCCTTGAGCATGAGGGCGTTCTGGGCGTGGTTGACGTTGCCGAGGTACTGCGAGCGCACGAGGTCGAGGAGGGTCAGTCCTGCTCGCTGTGCAACGCGAGGAGCGAGAGAGAGGGAGGGAGCGAGAGGGAGAGAGAGAGAGAGGGAGACGCACGAGGTGAGGCATGATGCGACTCGGGAAGTGGCCCTCGAACGTCTTGCCGAAGAACCAGGCGTCCTTGACCGGGCAGGCGAGCGGCATCTCGGGCCTCGGGCCGAGCTCGTACTCGATGAGCTCCTCGATGCGCTTGGCCTCAGCCTCGAGCGCCGCACGCGCCTTGGCGAGCGCGACCGGGTCCTCGCTCGCGTCCGACGTCGAGTCGACGAAGCCCGAGTCGGAGCGCTCCATGCCGCAGCTCGACCCGGCCGCGGCGGCGACGACGCCAAACTCGCCGAGGTCGAGCTTGCCCTGCGCGGGCTCACCCTCGCCGGCGCGGCTGGCCTGAGCGACGGCCTGCCCGACGGTCGCGATGGCGCGCTGCTCGGCGATCCAGCGCCGGGCGTGGCGCTCCTCGTTGTCCTCGTGCTCGAGGACGTCCTTGACGCGGCGCTCGATCTCGAGGACGAGCTCGCGGTCGGTCGGGTACGAGAAGAAGCTGCGCTCGGCGTCGAGCTGGAGGAAGAGGTAGGCGTCGGGCGCCGAGATGCGCCTCGAGGCCATGACGTAGGCCAGGGCGAGGAGCGTCGTCTCGGTGTACCCGTCGCCGCAGTGGATGAGGACGCGGCGCGGGACGCGGTCGCCGTGCAGGAGCGGGTTGGGCGACGCCTGGTCGCAGACCCAGACGGCGAGGTCGACGAGCTGGGCGGCAAAGGCGTGCTGGGCGCGAGCCGACGAGCCGAGCGCGCTCGCCGTCGACAGCGTCTCGAGGTGGATGATGTCGTCCGTGTGCGGGCGCAAGACCGTCTCCTTGTGCTCGACGATGCCGCGGTCCGACGTCTGAATCTCGTGCACCTCGGTGACGACCTGGCCCTGCTGCTCGAGGAGGCCGAGCGCCTGGTCCGCCGTGCCGAGGAGCTCGGCGTCGACGAGCGGCGCGCGGTCGTGAGCCTCGACGCAGATCGAGAACGAAAACGGGTTGCCGTCGTCGAGGAGCGACGAGGCCGAGTCGGACGACGTCGGGCGCGAGCGCTTGGTCGCCTGCGGCACGTCCTGCGTGTTGCCGAGCTGTGCACAGGCAATGCGTAGAGGGAGAGTCAGCGAGATGTCCGATGAGAGCGACCGGGCAAGAGGAGGAGCGGTCCGACGCACCCAGACGTTCGGGCCGATCTCCGATTTCTCGGTGAGGACGCGCATCTCCTCGCGCTCGCGGTCGAAAAAGTCGAGGCGGTTGCGCGAGAAGCCGTGCGAGTCGATGGCGACGAGCTTGGGGAACGAGCGCTCGAACGCCGTGAAGGGGTCTGCGAGCGGGTGGGCGAGCGGGTCAGCGCTGAGCGCCTACGGGCCGAGACAAGAAGAAGCAGGACGCACCCGAGACGACAAAGACGTTGTAGCGGATGCCCTCGCCGCCGCGGCGCTCGTGCTCGCGGTCCATGGCCTCGCGCACCTTGGCCGCCGTCTCGACGACCGACTCGTCGATGCCGTTCTCGCCGTACACGACGACGTCGCTCACGGTCGCGTACTTGGCGGCCTGGAGGCGGAAGTGGCGAAGGTTGACGTTGGCGAACGAGTCGGGCCCGGGGAGGGCGAACGAGGTCGCGCCCGTCGAGGGGTCGGTCGAGAGGATCGTGCTCGGGTCGAACGACGACACGAGGCGGCAGGACGGGTTGGCCGACGACGGCGGCGACGGCGAGCGCGACGAGGTCGACGAACTCGAGGCGGCGGTCGATGAACTCGAGGACGACCACGACGAGAACGACGACGCGAAGCCGCGGCGGAGGAGCGAGCGAGGCGCGCTCGGGCTCGGCGGTGCCGGCGGAGGGGCGTGGATCGTCGTGAGGCCTCGGAAGCTGCGAGGGTGGGAGGCAAAGGGGGCGAGCGACAAGGTTGGGTCAGTCGCGTGGACGCAACGGGCGAGCACCGCCTCGGTCAACAAGGTCGGCGAGAACTGCGAGACGCACCTCGGGATCTTGGCAGCTGCGCCCCTCGCGTAGCCAAAGTACTGCGTCGCGGGCGTGTGGGCGAGGTCGGCGCCGCCGTGGCTCCAGGGGAAGAGCTCGTGCTCCGGCAGCTCGACGCGCGAGTGCTCGTGCTCGAGGTCGGCGTACTGGCGCGCCGAGAGGACGCGGATGTCGGGCGCCGTGGTGGCGTTCGAGTAGCGCGGGTACTGGTCGGCGCGCAGGCTGGCGAGGCCGTGAGCCGGAGTGCTCGAGGCGGTGTGCTGGCGAGACGAGGTGCGAGGGGTCGGGGGGCCTCCCGAGCTCGTCGGAGAGCGCGACGGCGAGGGTGTGCGGGTGTGCAGTGGGCTGGTCGAGGGCAGGAGGGTGTCGAGGGGCGGGAAGAAGGGCGAGGTGGCGAGAGGGGACGCGGCGCCGTTGTTGACCGACGACGAGGGCGAGCTGGACGAGGCCGAGGTCGAGGGCGAGGCGGGCTGCGGGTGGCGGCTGGCCTGCGGGTGGAGCTGCACCTGGGGCTGCATGGTGCGAGCCGGGCGAGGTCGACGGTGGGAGAGGGTGAGGTGGAGGAGGGAGAGAGAGGGAGGGCGGCGGCGCGAGCGACAATCCATCTCGGGCACGCGCCTCGTCCTCATCACCTCGCTCCGGACAGCTGCTTCCTGGGCGTGATAGGCTCAGAGCTACTTCGCACGCGCCGCGCACCTGCTGCTGCCGGCCTCGAGAGGCTGCCTGCGGCTGGCGAGGGCCGCAAACCTCCTCGTCGCCGACGCGACGCGCGCGTGCCCACTTTCGCCCAGCTCTGTCTCGCCGTGACCGCACACTTGGGTCCTCTCGCTGCGAAGCCATGCCTCGCGAGCACGCCGTCGCATTAGTGACTTGTCAAAGGCGTCCCTCGCTCTGGGGACCGAGCGGGGGGAGAGGTCCGCCTGCTCGCTCAGACCTCGTCGCAGCCGAGTCGGACTGGGAGAGAGCGAAGAGAGAGGAGCCACGAGCGCGCGCACTGATAAAGGAGGTCGAGTTGCAGTGAGCGAGACGGCCGTCTACTTGGCCAAGTCGTTCCAGTACCCGCTCCCTGCCGTCCCCCTCGACAGCCGCTCGAGCGCTCTCAGCGCCGGCACGCCTCGCCCGAACAGCAGCGCACCAAGCTGCGCCCACACTGGGCCGAGGATGCGGCTCGGGAGGTAGAAGAGGATGAACGAGGGGACCAAGAGGAGGCGGTAGAGGCGGGCGGTGTGAGCTTTGGCGGGCGGCGAGAGGTCCATCGGCCGAAGGATGGTGAGCTGGGCGAGGTAAGGCTGCGAAAGGACGTTGAGGAAGGCGCCGCGGAGGATGAGCATGTGGTAGCTGCGAGCGATGAGGCACATCAGCACCGTGCGCTCGAGAGCGTCGTCGAGAGGAAGGCGGACGCACTCGCGAGACGGCTGCAGGCCTGCTGACGGCGTCTCAGGCCGAGCGACGAGGACGTCGGCCTGGACCTCGCCTAGCGAGCGTGACAAGTCGCCGAGCTCGAACCTCGACGCCCGGACTGGTGCGAGGACGGTCGGGACACTCGGAAGCAGCTTGAGCGCGCGACCGACGACCGTCTCAAAGTCGTCCTCGGCGAGCTCGTAGGCGACACCCTGTGGGACGTTCGTCATCAGCGTGTACTCGAGACCGACGAATGGGAGGAGGAGGAAGGAACGCACCTCGAGCTCTCTCGGCAGTGATCCGGCGAAGTCGACGCCGGGAGAGCACCTCGCCCAGACCCAGCGCTTGTACACGTCGCTCTCGCGCTCGCCGCCCTTCTCTGCGCTCACCTCGCTCGACCACTCGCCGTCGTCGTTGAAGCCCTTGATGAGGACGTTGGCGTGAGCCGGCTCGAGGTAGGGGATGCCGGGGAGGTCGAAGGAGAGGAAGGCGTCGTGAATCTGGACGGTGCTGGAGGCGAGGGGTGCAGTGCCCTTGAGGATGACGGCGAGGCGAGCAGCTGCTTACGCGCAAAGAGGGCGAGGAGGAGGGACAGATTTGGGTCAGCGGACGGCGCAGCACGTGGGGAGGTCGGAGAGGAGGGAGAAGACGCACGGAAGATGAGCGGGCCGTGGAGGACGAGCCAGCGAGTCTTCTGTGCGTCTTGGACCATGTCGGGCGGCGCCGGCTTGACGAGAGGAGGCGAGGAGGAGCTTGAGGACGGACGGCTCGCGATTTGGGCGCGGACCGAACGAGGCGGTGCAAGTCGGCGAGTCGGCTCGTCCTGGCGGCGGGTCGATGACAGAAAGACTGTAAGGTGCGGTAGGGTCGGTCTGGTCAGCGCAGGCGCGCACAGCGGGGCCGCAGGACGGCCGAGCGAGCAGCGACTTGAAGAGGGAAGAGGAGAGTGGTCGCGCACCTCTTGACCGGGTGCGCCTGGCTGCTCAAGCGAGCCCGAGAGGCTCTTGACGAGGCTGGACCATATTGCGCGGCGCTGGATGGCGTGTGGGTCGCTGGATAAGCGTTGAGCGCTGGAGGGTGGGGAGGGAGGGCGAGGGCGAGTGGTGGAACGGCGCAGGCGTGTAACGACCAGTCGCGCCGGGCTTCATGTCGAGTAGCTACCGCTAAAGCAGACGGGCGGCTCTGCTGTGCGGCTGTGCGGAGTGGAGCGAGAGAGGGAGGCGCTCCGTCTCGGCTCGCCTCCTCGTCAAGGACAGGCTGGCTCTCGCTCTCTCCTGCACGCAGACGACTCGAGTCACGATAGTAGGATGGCACAGACAAGGGAGCAGAGCTACGAGCCGTAGGGGTAACAAAGGTATGGACAGCCGCCGACGCAGGCTCACGCGCATCTTCTGCTCGACCTCCTCAGTCGAGCCTCGTCACGTACCGGTCCGACGCAAAGCCGCCCTGCGAGCTGGGGCTCAGAGGGACGTTGGACGGCGGCGCGTAGCCGACGGGCGGCGCAGGGCGCGGCAGGCCCTCAGCCGACGTCCGGGGCTCGCCGTACGGGGCCTGCTCGACGGCGCCGAGCGAGGGAGCGCGGCCGTGCGAGCCGTTCAGGTGCTGCCTGCGAGCGGATCGAGCAGAGCGTCAGCGAGAGAGCGCGGGAAAAGGGACCGAGGAGAGCGAGAGACGCACGGGAGGGTTCCACTCCTGCCGACGCCGCCGGGCCCAGGCATGCTGCCCTGCCGCTGCTTGTTGACCTGGAGCGGCCTCGTGTCAAAGCTCGGCACCTGCGCGCCCGGCGCCTCGCCGCCGAGGTGCCCCTCGGGCGGCGGGCCCGCGTCGCGCCACTGCGCAGCGATGCGCTCGCTCTCGCTCGGACCCAGCCCGGCCGCCACCGCCGCTGCCGCCGCAGGGTCGTACTGGTAGCCCGATGCAGCGAAGCGCGACCCTCCTGCGCCTGGTGCGCCGTACGGCGCCTGCTGCAGCGGCGGCGGCTGCTGCGGGCGGCGGAACGCGCTCGCGGCGATCGTGCGCTTCTGGTCGGCGCCGCCGGGCGTGACGGGCGGGCCTGCCGAAGACGGCGGCGCAAAGTAGCCCGACAGGCCGGCGTCGGCCGGGTTGGACGACGAGCCTGCGCGAGGGCTCGGCTGCGCGGGCGAGTACGGCCCGCCGCCGTCGATGCCGGCTCGGGCGGGCACGAAGACGTCGCCGTACTTGGAACCGAGCGATGCCTCGCCCGACGGCTGCCGCAGCTGGATCGGGCGGCGGTCGCCGTTCGACTTGGGCGCGAGAGGCGCAGGCTCGAACGTCGAGGGCGCGAGCGAGGGGGGCGCCGGCTGGTGGACGAACGCCGGGTTGATGGGCGAGGTGGGCCCAGAGGGCGAGGCCGGCCCGGTCGGGACGTCTGGGTCGTGCGACGAGGCGTGCGCCGAGTACGCCGGGGCAGCGGGCGCGACCGGCGACCCGTACGGCTCGGCGTCGGCGGCTGCCGCGCGGCGGTAGCGCGACTCGGCGGACGGCGAGCGCGCATGCTCGACGCTGCCGTGACCCTGCGACGAGCCGGGGTGCGAGCGCGCGACGGGCGTGGTGGGCGCGGGAGGGTGCTCCTGGGCGAACTGCTGCGCCGAGCCGGCGGCGAGCTGATCCGGCGCCGGCGTCGGCATCTCGGTGATGGGACTCAGCGGACCCGAGCCCATGGACATCTCGCCATGCATGTCGCGACGAGCGACGTCGTCGTGCTCATCGGCGCGAGCCGGCGCCGAGGCGAGGTCGGCCGGGCCGTTGTGGTGCTGCTCGGCGGGCGGCGAGTACGGGTACGCCTCGTACTGCTGCTCGGGCTGGTAGCGCTGCTGAGAGCCCTGCTCGTACTCGTGGTGCTGCTGCGCCTCGCGCTGGGCGACCTCGCGCGCGTGCTCGCTGCCGTCGAGCGCCCGCTCGTCCTCCTCCTGGACGGCCGGCTCGCGGTGGTGCTGCTGGTACGACGAAGGGCTCGTCGGCGCCTCGCCCATGTAGGCCAAGCTCGAGCGATCCGGGTTGTACCGCTCGTCCTGCACTGGCGCCGCGAGCATGGGCGCGCGCGAGCCGTAGCCCTCGGCGGGCCCGGTCGGCGAGCGCGGCGAGGCGGCGTCGTGGGCGGCGTACCCGCCGTTGTCGAACGAGGGCTGACGAGCCGAGGGGGCAGAGGCGTTGTTGGGCGCGACGACGCTCAAGGGCCGAAAGTCGGGAAGCGGCTGAAGCTGCGGACCCGAGTGCGGGCCCTGCTGGTCGTGCTGCTGCGAGGCCTGCAGCTGCGGCGCCTGGTACGACGAGTACGAGTTGTCGGCATACTGGCCGCCGGCCGGCGAGTGCGTGCCGAACTCGCTCGAGGCGTGGTTGACGGCCCTGATGCCCGAGTCGTCGAACTGGTTGGTCGGGTGCGCCGAGCCGTCGCCGTACTGCTGGTACTCGTTGTCGTACTGCCCGGAGGGCTGCTGATGGTGCACTTGCGGCTGCGAGATGCCCTCGGTGAGCGGCGACGGGTTGAAGACGACGTCCTGGAGGCAGCGCTGCGCCTCGCCGAGGAGCTCCTCGGTGCGCTGGTGGCCCTCGTAGTACGGCCGAGGTTGGCCGGGCTCGGTCTCGTCGACGGGGAGCATATCGACGATGAGCTTGCCGAGCTCAGAGACGATGACCGTCTTCTCGGCGAGCTCGAGCATGGCGCCGAGTTTGAGCGACAGGGCCTCGCGCGTCGCCGTACGCTTGAAGTCGGACAACCTGTGCGCAAAGGAATCCGAGTCAGCTTCTCATTCTTGCGCATCGGGCGAGCGAGTCGAAGGCGAGGGAGAGAGGGAGGACGCACCGAGTCTCGTCGACGAGGACCGTGTTCTCGAGCCCGATCATCTCCTGCTGCATGTCGCGCAGACGTTGCCGCTGCGTCGGCAGGTCCTTGTTCTCGTCCTTCATCTTGCTGACCTTGCGCTCCTGCGCATCGATGCGGCCGGCGAGCGAGTCGCGCGACTTCTTGAGCGCCGACAGGTTCTCCTCCTTGGAGCGGATCTCCTTGAAGCGCAGGCTGTTGCAGAGCACGTCAGCGGGAGCCCTGTAGCATTGGGAGCGAGACGGTCGAGGCGACGCACCGGTAGTTGTTGTTGTGCTCGGCGAACGTGAGCTCTGCCTTGGAGAGGTACTCGAGGAGGACCGACACCTTGCCGAGGACGTCCTGCAGGCGGGCATCCGGGTCAGCTTGTGCTCTACTTCAGCGTTGCTGCTCGCGGTGGCGCAGGAGCTGGCGCATACGCCGCACTGGCCGCACACGGAGATCCGCCGAAAGAGAGAGGGAGAGAGCAACGCACCCCGAGGTCGGGCCCCTCAGCATTGCCCCACTCGCGCAGCGTCGTACTCGCCTTGTCCCGCTCGCTCGCAAGGCGCTGTGTCCTGCACGGCGGAAGGGGCGCAAGAGGGGGGTCAGCCGGACGAAGGCGGAGGCACCGAGGTCGACGAGGGAGGAGCGGGACGCACTGCTCGACGAGGCGGCGCTCCGAGCTGATGATCTCCTGCAGCTGCTTGATGTCGCGGGTGGCTAGCGACAGGCGGTTGTTGTGTGCTGCGCGGGGCAAGGCCGGGCGGTAGTGGGGCGATGAGGGGGCGGGACGGGGAGGGCGAGGTCAGCGACGAGCGCATGGGGGGACGAGCAGTGGATGTGAGCGTGTACGCACCGATCTTAGTCAAGAGTGACATGGCCGTGGACCGCGCTCGTGACGAGAGGCGGGTTGAGGGAGGACCAAGACCAAGTCGCCGCCGCTCGCCTGCGAGGACGGACGAGCCTGAGCTGGCTGCGACTCGGCCTCAGGCAGATCCTTCCGCTCTCGCTCCCAGTTCCTCTCTAGAGGCTGCTTACAGGACACGCAGGGTCGAGCGACGGGAGGCCGTCGATTGCAGGTCCAGCGCTTCTCGACGGCCTGAGCGCTCCTCGTCCTCCGAGTCGTCCTCCACCAGCTCTCCAGCACGCTCGACAACCCGATCACGAGACCCAGCGGCCCTAGCACGACCTCCTTGCCGCCCTGGTGACGCCTGGGCAGTACGAGACCCCCTCGAGGGGCTCGACGAGGCAGGGCTCGCGCGAGCGCGACGAGGTGTGCTTGGGAGCTGCTGGACCGGAAGGATGGCGACATGGAGGAGATCGGACGGACGTCGGTTGGCCCGCCTGCCCGCTCGAGCTGGTGTACGGTGAGGTGGAGCGAGACGAAGAAGGGTAGGAGGAAAGTCGAGGAGGGGGAGGCTCAGCCGTTCCTGTGCGGGGGGCGATAGGCGTCTCAGCGAGCTTGGGGATGTCGAGCGAGAATGAATGACATCTGATGGCGTAGGGATGAGTGAGGGAGGGAGCGAGGAGGGCAAGGAGGGGGAAGGAGGACGAGGAGGGAGAGGCTGACGTACCAACGACCGCTTCGCCGTACGGGCGGGGCTGTTGCCCTGCGAGCCACTTGTGCGCCTGCTTCCACCGTGTTTCGCCGCCCTCACGCCGCCGGTTGCACGAGCAGAGCGAGGTTGTCGCGAGCAGAGAGGGGCGCGCCGAGGAGAGCGGCCCAGGACCCGCCTGGAGAGCAGGGAGGGGGTCATGAAGCGCACCCTGAGCATCGCAGTAGAGCGTAGCTGCAGCAAAGCAGCCTTCCTGGCGAGCGTGAGGCGAGAGAGATGAGACGACGAGCGCTTGCTCCACCTCGGCTCCCCTCTCGTCCCCGCCCACTCGCTCTTCTTGCTCTTGCTGCTCTCCAGACTCCGCAGGAGGGACCTGATAGAGCTGCCATGGCCACCCCGAGTGCGTCCCTCCCTCTCCCTCCCTTTCGCCTCCCCCCACCTCGCTGAACACGCACCTCCCTCCTCCTCAGACGAGCGCATCGTCTTTGCCGCCAAGCAGGACGCCGTCGACATGATCGAGGAGATCCTCAACGGCGACGACGACGCGTACGACCTCAACTACCAAGACGGCCTCGGCAACACGGGTGCGCCCTCTTCCTCCTCCTCCTCCTCGCGCTCGCGCGTTTGGCGGGCGCACCAGCACCGGGCGCGCCGTACGCTTGCCCGCGGCATCCTGCGAGTCAACTGGGCGGCGGCGAGATGGCTGTAAGGCTCGCAGGGAGGGTCGTAGCGGGCGCTGCTCACCCGACTCGAGGCCGAGCCTAGCAGGAATGCTGACTCCCTTCTCGTCTGCCACTTCCTGCAGCTCTACACTACGCGTACGTCTACCTACTCTCTAGCAGTAACCCGCTACGAGGAAACACTCGCTAACTCGCCGCCCCTCGCAGCGTCTCTGGCCCCTCGCCCGAGGTCCTCACCCTCCTTCTCGACCTCGAGCCCGTCGACGTCGACCTGCAGAACCGCCTCGACCGCGCAACGCCTCTCCACCTCGCCGTCAAGCTCGAGAACGAGGCCGCACGGCAGGGCGTCGTCGACATGTTGCTCGAGGCAGGCGCCGACCCCAAGTGCGTCGTCCGCTCCCTCTCGCACGCTCGGCTCCTGTTCCCAGAGCTAAAGCTGACCAGAGCGCTCGCACTGCGCACAGCCTCAAGGATCGCTACGGGCGGAAACCGGCCGAGTACCTGCACCCGGACCGGTCCGAGGCCGACAAGGCGATCCAGCAGGCGATCCGGGTCGCGCTCGCCGACCGCATCATGGGCGGCACCAAGAACAACGCCGACCTCGCCGACGACGATGACGGCGAGCCGGGCAGCGGCAGCGAGTCGGACTGAGCGCCAGAGGGCGGCGTGACGTCCGAGCGGGCCGAGCGGGGAGGGTAGGGAACGAGCAAGAGCTGTCGCAGCGACGTGTGCCCTGTATCGACTACGCAAACATTGACAACAGCTTTACCGATTGCTCATGGTCATCCGTCTACAGCACAGAGAGAGAGAGCCGCTCGATCTATCCAGGACCTCGTCTAATCCGAGAGGGGCCGTGCGCCGCCGACGACCCGCCCGCGCACAAAGACCGAGCCGAGGTTTCGGTCGTCGCCCTGCGTCGCATGGAAGTGCTGATTTAGCTGAGCGCTCGAGCAGAGAGGGGCCAGGAAGCGAGCGAGAGGGACGCACCGAGAAGAGGAACTTCTCGAAGACGCGCTCGATCGTTTCGTCCTCGCTCGTCAGCAGCGCAGGGTTGTACGCCTCGCCTCGCTGCTCGACGGCGTCGCCCTCGAGTGCGAAGCGCAGCTCGTCCTCGAACGCCTGCTCGCCCGCCTCGCCGTTGCTCGTTGCGCTCGAGCCCTCGGCGGCCGGCGACAATACCGAAGACGACGCCGGCGCCGTCTGGACGAGGAGCGCGTCGAACTCCTTGCCGACGACAAAGTTGCCGACGCGCTCGTCGACGTTGGCGACCTGGGCGCCGCCGAGCGTCGCGAGGTAGAAGAGCGCCGAGAGCGAGAGGTGCTTGTCGGCGAAGAAGCCGGCGGGGCGAGCGACGCCGTCGGGCCCGACGGCCAGGTCGGACGACGTAGAGGAAGTAGCAGACGGTGAGGAGGAGAGCGAGTCGCGCTTGTGGAAACAGATGGTCTTGGACGCGGTCGAGGTGGCGCGGCTGCAGGATGGCGAGGGTGCGAGGTCAGCTGCGCGCTCGCTTGCGCTCGACGAGAGGAGGAAGGAGACGCACATGGCCGAGAGGATCCCGAGCGACAGGCCGCCGCTGACGTCCGTGCCGAGACCGACCTTGATGCCCTTGTCGAGCATGTCGGTCACGCGCGCAGTCCCGCTGCGCAGGTTGAAGTTCGAGTCGGCGCAGATCGAGATGCCCGAGTTGCGCGCCTTGATGAGGTCGAGCTCGTCGTCCGACAGGTGGACGCAGTGCGCAAGGACGGTGTTGCGGCGCAAGAGGCGGAAGCGGTCGTACGCGGCCGTGTAGGACGAGACGCCGGGGTACAGAGCTGCGGGCACGGGCCGAGAGCGTCAGCGGTATCCTTGAGACGCTGCCGAGAGACACGAGGAGGAAGGAGGACGCACAGAGGGCGAACTCGACCTCGGACGGGTTCTCGGCGAGGTGCGTCTGGAGCGGGAGGTGCTCGTCGCGGTCCATCATCTCGCCGAGGCCCTGCAGGCACTCGTCGGTGCACGAGATGGCGAACCGAGGCGTGAGGATGGGCTGGACGAGCGAGGTTGGTGCCGCCGACCGCTTGCTCGAGGTGACGGCCGAGGACGGCGCGCAGGGCGAGTCGCAGTGCTGGCGGACGAAGGCGACAAAGTCCGCCGTGTCGGCGAGCGAGCGGTCGGTCGACGTCTCCGAGTAGCTCGGCGGGCTGTTGCGATCCATGTTGCACTTGCCGACGAACGCGCGCTGTCCTCGTCGGTGGCAGATTGCGGCGAGGAGCTTGGAGCTCTGGTGGTGCAGGGTGCCGTACAAGCAGGCGGTCGTCGTCCCGCTGTTGATGAGGCGATCGACGACGTCCTCGTAGGTGCGGCGGGCGTAGGCGACGTCGGCAAACTGTTGCGCAAGGACCCAGAGTCAGCATGTCGTCGGTCAAGGAGCGGGTTCGAGGACGGCGACGCACCTTGGCCTCGGCCGGGAACGTGACCTGGTCGAGCCAGTCGAGGAGCTCGAACTCTTGACCGTACGACAGGTTGACGAACTGCGGCCCGTGGACGTGCGTGTCGATGAGCCTGTTCCGAGCGGGAGCAAGAGGAGGGAGAGGAGGAGGAGGTCAGCGCGCCAAGCTCGTCTGAGGGAGAGAGGCAGAGCTGAGGGACGCACCCAGGCATCAAGAACTCGCCCTTTGCGAGCCGAACGACGTGCGCCTGCTCCCACCCGCGCTCGTTCAACCGCAGCTCGACCTCGTCCGCCGAGACGCTCTTGTCGACGAAGGCGATGACGCCGGCCTCGTCGACGCCGATGAGGGCATTGTGCAGGTACTCGGTGTCGGTGAGCGAGAGGGCGTGCACCAGAGTGCCGTGGAAGGCTCGTCGTCGCTGCTGGAGGGGAGCGGGTCGAGGTGGGGGTGCCTGCTCGAGGGCGAGGGTCAGCATGGGCGCACGCGGCAAGGCAAGATCGGGACAGGGACGCACGATGGCCATCTGTAGCGCTGTCGAGTGCAGGACCTCGAGCGTGTGCGAGGAGCGAGAGAGGACGAGCCGCTCCGCTTCCTCCTCGCGCCGCCGCTCCTCGTCGGACGGTCGGGCCGGCGCACGGCGGACTCGCTATCGCCGCTCAAGTCCTCGGAGGTCGAGCCCATTTCAAGCTGCGCTACGTGCTTCTCCCCTCTCGTTCGACGGTGCGCAAAGCTTCCACTCGAACGTGTGCTCTCCGCGAGGTGAATACAAAGCTCGACAAGGAGCATTGCTAAGGCGGACGTAATGAGAATACAAACGCGGGCTTGACTTGCTTACCTTTGATTAGCGCGAGCCCGCCCTCGCCCGATTGGCTTGCGCCGGCGGCCGCCTCGAGCTCGTCGCCGGCTCGTCTCCTTGTCCCTCTCCTGCTCGCCTCGATCCCTGCAGCTGCGCATGCGCTGCGCGGCTTCCCACTCGAGCGGGTCCTCCGCTCGCAGAACAACCTTGCGCCGCTCTCGCGGAGCTCCAACGCCTGCCGCGGATGGCGTTCTCGACCTCGGCCTCCTCCCGCCTCGTCGCATGCACCTGCCTCGACGAGCAGGCCGCCCTCGTGCGCACCAGCTGCGACAGGCACCGCCGGCGCACGCGCGAGACTGAGCGGATCTGGCGCTCAGTCACGCCTATCCTCGAGCCCGCTTTAAGCAGTCTCGAGTGCGCTGTCCTCCCGAGCGACGGCGGGAGGTACACGGTTGATGAGGAGCCAGGCGGTCCGCGAGGCGATCAGTGCGCAGGCCGCCGAGCGTGCCTCCGCGACGACGAGGTGCTGGCAGGCGGCGCTAGCTTCAACGGCCTCCCTCGCCTCCTCCTTCTCGCTGGCCTTCTTGCTCTTCGACACCTCACTCGCCCTCTCGAGCTTCGAGCCAGGCGAGCCGCCGCCCCGACATGCGCGGTCTACGCAGCCCCACCTCGCTCTCGCCGCCGCCGTCGCCGAACTGGCCAGCTGTTCCCTCTCCCTCCTTCAGCCGTCGCCGCACCCTCCCTCTCCTCGGCGCCTGCCTCTGCCTCGTCGTCCTCTTCAACAGCCTCGTCAAGACGCCGACGCACGACACAGCGCGCTGGACGCAGCTGTTCTCGACGACGCCGGCCGTGCCCCGAGCGACCCTCGGCACCGACCTCTCGTTCTCCGACTACCTCGACGCGCACTGGCCTCTCGGCGCCGACGGCAAGCAGCATCAGCACCTCTGGATCACCCTCGCCGACGGCCTCTTCGCCAAGACGGGCGCCGCCAACCTCGACGCCTTCATCCGCCAGCTCAACGTCGAGCGCCGCCAGAAGTACGGCCGCACGGTCAAGGACACGTACCTCGTCACGCTCTGCCTCGACGAGGCCTGCGTCGTCGAGTGCGCCGAGCGGGGCATGCACGCGTACGGCGGCTTCGAGCGACAGCGCCCGGAGCAGATCCTGTGCGTCCTCTTCGTCCTCCTCATCCCTCCTCCTGCCTCGCGCAGCTCTGACCAGCAGCCATCCTGCAGGAGAGCCACCTGGCCCAAGCTGGCGAGCCTCATCGAGGGCCTGCCTCGGCGCGACCTCTTCTTCACGGACGCCGACATCTCGTTCGCCCAGGACCCCTACCCGCACATGGAGCCGCTCATGGACAAGTACGACCTTCTCGCACAAGAGAACGACGCCTTCAGCCACTTTAATACAGGTGCGTCCCGCCGGCTCGTCTCGCTCGTCTCGCTCGGCCCGCTCGAGCCCCTTCGAGCCGCCTCGAGCTGACTCCTCCTTCCTCCCCCGCGCGCAGGCTGGCTTTGGATGCGCAAAGGCCAGGTCATCGCCGACGCATGGCGCAAAGTGCTCGAGATGGACATGGTCCAGGTCTCGCGCGACCAGATGAACTTCAACTGGGTGCGCCCGCTCGTCCTCTTCCTCCCCGGCTCGTCGCGAGCTGCTCGAGCCTGACGCCTCGTGCCGCCTCACAGGTCCTCGACACGGGTTCTCGCCGCCTCCACAACGACAGCGCGCCCTGGCAACGGCCGCTCGAGTCCGACTTCGTCGCCAAGAACGGCCTGCGCGTGCACGTCCTCGACCAGCGCCAGTTCAGGGTCTACCACCAGCGCAAGGACGCCTGGGTCTCGATGCACGACAGCACGGTGCGTCTCACAGCATCCTCGCAGCTGCTCCTCGCCGTACGTGCACTGACGAGGCGACCTCGGCGCGCAGTTCCTCCACATGACGTGCGCCGACGACGTCTGGGTCAAGCTCTTCGTGCCCAAGGTCGAGGTACGTCGAGTCTCTGCCGCTCTATCTCCCCCTCTCGACAGCCCGAGACTGACTCGTCGTCGTCGACAGGGCTTCTGGACCGACCTCGACGGGTACTACTCGTCGCCGCCGCAGCTGCTCTCGGTCGACCAGCTCGCCGGCCCGAGGGAGGACCTCGCGCAGCTCTTCCGCATCCTCATCGCCCTTGCGTACGTCTCTTTCCTCCTCGTGATCTGTCGCGGTCGGCCGATGCTGCGCCCGCTCGTCCTCACCGCCGCTCGGTCCCCTTCCGCAGCCACTACTCGCAACGCGCCCTCTCCCTCCCCTCCCACGCCATCATCACCGACCTCGACAAGTCGTCCCCGACACCTGTCCGAGCCACCTACGAGACGTTCCCGCTGTCGCAACTCGCCGCACCAGGCGTCGACTCGCCGCTCAACGTCACCATCGTCGAGCCCGCCTACGTCGAGCACGCAGCGAGCTGGCTCCTCGGCAAAAGCGTCCTCGACACGGACGAGCGGCGTGCAGACGGCTGGTGGGAGAGCCTTTCGAGGAACGAGCGCGAGCGCAGGATGGACTTGGCGTTGAGCATGACGAAGGTGTTCGACCTCGGTGCGTCCTCTCCTCTTTCGCCTCGTCGTCGCACCTCATCCTCGACGTGCTCTCCTCTCTCGTCGCGACGCTGACGCCCTGCATCTCGCTGCAGACATGCGCCCGCACTTCACCTTCGCCGAGCTCCTCTCCAAGGTGCTCTCGGACCCTCTCTTCGCCTCGGCGTCGCACATCCGCCTCGTCAACACCGAGTGGCCCGGCTTCGAGCATTGGCGCCACTGGCAGCTCCCCGCCGCCGTCTCGCAGGTCGGGACGTGCGCCCGGCTCGAGCTCATGCCGTCGTGCGACGAGGTGTGCAGGTTCGACGGCGAGAAGAGGATCCGGGTCGACGAGCCGTGGCCGAGTCTCGAGCAGGTCTTGGGTCTCGAGGGCTTCGCTGTGCAGTAGCAGTGTCCTCTGAACGCTCTCCTCAACGTTCACTGCACCGGCGCACGGCGAGAGCGCGAGTCGAGCGGAGTCCGCGGAGAGCGACGAGGAGAGAGCGTGTCCCGCGGCTCGCGAGTCGGTGGCTACCCAGGCCCAGTCCTTAGAGTACCTAGCGCGAGCCTCGGGATAGCCAGCTGCACGCACCAAGCCATGCCGAGGGCTGCGGCACTTTCGCTCGACGGCCTCATCTCGGAGTTGAGCAGCTCGCCCCTCGTCTCGCCGCACCCTCGACCATGCAGAGCTACGGCGTCAATGTGCCGCAAGACCAGCAGATCCGCTTCAGGAGCAAGCCGCGCGCGCCCGTCCCCGCCGGCACCAAGCTGGAACCGTCGCCAAATGCTCGCGCCCTCCGCCCCGCCGAGCCGGGCCTGCTCAAGGACCCCAACCTGAGGTGCGCACGGCCTTCCCTGAGTCTCTCGAGGCTGCCCTGCTCGGCAGGTGCGCGCGCGTCGCTGCTCAGGAGCGCAGGCTGACCCTGCCCCCCTCCTCGTCCTCCTCCCGCAGGTTCGCCTTTGGCCGGTGGTCCCCGAGCCTCACGGTCGCCTTTCGGTTCCTCGTCCTCATTCGGTGGACGTCGGGCATGTACACGGCTATTGCAGACTGCGACGAGGGTGCGTCTCACAGTGGCCTCTCGCCCGTCCCTCTCCCGCTCACCCACCTCCCGCACGCTGTCTCTCTCGCGGCACGGGACCTTGCGCTGACTCTCGCCTCTCCCGCTCACAGTCTTCAACTACTGGGAGCCGCTGCACTACCTCGTGACCGGGCGAGGCTTCCAGACATGGGAGTACTCGCCCGTGTACGCGATCCGGTCGTACTTCTACCTCCTCGTCCACTCGGGCCCGGCCGTCGCCCTTCGCGCCGTTGGCTTCCCCGACAAGGTGCGTTCTCGTCTCACCCTTTCGGCGACGCAGGGCAAGACAGTTGCTGACCGTCGCCCTCCTGTCGTGCAGCGCGTCATCTTCTTCGGCACGAGGCTCATGCTCGCCTCGTTCTCGTCGTTCGTCGAGGCCGTCTTCTACCGGTCGTGCCATGTCCACGTCAGCACGCACGTCGGCCGCTACGTCCTGTGGATCCAGATGTTCTCGGCCGCCTTCTACTCGTCGGCGACCTCGTTCCTGCCCTCGACGTTCGCCATGTACTTCGTCATGCTCGGCACCGCGGCGAGCCTGTCGCCGGTCCAGGGCGGCTGGAAGCGCATCTCGTTCGCCGTCGTCGCCTACGCCATCGCCGGCATCGTCGGCTGGCCCTTTGCGGTCCTCCTCGGCGTCCCGCTCGTCGTCGAGCAGCTGTGCGTCCGCGGCACGTTGCAGCGCACGCCCATCACGCAGTCGGCTATGTGGGCGATGAAGCGCACGAGGAACTTTGGCATCGCGCTCGCTCTCGGAGCCTCCATCGCCGTGCGTCCCTTCCACTTGCTCAACACCCTTCCTTCCCTGCGTCGCTCGGCTCACGTACTCACCCTCCCCGCAGATCCCGGTCGTCCTTGTCGACTCGGCCGCCTACCAGAAGCTCGTCGTCGTCCCGCTCAACATCATCCGGTACAACCTCTTCCCCGTCGCCGGCGCGGGCCCCGAGCTGTACGGCACCGAGCCGTGGTACTTCTACGTCCTCAACGGCCTCATCAACTTCAACATTCTCTTCCCCCTCGCCCTCGTCGCGCCGCTCCTCATCCTCGTCACCCTGCGCGTCGACCCCAAGCGGTTCGGCGACGCGCGCGACGTGTCGAAGGAGCAGACGCACCCGGCCATGAGCCTCGCGATCCGCCTCGCGCCGCTCCACCTGTACCTCGCCATCCTCATGCTCCAGAAGCACAAGGAAGAGCGGTTCCTCTTTCCGGCGTACGGCCACGTCGTCCTCAACGCCGCCGTCGGGCTGTACCTCGTCCGCGGCTGGGTCGAGGCCTACTTCCTCAAGGTCACGCAGTCGCCTTACCGTGTGCGTCCCCCTCTCTCTGCCGCTCTCTTCTCGCCTAGCCTGCGCCGAGACTGATTCGGTGCATGCTCACTCGCCGCTCGCAGGCGACCCGCACCGGCCTCTTCTCGCACTTGACCCGCGCCGTCATCATCCTGAGCGGCCTCCTCTCGTTCGCCCGCATCTCGGCCCTCCACAACTACTACCACGCGCCGTTCAACGCCTACCACCACCTCCAGAACTACGAGCTGTCGCGCGTCGCCCTCATCGCGCACCCCGAGCTCGCGCCGGCCATCGACCCGTCCCTCCCGCACGCCGACTTTGCCGCGCTCCTCAACAAGGAGCAGGCGCTCGACACGCGCGAGGCGCTGAGCCCGCTCAACCTGCGCCTGTGCGTCGGCAAGGAGTGGCACCGGTTCCCGAGCAGCTGGCTCGTGCCGGACGAGGTTGAGACGCGGTGGATCCAGAGCGCGTTCGACGGCATCATGCCGGCGGTGTGGGAGGCGCCCGGGAAGGGCAAGGGCCTGTTCGGCCGCGCGACGGCGACCGTACCCGAGGGCATGAACATGTTCAACAAGCCCGAGGAGGGCCGCTTTGTGCGTCCCGCCTCTCTCTCTCTCTCTCTCTCTCTCTCTCTCGCGCGCGCGCGCCATCTCTCCTCCCTCCTTGAACCCCTGCTCTTCGACTTGACTTGTCGTGCGCATCGCTGACCCCCGTGCCCTCGCCCCCCTCGCTCGCTCTCGCACGCAGGTCGACCCCTCCACCTGCTCTTACCTTATCGACCTCGACTTCCCTCAACGCCCGACGTCCTCGTTCTCGCCGCTCGAGCCGCGCTACGCCGTCTCGGACGAGTGGGAGCGCGTCTCGTGCCACCCGTTCCTCGACGCCGAGAACTCGCCTCGGCTGCAGCGCGCGGTCAACCTCCCGGTCCCCGGATGGACCAAGTCGCTCCAGTGGGGCGACTACTGCCTGCTTCGGCGCAAGGGTCTGCTCGAAGAGGTGCGGGAGAAGGTGTAGCGGGAGCTCGAGCGGCGGTGGGCGAGCGAGGGTGGCTAGATCGTCAGAGAAATTCGCATTTGCATCCTTCCATTCTCTCGCTTGCGCTGCGCGTTACCGAGTGAGCGGTCGAGCGAGTGCGCCCTGAACGAGGCAAGGCGCGCGAAGGGCTGTGGGCGGCGCAATCGTCGTCTGAAGCGGGCCGAGCAAAGCTAATGGGGAATAGGAAGGCGCGCTTCAGCTTTGATTAGGCGGGGCGAGCAGAGCTAATGCCGATTACGGCAAGTCAAGCCCGCCCGGCTTATGCTCCTCCTCGCTCCGCTCCCGCTCGCCCTCCCGACTGGGCACTCGACTCGGGCCACGGTTCGCGACCTGTACCACTCGCCAGCATCTCTGTGCATCGCCTGCGCCACCAGCCGCCCTCGCCCACGGCCCAGAACCACCTCGGCGCGTCCTCATCAACGAGCCTCGTCGACCGACCTCTCTCGACACCGACGGCGACTCGTAGACTGGCGGACGCCCTTCGACGAGGTCCGAGAAGGTACAAGACGCGCTTGAAGCAGGGCGGGCGGGCTCTACTGCAGCGGGAGAGCAGGTGCGTCCTCGTCCTCCCCGCTCCTCCTCTTGGCCCCCCTCGTCGGCCGTCCCACGCACGCTCCAGCTCCTCGAGACGCTTCGAGGACGCGATGATCAGCTAACTCGAGCCCCTCGCGCGCAGGGCGGTCTCGCACGACGGGTGGACGGGCCTGTCGAGCGGCGCCGGTGCTGGCGGTCGACCTCGAGCGGTTCATCTCGGTCTTTGTACGTCCCTCTCGCTCTCTCTGGTCCTGCCACAGGCTCGAGCGAGCACTCTTGCGCCTCTGTGAGCTGCGGGCTGACCTCGTTCACCGTGCGCGCAGTCGAGCCCTCGATGGCACCCTCTTCCGTTCTCGTCTCGAAAGCTCGTCTCTTCGCTCGCCGGTCGCTTCACGACGGCGCCGCTCGATGCTCATCGTGTCTCTCTAGAAAAGATCCGGGC
>Ga0308169_10001628_pt1 | contig 25542 bp, 22 predicted proteins | sample PhyBR1_2_FD_202139 | JGI IMG/M metagenome (GOLD analysis project Ga0308169, IMG submission 202139) | Phyllosphere microbial communities from UC Gill Tract Community Farm, Albany, California, United States - DLSLSB.R1 | ecosystem: Host-associated > Plants > Phyllosphere > Unclassified | place...
ACCATCGAGAAGGAAAGCACCCGATGACCATCACAAGCGAGCTGAAGGATATCTTCACCAAGAACCTGCGCACCTCGGGCATTTACATTGCCTTTGTGCTCATCGTGGTGCTGTTTGCCATCCTGACCAACGGGCTGCTGCTCAGCCCGACCAATATCACCAACATCGTCCTGCAGTACTCCTACGTGCTGGTGCTGGCCCTGGGCATGATCATCGTGATCGTCGCCGGCCACATCGATTTGTCCGTCGGCTCGCTGGTCGCCTTGACCGGTGCCGTGTCCGCGGTGCTGATCATCAAGCACGACATGCCCTGGTGGGCCGGTATGCTTGCCGGCATCGCCGTCGGCGCGCTGTGCGGCCTGTGGCAGGGCTTCTGGGTGGCGTATGTGGGCATACCGGCCTTCATCGTGACCCTGGCCGGCATGCTGCTCTTCCGCGGCCTGACCTACGAAGTGCTGAACAACGTTTCGCTCTCCCCATTCCCTGGCGAATACGGCCAGATTGCCGGCGGATTCCTCAACGGACTGCTCGGCGGCTACGGTTTTGACACCTTCACCCTGGTAATCGGCGCAATCGCCGTGGCCGGACTGATCTACTCGCAGTGGCGCACCCGCCAGGGCCGCGTGAAGTACGGGCAGAGCGTCGAATCCCTGGCCATGTTCCTGGGCAAGAATGTCCTCTCGGCCATCATCATCCTCTGGTTCTTCTGGCAGATCGCCACCAGCCGCGGCATGCCGATCGTGCTGATCATCCTGGCCGTGCTGATCCTGGGCTACCACGTGCTGACCACCCGCACCGTCTTCGGCCGCCACGTCTACGCCATCGGCGGCAACCTGTCGGCAGCCAAGCTCTCGGGAGTGAACGTCAAGAAGATCAATCTGTGGATCTTCATCAACATGGGCCTGCTTTCGGGCATCGCCGGCGTGGTCTTCTCCTCGCGCTCCAACGGCGCCCAGCCCGGTGCCGGCAACATGTTCGAGCTGGATGCCATCGCGGCCTGCTTCATCGGCGGCGCCTCGACCACCGGTGGTGTTGGCCGGGTGACCGGAGCCATCGTTGGTGGCCTGGTCATGGCGGTGCTCTCCAACGGCATGCAGCTGATGGGAGTGGGCGCTTCCACCCAGCAGATCGTCAAGGGCATCGTGCTGCTGCTGGCAGTGGCCTTCGACATCTACAACAAGCGACGCGCAGGCGCCGGCAACTAGGCCGAGGCCCGCGCAGAGCATGGCTGGGCCCTTCCGCACCGGTGTGTGGGAGGGCCCAGCGTGTGCCACGAGCTCCAAAAACCGGACCAGCACAGAAAGAGGAACCATGCCCAGCATGAGCGAACCCCAGCTGACCAGCGCCAATGGCCAGGTGGTGGCTTTGGCCGCCCATGGCTTCAGCGCACAACTAGCCAGCGTTGGCGCCACCCTGGTCAGCCTGGAGCACCAGGGCCGGCCGCTGGTCCGGGCCTTTGATCCGCAGCAGCCCCGCCCGGTCTTCTCCGGGGCGATCCTCGCTCCCTGGCCCAACCGCGTAACCGATGGACGCTACACCTGGGAATCGGCGCAACTGCAGTTGCCGATCACCGAGCCCGATCGGGGGCATGCCCTGCACGGGCTGGTGGTCGACACCGGCTTCACCCTGGCCCAGCACGGTCATGATTCTGCGGAATTCCGCACCACCATCACACCGAGCGAAGGCTACCCCTTCGAAGTGGAACTGGTGATTGACTACCGGCTGGAGCCGCAGGGACTGCGCACCACCGCCACCGCCACCAACCTTGGGGCTGAAGCGGCGCCATTCGGCTGGGGATCGCACGCCTACCTGGTGGCCCCTGGCGGGAAGGCCGATGCCTGGACGCTGAGCCTGCCGGCGCACGAGGTCCAACTGACCGAGGGTGCGCGCCTGCTGCCCAGGCAGGTCGTCGCGGTGGCCGGCACCGAACTGGATTTCCGTGCCCCGCGGACGCTGGGCACCACCTTCATTGACCATGCCTACACCGGCCTGGAATTCGACGGCGAGAAGCTGGCCCGGGCGGTTCTCACCGATGAGCACGGCGTGGGCTCGCAGATCATCTGGGATGAGGCCTGCGGCTGGGTGCAGGTGCACACCGCGGACCGCGATGAGCCGGCCTTGAACCGTACCGGCTTGGCCATCGAACCCATGACCTGCCCGCCGGGGGCCTTTAATTCCGGCCAGGACGTGATCCGGCTGGAACCCGCCGCCACGCACCAGGCCAGCTGGCTGATTGGCCCGGTACAGGCCAACTGGGCTGGCTAACCTGTTCTAGACCACTGAACTCAAGAAGCATCTGGAGACATTGCCATGCCGCAGGGCAACGCAGCACATGAAGCAACCCACCGGGTTCACCACCTTGCCGATGGCCGCCAGGCCATCTTCTTCGCGGATGCATCGGACGCCGTGCCTGAGGCGGTGCATGACACCCGGGCCTTGGACCCGCGCGGTGAAACCGGGGAACTGCGCTACGACAGATTGACCGGCGACTGGGTGGCGGTGGCGGCACACCGCCAGTCACGCACCTACCTTCCGCCCAAGGACCAGTGCCCGCTGTGCCCGAGCGTTGACGGGCGCCTGAGCGAAATCCCGGCCGAAGATTTTGAAGTTGTGGTTTTCGAGAACCGCTTTCCTTCCCTCGGCCCGGCACTGGGGAAGATTCCGGAGCATGCCAAGGAACAGGGTCCGCTGCCGGCTTATGGCCGCTGCGAAGTCGTGGTGTTCACCCCCGACCATGCCGGATCCTTTGCCTCGCTGAATGACGAGCGCGCCCGCACCGTCGTGCAAGCATGGGCGCAGCGCACCGAAGAGCTTTCCGGCATGGAAGGCATCGCCCAGGTCTTCCCATTTGAGAACCGCGGGCAGGATATTGGCGTGACCCTGCATCACCCCCACGGGCAGATCTATGCCTATCCGTACCTGACACCCACGGCCCGCAAGATGGCTGAACAAGCGGTCCAACATCTTGAATCCACCGGCCGAACGCTGATGGGCGACATCCTCGAATTCGAGCAGGCCGAAGGCACGCGCATGGTCGTGCAGGGCGAGCACTTCTCCGTTTTTGTTCCCTATGCAGCACGCTGGCCGTTGGAAGCCCACCTCGTCCCGCACCGGCATGTGCCTGATTTTGCGGCCTTGACCGAAGAGGAAAAAGACGAATTGGCGATCATGTATCGGGATCTGCTGCGCCGTTTTGATGCACTCTATGACACGCCCACCCCATACATCGCAGCCTGGCACCAAGCGCCACTGGCCGCCAGGGAACGCGCTGCATGCCGGTTGCACCTGCAGTTGACCAGCCCGCGGCGAGCCGAAGACAAGTTGAAATTCTTGGCTGGATCCGAGGCAGCCATGGGCGCTTTCATCAATGACATTCCAGCCGAAGCAACGGCTGCACGATTGCGCGAGGTGACCCTGTGAGCATTAGCGACAGCAAAGACCACGCAGCGCGCGTCAGCGCACTGCGCGACAAGTTCACCAAGACCTTTGGACATCACCCGGAAGGCATCTGGCGTGCGCCGGGACGTGTGAACCTGATTGGGGAGCACACCGACTACAACATGGGCTACGTCCTGCCCTTTGCCATCGACAAGAATGCCCTGGTGGCCATCCGGCGCAAGTCCCAGCTGGAGCCGGAAAACACCTCGCTGGACTTCGCCTCGACCTATGGCGGCGGAGAATCCATACCCGTCACCTCGATTGCCATCGACGAGCTGGTGCCCAAGGCCGTGCCTGGCTGGGCTGCTTATCCGGCGGCGGTGGTATGGGCGTTGAACCAGCTGGAAGGTGTCGAACTAGCCGGTCTTGAGTTGTTGGTGGACTCGGATGTTCCGGTGGGTTCGGGCTTGTCCTCTTCCCACGCGCTGGAAGTCGGAACCATTGTTGCCCTCAACGACCTCTATGAGCTGGGGCTGTCGCTCACGCAAATGGCCCAGCTGACACAGCGGGCCGAGAATGAGTTTGTGGGTGCTCCGACCGGGATTATGGATCAGAGCGCTTCACTGATGTCCCATGCGCAGCATGCGTTGTTCCTGGATTGCCGTTCCATGGAAGCACGGAGCGTGCCATTGCCGTTGGCGCAGAATGATGCTGTTGTCTTGGTGATTGATACTCGGGTGGAGCATTCGCATGTTGATGGCGGGTACGCCGCCCGCCGGCGCAGCTGTGAGCAGGCCTGTGAATTCTTGGGAGTGGAAGCGCTTCGGGATGTGGACAGCGTTGAAGGGCTTGAAGCCATCGAAGATCCGGTGATCAAGCGCCGCGCAAAGCACATTGTCACCGAGAACCAACGCGTTCTTCAGACCGTGAAAGTCCTGGGCGAGGGAGACCTTGAAGCGGTCGGCGAGCTCCTGTACCAGTCCCACGTTTCCATGCGTGATGACTACGAGATCTCCAGCGAAGAACTTGATGCCTCGGTGGAAGCATCGATGGGTGCTGGGGCGATTGGCGCCCGGATGACCGGCGGTGGTTTTGGCGGAAGCGCTATTGCCCTGATTCGCCGTGAACAGGTGGAACCGGTCAGCCAGGCGGTGCTGGCCGCCTTTGAACAGGCAGGTTATGTGCAGCCGAATATCTTCACCGTGGTTGCCGACGAGGGCGCGGGCCGGGCCTAGAGCTGCAGCTTGAGCCCTACATGGCTCGGCTCGTAGCCCAGGCGTGCATAAAACACATGGGCCTTGAGCCTTGACGAATCGGTAGTCAGCTGTGCAAGCCGCGCTCCGCGAGCCCGGCCATGCGCATGAGCCCATTCGAGCATCGCCCGGCCGACGCCCTGGGACCTTTCGCTGGCAGCTACGCGCACGCCTTCGATCTGCAAGCGCGTGGTGCCCTTGCGGGACAGCCCAGGGATGATCGATAGTTGCATCGTTCCGACGACGGTGTCTTTTTCATCGCGCACCACCGCAAGATAGTTTGACCAGTCGCGGCTGATCTTGTCGAAGGCCCGTTCGTAGGCCACCAGCTCCCCGCTTTCGCGGGCAGCTCCCAATTCATCATCGGAAAGCAATGCGACAATGGCTGGTACATCGGAGCGCTCGGCACGCTGCACACGGTATCTGCGCTCGCCGAGGCGAAGCAATCCGCCCACCGATGCCCGGGCCTGGGAACGAAGCTTGAGGATCAGCGCATCCAGCCATCCGCCCACATGCTCGCGGCCTTCGGGGGTATCCGGGTAGCGGCACCGCAGGTGCAGCCCGGCGTCATCGAGGATGAACCACAGCATTACCCCGTCGGTGCGGATGCTGGCACCAATATACTGGGCCTCAAGGCCGATGGAATCAACTCGAACCGGAAGCCTGCGCAAGTCCAGCCAGGAAATGGCGAACATGCCCGGTGCTTCGGGCATCCCGCCCCACGGTTCGAGTATCCCCTCCAATGGCCATGAGCCAAGCCGCACCGCTTCCTTGACTGCGGCCGCGCAGGCGAGTGGGGATGGATCTGCAGATTCGATGACCGAGTTGGTGATGAACCAGCCCACGGAGTCATCCCACTGGTGATCGTAGCGGCTGTGCACGGGGAAGACTGCGCGCAGCGGGGCCTGGGCGAGATCCAAGGTCACCGAGGTCATCGCAGAGATGACAGCGGTCAGCGTGGAGACAGAATCCTCTTTGGCCTGGGCCGCAAAGGCGGCGCTGTCATCCACGTCCAAGACATCGCGGACCTCTACCCGTTCTGCGTGGGGCACTGGTTCGCCTAGCGGCAGCGGGAAGCGGGGCATGACCGAACCACTGGCATCCAGCACCTCTGCCCACCGCTGGTGGACCTCGCGCGGGGCGCGTTCGCGTTCGGCCAGGGCCCGGGTGTGCTCGGTGAAGCTTGCCGCGGCCAGTGGTTGCGGCACCACATCATCATCGGAGAGCCCCAAGGCCCGCAGTAGGTCACGCACGATGACCAGCATCGACCACATGTCCACATGCGAATGGTCGGAGGCGATGACGACCGTCGATTCCAACGCGGTCTCCAGCAGGCACAACCGATGGGACGGAGCATCAAACGGCGAGCAAGCCTGGTCAAAAACGTCCCGAAGCGCATCGTTCATCGACTGCCCGCTGGCTACCGGGTGCTGTGTCCAAGCCCCGGGCGACACGTTGATCTCTTCAAGGCGCAGTTCGCCCTGCTCATTGTGGCCGAAGGCAGAGCACAAGGTTCCATGGCGGTTGACGACTTCCAGCCACGCGGCGGCTAGCTCATCCAGCGCCACCTTGGCGGGCAATCGGAAGCTGATGGCCATCCATGATCCCGGGCGCTGGCCAAGCGAGACATGACGTCGCTGGTCAAAGGAAATCGGCAGCTCAATTCCGGTGCGCTGGACAGCGACGTCGTATCCGTGCAACTTTCCAAAAGGCAACCGTAACTGTGCGACGTTCGTCAGTCTCATGGCGTTATCCTATTACCCAAGATTGACTATGACGGAAGCGAACTTGGATTATGGCGAAATTTAGTGTTCAAGGCGCTGATCTTTCAGTAGAACTCAGTGATGAAGGCGGGCATCCGGTAGTCCAGCTACATGGCTTGACATCAAGCCGGGCACGCGACCGCCTGCTGAATTTGGATTTAGGCCGAGGGCTCAGCGGCACTCGGCTGCTTCGCTATGATGCGCGCGGGCACGGTGAATCAACTGGGCGTGCAGTGGCTGGAGACTACGAGTGGAAGCACCTCGCCGATGACCTGCTAGATCTGCTGCGCGAGTACTTCCCTGGCGAAAAAGTCTACGGGGTAGGCCCGTCGATGGGTTGCGCCACCCTGCTGTACGCAGCGATCAAGGAACCCGAGCGCTTTTGCGGGTTGACGCTTCTGCTTCCGCCCACGGCGTGGGAGTCCCGCAAGGCGAAGTCCCAAGCCTATGCGAACCACGCCCGGGTGCTGGAAACCGAGGGCTGGGATTCCTTCATCCAGGCAGATCTCAATCAGCCGGTCCCGCCAGCCACCATCGGGAATCCCGTGACTGTGCCGGATAATGCTCCGGAGCTGCTGCCGGCCATTTTCCGAGGTGCTGCCGCCAGCGATTTGCCCCAGCTTGCGGATCTGGCACGCGTCACCGTTCCCACGCATATTCTTGCGTGGACTGAGGACCCCTCCCATCCGGTGGCTACCGCACAAGCCCTGTTGTATGCGCTGCCCCAGGCGAGGCTGCAAGTTGCGAGCACGCGCGGCGAAGTGAATGCCTGGCCGCAGATCTTGATGGATGATGTGGCCAAGCACGGTGCCCCGCATCCAGCGGAGCCGATCCACTAGCCTCTGCGAAGCTCGGCCGCGATGCGGTCCATGGTCTGCGCGATGGCCAGCGATTCATCAAGCGGCATGGCAGGGGATTCGAGCAGGCCTTCGCCGATGCACCGGGCAACATGGGCGGCTTCCCAGCCAAGGCCAGTAGCAGCAGAGTGCTCGCTGAATTCCTGGCTGTCGGCGATGCTGCCATCGGAGTTGCGCAGCACGAGCCGTGAACCGGCAAATATGGGGCGCTGCACTTCCAGGGTCGCGCGGGTTCCGGCAATCCAGGCACTCTGCGGTGAATCGGTTTCAATGCTGCTGAACACGCTGGTCGTGGATCCGTCCTCGTTGGCAAGCACTGCCGTGAACGATGCGTCGACACCGGTCTCGGTCATTCGCCCAGAAGCATGAAGCAGCTGCCGAACCGGGGAGACCATGGCACTGAAAGCGATCGGGTAGATGCCAACATCAAGCAAGGCGCCGCCACCCAGGGCAGGATCGTAGATCCGCGAAGCGGGATCAACTGCAAATTTCGCTCCGAAGTCGGCGTTAATGGAAAGTACCTGCCCGAGCAGCCCGGACTCGATGACCTGCGCGATCACGTTGCCCACGGGCAAAAGGCGCGACCACATGGCTTCCATGGCAAAAACGCCGGCAGCCCTGGCCGCGGTGATCACCTGCTGGGTTTGCCCGGCGTTCAAGGTCATCGGCTTTTCCACCAGGACATGTTTCCCGGCATTGATGGCCCTGATGGCTAGTTCAGCGTGGCCGCTATGGGGGACCGCAATGTAGACAACATCGACCGATGGGTCGTTGAGCACCTGGTCATAGGAATCGTAGGCCCGCGTCTTGCTGTCGCCATGCCTCTGGGCAAACTGTGCCGAGCGCTCCTGGCTGCGCGAACCAACCGCGGCAATGCGGCTCCGGGTCAAGGTGTTTAGCGAGGTAGCGAATTGTTCGGCAATCCAGCCCGGGCCCAGGATTCCCCAATTCACCGCTGGCGCCGTCAAGGGTTGCGGCAGAGCCGGCTTGGGCAAGGCTAAGGGCACAGGGACTCCATCAAGAAGCGTTCGGGTGACTGGTAATTACCCTAGTGGCCGGAATCATTCTGCGGAAGAGCGGAGCCGCGCTGATGGTTGTTGGATAAATCAGCTCACAACTATTCGGGCGAAGCGCGTCAATTGCTGGCTTTCGTTGATGTAGGAAAAGTCCTGGGACGTGGCGAACGCGTAATGCTCACCGGCCGCCCGCAACACCTTCTCTTCCGTGGTTTCGATGCAGAGCTCGCCTTCAAAAACCAGAATCATCTCGGACCAGCCTGCGGGATCCGGCTCACCGACATAGCGTTCTGTTGGTTCCAGCGACCAGCTCAGAAGCTGCGCTTCTTTATTGGCTGGGACGGAAGCCATCAGCGTCGCAACGCTTCGGGGATGCTGTCCCCTCCATACGACCTCGTTGATCGAGGAGCGTGGTGCCGTGGGCTCTGCAACCAAGTCGACAAATGTCACGCCTAGGGATTCAGCAAGCCGGTCGAGCCCGGTGAGACTGATGTTGGCTTCGCCTGCTTCAAGCTTGATGACTGTGCGTCGGCTTACTCCCGACTGGTCCGCTAGCGTTGCCTGGCTCAGGCCTGTGGCTTGTCGTAGCCGGCGAACGTTTCTGCTGACGTGGGCCAGGACATCTGTGCTGTCGCTCATTTGCATGTGCACTATTATTCACCATAGGATTGTGCATTATGTTGCACAATGAGTTCCGCTGGCGCGTGTTTTCCCGCCAGGAAGCCGTATTGGTTCTTGCCACAGTTGTCTGGGGCGCAACTTTTCTCATTATTCACATCGCGGTCCAATACAGCGGCCCATGGTTCTTCGTGGGCATGCGATTCATTACCGCAGGCCTTATTAGCGCCCTGCTATTTGTGCGCGTGCTCAAGGGGCTGACTCTCAGAGAAATTTGGGCCGGCGCGGCTATCGGGGCGATGATCTTCTTCGGGTATGGTCTGCAAACGGCTGGTTTGCAGACGCTCAATAGCAGCACGTCGGCTTTCATTTCCGCGCTCTACGTTCCGCTGGTGCCGTTGCTGCAGTGGGTTGTTTTCCGCAAGAGGCCAGGAATGCTCACATGGGTTGGTGTGACGCTCGCGTTCATCGGACTCATTCTCCTGGCAGATCCCGGAAGTGTCGGGTTCACTTTCGGCACAGGCGAGATCGTCACGATCGCCAGTACAGTGCCAATAGCCCTGGAGATCATTCTTATCGGCTGGTTCGCGGGCAAGGTTCATCTTGGGCGCGTCACTGTGGTGCAGTTGCTGGTGGCAGGGTTCCTCGGCTTTCTGGCTGTTCCGCTTGCCGGCGAGCAAGTCCCCGAGTTCTCGTGGGTGTGGGTCATAGCTTCCGTCGGCCTTGGCTTGGCCAGCTGCATGATCCAGCTCGCGATGAATTGGGCGCAAAAATCGGTATCACCAACGAAAGCCACAATTATCTATGCCGGGGAACCTGTGTGGGCTGCGCTTATCGGCCGCATCGCCGGCGATCGGTTGCCTCCAGTTGCCATTGTTGGTGCGATGCTCATTGTGGCAGGATCGCTTGCCAGCGAGCTGCGTCCACGACGCCGACGCAAGACGGTGACGTCAACAGACGTGTTGGAGAATGCCGGCCTCTGAACGGAAGGCAACGGATCTTTGACGGTACTTTCCAAACGCGATGGGGTCAGGCCGAGTGGGCCCCGCGCAACTCAGCAGCCAGGTCTACAAGCTTGCCGTCCACATACGTGCCGAGCACTTCAAGGGTACATAGTTCTTCAGGTGAGGCAGCCAATGGGTCTGCGGCAAAGACACTAAGGTCAGCAGGCATTCCAACCTCTATCCGGCCGCCGAGTGCCCCAGTGCTCTCGTGCACGTTCACGGTGTAACCTTCGAGGGCTTCCAATGCCGATAGCTTGTGCCGGGGCTGAGCGCTGTCGCTTCCTGGCACCTCCGTACGACGCCTGGTCTGGGCGTCGGCCATGATCAATCGCGGGTCAAAGGGCGCGATAGGCCAATCAGAGCCGAGCGCCAGAACGAGACCTGCGTCTTTTACATCTCGCAGGCGGAAAGCAAAGCTCGCCCTGTGGTCGCCTAAGCGGCGAGACCACGTATCTGAACCATCGGCCCGGACAAAATGTGTACAGTGCGTGGGTTGCATGCTGATGGTTGCCCCGGAGGCTTTCAGCCTGGAAAAATCTTCATCATTGATTTCCTCAAGGTGCTCGATACGGTGGCGCAACCCGTTCTTGGGAAGGTCCGAGATAGCGGATATGACGTACCCGATTCCCTGGTCGCCGATGGCATGCGTCGTGGTTGTCACTCCCGCATCGGCGAGAGTGCGCAGGTTCTGAACATACTGTTCGGGATCCAAGTAGAGGGACTCAGTGGATTCGCCTTCTGTGTCTGGTTCATAGAGCCAAGCGGTGCCGTTATCGACCGTCCCATCGATCATGAGCTTGGCTCCCCTAACGTGCCAGCGCCGCCCGCGATGGCCTTGGAGCTCAATGAGCTTATCGAGGGCTCCGGGCGCATCGCTGGCCATAATCCAGGGAGCAATCCGTACCTTTATGGGCAAATCACCACGTGATTCCAGGCGGCGGAAAATTTCGAGGGAATCTGGGTCAGCCAGATCAAGCATTTCACCGCCAGTCAGCCCGCTGGCGGCCATGTTGATGAAAAGTCGATAGACCGCTTCGACTTTGTCGTCGATGCCCAATGGCGGCAACGCCGTTTCAACGAGGGACATGGCTGCGAATTCGCGGAGAAAACCAGTTGGCGTGCCTGTTTCATCAACCACTACGCTGGAGCCGTCAGTGAAGACCTCGGTTCCCTTGACGCCGGCGAGTTGGAGCATCGACTTGGAAGCTAACGCAGAATGGGCGTCGAAGCAGGTGATGTAGGCCGGTCTGCCATCGACTGCCTCATCGAGAAAATCGCCATTTGGCTCAGAGGTCCCAAAGATTGAGACGTTCAATCCGTAGCCGAGAACAATCGCGGATGGGCCAGTTGTTTTTGCGTGCCTAGCGAGTTCCAGACTCGCTTCCTCAAGAGTTCTAGCATCACCGAGAAATACTCCGCGGGCAACCGACTGGCCGAACACGGGGTGGATATGGGCGTCGACTAGCCCAGGCGTAATGGCAGCCTCGCCGTAATCGATGACTGAGGTGTTTTCCGTAATCCACGCGGTGGCTTCTTCGGAGGTGCCAACGTGGGAAATCAGGCCGTCGGTGATTCCTAGGGCCGTCACGTCTTTCGCCGAGCTGAGGGTATGTATTGTTCGTGCGTAGAGCACGGTCTGCGGACCAGCCATCGATCTACTCCATAATATTAATAGTGTTAATTATTTTTGAGTCTAATAGCGGTTCAATTTGCTGTCCATGGTTTGATGGTGATTGATTGCCCCTCCCGGAAACAGGATAACTCGAATGCCTCAACGAGTCGCAGGACGCCCTGCAACACCGATCCTCAGTCAGCAGGTTATTGTTGAGGCGGCCTTTGCCCTGCTTGATGCAGTTGGCTCCGAAGGGTTTTCCATGGGGCGATTGGCGCGTTCGCTAGATGTCCGTACGCCGGCGCTCTATAACCATGTGGATAATCGGCAACACTTGGTTAATCTCATGAGGCGCGACATCGTGCGGTCCATTGACCGAAGCATGCTGGCGGATCTGCCGTGGACAGAAGCGCTATTCCACTTCTCGGTTCTGTTCAGGGAAGCGCTCCTGAAAGTGCCTGCAGCGGCGGAGCTTATCGTAGCGACTCCGATTTCCGAGGAATCGGAGTCGGGCGTCATTTATGACGAGATGGGCCGGATCTTGCGACGTGCAGGCGTGGCCATTCCGCGCATTCTCATGATGATGGTTGCTATCGAGTCGTTGGTTGTTGGTGCTGTGCTCGACATTGTTGCGCCAGGTGCACATGTGACTACAGTGCCAGCGGATGGCGAAGTCGCTGTGCAGAGTAGCCATGGTGAAGTCATGGATCTGGGCGAAAAATACGCCCGGCAAGCGAGAACTACAGTTAGCGATCAGTCGTTTGAATTTGGGTTACGAGCGATTATTTCGGCCGTTGAGCGTGAAGTGGCGCAGTCCTAGGCCAGCGAAACATTTCTCGTTCAATGTTTCCTTCAAATTAATCTTATAAATTTATTCACGCTGGATTGGCGCCGGGCTTCCACGGCGTTCATGGCGCGTGAGTAAGTTGAATATTCTAGTCAACCTCGTTCAATAAACGGAATATCAGGCTTTCCGCACCTTGCTCAAGACCGTTCATGCGATCGAAATACTGCTAGCCGGCCCGTCCTGGCCCTTGCTATCAGTGAGCATGGTCACTACATTAAGTGAACGGTCTTCATTATTTAGTAGCCCCACCTCGACTTGGCAATGCGTCTGGCTCGATTTTCCGTGGCTGCGCGCTGGCAGGGAGGGTTGCCATGAATCAACTACAACAGACGCCTGAGGCTGGTCCCGAGGGTTCTACTCAAATGCACCGAGTTCTAGGTCTGCCGAACCTTGTGCTCTTTGGCATGGTGTACATGGTTCCACTGACGATCTTCAGCACCTACGGGATCGTTACAGAAATCACCGGTGGGCGCCTGCCGGTGGCCTACGCGATTACGTTGTTGGCGATGCTTTTCACCGCGAGGTCCTATGGCTTGATGTCCAAGGCGTTTCCTGTCGGTGGTTCCGCGTACGTCTATACCCAGAGGTCCTTCGGTGCGAATGTAGGCTTCATGGCAGGATGGGCCTTGCTGCTGGACTATCTTTTCCTACCAATGATCAACTACTTGCTTTTAGGGATCTATCTCAACGAATTCTTCCCTGCGGTTCCACCATGGGCGTTCATGCTTGCAGGGATGCTGCTGGTTACGATCCTGAATATAATAGGGATTGTCTCGGTGGCGCGAACAAACATCGTGATCATTGGTTTCCAGTTCCTATTCATTATCCTGTTCATCGGATTTTCGATTGCGTACTTGCGGGGACAAGGCAGTGTTGATCTGATGGCCCCGTTGCGTGGCACTGGAGAGGTGTCGGGGTTCGCACCGCTTGCTGCGGGAGCAGCAATTCTCTGCCTTTCGTTCCTGGGCTTCGATTCGATCACCACATTCGCTGAAGAAGCACGCAACCCCAAGAGGGATCTGCCGCGGGCCATTCTTCTGACAACGCTGATCTGCGGACTCTTGTTCATCGCCCTGGCCTATGTCTCGCACTTGGTCTACCCATCGCACCAATTTGAAAATGCCGATTCTGCATCTATTCAAGTGGTATTTACTGCTGGCGGGCAGTTCCTGTCGATCTTCTTCACTGCGGGCTTCATCTGCGGGGCCATGGGCTCAGCACTGGTATCGCAGGCCTCGGTTTCCAGAATCCTCTTTAGCATGGGCCGTGACGGCGTGCTGCCGAAGAGGGTCTTCGGCTATTTGCATCCTCGGTTCAAGACGCCGACATTCGCGATTATCATCGTCTCCATCATTTCCCTGACATCGCTATTTGCCAGTCTTGAAATGGTTTCCGCCATGATCAGCTTCGGCGCGCTTGTCGCTTTCTCGGCGGTCAATCTTGCGGTGATCAAGTACTTCTTCCTTGCTCACCGCCAACGTGGAGCGGCGGCAGCATTCAATTACTTGGTTCTACCTTTGATCGGCCTGGTTCTGACCATCTGGCTGTGGACGAGCTTGAGCGCGATGTCGCTTGTCATAGGAATTATTTGGATTGTTATTGGTCTGGCATATCTCGCATATGTCACCGGCGGCTTCAGGCGAAGCGCGCCAATGCTCGACCTCGCTGAATAATCGGACAATTGATCAGGAAAACCATTTGCTGGTCAGCCACCGGCATTGAATGGCCTATGTTGATCCAAAGCACCATCAGTGAAGTGTTCCAGTCTAGTGGCGACATTCCTGGTGTTCTGATAGTTCATTCGGCAACAGCAACACCGCAGGTTTTCTATCGTGCCTTAGCTCATTATGCCGCGGGTAAGGGACTTCTTGATACCACTTAAGACTACCGAGGAACCAGGGGTTTGGTTTCGCCAAAATCTCAGCATGAGATCAAAATGCAAGACTGGATTCAGCGGGACATAGGCCGCCATGGCATGATGCGGCGAGGTGTTGGCGAACCGGTGTGGAACGACATTCTGAATGGGTTGACCCGTTAGAGGTCCACGGTATTAGTCAGCACCGGCAGCTGCCTGCGCGCTTCTTCCACCAGAGCCAGATCCAAGTCAACCACGAGCAATTCGGGTTCGGCGCCAGCTTGCGCAATGACCTGCCCCAGTGGACTGGCAACCACCGAATGCCCCACGCCCAACGGCGCGGTGCCCGACATCTTTTGCCCGACGCTCGCCGGATCGGCCTGGTCGACCGCTACGACGAAGGTGGTCGAATCCAAAGCACGGGCCTTGGCGAGTGTTGTCCACTGCTCCGCCTTGCCTTCGCCTTGGCCCCAGGACGCGCAGACGACGTTCACGGTTGCGCCGGAATTGGCGTGGTGGATAAACAGCTGCGGGAATCGCAGGTCATAGCAGGTGGCTACCCCCAGGATCTGCCCCTCGTGCTCAAATTGCACCGGAGTGCTTCCGGGGGTCACTGCGTCGGATTCGGCATAGCCGAAAGCGTCGTACAGGTGGATTTTGTCGTAGTGGGCATCTGCCTCGGCACCGGCAATCAATAGGGTATTGCGGACCCGCCCTTCTACTCCGGGGGTAAACATTCCGGCGATGATGGTGATCCCGATTTCCCGTGCTTGCTGGCGGATCAGCGTAGCCCATGGCCCATCCAGTGCCTGGGCGTTCCTGGCCAGGTCATTGCCAAATGCAACTTGCATCGCTTCCGGGAAGACCACCAGGGAAGCGCCGGCTTCCTTGGCTTGCTTCGCGTGATCCCGCACGATCACCAGATTGCGTTGCGGATCCGAGGTGCTCAGTACCTGGGCGAGAGCAATTTTCATGAGGCGATGCCTCCTTGAGCCATCTGTTCTTCTTCGCGACCTTTGGACACCGACATGATGTCAGCCTGGCGCTCGCCGTCGACTTGATCAGCCAACGAGTTCAGCGTGGCCATTGAGTCTGCTGAAAGCCGGACATCCAAGGACCGCAGATTGTCATCGAAGTGGGCGGAGAAGCGGGTTCCCGGGATCGGCGAGACCTCGACGTTCTGGGCCCGGGCCTGCTCATAAACCCAAGCCAGCGAGAGCTGCGCGGTGGTAATTCCTTCACGCCGCGCAGTTTCCTCGATGATTGCGCGTAGCGGGAGATTATTCTTCATTCGGGCGTCTTCGAACCGCGGGAAGTTCCGGCGGACGTCGGTCGCATCCAGCTGATCCAATGAATCAACTTCTCCGGTGAAGTAGCCGCGGCCCAGGGATGCGTAGCTGACCAGGCCCACGCCGAGCTCGCTGGCGGCCGGCAGCAACCAGCGTTCAATGTCGCGGCTGAAAATGGAGTACTCCATTTGAATGGCGGTGATCGGGTGCACCTTGTGCGCGCGGCGCAATTCATCGGCGGTCACTTCGGACAATCCGATATGGCTTACTTTGCCGGCGTCGACCAGTTCTTTGTAGGCGCCGACGGTATCTTCAATTGGCACCCTGCTATCGACTCGGTGGTAGTAGTACAGGTCGATATGTTCCACGCCCAGGCGCTTCAGGCTTTCGTCGAGGCATTCCTTGATGAAGGCGGGGGAGCCGTTGGCGCGCGGGTCACCCGGATTCTTGGGGCGGACTATCCCGGCTTTGGTTGCCAGGGTGACTTCGTTGCGGCGGGTCTTGAGCACCTCGGCGAGCAGGCTTTCGTTGTGCCCGGCGCCGTAGATGTTCGCGGTATCCAGGAAGGTGACTCCGGAATCGATCACATGGTGCACGGTGCGCAGGGATTCTGCATCATCAGCAGCTCCATAGGCGCTGCTCAAGGACATGCACCCAAACCCCTGTTCGGTGACCTTTAGCCCTTGGCCAAGTTCGATGCTGTTTACGCTTCCTTGCTGTCCCATGTCCGTCCTTCGTGTCGGATTTACTGCCCGCTCTTGAGCCTACCGAAGTGGTGGGAGGTGGACATCAATATCGGGCAATTATTGAGTATCGTGAATCGGCAACGATGCGACACGCCTGCTGGTTTCATGGCTTGATCAGTGCAAAGAGACGGAGTCTCATTAATGGATGGTGATCTCAGAGTAAAATTCTTGCCATGGGCAGCGTAGTGCGCGATCGGGTGCGCGAGAAGATGAAAACCGAGCTGGCGCAGCAGGTGTATGCCGTTTTTGCCGAGCGCGGGTTGGAGAACGTCACGGCCCAGCAGGCGGCCCAGGCTGTTGGCATTTCCCGTGCGACATTCTTCAGGTATTTCTCTTCAAAAGAAGACGCCGTGGTGACTGCATTGCGGTCGATGAATATGCATTTCTCCCAGATGCTCGAATCCATGGCATCGAATCCCAGCGAGAGTTTGCTCGAGCTTTTGCGCCGAAGCTTCGAGCCAACCGTTGTGGCCGCCGACCAGGACCCCGGCACTATGCGCTCGCGAGTTCAATTGGTATGGAGCACTCCTGCGCTGCGGGCCAGCTGGCAGGATTCGCGCAGGGAGCAACAGGCTGCGCTGGCGCACGCGCTGCACCCCTTTTGCGCCAATCCCCGAGTGGCTGACACCTCCGCGTTGCTGGCGCTGACCCTCTATGACCATGCCCTGGTCAGATGGATCGAATCGCAGGATGAGACCCTGCGCGAAATCCTCGATGAGGTTTTCGACTTTGCGGCCATGATTGATGACCGCTGGACTGCAGGCACTTCCTAGTCGAGCCCCTGTGGCATCTGGAGGACCTGTACGGCGTTAGCCAGAAAAGGAGCTGGATCCGGCTGGGTGGACTGCGCCCAGCGGACGCATGCAGTGAAAAGAACTGCGCCGAAAGCTATGGTTAGGTATTCGGCTTGCTCTTCGTTCACTCCATGTTCCATGAAGAACCGCGTGGTTCGTTCCCGATCCGGAGACATGCGCAGTGACGCTTGCGAGAGCAATTCAGGCTGCTCTGCGATCAAGCGCAATCGTCCCCGCGCAACTTCCAAGTCAGGCAAGGACTGCAGGGCGGCCAGCGTGGCCTTGTGCAGGGACTCGATCAGGTTCAGCCCGGTTTGCCGCCCTGTGTTTAGAGCGGTTTCGGAAACCGAAATTACCTCAAGCGCACCGCCCCACACGAGATCAGCTTTGGATGAGAAATACCGGTACAGGCTCTTGCGCCCAATTCCAGAGGCTTCCGCAATCTGGGCCATTGAAACCTGGGCATAGCCATGTTGGTCAAACAACTCCAAGGCAATCCGGGCCACGCCATCCGGGTCGATGGATTGCGGCCGCCCCGAGAGGCGCTGGGAAGTGGAACTATTGCTGTCCGGCATATCTCAAGTATGGGCCATTGAATTATGACACTGTGAGTCATAAGCTGTTCGGGACAGCTGGCGTAGCAGATGGGGGAGTGCAATGAGCACGGAAAACACTTGGCAGGAACGGATCGCAGCAGGCCGGTTCACCGGCAAAACGATCGTCGTGACCGGAGCTGGATCTGGAATTGGCAAGGCCACGGCACTGCGCGTGGCCAAAGAGGGCGGCAAGGTTATTGCCGCAGACATCAGCGCTGGCAGGCTTGAAGAGCTGGTGGCTGGGAATCCCGAGTTGGACTTGGTGGTTGTGGCCGGCGATATCACCGAGCAAGAGGTCGCTGACCGCGTTATTGCCGCTGGCGAAGGAAGAATCGACGGCTTGGCAAACGTCGCGGGCATCATGGACAAGTTCGAACCCATCCATGAAGTTGAGGATGCGACTTGGGAGAGGGTCTTCAACGTGAACGTCAATTCCATCTTGAAGCTAACTCGCGGTGTCCTGCCGCTGATGCTCGACGCAGGCCATGGAGCTGTAGTCAACGTTGCCTCCGAGGCTGGACTGCGCGGCTCGGCTGCGGGAGTCGCCTACACTGCGTCCAAGCACGCGGTGATCGGAATGACGAAGAACTCGGCAGTCATGTATGCCAGGAAGGGGATACGGTTCAACGCTGTTGCCCCGGGAGCCGTGCAGACGAATATCGAGGCGCCGATGGATTCGGTGTTCGCACAAGAAGCCATTGGCCCGCTCATGAGCATCATTCCAGGGCTGGCTACCGCTAGCCAGCTGGCCGCGTCCATAACCTTCCTGCTCAGCGAGGACAGCACCAACATCAATGGCGTAGTGGTGGCTTCCGACGGCGGGTGGAGCGCAATCTAGCCGCACTCGCGACAGCTGCGGCCACTGAAAGCAGCCAGGTCGAGGCTGCGCTAAAAGGCTGGTCGGCCAGGGGAAAGGGATAACCTTTCACCGCTGGCCGACCAGCCCCTCTTCATTTATGAAGTCTTATCACAATCCGTTGAGGATCATGTCTTCGACTGTGCTGCGACCTGTGGTGAATCTTCGTCCGGTGTTGCCGAAGCCGCTTCAGCTGCCGGTTGCATGTCGATTCGTGGCAAGGCGTCCGGGGTCGGGCCTCCGCCGAACTTCGGCGATGGAGCGTTGCCGCTAGCCAGGCGTTCGGCTTCCATCTCTTCCCACTCTTCATCTCGTCCCAGCATTCGGGCGGTGTCTTCGTTGGTGATCTCACCTGCGAAGGCACGCTTCATCGTCTCGCGGTCGAACTGCCCTTCCCACTTGGCAACTACGAACGTTGCCACGCAGTTGCCGAGCAGGTTCACGGCGACGCGCATGGAATCCATGATGCGGTCCGCGCCCAGCAGCAATGCGACGCCGGCAACCGGGAAGATGCCCAGGGCGGCTGCGGTGGCCGACAATGCCAGGAAGGACGAGCCGGGAACGCCTGCCATGCCCTTGGAAGTCAGCAGCAGGACACCGAGTGCTGCCAGCTGCTGGCCGAAGCTCAGGTCATGTCCAAAAGCCTGGGCCAGGAAGAGCAGGGAAATCGACAGGTAGATCGCTGCGCCATCAAGGTTGAAGGAATATCCGGTGGGTACAACCAGCCCGGTTGTGGCACGCGAGCAACCTGCATTGGTCAGCTTGGTCATGATGCGAGGCATCACGGATTCAGTTGACGCGGTGCCCAGCGCGAGGAGGAATTCTTCGCGGGTGTATTTGATGAATTGCCACAGCGGGACTCGGGCGAAGATCCATGCCACCAGGAACAGGATGCCGATGAACAAAAGTGCTGCGGTGTAGCAGGCGAGAATCAGCTTTGCGTAGGTGCCCAGGGTTTCGATGCCGTACTGGCCGATGATGAATCCCATGGCGCCGAATGCGCCCAAGGGAGCGACGCGCATAACCCAGCTCATGACCTTGAAGATCAGCTCCAGGATGTTTTCGAATACTGCCAGCAATGGCGCGCAGCGTTCTTGGCCGACCACGACAATAGCTGCTCCGAAGAAGACCGAGAAGAACAAGACCTGCAACAGGTTGTTTTCGGCAAAGGCGCCAATGACGCTTACCGGAATGATCCCCAGGATGAAGTCGGCGGCGTTCTTTGCCTCGCCGGACTTTTCTTCCAGGGTGGTGGTGTCCAAGGTGGAAGGGTCGATGTTCAGTCCAGCCCCGGGCTGAGCGAGGTTGGCGACGATCAGGCCGAAGATCAATGCAAAGACGGTTGCGCAGGTGAAGTACAGCAGGGCTTTGACGCCCACTCGGCCTACGGCTTTCACGTCGCCTACGGCGGCGATGCCGGTAACGATAACGAGGAAGATCAGTGGGGCGATGATCATCTTGATCAACATGATGAACCCGTCGCCCAATGGGCGAAGTTCTGATCCTACTTTTGGAAGGAAATGCCCAATCAATACGCCAGCTGCAATAGCAATGCCGAGTTGGAAAAACAACGACGTGTAGAAGGGTTTTTTAGCTGACGGTTCTTGGAAGGTCAAGTCGTCGGGCGATTTCATTTTCATGGCTGCTCCTGAGGGAAGTCTCACTCCGAGGTATGTGCCTGAGTGGTGGATGCTGTCAACTGTAAGTCAGATCACAAGATTCCGCAATGAAAAATTGTGATTCCATAATTCGGAATGAATCGCTACTGGATCGTGGAAGCAAAAGAGGCGGAATGTGGCCAGGGCTGCATGAAATGATCTGTGGGATGACTGCTGAGCCCTTCCCTGCCTGCCGCATAAAAATAAGCTGACCCTACCTAGAAGTTGCAGAAGGGTTGCTGGGAAACTAGGCAAGGTGGAACCCACCGAATCCCCGAGCAGGATTGCGAGCAAAAATTCATGAGCATGGAAAGTGCCGCTTGGCATTCGCTATGGAAACTATCTGGTGACAAAGGGAAGGCCTACGCCGCAACTACGCCCAAGCGGGTCCTGAAATTTGCGGCGGAATATAAAACCCGGCTCCTGATCTTCGTGCTCTTCTCGGTGGTCGCCGCCGTGCTTGCTGTCGTGACCCCGGTTCTGGCCGGACGGGTGGTTGACGAGATCGTGGCGCAGTCCGGAGTGCGCACCATCGCCAACCTGGCGATCATCATGGCAGTGATTGCAGTGTTGGACGCCATTACTTCCGTGATCGTTCGCTGGTTCTCCTCGCGGCTTGGCGAAGGGATCATCTACGACTTGCGCACTGCGGTCTTCGACCATGTTCAGAAAATGCCTGTTGCCTTCTTTGCGCGCACCAGAACCGGCGCCCTGGTCAGCCGGCTGAACAACGATGTCATTGGCGCCCAATCGGCTTTCGCAGGAACGCTTTCTGGATTGGTCTCCAATACCGTGGCCTTGATCCTCACTGCCGCCGTCATGTTCACCACCTCATGGCAGGTGACGCTCATTGCGCTGGTGCTTTTGCCGATTTTCCTTTTGCCTGCCCGCCACTTCGGCAAGTCTGTGGCATTGATGCGCCGTGAATCCGCGGAATTGAACGCGAGCATGGGCAATCAGATGACCGAGCGTTTCTCGGCACCGGGCGCTACCCTGATCAAGCTCTTCGGCAGCCCCAAGGATGAGTCAAGGCAATTCGCCATGCATGCTGGCAGGGTCCGGGATATTGGCGTGAAGATGACCATGCGCCAGTTCTACTTCGTCACCGCACTGACCCTGGTTGCCGCGCTGGCCCTCGCGCTGGTCTATGGCTTGGGCGGAATGTATGCGGTTCGCGGCGAACTGGCTGCCGGTGACGTGGTCACCCTTGGCATGCTGCTCACCAGGCTCTACACCCCGCTGACTGCACTAGCTAATGCCCGCGTGGAAATCACCAGCGCCCTGGTCAGCTTCGACCGGGTCTTCGAGGTCCTGGACCTGGAGCCGCTCATTACCGATGCTTCTGACGCGCGTCGCCTGGAGGTCGGAGCGCCCATTCCGGTGAAATTTGATCACGTGGATTTCTCCTACCCGAGCGCGGACAAGGTCTCGCTGGCCTCGCTGGAGGAAGTGGCCATTCTGGATACTCGTGGTGGCGAAGAAGTCCTGCACGATATCAACTTCGAAATCCCGGCTGGCCAGACCTTCGCGCTGGTTGGCTCATCCGGTGCGGGCAAGTCCACCGTGGCTTCGCTGCTGGCCCGGCTTTATGACGTGGACTCGGGAAGCGTTCAGCTGGCGGGCGAGGATATCCGCCAGCTCAAGCTGGATTCCCTGCGCACCTCGGTCTCCATGGTGACCCAGGACGGGCACCTGTTCCATGAAACCATCCGATCCAACTTGACCCTGGCTCGGCCGGAGGCCACCGACGAGCAAATTTGGGAAGCATTGGAGCGTGCCCGCCTCAAGCCGGTCATCCAGTCTTTGCCCGATGGGCTGGAAACGGTGGTGGGGGAGCGCGGCTACCGGCTCTCTGGTGGCGAACGCCAGCGCATGACCATCGCGCGATTGCTCTTGGCAGCTCCCCAGGTGGTCATCCTGGATGAGGCCACGGCAGCACTGGATTCGGCCAATGAAGCAGCGGTGCAGGCGGCCTTGGCCGAGGCCTTGGAGAACCGCACTGCGCTGATCATTGCCCACCGGCTCTCCACCATCCGCTCAGCTGACCAGATCCTCGTGGTGGAAGCCGGCCGGATCATTGAACGCGGAACGCATGCCGAATTGCTTGCACTGGGCGGGCGCTACACGCAGTTGTACGAAACCCAGTTCGCCCAGTAGCAAGGCCTTGCGAGGCGAGTGTTCACGTAGTCTTGAGACACCGCGATGCACAAAACGCGGCCGGCTTAGCTTATGAGGAGAACCCCACCAGTGGTGCCCACGGAAGAACCCAGTGCGTCCGAGAGAGCCTATCGGCTGATCCGTGATGGAGTGCTGCGCGGCACCTATGCGCCCGGCTCGATGATTGGCGAAGCCTCGTTGGCCAAGCAATTCGAATTGAGCCGCACTCCGGTTCGCTTGGCCCTGGGGCGACTGCAGCAAGAGGGATGGATCGAGATCTTCCCCAAGCGCGGGGCAGTGGTCCGCGGACTGAGCGAGCGCCAAGTGGCAGAGCTGGCTGGCACGCGCCTGCTTCTTGAATCGGTCTCGGTCCTCGAGGCTCCGGCCAGGCAGCGTGAATTGATTGCCGAGCGCCAGTACTTGTCCATTGAAGAGCAGGATGATGCCCTGGCAGCCGGCGAGCTGGGCCAATTTGTGGAACTGACCATTGCCTTCCACCGCGGTTTTGTTGAAGCTGGTGGCAACAGCATTCGAGTCGAGCTCTACGACCATTTGGCCGACCGGCACCGGTTCGCTCTTTTTGCTACCTCCCAAGATTTGATCACGCGCCGCGAAGAGATCATCGCCGAGCATCGGCAGCTGGTTCGGCTCATGGTCGAAGGCGACTCCGATGAATTCAGGGCGAGCCTGGGCAAGCATGTTTCCGATAACGGAAATGCTCCGTAAGGGACGTCCCGATCCCAGCGTGGCAACCCTCTGGTGTCATGAATTCGATCTGGGATACACCTTGTATCCCAGCTTGAACTACACTGTTCCTGGGTGATGGACGATTCCCCAGGGCAATTGGAAGGGCACGGGCCATGAACGAACTGACGCGAAGCAGGGTGCAACAACGTACGTTGTGGATCCTTGCCGTCTCCCAGATCTTTGGCACCATCGGAGTAGGCGTCGCCCCGTCCATCGGTATCCTGCTAGCCGAAGAGGTCACCTCCAGCGAAGCCTGGGCGGGCCTGGCCCGCACAGCCAGCACCCTTGGCGCGGCTCTGCTGGGGCTGCCTCTAGGCAACCTGGCCGCGCGCTTCGGCCGTCGCGTTGCGTTGGCCAGCGGTTGGTGGCTGGCGGCACTCGGCGCCTTGCTGCTGGTTCCCGCGGCCCAGTACCAGCTGGTGATTCCGCTTTTTGCTGGTTTGTTGTTGATTGGTTCCGGTTCGGCGATCAGCTTGCAGGCACGCTTTGCCGCGACGGATCTGGCTACCGATGACCACAAGGGGCGCAGCCTGGCCCTGATCGTATGGGTGGGAACCATCGGCACAGTCCTGGGCCCAAACCTAGGAATTCCTGCGCAGCGGATCAGCGACGCGACCGGACTCCACGTCTACGCCGGGGCGTTCCTCATTGCAGGTGTCGCCATGCTGGTTGCGGGCCTCCTGGTATTCCTCCTGATGCGCCCGGATCCCCTATTGCTCAACCGCGAGACTGACCAATTGGCGGGCGCAGCGCTGCCTGTTCGCCACAGGGGCGGCCTCAAGCGCTTTGCCGCCGAGCTGCGTAACAACCCGCGCGCACGCTATGCCGTGGTGGCGATCCTCAGCGCGCAGGTGGTGATGGTGGCCATCATGACGATGACGCCGATCCACGTTACCCATCATGGAGGCTCGGTTTCGCTGGTCGGTGTGACCATCTCGCTGCATATTCTTGGCATGTATGCGCTGGCGCCTTTGGTGGGCTACGTGGCAGACCGCTGGGGCTATCGCTTCTCCATTGCCGTAGGACTGGCGATTTTTGCCGGCTCGCTTCTGGCCGGAGGGTTGCACCCGCAGAACATGGGATGGATCATGACCAGCCTGATTCTGCTTGGTGTTGGCTGGTCCTTTATCAACGTTGCCGGATCCGCCTTATTTGCCACGGTGATCAGCAAGCAAGACCGCGCCTCGGTGCAGGGCGGTGTCGATGCGCTCTCCAACCTCTGCGGCGCGACAGCTGCTTTTGCTGCCGGCCCTTTGATGGCGTTGAGTTCCTTCTCGGCGCTGGCCGCCATCGCGGGCATCGTGCTGATTCCCCTGGTGCTGATGGCAACGGTGACACCGAAGGCTGCTGCCCTGAAAAGCTAGTCGGCAGCGGCAACCAGTTGCACGCCGAGTTCCTTGGCTGCCTCTTGCAACACCGGCACCGCGGACTTGATGAAAGCCTCATCTACGCGGGTGACCGGCCCGGAGACCGAAATGGCCATCGGGGTCGGGGCCCCGGGAACCGGGACGGCGATGCACCGCACACCCAATTCCTGCTCTTCCTCGTCGACGGAGTAGCCGCGTTCGCGGGTGGCCTCGACATCGGTGAACAGCTTGCCCAGCGTGGTGATGGTGTTGGCGGTCTTCGGAGGCATGCCGGCCTGGGAAACCAGGCGCTGCACGCGCTCATCGTCAAGCACCGAGAGCACGGCCTTGCCGACCCCGGAGTTGTGCAGCATGGCGCGGCGTCCGACTTCGGTGATCATGCGCATCGAGTGCGCAGACTGCACCTGGGCGATGTAGGTGACCATATCGCCATCAAGTACGGCGATGTTGGCTGATTCGCCAAGCTTGGCGACTAGATCCTTGAGTACCGGTGAAGCCAATGCGCCGAGCTGCCGGTTGGCGACTTCACCCAGGCGAATCAAGCGCGGACCCAGGGAATAGCGGCGGTTGGGCAGCTGGCGGACGTAGCCGACTCCTACCAAGGTGCGCAGCAGGCGGTGGATCGTCGGCAACGGCAGGGGAGTGTCGGCGGCCAGTTCACTCAGCGCCGCCTCGCCGCCGGCGCGGGCGATGACTTCGAGAAGCTCAAATGCGCGTTCAACGGATTGCACTCCGCCAGTGGTGGACTTGCTGGAAGTCTGCGTCATCTTTTGCTCCTTAGTTAAGGCACTCATTTTGGAAGTAGCTCACGCGTAAGTTCTACGATGCGAAATCCTCGTCTCAACAATAGCCTAAAAACCGGCATTTCTTCCACGATCCGATAATTTACCGACAAAAATCCGTGCAAAAGGTTCCAAGCACCCCTTGCATTTTCATTTTGAGGATAATAGTATCCACTATACGGAAATCTTTTGGATCGCCGAGATCATGAACTGGCAGCCGATGCCGTCACGGCAGAGCAGGTTGCAGCAAGACAATTGGGTGCATGTCAAAGCATCCATACATGGAACAGAGCAGTGCAAAAGAGCACAAGAGGTTAAGGAACAACTCATGAGTATTTCAATTACCA
>Ga0308169_10001629_pt1 | contig 25538 bp, 25 predicted proteins | sample PhyBR1_2_FD_202139 | JGI IMG/M metagenome (GOLD analysis project Ga0308169, IMG submission 202139) | Phyllosphere microbial communities from UC Gill Tract Community Farm, Albany, California, United States - DLSLSB.R1 | ecosystem: Host-associated > Plants > Phyllosphere > Unclassified | place...
GCTGATCGGCGCGATTGGAGCCCGTCAAAGGTGGTGTCGAGGTGGTGAGAGGGAGAGCGAGGCGAGGCCGGGTCGGGACGACTCGCTGCAGAGGCTCGAGTCCGCGGGCTCGGCTCCTGGGCTCGATGTTGCCGTCTGGGCTCAGCTTCGAAACTGCAGTGGTGCATGCAAGTCGACTGCATCGTTGCTCGAGTGCTGGTGGTCGAGAGTCGGCGGCGAGCTGATGAGGGCTGGTGGGGACAAGGCGCTGGACGACGACAACGGCGCTCTGGCGGCTAGCTCGACTGGTAGAATGGCTCTGGTTCAGCTAGACGATAGACTGAGCGGATCGAACCGGCCTCACGGGCGAGTCGAGGCGATGTGGCTCATCAGCTCGACCTCGAGCTCGAGCGAGGACGACGCTCGCCCTCTCCGCCTCTCCCACCGCCCCCAGCACAGCCCGAGCCCACCATGGGAGGCAGCCAGCTCTCGCAGCTGCGTGCAAAGCTCAAGGACAGCGGCCTCAACCGCCAGTCCAACCCGCGCGACCAGCGCAAGCGCTCAAAGCAGCGCAACGACAACTCGGCCACCTCGCTCGTCCACCGCACCTCCAAGCTCCAGCAGATCCACGACCAGTTCAACCTCTTCGATGTCCGCGACGAGAAGACCAAGTTCGCCGTCGTCACCCGCTCGGGCAAGGAGGAGGGCGGCGTCAAGGGCATGCCCGGTCGCGCTCGTGCGGCCGGCATCGAGTCGGTGCGTCCATCTACACGCTCGAGGAGTCCCTGATGCCGTGCGCATGCTGACTCTCGCGCGAGCGCACCCCCCAAACCTGCAGCGCAAGAAGTCGCTCCTCCCCATGCTCGACGCCCGCACCCACGCCTCGACCTTCGTCGATCACCGCTTCGGCGAGGCCTCGTCGACCCTCACGCCCGAGGAGAAGGCCCTCGAGCGCTTTACGGCCGAGCGCCAGTCGCGCCTGACCGGCGGCGCCAACAAGAAGGCGCGCTTCAACCTCGAGGACGGCGACGACGAGGGCGGCGAGATCTCGCTCACGCACGGCGGGCGCAAGCTCGGCTTCGGCGACGAGGACCAGCTCGAGGACGCGGGCGGGTGGGGCGGCCTTGGACCGGGCGAGGGCGCCAACCGCGAGCCGTTGATGAACAGGAGGAAGATGGGCGCCGAGCCAGAGCCGGAGGAGGTGCGTCCTCTCTCCCTCATTCGCTCACACTCTTGCCCTGTACACATCCTGACTCGGACTACGTGCTGCAGGATCCCGACCGCAAGAAGACGCACGCCGAGATCATGAACGAGGTCGTCGCCAAGGCCAAGTACCACAAGGTGCGTCCCTCGCTCCGCCCTCTCTCGCGCTCTGGGTCTACACGCTGATGCACTCCTTCACGTGTACGCAGGCCGAGCGCCAGAAGATGAAGTCGGCCGACGACGAGACGCGTCTCGAGCTCGACCAGGGCCTCAAGGACCTGCGCGGTATCCTCGCCGGCGGCGGCAAGGGTCCGGCACGGCCCGCCGCCGCTCCTGCGGCCGGCGCAGCGGCAGCTGCCTCGCACGACGAGACGGACGACGAGGATGACGAGGACGAGGAGGAAGAGGGCGACTCGGACGAGGACGAGGAGAGCGACGCCGGCTCGACCTACGAGCTCAACGACGACGAGCTCGAGGCCGCACTCGCCGCCGCGTCGTCCAAGTCGGGCGTCGACCGCGACCTCCTGCGCAAGCTCATCGGCTCGGCCGCCGACCGCTCCGAGTCGCCCGAGCCCGCACCCGCCGCCTCGTCCTCGATCGACCTCGCCGACGCGCCCGCCGCCGACCGTCCCCCTCCCGCCGCCGCACCACTCGCCGACGACGACGACTCCCGCGACCCGTACGACCTGTACGTGCGGCAGCTCGCGCTCGAGCCGCGCGCGCAGGCGACGAACCGGCTCAAGACGCCGCTCGAGCTCGCGCAGGATGCGGCCGAGACGCTCCGGGCGCAGGAGGCGCGCCGGCTCAAGCGCCAGCGGGGCGAGGCCGACCTGAGCAGCGGGAGCGAGGACGAGGGCGAGGGCGCGGCCAAGAAGCGCAAGGAGAAGAAGCGCGCGCCGCAGGGCGACGACCTCGAGGACGACTACCTCGAGGAGCAGTTCGGCGCCGAGGGCGAGGAGCAGGTCGAGGAGGACGAGGGCGCGTTCGGGATGGGCCTCGAGGGCGAGGGGACCCGTCTCGGCGAGGACGACGAGGACGAGGCCGAGGGCAGCGAGGAGGGCAGTGAGGAGGAGGGCAGCGACGAGGACGAGGACGAGGACGAGGGCAGCGACGACGAGATGGACGTCGGCGACCTCGACGAGCCCGACTCGGACGACGAGGCGGCAGGCGCGGGCGAGACCGAGGCGCTCGTCGCGTCGACCAGCGCCAAGTTCGACCAAGCCGGCGAGCTGCCCTACACGTTCCCCTGCCCGTCGTCGCACGCCGAGTTTGCGCGCCTGTTGCGCTCGTCGGGCATCCGCGACGAGGACACGGTCGTCGTCGTCAAGCGCATCCGCACCCTCTACCACCCCGGGCTCGCCGAGGGCAACAAGGACAAGCTCCAGGTGTTCGCCAACGTCCTCCTCGACCACGTCATCTTCCTGAGCGCCTCGTCGCCGTCGCCGTCGACCTACCGCACCGTCAACTCGCTCCTCCCGCCCCTCCTCACCCTCACGCACGCCTACCCGCTCACGTCGGCGCCGCACTACATCAAGAAGCTGTCGCTCATGCACAAGAACCTCCTGCGCGGCCTCGTGCGCGGCCCGCTCGACCCGGCCGCCAAGACGTGGCCCGGCCTCGCCGAGTTGACGCTCCTGCGCCTCGTCGGCATGGTGTGGTCGACCTCGGACCTGTCGCACCCGGTCGCGGCGCCGGCGCTCCTCCTCATCGGCGAGTACCTGTCGCAGGCGCGCGTCCGCTCGCTGAGCGACCTCGCGAGCGGCCTGTTCCTGTGCACGCTCGCGGCGCAGTACGAGTCGCTCGCGCACCGCGTCGTTCCCGAGGCCGTCAACTTCCTCGGCAACGCCCTCGCCCTCCTCCTCCCCGTCTCGTCGTCGGTCGTCTCGGCGACGACGTTCCCGGGCTCGTTCCCTACGCCCGACGTCGGCCAGGAGCACACCAAGGCGCTCAAGCTCCGTGCGGCGGCGGCCGCTCAGGCCCTCGCGCCGAGCGCGAGCGTCAACCTCGTCGAGGCGCTCGGCGCGTCCAAGGGCAAGCTCGCGGCCGACAAGGCCGAGCAGCTCAAGGTCGACCTCGTCGCGAGCGCGCTCGCGCTCGTCGAGACGTACCGCAGCATGTACGCCGACAGCGAGGCGTTCCCCGAGCTCTTCTCGCCGCTCGAGAGCGTCCTCAAGGCGGTCAAGGTCACCAAGGTGCCCGAGGCGTTGCGGGTGCGTCCTCTCGAGCCTCTTCTCCTCGCCCGCTCGGATGAGAAGGCTGACCTTTCGCTCTCCCGCCTGCGCGCAGCCTTCGCTCTCGTCGACCCTCTCGGCGCTCAGCAAGGCGCTTCGGTTCGCCCTTCAGTCGCGCAAGCCGCTCTTCATGCAGCACCACAAGCCGATCCCGCTCGCGACGTTCCTGCCCAAGTTCGACGAGGGCTTCAACCCGAACCGGCGGTTCGACCCGGACTCGGAGCGCGCAGAGGCGAGCAAGCTGCGCGCGCTGTACAAGAAGGAGAAGAAGGGCGCCGTGCGCGAGCTGCGCAACGACAACCGCTTCCTCGCCGTCGAGGAGGCCAAGCGGAAGAAGGCCGACGACGTGCAGTACGAGAAGAAGGTGCGTCTCCTCCTCCTCCTTCTGCACACTCTGTCTCTCGCGCGCTCTCGCTGACGGAAAAGTCTCTCGTGCTCGCAGATCTCCAAGATTGTGTCGAGCCTGCAGGACGAGCGGGCCGAGGAGAAGGCGTTCGAGCGCACCAAGGCGAAGGGCCAGCGGCGGGACAAGGCCCGTGCGGGCAAGCGGTAGCCGTCGTCGTCGTGCGTCCTCCCCGACTCGGGTGCGTCTCGTTGTTGCAGCTGTCTCTTGCGATGCATCTCGTCCCTCGAGCCGGTTTCCTGCACGAGAGAAAGGCCGTGACGAGCGCGTGCTCGGTGCGCCGAGGAGCGTCCGCGGGACGGACGACGAGCCGCTTCCCCTCTTGCCTCTCTGCTCCTCTCTCCGACCAGACAGCGATGGCCAGGCAGCAAACTTCGCTCCAGGTGCTCGCGCCGCACGGCAGGACCACCACGTCGCTCGACCGCCAGCTCGCCTCGCTCGACGACCACGACGAGGTGCGCTCGCTCTCCCTGCCCCCGCTTCCCCCCGGCTCTCCACGGTCAAAGAGGCGATCGCGATGCGGCCTCCAGGGCACGGTGCGCCGGCGGTGCTTGCGCTCGTGTGCAAGCGAGGGCGGGGAGCGGGCACCTCGTCGTCGCTCGCCTCCTCGATCCGTCTCGGCTCCCCCACATCGAGCTCAGCCGAGGGCGGTTCTTGCGGCGACGACGAGCCGAGCAGCGCAGCACTCGTTCTCTCCTTCACTCAGTGAGCTGACACGCCCCGCCTATGTCCTGGAAACAGACCTGCATCAACCCCGACGCGCCCTGGACCACCTTCATCGACGCTCGCTCGCGCGCCCTCTCAGCGTACGGCCTCTTCCAGGACTCGAGGCGCCAGCACGGCATCGACCTCGCCGTCACCCTCGACAGCAGCGTCGCGGAGACGAGATCCGCCGCGCAGCGTGAGCGGCTGAGTGCTGCATTCGTCCGCCTCTCGCTCGCCCTCGACAGGGTCACGGTCCCGATCCAGGTGCGTCTGCCCACTCCTCCTCGACGACGAGACGCACTCCCGACTCGAGCTGACATCAAGCCTCGCCCGCAGTACTGGTCCGAGTCGCCCTACGAGGCCGTCGGCAGCGCGGCGTCGCACACGGCGCTCGTGCACGTCCTCGACGAGTGCGAGCTGCGCCTGCGCCGCATCGCCGACAAGGACGCCGCGCAGGGCGAGGTTCCAAGAGCCCTCGACGGCCGACAGCAGGAGCTCGACGGCGACGAGGACTCGCTCGAAAGCTTGACGGCGTGGATGGTGCGTCCCTCCTCCTCGCTCTCCTCATCTTTGCCCTCTTCAGCTTTCGTCTTGCCTAGTCTAACCCCGCCTCTTCGTCTGCAACACATACAAGCCGGCCTCCTCGAGGTGCGTGTTCGACCGTTCCTCTCCCTCAGCTCTCGCTCTCAATACGAGTTCTCACTGACGGGCGCACGGACCGCCCGCAGCCTCAAGCGTCGCCTTCCTCGCTCGCCGTCGACCGAATCGTCCCATCGCTTCCTCTCGACCGACCTGTGCTCTGATCTAGCTCGCCTACCTCCCTCTCCTTCCTTCGCCGCCGTCTCTGACGACGCGCGCTTGAGATTCCCCTCCTTCGTGCCATACCCTCTACTTAGCTCGCCTCGCAGCGCACCTTGTTGTCCTTCGCGCTCTGCAACGTAATGCACTTGCTCTCATAAGGTAGAGCCGCACAGAGGTAGCATGCGAGAGAGAGAGAGAGCGGCCTAGTTGCGCTTCTCGTTCTACTACATCCTCCTCGAGCCCGCGCCTGCGCCAGCTCCTCCTCCTGCCGTACCGCCTCCTGCGAGCCCGCCCTGCATCCTTCGCTTACCTCCCGCAGTCCCTACGAGCGGCGGGCTCAGCGCTCTCAGACCTGCTGCGCCCGGACCTCCTCCCGCACTGCCGCCGACTCGCCCTCCTCCACCGCTGCCGCCGCCTCGCCCGCTCTGCACGCTCGACGACCCGACGCTCGCCGTGTCGGCGGCTCGCACGAAGCCCGAGCCCGACGCCGAGCCGTGCGCCTGCCCTGTCGGCCGACGCCGCCCTGCTGCGGCCGTCCCGACGAGGCGCGAGCCCGCGCTCGACCCTCCTCCTGCCGCTCCTGCGCCGCCTGCGCCGCCGCCATCTACATCGGCTCGCGGGCTCACGCTGTCGCCGGCCGCAGCACCGGCCGGCGCCGCGCCCTGCGCGCCCGCCGCCGCCGCGCCGACCGCCCGAGCCGGCGAAGCGGCCGCCTGCCTGCGCTTCTGCACGCCGCGAAAGTGGGCGAGGAGCTCGGTCCAGCGGATCGAGGGCGGGTCGGGCGTCGCTGCGTCTGCGCGGGTGCGCGCGAGCGAGGAGAGGGTCGGGTTGGACGACGAGCCGGGCCCGGAAGAAGAGGGGCTCGGGCCGCTCAGGGTCGAGGAGAGGGGGGTGGTGGTGCGGTGAGGGGGAGAGATGAGCGAGGCGCTGCGTTGTAGGAGAACATCAGCTACGAGTAGGGAGGGTAAGCCGAGCAGAAGGGAGAGGAGAAAGCGCACCGAGGAACCGTCTGCAGGAAGCCGAGCGACGACACGGCGCTCAGGCGGTTGCGCAGCGTCGCGAACGCGCTCGACTGCGGCAGGAGCATGAGGAGGCCGTACATGGCCTTGAGGAGGTATGGGTGCCGCTCGGGCTCGAGGAGCTGCAGGCGCAAAGCTGTAAAGCAAGAAGGGGTCAGTGCGCTGCACGAGGGGAAGAGGGGCGAGAGAGCGAGAGGGACGCACAGGTGAAGACGGGCGACTCGATGAGCTGGACGAGCTTGTCGATCTGGATGAGCATCGGCACCGTCATCTCGAGGTCGGCGCTGCAAAACGAGGGCGAGAGGGTCAGTCTCGGTCGGTCCGGCCGAATGAGAGGGAGAGCGAGCGAGCACGCACAAAATCTGCAGGAGAGCGCTCGCCTGCTCGTACGCCTGGGCGAGGAGGCACAGCGTAAAGGTGGCGACGGCGTTGTGCGACCACGAGCGGTAGAGCGTGACGAAGAGGTTTTGGCCGTCCTGCGCACGGTCGAGACAAGGCGCGTCAGTTCTGCTGCATCTCGATGGCGCGCGACGACCGGATACGATCGTGAGAGGGAGAGAGGCGCACCTTGGAGTCGAGCGTGCGTAGGCGCTTGCGGAACTCGCTCAGCTCGGGCGAGGTGATCATGATGAGGTTGAGGTTCTGGACCATGACGCTCGCAAACTCGAGATCCTGCGGTCGAAGAGGAAGCAGGTGAGCATCGTGTTCGAGCGAGGGAGGCTCGGCAGGAGGGAGAAGGAAGGAAGACGCACCTCGTCCTTCTCGAGAATCTCGGCGCAGGTCCGGTAGATGCGCTCGGCGTTCAGGCTGCCGCACAGCTGCCGAATGATGAGGCTGCCCCTCGTCTCGAGCAGCTTGCGGTCCGTGCTGAAGAGCTCGAGCAGGCTGCTCATGAGCGGCGCAAAGTACTCGTCGTCGCCGCCGGGACCCGCCGCCGTTCCTCGCCCGCCTGCACCTTCGCCGGCGCCGGGCCCAGACCCGAGCGAGCTGATCTGCGCGAGGAGCTGCAGGTCGTACCGCAGGACGCGCTCGGACGAGTCGGACAGGAGCTTGAGGAGGACGGCGAGCGACAGGCCGGACGAGGTCGACGACGCCGACGGGTTGCGCTGCCGCGACGTGCTGCGGGCGGCGGCGCCTGCGCCGTGCGTCGACGGGCGGTCTCGTCGTGAGGAGAGGGACGGGTCGTCGCCGGCGAGGATCTGCGGCGCGAGCGAGAGAAAAAGTCAGCTCGGCTCTCGACCTTCTCAAACCGAGGGAGGGAGGGGGACGCACCTTCCTCGGCGCCTTCTGGTGCAGCATGAGGAGCCACTCGAGCGCAGCGACCCTAGTCTCTTCGTTGTCGCTCAAGAACTGGAGCGTGAGCTCGTTGACCGTCTGGCCGTAGGCGAACCGTGCGGCGTCGGGCTCGAGCGGGTCGGCAAAGTCGTGCGCGAGCGCGAGGCCGAGGCCCTGCGGCGGTGCGGGTGGGCCTGCGGCGAGGTGATGCGGCGCGGAGGACGAGTCGGACGAGGGCGAGAGGGGAGCGAGGGCCGAGGGCGGCGCGTGGAGGAGGGACGAGGCGTCGCTGCCCGGCTTGTGGCGGTCGTGACCTGGCCGAGGGGTCGCCGCCGACGAGGTCGATGGGAACGGGATGGACGAAGGAGGGGGCGAGGCGACGTTGGGCGCAAAGGCGACGGTCGACAAGGTCGAGTGCGGCGGCGAGAAGTCGGCGGCCGAGGCGGGTGACAGGCCGTTCGAGCCATTCGCGCCGCCGTTGGACGAGCCATCGACAGGCAGGGCCTGGATGACGGCGAAGAGGAGGTCGTTCGTGTCGCTCGCCGCCTGCTGGATCTCCTCGACGTGGTGCGCGAGCGCCGAGAGGATGACGGGGATGAGGCGAGGGGCGAAGGTGACGACGACGCCCGGGACGAACGAGAGGAACTGCGAGATCCAGTGCAGGCACGTCGCCTGGATCTCCTCGTCTGCGCGCAAGGTCGAGAGAGGGTCAGGGGAAGGCTTCGAGGTCGAAGGAGAGGAGGAGGAGGAGGAGGAGGACGCACCTGGGAAGCTGAGGTGCTGGACGAGGATCTCGACGATGGCGCCGTACTCGATGAGGACGCCTTGGCCAGGCAGCCACTCGGCGCTGCCGTCGCCTTCGAGCGGGTACTCGTCGTCGTCCTCGCTGTCGCCGAGCGCGTCCTCGCCGTCCTGACCATCGAGGTCATCGTCGTGCTCGCCGAGCGTCCTCGGCGTCGGCGTCCCCTTGCCGTTCCACTCGTCGCCCTCGTCGCCATCGCCGTCCGTGTCGCCGACCGTGACCGTCCTCGCCTCGCTCGCGCGCCGGCGCCGGCGCCGCTCGCCGTCGCGCTCCCACGCCTCGCGCCGCGCCGCCAAGCCCTCGAGCTGCTGCTTCCTCGCCTCGCGGATCTCGCGCAGGAGGTCCTCGAGGAGGCTCTCGGTGCTGCAGCGCACCTCGTCGGTCGGGTCGCCGAGGTACCGCAAGAGGCCGTCGAGAAAGTCGGGGAGGAACGTGATGAGCTCGAGGTCGGGCACCTGGTCGAGCGTGATGAGCCACGAGATGAGGAAGGTGCGCGTGAACGGGTTGAGGACCGAGAGGCGCTCATGGAGGAGGGGGATGAAGCGCGGGAGGGAGAAGGCGCGCTGCGGCTGCGGTCGGCTCGAGCCGTGGTCCTTCTCGGGGCCGGGATGGTGGCCGTCCGGGTGGACGTCGGGCGAGTAGTCGTCGCCGTGGTTGGCGCGCGAGATGTACAAGGCGGCCTGGTCCTGCACGATGTCCTTGAGCTGGCGGTCGAGGAGCTCGGCGCCGTTCTTGACCGACACCTCGGGGTCGGCGGCGAGCTGTGGGCAGGTTCTCGAGTCAGTACTGCTCCTCAAACCCAAAGGTGTAGGATCCACGCACCTTGGACAGAGCGTCGAAGAGCTCGTTGAAGTAGACGAGGATCTCGCCGTGAGCGACCTTGGCCTGCGGGCGAGGGCGGGAGCGTCAGTGCTGGCCGTCGGGCCGGCGAGGGGGCGGGGACGCACGATGTTATACATGCTCTCGCACGCGTAGTAGCGGATCTTGGAGTCGTGATCCTCGAAGCAGGCGAGGACGGGCATGATGAGGGCGCCGAGATAGTCGGCGAGTCGAGGTCCGAGAGCGATACTGCGGGCGTGCGTGCAAGAAGGGTCAGCTCGCCGCTGACGCCGTGCCGCAGATCAAGGGAAAGAGTGGACGCACGCAGTCGACGCGAGGCCCATGATGCCGCCGCTGCGCGAGGCGTGGACCTTTGAGCCGGCGAGCTCGACGAGCTGGGTGATGACGAGGCGCAGCTTGTGCTCGCTCTCGGGCGTGCCGGCCGAGGCCATTTCTCGCACTGCGAGCGCATGGGAGCAGCGAGTCAGCCGTGCGCCGTGTCGTGCGAGGGAGAGGTGCTGGCCCGAGTGGGGGTGAGGAGGAGGAGGAGGGGGAGGGGGCCGTCCACAAGATCTCGACGCCGCGCTCGACCCTGTGTGGCCTTCAGGCGACCCTGTGTAGCCTCTGGGAGGCCCGAGAGGACCGACAGGCGGGAAGTGGACGCACACACGGGCTCATAGGCGAGCGAGGCCTTGCGACGAGCCTCGTAGCTGGCGTTCTGGAGGCTCTGCCTAAGCGAGGGCTCCATCGTGGAGGACGCGAGTCGGTGGAGAGCGCAGCTGGTGCAGACTCTGCGGTGTGGAGAGAGCTGCGAGGTTGGCCGTCGCGTCGACGAGCGGCGCCGTCTCATCTCGACCTCGCTACCCCCGTTCCGAGCGTGTTCTGGTCCGGCAAATCTACTCAGAGTACTCTCGTAGACCCATAGCACGCCCTCCCAGTCCGCCCAGACAGAGCCGGGCGAGGTCGTCTTTGTCGGCCGCGCCGGGTGCCGAGCTTGTTCGGTCGCTCTCGCTCTCCCCTCGCCCTCGCACGACTGCAGCCATGCTCGCCAGTCCTGCAGGCCGTACAGCTGCGCGAGCACCAGCCGCGCTCTGCACCTGCGCCCCGCCCCGCCTCGCCCCTCGACGCTCCGCCGCCGCCTTTCCTCCCCCGCCTTCACCCTCGGCGCACCTCTCCCGCCCGCTGTCCAGCCGCGCACTGCGACAAGCCCCTCCTCCACCTCGCCGTCCGAGCCATGCGCCCATACCCCACCCGCCGCGCCGCACCGCGACCACCTCGTCGGCACCGCCTTCGTCGACCTCGTTCGGCCCGACCGCGGCTTACGACGACCAGGTCGCCCGCCACTACATCCAGAACGACCCGCACCAGCGCAGCATCGTCGCCCTCCTCCAGAACATGTACGACCAGCTCGACAGCTACGACCCTCCCCCAATCGGCCCGCTCCCGCCGCCCGTCCAGCCGAGCATGTGGGACCGCCTCATGCGCTCGCGCTTCTTCCGCGACATGGCCGACGAGCTCCACCAGGCCAACACGGCGACGATCCCGCTCCCGCCCCCGCCGCCGGGCCTCCCAAAGGGCCTGTACCTCTTCGGCTCGGTCGGGTGCGGCAAGTCGTTCCTCATGGACCTCCTCTACGCGCACCTCCCCGACAAGTACCGCCGCTCGGCGAGCGAGGGCGGCTTCGGCGCGAGGCGGGTCCACTTCCACCAGTTCATGATGGACGTCCACAAGAAGGGCCACCTCATCAAACTCCGCGACGGCGCCGCCCAGGACTGGATCGTCATGGCGGCGCGCGAAATCGCTGGCGAGACGCGCGTCCTGTGCTTCGACGAGTTCCAGGTGCGTCCTTCGTCCCTTCATGTGGGCGTTCGCGCTGCGGCGAGGCTGCATGCTAGCTCTGGCCACGGACTCGCTGACCCTCCTCTTCCTCCCGCAGGTGACCGACATCGCCGACGCCATGATCCTGCGCCGCCTCATGGAAGCTCTGCACGCACACGGTGTCGTCTGCGTCATGACGTCCAAGTGCGTCCACTCCCGCTCGTCGTCGTCGTCGAGGAAGTCCCTTTCGCTGACGCACGGGCCTCGCCCGCAGCCGAGCGCCCGACGAGCTCTACAAGAACGGCATCCAGCGCGAGCAGTTCGTGCCCTGCATCGAGCTCATCAAGAGCAGCTTCGTCGTGCACTGCCTCGATTCGGACATCGGTGCGTCCCCTCTCTCGCTCGTCCCTCCTCGTCCGACTCGACCTCGAGCTCCCGCTCACGCCCGCTCCCCCTCGCCTCGCAGACTACCGCAAGCGCCCTCGCGAGCTCTCGCGCGTCTACTTCAGCCCGATCACGGACGCGACCAAGCACGAGTTCGCCAAGCTGTTCCGCGCCGCGTGCGAGCACCTGTCGCCCGGCGAGGCCGTCACGACCGACCGCCAGCTGTCGGTGTGGGGCCGCCCGGTCCACGTGCCGCACTCGACGTCGCAGGTGGCCCACTTTGCGTTCGAGGACCTGTGCGGCGACGGGCACAGTGCGGCCGACTACCTCGAAATCACCAAGACGTTCGGCAGCATCTTTGTCAGCGGCGTGCCGCAGCTCGGGCTCGAGACCAAGGACCAGGCGAGGCGCTTCATCCTCTTTGTCGACGCGGCGTACGAGGCAAAGGTGCGCTCGCCCTCCCTCTCTTTCCTCCTCTGCTCCTGCTCCTTCTCGCTCGAGGTCGGGAGCGCCCGCTCACGCCTCCCTCCCTCGCCCGCAGACCAAGCTCTTCGTCCTCTCAGACCCGCCCATTGCGCAAGTCTTCTCGGACGAGCAGCCTGCAGGTGCCGTCGGCACGGGCGAGATCTCGGCGCACCAGCGCTCGATGATGGACGACCTCGGCCTGTCGGCCGACATCGTCGGCGCGAGCTCGATCTTCACGGGCGACGAGGAGGTGTTTGCGTTCGCGAGGGCCGTGGTGCGTCTCGTCTCTCCCGCTCTGCAGCCTCTCTTGAGTCGTCGGCGTCGGCGTCGGCGTCGGCCTTCCCAAACCGGGCTCTGCGCCGCTTCGCGGAGGGCCGACTCGCTGACGGTGCCTCCTTCCTGCAGTCTCGCATCACGGAAATGGGTACGGTGCACTGGGCGAGGTCGCAGGGTGTGGCCGAGGGCGCGCAGGGGCTCAAGGGTGAGCAGATCGAGGAGGAGGGCGTCAGGCTGTCGGCGGCGGTCTAGCGAGCAGGTGTCTGGCACGCTGCACGTTCGTAGGCGCTCCTGCAGAGCTATGCAACCATGCTCGTGAGCTGCAGCCCGCGAGGGACGACGAGACGCGACTCTGCTCGGACCCCGACTTCGCCTCGCCCCGCTCGCCCTCTCTTCCCCTCCTTCCCCTCACTCGCTCCCACCTCGCCCTCGCCCGCCATGGGTCTCGACATCGCCAAAGGCGCCCTCAAGCCCGCCAGCAAGCCCAAGTCCAAGCCCCAGCCCGCACAGCGCCCACCTCCCGCGCTCTCGCCTCCGACCCCGTCCTCGCTCGTCACCGGCACCCCGCGCTCGCCCGCCGCCACCGCGCCCGCCGCGCTCGGCTCGCCTCTGTCGCCCAAGCCTCGCATCAAGCAGACTGCGCGCCGCAGCAGCGGCGGGCGCAGGCCCAAGGGTTGGGCCCCGCCGACGTCGGCCCCGCAGGACGACAAGGACGACGACTCGGTCGAGGCGGGGCACGCGCCCAAGGGCTCGCTCAGCGCCGCGCAGGGCTCGTCGTCGTCGCACGATGCGCACGTCGAGTCGTCGAGGCGTGCGGCGGCCGAGAGCGTCGGCGAGTCGCCGCCCATCGTCGTCGACGCGACGGCGAGCTCGTCGAGCGGCTCGGGCGGCTCGGACGGCGAGCTCGAGGCGCAGCTCAACGGCTTCGACTCGCCCTGGTCCCGCCAGTACGCCTCGGCCAAGGCGCCGCCCGTCATCCGCGGCGGCAGGCGCTTCGACCAGCAGTCCGCCTCGTCCTCTCGCTCGTCCGCCGCCGCAGCTCGCCGCGACTCGTTCGCCTCGGGCCAGGACTTCATCCCCCTCGAGCACCAGCAGCGCTCGCTCGCGCCGGCCGGCGGGCACGACCAGGACGTCGACGTCGGCATGGACGAGGCGACGCCCGAGCCGCAGGTCTCGCAGGGCCCGGGCAGCTCGAGCCCGGCGTCCAAGCTGCAGAGCCCGGGCCCGTCCGTCGTCGGCCGGTACGGGCGCGAGGAGGAACCGCAGGGGTACGGGCGTCGGCAGGCGCAGCGCGGCGCCGTCGAGCAGGGCGAGCGTGAGGTCGGCGGCGAGGTCGGCGTCACGGGCAGCGCGTCGCCCGACGGGCCGCCGTCGTACAAGCGCCGCATCGACGAGGTCATCGGCGACGAGGACGACGAGCCGGCGGGCAGGCGCAAGCGCATCGAGGCGGTCGAGCAGGACGAGGTGAGTTTGCCGTCCTCGCGCTCTCGTTCCCCTTCCGCCCGCGGTCCCTGACTCTTTTCCTTCATGCACCGCAGCTCGACGACTACGACGACACCCTGTCCTTCGTCACCAACTCGCAGGACCGCGCGTCCGCCTCGCCCGACCCTCGCCCCGGCTCCTCGCTCGGACCCTCCTCCCTCTCGCAGCACTCGCACGCTCTCGGCTCTCGCTCGACGACCATCATCGACACGTTCCTGCGCAGCGACACGCCCTTCCACGAGGAGTTCGAGCGCGACGAGTCGCCCATGGCGGCGGACGACGACGGGCGCGTGCGCCGCGCGGTGACGCCGTTCCCGTTCGGCGACGGCGACGACGAGGCCGCCGCCTACGGCAACGGCCAGCGCTCGTCCTCGCCCTCGCCCGGCCCGGCCGACGACCCGAGCTCGTCGTCGCTCGAGCACCTGCAGCCGCAGCCGCAGCAGGTTCGCCGCGCGCGTGCGACGCTTCCGCCGTCGCTCGCCGAGCACTACGGCGCCGAGGTGACGCACCCGCACTTCTACCACGCGACGCTCCTCGCTGCGGCGGCCGGTGCGTCGGAGCTCGAGGGCGAGGGCGGGGCGCTCAGCTGGGAGGACGAGAAGGAGGGGTTCGTGCGCAGGTCCAAGGCGGCGACCGAGCAGGTCGGCGAGCTGTTCTGGTGCGTCCTCCTACCTCTCCTTCTCTCTCTCCTTCGAGCGTCTCTACATCACTGAGCTCTCGCCCGCCGCTCGCAGCCGCCAAGCGTCGCACTTCTCGATCATCGCCCACGAGCTCGAGCAGCACGGCGAGCGCCTCGCCGAGACGGCGCGCAAGCTCGGCAAGACCAAGGAGCGCGTGCGCGAGTGGGGCAGGCCCATGTTCGAGGCAGCGAGGGGGGGCGGCGGGCAGGGCGCCGCGGCGTCGGATGCGGGCGAGGGCAAGGGCGAGGGCGACGAGGAGGTCAAGGAGAAGGCGGACGAGGAGGGAGGAGAGAAGGGCGGCGCGAGGCCGGCAGAGCTTGACGACGAGAACGGCGAGCAGTGAGAGTGGCTATGTAGCCGAGCTTGAGGCGTGGAACGCGCTTGTCTCGACCTTTTGACGCGCTCGAGCTTGCTCGACTTGAGAAGGCCGCGAGGGAAGCTTCTCGCTGTTGCCCTCGTGCTCTGCTCGAGCGACGGGGATGCTGCTCTCGACGACTGGTACCCTGCTGTGACGGTCGACCGAGGGAGAAGGAAGGCGAGAGCTACGTCCGGCATAGGCGAGCGCACGCTCCTCGGGGATGGCGGGCACGACGACGAAGCCGTCCGAGCCGCTGCTCCTGCTACTCTGTCTCGCTCGTCCAGGACTGAGCTCTCGAGCACTGCACTGCGAGTAACTGTCTAGCCTAGCGTGACCTGTGCAAGCGCTTGTCACGAGCTCTCGATGCGCTCAGGCCTTCTCAAGTTGAGAAGGCCGCTGAGCGCTTCGCCCCGCCGCTCGCAAGCTCTGTTTGAGCGTGGACGGCTTTCTGAACGCGCAGGCAGACGAAGAGGCAAGGGTACAGATAGCGACGTTGCAAGGAGAGCGAGAGGAACGACAGGAGGAGAGAAGGAACAAGGGCGACGACCGAGACGACCCTCCCCGCTCACTCGTCGTACGGCTTGACGCCCGCCAGCTGCAGCATCCTTTCGCTCGGCTCCTTGACCGGGAACTTGAGCTCGCCCTCCTCGGCCGGGCGCGCAAAGATGTTCTCGAACGGGTTGTGCGTCGTCGCGCCCTTGTCGAGGAAGAGCTTCTGCTTGACGGCGCGGTCCTTGGCGTTGAGGAGCTCGTCGGGCGCCATGCAGACGTAGGTGCAGCTGCGGGCGGCGTGACGAGGTGGGTTAGCTCGTGACGAAGGAGCGCGAGCGAGAGAGAGAGAGGGAGGAGGCGCACATGCGGGTGCGGTCGCCGGACGGAGGGCGGTTGTAGTGCAGCGCGCGCGAGTCCCACTGCAGGCGGTCGAGTCGGATCGTCAGCTCGAGCGACGAGAGGGAAGCACGAGGAGGGAGAGCGAGACGCACGAGGATGAGGTCGCCCGGGTTGGCGCACACCTTGATCCACTCGCAGCCGCGCTCGTAGAACCACTCCTGCTGCTCCTCGGTGTAGCCGTACCCTGTTGCGACGGTCAGAAGGGGAAGAGAGTCAGCAAGGCTCGATCTCAAGCCCGAGAGCGAGACGAAGGAGAGGAGAGCGGGACGCACAGTCGGCCGGACCCCACGACGAGTGGTTCGCCTTCTGCTCCGGGTGCTGCTCAAAGTACTGCTCCATGACGGCGCCCGAGCCCTTGAGCACCATCAGGCCGCCGTCCTGTGGCCCGTTCGGGAGCAAGTTGACGATGCCCTGGGCGCAAAAGAAGCCGCGCCGGTTCGGCGACTGGTCCATGTGCTGCGAGCGGGCAGGGGAGCGGCATCAGGATCGAAGCGCTCGAGAGGGGGGTGGACCGAGAGAGAGTAAGAGGGACGAGGGACGCACCTCCCACTTCTGCGCTGGCGGGAGGTCCGTGCGGTGGCACAGCATGATGGACCCGCCGTCGAAGCTCGTCGTGAGCTTGTCCGTCCCCCAGAGCTCTGCGAAGCCGTCAACGACGCCTTGCTCGCACCGGATCGCCCACAGGAAGTCCTCGTGGTAGATGCGCGACGAGAACATGCCCCCCTTGACGTGCGGCGGCAGGTGCGCGTTCGTCCACGTCGCCTCGTCTCGCCGGTCGAACCCAAGCCCGAACGCCTCGAGCCAGTCGTAGGCCCGGTCGGCATAGGCGCGAGCGCGCTCCTCGGGGATGGCGGGCACGACGACGAAGCCGTCGGTCGCGAGGGCCTGCTTGATGTGCGACTTGTACGGGGCGTGGTCGAGGAGGTCGGCGTACTTGTGCGGCGGGAGCGCGACCGGGTCGCCCTTCTGGGCGAGGGCGAGGTCGATCGAGGGCATGGTGTTGAGGAGGACGAGGCGGATGGGCGTGTGGGGGTTGAGGAGCAAGGCGGTGCGGTCGAGGGCGAGGGAGAGGTCGAGCGGCGGGAGGGCGGAGGGGAGGGAGGGCGACGAAGGAAGGGCGGCTCGTCGTCGCCTGCGCTGTCGAGCGGGGCGGGGGAGAAGCCCGGACGAGGTGCAGCGCGGGCGAGGTCAATCGCCGCGGACGGCGGCGGTCCCGGTTCCGTCGCGGCGACTCGTCCGCTCCGAAGCTCGGCTCAGCTGTCCGAGTCGGAACTCGAGGCGCTCTGAACGTCGGGACGGGCGGTGCAGCTCGGCTGGTGCGCCGGGCAAGCGGCTCTGCGAGTCGTGGCGGCCGTGGGAGACGGGCGTGAGGCTGTGCGAGGAGGAGGAGAGCGGGTCAGCCTTCTGACGAGCTGGCTATGCGCGAGAGGAAGAAGTGGACGCACAGGCTGTGTGCTGCGCTAGCTTGCCGGAAGCTTGTCCATCGAGGGCGAACCGCAGTAGACCATGGCAGAACGGGCGAGCTGAAGTTGAGCGACGAGGAGGAGGACGAGGTCGACGAGGACGCCAGGCGTCGCGGCGGGGCGAAGGTGGCCGTCCTGGTGCGTAGTAGCTCGAGCAGGGACGCTGGCAGGCTGGTCGGGACAGCGGCTGGTGCGAGAGCTCGTTGCGAGAGGAGGAGCGAGCCGCCTCCGAGCGACGACCTGGCTTGCGGCCGTCTCGAGCTGGACGAACAGCGCAAGGAGCGAGCAGCCTCTCGAGCGAGCAGGTAGACCGAGAACGGCAATGCACTGGTGCTACAGTCTATCGCCTAACGCCTCGCCTCGCCGGCAGCCGGCCTCCCGCGCAGGACCCGCCCGCACCGCTCGACCTCGCTCACGCCTCCTGCTCGCTGAGGAACACGCGCAGCTTCTCGAGCGCGCGGTACCGGTGCGAGATCTTGTTCTTCTCGGCGCCGTCCATCTCGGCGTACCTGTGCGCGGAGAGGAAGAGGGTCAGGAGAGCTCGCGAGCACCTTCATCAACGGCAAGCGCGCGCGCTCATCCCCGCAGATGAGCGCCTCGCACAAGACAGGCGGAGAAGGAGGACGCACGTCTGGCCGTTGCCCTCCTCGGGCTCAAACACCGGGTCCCACCCAAAGTTGGTCGGACCCCTCGCCGGCACGATCTTGCCCTCGGTGCGGCCCTCGAAGATGAGAGGCTCGCTGCCCGGGCCGGCCGAGTAGGCGAACGTGCAGATGGCCGTCGCGCGCTTTGAGGGGAAGCCGGCGAGCATGTTGTTCAGGCCTGTCGGGCGGGAGAGGGGGAGTCAGCGGCGCGGCGAGGGAGGGACGGGTTCGAGAGGGCGAGAGCGTAGACGCACCCTCGTGGCCGACCGACTTCATGAAGTACTTGATGAACGGACCAGGAAGGCCGCCGAGCGCCTCGAAGCCGAGCGCGGTGTCCTGTCGACGGAGAGGAACGCAAGGCGAGTCAGTTCGGCTCGCTCGCTGGCTCGTCTGAGTGTTCTCCGGCCGCTCGCGCTCGAGAGGAAAAGCAGCGACGCACCTCGGTGATGCAGGGCCCGCCGATAGCGTCGGCAGCGGCGCTGACCTTTGCCCTCGCGACCTCCTGGGTCGTGCCCTGGATCTCGGGGAGGTCGAGGTCCTGCGACTCGACGGTGAAGGGCGCGGGTGCGCCCGAGCTCTGGGCCGAGGCGAGGAGGATGGCGCGGACCTCCTTGAGCTTGTTGGCGTTGCCCGTGACGAAGAGGATGGACCGGGGCGAGGACGACATGGTGGGGGGAGGAGGGCGAGGTCGGCGGGCGGCTTTGGCGGGTCGGGAACTGTCGCAGAGGGTACTCGTAGTGCTTAGGTAGCAAGAAGAGCTCAGCTCCGCAGGTCGAGCGAGGTGGTCGGCGCGAGGAGGAAGCGAGAGCATCCGGCCCGACCAAGAGCTCCTCCTCACTCGCTCCCTCTCGGCTCCTGTGCCTCATGCTGGCCAGGAATGAGCTGAAGCTGCTAGCTTGGATACCCACGAGGTGGTCTGTCTCGCTCGCACCACGTTGTCGTTTCTACTCGTCTTCATCTCCTCCAACTCGCTCCGAGGTGCGTCCTTGTCTCCCTCCTGCATCTGCGACCAAGCTGACTCGTACAGACGCACCAGAGCAGTATCTTTGTCTCCGACTCGCACGACCCGTGGTTCAACTTGGCGTTTGAAGACTGGCACGTCCCCCACTCCTCTTCCTCGAACCCTTGTTGCCTCGCTGACGCCCTTTTCGCAGGCTTTTTCGCAAGACCGACCCCGACCGACGCATCCTGTACCTGTACCGCAACTCGCCCAGCGTCATCATCGGCCGGAACCAGGTCCGTCCGTCCCGCTCTCGACCGCTTCCTGCTCCGCGAGCTGACGAGCAACGGCCCTGCAGAACCCCTGGAAGGAGATCAACCTCGCTCGACTGCGCGACCTCGAGATTCCGTTCGTGCGACGAAAGAGCGGCGGCGGCACCGTGTACCATGTGCGTCGACTCGCTCCTCTGCTCCTCCTCCTCGATCGACCCGACCTGACTTCTCGCTCCTCTCGACACAGGACCTCGGCAACACCAACTACTGCGTCTTTGTCCCTCGCATCGAGTTTGACCGACGCTCCAACGCCGAGCTCGTCACGACCGGCCTCAACTCGCTCGGCGTGCCGGCGTACGTCAACGAGCGGCACGACATCTGCGTCGACGGGTTCAAGATGAGTCCTCTCTCGCCGCTGCGCCTCGTCCTCTCGAGCAGGATCGTCCTGACGTCTCTCTTCGCTGCAGTGCACGTGTCGGGCTCGGCGTTCAAGCTCGTCAACAAGCGGGCGTACCACCACGGGACGATGCTCATCGACGCTCAGCTCGGCAACCTGCGCGGCGTGCTCGGCAGCAAAAAGGTGCGTCCTCCTCTCTCTCCACCTCGAGCTTCCATCTCAGCTGACTCTGAAATATGACAGGACTCGATGGTGACCAAGGGCGTCGCGAGCGTACCGTCGCCCGTGCGCAACCTGTCCGAGACGAGCAAGGACGTCGACCACGAGCGCTTCGTCCAGGCGGTCGCCGAGCAGTTTGTGCGCAAGTACGGCGTCAGCAACGAGGTGCAGGTGCGTCCCTCTCTCACGCTGTCGAGCCTGCCGAAGTCCGCTCGCCGAGCTGACGAGCGTGAGTTCGACGTGCAGCGGATCGACGAGGGCGAGCTCGACACGAACGAGTACGTGCGCGACGTCGTCGATGAGCTCAAGGTGCGTCTCTCTCTCTCGCTCCTTGCTCTCAAGGCGCGCACCTCGCTGACTCTCTGAGCCTCTCGCTCGCAGTCGTGGGACTGGCAGTACGGTCAGACGCCCGAGTTCACGCACGAGATCAGCGGCTCGTTCCCCTTCGGTTCCATGGTGCGTCTCTCCTCGCTACGGACTGCATCCTTCCCCTCCTCGACTGACGAGTCCCCTCCATCGCTCGCGCGCAGACCCTCTCGATCAACTCGCGGCACGGCCTCATCTCGTCGGCGTCGCTGTCCAACCCTCCACGGCCGCTCGAGTGGTGGCGAGCGGCGACCGAGCTGTGCCGGCTGCTCGAGGGCGACCGGTACGAGAGCGTCGAGCGGACGGTTGAGGCGGCGGCGAGGCTGAGGGGCGACGAGGGGGACAAGGTGAGGCGGTTGCTCGGGTGGCTGCGGGGCGAGATGTAGCGGTGGGAGGTCCTGTATCGAGGTGCGAGTATGCCTCTGACTATGGCTGCATGTTTGGCGAGGCGAGAGAGGGCGAGGCTGTCGAAAGGAGCTGGAGTGGTCGAGCTGGGGAGGAGGCGAGCTGAGACGGGCTGGAAGGGCGACGGGGATAGCAGGGCAGGCGAGCGGGGCCTGGGCCTGTCCTGAGCGGTCGCTGTAGCAGGTCTGGGCTGGCAGCGAGCCGAACGATGCGGGTGTGCGAGAGAGAGAGCCGAGCGGAGTTGGAGGAGGAAGCCGCAGGCGAGCGCGACCTCCTCTCTTTCCCCTCGTTGCTCTCATCCGCGTGGAACAGCCGCTCCTACAACGTGCGCTGCAGCTCTCTACTACTCGGCCCTTCTCCCGACTCGCCCGCCGCCCAGCCGCACCAGCGCGACTTCAAGCGGGCCCCGGTTCGACGTACTCGGCGCGCGCAAAGTCTGCCCCTCGCGGTCACGCAGCACTCGTCGGCGCAGGACGTTCAGCGGGGTGCCAGGGTGGCTGTCGATGCTGGAACGGTCGAATGGGCGGATTCGGGGCACTCTGGGGCGGGCGAGGAAGGCGGACGGCTGGGCTACTCCTCCTCCGCTGAGCACCATCCTCCTCATCTCGCGCACAGCGCGACCGCACAAGCAAGCTGACCCTTCGCTCCCACATATCCTCCCGCCCATCCTTCTGCTCTCGACGCACCCTTTCCCCGCCTCCCTCTCGCACCCTCGCCCGCCGCCGTCCTCGTCGTCCTCCTGCTCGTGGAACACCTGCCCTGGATGGACCTCTCTTCTTGCTCTCAGCGCCATGGCCGAGCAAGTCGAGAAGTCCTTCCAGAAGCAGCCGCTGTTCCACAACAGCAAGGTTGCCACCACCTCGCGCAAGGTCGCCGGCAAGGACCGCAGGTGGACCAAGGAGGTCGGCCTCGGCTTCAAGGTGCGTCCCTCCCCTTCTATTGCGCTGCGCTCGCTCGTAGAGCATCACAGCTGACTCTCGCTCCCTCGCAGACCCCCCGTGAGGCGATCGAGGGCACCTACATCGACAAGAAGTGCCCGTTCACTGGCCTCGTCTCGATCCGCGGCCGCATCCTCACCGGCAAGGTCGTGAGCACCAAGATGACCCGCACCATCGTCATCCGTCGCGAGTACCTCCACTTCGTCCCGAAGTACTCTCGCTGTGCGTCCCTACCGCCCTTTCTCTCGCCGTTCGAGAGCTCCCGCCGTTCGAGAGCTCCCGCAGCTGACTCGTGGCCCCTCGCGCACGCAGACGAGAAGCGCCACAAGAACGTCAGCGTCCACTGCTCGCCGGCGTTCCGCGTCGAGGTCGGAGACACCGTCACCGTCGGCCAGTGCCGCCCTCTGTCGAAGACCGTCCGGTGCGTCCCCTTCCTCCTGCCTCGTGCTCTCATTCATGCGCACCGCCAACTGACGATGTCCTCGTCCACAGCTTCAACGTTCTCCGCGTCCAGAAGCAGAAGGTCAAGGCGTTCTCGCGCTTCTAAGCGGAGTCAGGACCGTCGGTCGGTAGGGAGCTGGGGAGGTGGAAGACGCGCTGTACTCGATCCGTGTGCGCGTGCTCTAGGTGTGCGGCGCAGGAGAGGGGCTCACGAGAGAGCTCGAGAGCGTGCGCTTGCCTCGGAGGAGCTCGTTGGCGTCGTCGAGCGAGTCGTCGCAGCGAGGAGGCGGTGCTGCTCACCTCGTGGCGTTTCCCTCGCTCCTCGGCGGCTTGGTCGTGCTAGTGCGGTGCTTGATTACTCTCTGCGAGCTTGTCACATCCGGACGCAGTCCAACCGGCGCTCCCATACAGCCTGTGAAGCGAGCCTCGGACCGGCGCACACGCCTCGCGCCTCTCTCCTCCGCTCCTCCTCCTCGCTTCGCCTTGACCCGCTCGCCAGGCCTGCCGACCGCCCTTCAAGGCATCTCCAGCATCCTCTCGGCCCCTGTGCGGCCTTCCCAGCACCGTGAGTCCCCTCCTTCCCTCCCCTCGTCCCTCATCAGTTGAGCCACCGCCCACCTCAGTAGAGCCTCCACCTCGTCGAGACGGAGCCAAGAGCTGACACAGCTCTCGTTCACCCTCTGCAGGTCACCATGGGTCGCGACCTCGACCGCTTCGCCGTCGTCCTGCCCGACTACCTGCACTGCCCGGTGTGCCTCGGCGCCGCCTACCCGCCCGTCACCTCGTGCAGCAGCGACCACATCGTCTGCCAGTCGTGCGTCGACGAGATGCGCCAGGCCGACCGTCCGGCCCAGTGCCCGACCTGCCGCGAGGTCATGCCCGTCCAGCTCAAGGTCTCGCTCGGCTTCAAGCGCGCCATGGAGCGCTACGGGTGCGTCCAGTCCCTCTCTCTCGCCTTCTCCTGGCTCGCAGGTGCTGACGTCGACTATCCCTGCAGGTACAAGTGCGAGCGCGAGGGGTGCGAGTGGGTCGGCAGCGTCAGCGACGTCGAGCAGCACCTCACGTTCTCGGTGCGCTCCCTCTCCCTCTCTCTCTCGTCTCTCGCACTCGTTGCTGACCCTCTCTTCCCCCGCAGTGCGAGTACCGCAAGATCGACTGCAAGCTGTGCAAGTACGGCATCCTCGCCAAGGACGTGGTCTCGCACGGGCACGACTGCCCCGAGGTCTTCATCGTCTGCCCGCGCGGCGGCAAGGAGTGCAGCGCCATCCAGGCGTTGCGAGGAACCGGCCTGTTCCGTCGTCGTCAGCTGCCCGAGCACGACAAGGTCTGCGCCATGTTCAGGTGCGTCCTCGCCCGCCTCCTCGTCCATGCGCTCTCGTTGAGCAGCTTCTTCCTCAAGCTGACTCTCCTCGCCTTCCCCCTCCCTCTTGCACCTCTCCTCTCGCAGATGCCGCGTCGGCTGCCACACGTACACGCTCTTGGCCAACCGCGAGGCGCACGAGAGCGAGTGCGCCTGGTCGCGCTCGCGCATCTCGCACCTCGAGCAGAAGCTCGTGCGCGCCGAGGAGCAGCTCGTGCAGGCGCGCCTCGCGCTCGAGCTCCAGCGCGCCGATGCGCAGGCTGCTGCACAGGCGCAGTCGCAGGCGGGCGTCGCCGGCGAGGGGCAGGAGCAGCAGCAGGAAGAGGGCGAGCGCGCCGCCGCGCAGCAGAGCCCGCCCAAGCGCCAGCGCGGCGCGCGCACGCCCGAGGTGCTCGAGCTCGACTCGAGCGATGAGAACGGGCCGGGCGAGGGGCTGCGCGCGGGCGCCAAGGGTCGCGCGGCGACGGGCGGCGGCCGCGGCGGCGCGGGCAAGAAGGCGGCGGCGAGCGGCGTCAACGGCCGAGCTGCGGGCGTCCTGACGCAGCAGCCGCCGTCGTCCTCGAACCGCGGGCCGGGGACGAGGTTCCGCCTCAAGTGAGGCTTCCCCTCGTCGTCTTGGTCGTCGTCGTCCGCCTATCTCTCCTCCCCGCTCGGCCATCCTCCTTCTCCTCGTGCTGTACCGTCACCTTGCCGTCCCTCCTACCGCCTTGCCCTCCTCGTCGTAACATCTGTGCAGTGCAGTGTATCCGCTTGACCTTTGCGTTTCGTCGAGAGCTTGCGAGAGCGTCGAGGACAGGCTTGGACCGCTCTTGCAGCTCTCGGCGGGGCAGCACGACTTTCGCTCAACCGCAGGCTTGCTCACTAGTGCTCGTGATAGAGAGTAGGCCGCTCACGGCGCACTAAAGGCGTGCCTGCAGCCGGACCCGATTTCCCTTTGACCCCGCTCCGCCATGGCCAGCGCACACGCCTCGCGCCCTTTCTCTCCGTCCTCACACGCCCACTTCACTCGGCTGGCTCACCGGCTCGCCAACTACCCGCCCAGCACTCCTCAACATCCTCTGAGCCCACCCGCCGCCAGCCTAGCACAGTGCGTCCGCCCCCTCATCCCCGGGCTCCCCTCATCAGCAGCGGCGCTTTACGCCTCGAGGAGAAGCTCCGGGACCGCGAGGAGCTGCGCAGAAACTGACACAGTTCTCCTACATCCCCTGCAGGTCATGTCCGGCCCAGACCTCGACCTCTTCACCGCTCCTCTCCCCGACCACCTCCACTGCCCGGTTTGCCTCGGCGCCGCCTACCCGCCAGTCGTCGTCTGCTCCAGCGAGCACATCATCTGCCACGCCTGTCTCCTCGACATGATCCGCAAGGGCGTCGCAAAGCACTGCCCGACCTGCCGCGAGCTCATGCCGGCGTCGCTCAAGGTCTCGCCCGGGTTCAAGCGCGCCGTCGAGAGCTACGAGTGCGTCCGCTCCTCCCTCTTCCTCCTCCTGCACTCGACGAAGCTGACTCGGGCCACTTGTGCAGGTACAAGTGCGAGACCGGGCAGTGCGAGTGGGCCGGCAGCGTCGGCGACGTCAAGCAGCACCTTCTGAACTCGGTGCGTCGCTCTCTCTCGCCAGCCTGAGCTCCCTTTCCTGAGCTGACGGACCTCTTTGCACGCAGTGCGACTATCGGATCGTCGAGTGCTCCGCATGCGCCCTCAAGACGCCGGTCAAGCACCTCGCCGCTCACGCTCGCGAGTGCCCCGAGGCCCTCATCTTCTGCCCGCGCGGCGGCACGGCGTGCACGGGCGTCACGGCCAGCGCCAACAACGGTCAATTCCGTCGCCGCGAGCTGCCACAGCACGACAAGGTGTGCTCGATGTTCAAGTGCGTTAGCTCGTCCTCCTTGAGGTCGTCGTCCCCCCTCTCGCTCTCAAGCTGACGCTCGCTCCTCCACCCCCCTCTCTCCTCCCTCTCTCCCTCCTCATCTTCAGGTGCAGCCACGGCTGCCACACGTACACGACGGCCGTCAACCTGTCCGCGCACGAGAAGGGCTGCGCCTGGTCGCGCTCGCGCATCGAGGAGCTCGAGCGCAAGCTCGCGCTCAGCGAGCTGCAGCTCGCACGCGCGCACAAGCTGCTCAAGCAGGCGTCGAGCGGCGACAAGGCGGGCCCGGGACCGGCAGCGGTGCAGGGGCAGGCGCTCGAGGGTGCCGACGACGACGAGGTCGTCGTGCAGGAGCCGCTCAAGCGCAAGCGCCTGCGTCGTGCGAGCGGGCCCGAGGTGATGACGCTCGGGTCGAGTGACGAGGACGGCGACGTGCACGCCTCGAGCGAGACGCCGAAGGCGCAGGGCCGGCGGCGTGCGGCGGCCCGAGCGGCGGGCGGGAGGGCGGCGTCCGGCGGCGGCGCAGGAGTTCGCAGCCTCGCCGGCTCGCCGGCGCCGGCGCATAAGAAGTGGCTGCTGCTCGAGTGAGCGGGCTCGCTCGGGCAGCTTGTCGCCGCCGTCGGCGTCGTTCCTCCTT
>Ga0308169_10001631_pt1 | contig 25516 bp, 8 predicted proteins | sample PhyBR1_2_FD_202139 | JGI IMG/M metagenome (GOLD analysis project Ga0308169, IMG submission 202139) | Phyllosphere microbial communities from UC Gill Tract Community Farm, Albany, California, United States - DLSLSB.R1 | ecosystem: Host-associated > Plants > Phyllosphere > Unclassified | place...
GACGGCGGCCAGCTGTATCCGTTCGATCATGCAGGGGCGGATGTCGAACAGCATTCAGCGCAGGGGCGTTGCCTCCCTGTCTGAAACGGTTTTTCTGCAGGGTTTCTTGGCGAGCAGTAGTTCTGCACTACAACAATCAAAAAAAATGATGGCCCTGCGGGGCCACGCATAGGAGCGAGCGGCATGCAACAACGGGCTAAGGGCCGGCCAACGGCCAAGATGGGGAATCTGCTACTGGTGCCGATGGTGAGCGGGGGGATGTTGCTCACCACGTCGGCATGGGCGCAAGAGGACGACGTCAATCAGGCGCCAACCGAGCCACCAAGCACCATGACGCTGCCCGCGCAGTCGATCGTGGGCATGCAGACCGAAGCGCCGACCGTGTCGGTGGGGACCAAGGTGCCGTTGCGTCTTCGCGAAGTGCCGCAGACCATCAACGTGATCGGCCAGGAACGTATCCAGAAGCAGAATCTGTATACCCTTGAAGAGGCCCTGGGTAAGGTCGGCGGTGTCACCGTCCAACGTATCGACGCCAGCCGCTTGAGTTTCTTTTCCCGTGGTTTCGAGATCACCTCGTTGCAGCTTGACGGCACGCCGACCACCATGGATAACCGGATCTTCCTGTCTCCGGACTTGACGATGTATGACCGCGTCGAAGTGGTCAAGGGACCGTCGGGCAGCCTGACGGGCGCTGGCGGCCCCGGCGGCAGTATCAACCTGGTCCGCAAACGCCCGTTGAGCGAGGCGGCGGTATCGGCCGAAATCAGTGCCGGTTCCTGGGACAACTATCGGGGCATGATCGACGTCACCGGTCCGTTGACCGACAGCGGCAACGTGCGTGGACGCCTGGTGCTCAGCGAGCACGATCAAGGTTTCTACTACGACGGTGGCGGTAAGCGCGAATCGAGCCAGATCTATGGCGTCGTCGACATTGACCTCACGCCCGATACCGTCTGGACCATCGGTGCGAGCAACCAGAATACCGACATCCGAGGCGCCCAGCGTTCTATGCCAGCTTATCGCTACACCAATGCGGCCGGCCAGCCAGCCATGTCGCTGCCGGACGCTTCGCGCAAGAATTTCTACGGCGCCGACTGGAACCGCGACTACTTCTGGAGCACTGCGGTCTTCACTGAAGTCGAGCACGATTTGGGTGACGGCTGGACCACCAAGCTGGCCTTGCGTCACGCCGACAACAACTACGACCTGACCCAGGCCTATGCCCGCAACGGTGGCGGGATCGATCCGGCGGACGACCTGGTGTCGATGAACTCGATCATGTTCGATTATCGGGAGAAGCAGGACGAGGCGGACCTCTACGTCGACGGGCCCTTCAACTTCCTTGGCCGTGAGCACAAAGTGCTGGTGGGAGCCAACTATTCGCGCTCGGAGTTTGCGTCGAACGGGGGCTATTTCTCCGATTTCATTGGCGACGTCGACCTCAACGATCCACAGACGGACTTCCCTTATCCCGCCTTCCCAGATTCGGACAAGCTGCCGACCAGCGTGGCCAACACCCGCTCCAAAGCGATCTATGGCAACGTGCGCCTGAGTCTCTCGGACCCTTTGACGCTGGTACTCGGTGGACGGGTGACCTGGCTTGATATGCATCGCAGCCAGCATCAACCCACGGCAGGTTCACCTTCGGAAAAAGTCAGCGATGGCGTTTCGCAGAAATTCACGCCGTTCTATGGCCTGATCTACCAGCTCAACGACACCTACTCCTTGTACGGCAACTACGCCGGGGTGTTCCAGCCGCAGCCTGTCAGCAACCTGGACATCAACAATGGCATCATCAAGCCCCTTGAAGGTAAGCAGTACGAAGTGGGCATTAAGGGCGAATACCTCGACGGTGCCTTGAACGCATCGCTGGCGGCGTTCCAGATCGAAGAAGAGAACCGCGCGGTTCCGGATATGAACGACCCGAACTCCCGGGCATCGGTCGCCAGCGGCAAGGCCCGGACACGGGGTTTCGAAGCTGAATTGAGTGGGCAGGTGACTCCGGACTGGTTCCTGAGTGCCAACTTCACCCACACCTACAAGCGCTATGACAGCCCTAACGAGCAGTTGCAGACTTACCTGCCGAAAAATATGTTACGCGTCTGGACGCTCTACAAATTGCCTGGCGAGTTGGAAAAGTGGAGCTTGCAGGGCGGCGTCAGTGTCGTCAGCGAAACATTCAACAAGCTGGACGTGCCTTCGATCGGCATGGATGGCACCAAGCTGCGCCAGGGCGGGTACGCCTTGTACGATGCCGGTATCGGTTACCAGATCACACCGAATCTGTCGGCTGACCTGCTCGGTACCAACCTGACCGACAAGAAGTATTTCCAGCGCATCAACACCTTCCAGGACGGGAACATCTTTGGTGATCCTCGTGCAGTGTCCATGACCTTGCGCGCCAAGTTCTGATCGGGACAGTCACGAACGAGCCCGGCATACTTCCGTATGGCGGGCTTTTGTCGTTATCGGGCAGCTGTAGCGATATGCAGGGAGGGTAGGGTGACGCGTCGAACGGTAAAACGGGATAAAGAGTCGCTGGATCGACAGCGAACGGTGTGGCTGGTGCTGGCGTTGTCGATTAGCTATCTGTTCGTCTGGGCGCTGACGACCCTGGCGGGACTGGGCCTGGTGCAGCTGGGCCAGCAGCGAAGTGAAGCGGTGCTCGCCAGCACGATCGCCGGGGTTGTGATCTACCCGTTGTTGGTGCTCTGGTTATTCTGCGCCCGGCGCGCAAGGCGCCATGGCGTGCTGCTGGCTGGCGTGTCGATACTGACGCTGGGGACGGTTCAGTATCTGTCGGGAGGCACCTGATGTTCGACAGTGTTCGTCAGTCCATGCTGTGGTTGCATCGGTTCGTCGGCGTCGGGTTTTCCGGACTGCTGCTGATTGCTTTTTTCATGGGCAGCCTGGCGGTGTACGACCGTGAACTGGACAGTTGGATGTTGCCGCAAACCCGTCTGGCGCCTGTCGATGAGCCGATATCCCTGGATCGGCGTGTGGTGCCACACGTCGCAAGCCTGAGCGAAGGCAAACCGCTGATGCAGTGGTACGTCGAAATGCCCGATGCCCGTCGACCCTTGTTGCGCTTTCAAGCCTGGACCCTTGAGGGGAATAGCTACAGTCGATTTCTCGCACCGACGGGGGATCAAGTCTTGCCTGACGCCGGCAGTCGCGGCGGCGATTTTTTCTATCGACTGCATTACACCTTGAATATCACCACCTGGAGCGCCGGTACACGCTTGCTCGGTCTGGCGGCCATGTTGGGCTTGATCGCGTTGATCGTCGGCGTTTGCATCCACGCCCGCCTGTTCCAGGATCTGTTCACTTTTCGCGTCGACAAATCGCCCAGGCGCCTGTTGGATTTGCATAACCTCACGGGGGTTTTCGCGCTGCCGTTTCATTTCGTCATCATGCTGACCGGCGTGCTGATCCTGTTCCCGCTGTACCTGCCCGCCAGTGTGCTGGCGGTCTATCAAGAGCAGGCCGACCAGTTCGGTGCCGAAGCCAACGCGGCGTATCGTCGAGAAGCCTCAGGCAAACCGGGGGTTCTGGCGTCACTCGATCAGATGATGGCGCAAGCCCGCTCGCACTGGGGTAACGGCGAGCCTACGTTCGTCCGGGTCTGGCATCCGGGGGACGCCAATGCTTACGTTGAGATCAGTCGCTCTGCCGGTGACCGTATGAGCGAGGATGAGCAGACGCTGTATTTCGACGGTGCCAACGCCAGCCTGTTGTACGAATCCAAGTTGCCTGTCGCCGCCGGGACGTTCAAGTTCCTGGCGGGTCTGCACGTCACGCACTTTCAGCAGCCTTGGTTGCGCGCCTTGTATTTTCTCGCCGGTTTGAGTGGTTGCGTGATGCTGGGCAGCGGTTTGTTGTATTGGCTGGAGAAGCGCCGCCTCCAAAACGCGAATGGACCGTTGAGCGCTGCGCCGATGACGCTGTTTACCAGCGCATTGATCACTGGGATGCCGCTGGCCACCTTGGCCATGCTCGTCGCCAATCGCTGGCTGCCGGTGGAGTTGGGCGGTAGAGCCGATTGGGAAATCCGGGTGTTTTATGGGGCCTGGCTGCTGGCGACCGTCCATGCCGCGCAGGTTATCTGGCGCTCACCGCATCGGCGCGCGCCGTGGGCTACGCAGTGTCTGGCGATCAGCGCGTTGGCCGTGCTGGCGGTGATCTCGAATGCCTGGAGCACCGGCGATCATCCCTGGCGAGCCATCAGGCAAGGCTTCACGGCAGTCGCCGGGGTGGACCTGGCGCTGCTGGCGGTTGCGCTGCTGGCAGCCAGTGTAGGCTGGCGTTTGCTCAATCGCGCTGGCGCGGTGGTTGCGCTCGGAGGGGTGAAGAATGGCTGATGGGATGTCGAGCCTGTTGGTGCTGATGCTTCAGGGTGTGGGGCTCAGCACGCTGGCGCTGAGTCAGCTCGTCCATTGGCGCAAGGTCATGGCGGGCGAACCGTTTCCCGGACCACGAGCGTTGCGCTGGACCGCGCTACTGGCGTTGACCTTGGGGTTGTTGTTGAGCCAGGTTGCCTTGGGTGTCGCCATGGGCATGGTCTTCTGGTTGCTGGCGCTGGTGCCCTGCGGCATGGTCGTGACGCTGCTATTGTGCTGGCGAGGATCGTGGCTACGCGGGTTGGGGCGCTTGTTCAAGGCTTGAGCCCCTGGCCATGCTGGCAGGCCCCGGGGGACACCCCGGGGCCTGTCATTCATCCGGCCATCGTCTTGGCGTAACGGCTCAGGACATTGGCCAAGTCATCCAGCGTCGGGTTCAGGAAGACCAGGTGCGCGGGGATTTTCGTGCCCCACATTTCCTGTAGCCGGGCGCACAGCAGCACCGCCTTGAGCGAACTGCCGCCGACTTCGAAGAAGTTCGCCTGCTCGTCGAAAATGCTGAGTCCAAGCTCCGCCTGCAAGGCATTGAACACTTGCGTTCGCGCGTCCGCCGCAGGCTCGACCGATGGCCGTTTCATCGGCTTGAGCTGCTCCAACAGCGTTTCGAAGGACGGCGCCGCCTGGCCCAGGACGGTATCGAGCAAGGCGCGGAAATCTTCGCTCAACGCGACGATGCTGTCGTGTTCGAACAGATCGGTGCTGTAAGTGAATGTCGCGATCAGCCCGTGCTCGCGCTCGCTGATGTCGAGCATCAGGTCAAACAGGGTACTGCGCTTGCCATTGTCCTCCTTGATCGGCTCGATCCTCAAATCGCCAAACTCGGACGAGGTCAGGATGCGCTCGCGATGCAGGTCGAACATGACCTGGATCAACGGCGCACTGTGCTGCTGCGCGCTGGGCAGTGCTTGCAGCAGTTGCTCGAACGGCAGGTCCTGGTTGGCGTGAGCCGTCAGCAGGTTGTCCCGGACCTGTTTGAGTACCGTGTCGAATCCCGGGTTGCCGGCCAGGTCTGTGCGCAAGGCCAGGGTGTTGACGAAGAAACCTACCAAGCCCTCCAGCTCCTGGCGATGACGATTGGCAATCGGGATGCCGATACGTATGGCCCGCTGTGCGCTATGGCCGGCCAGCAGCACGTTGAACACGGCCAGCAACGTCATGAACAAGGTCGCGCCTTGTTCCCGGCTGTAGGCGTGCAGCGCTTGCGTGGTCTCCAGGCCCAGTTCGAAGGTGTGCTCAGCGCCCCGATGGCTGGGCAGCGCCGGCCGCGGCAACATACAAGGCAGTTGCAGCAGCGTGCGGTCGGTGCCCAGGTGTTGCAACCAGAAATCCAGTTGCGGCTTGAGCGCGTCGTGATTCAGTTCACGGCGTTGCCATTGGGCGAAATCCGCGTACTGCAGGGGTTGCCCGACGAGGGGCGAGGGTTCCCCTTTGCTCAACGCCGTGTAGAGCTGGGTCAACTCACGGATGAACACGCGCATCGACCAGCCATCGAAGACGATGTGGTGCAAGGTCAGCCAAAGCACATGCTCTCGTGGAGAAAGCCGCACCAGGCCCGCACGGATCAAGGGTCCCCGTGCCAGATCGAACGGATGGGCGGCCTGGGCCCTGAGTTCGGTGTGCAGGTGCTGATGCCGATCACCTTCGTCCAGATGGCTGAGGTCGATCAAAGGCAGCGTGAAACCCTGCGCGGCACTGATGCGCTGCACCGGTTGATTGTTTTCCAGCGTGAAGGTCGTGCGCAGGGCCTCATGGCGTTGCAGCAACAGCGCAAAACTGCGCTCCAGCGCCAGCACGTCCAGGTCGCCATGCAGGCGCGCCGATTCAGGCACGTTGTACGTGGTACTTCCCGGGTGCAGGCGATCGAATAACCAGAGCCGTTCCTGGGCGTAGGACATTGCCGTTGAAGGCTGGCGGTGTTGGGCCGTGATGGGCGGTAACGTCGAGGCATCGGCCTTTGGTAGCGCCTGGTCAATGAATTCGCCCAGCGTCGGGTGTTGGAACAGCGCACGTACCGGCACTTCCAGCCCGAGGCTGCTGCGCAGCCGTGACACCAGTCGGGTCGCGGTCAGCGAGTGGCCGCCCAGTTCGAAGAAATTATCATCCAGGCCGACCTGCTCCACCCCCAGCACCTGGGTCCACAGCGCTGCCAGCAATTGCTCGCGTTCGTTGCGCGGTGCCCGGTAGCTGACCTGGCGATCACGGGCGGGGGCCGGTAACGCCTTGCGATCCAGCTTGCCGTTTGGGGTCAAGGGGAATGCCGACAGCATCACATAGGCGTTTGGCAACATGTAGTCAGGCAATTGCGTGCCCAGGTAGTCGCGCAACGCGGTAGCGCCGGGGCATGCCGCGCGCGCCACCAGATAGGCGATGAGTTCGGTATCGCCGACTTCGTTCTGGCGGGCGATCACGACGGCCTCCCGTATGCTTGGATGGCTCAGCAGGCGGGCTTCGATTTCCCCCAGCTCGATCCGGAAACCGCGAATCTTCACTTGGTCGTCGATACGTCCGAGGAACTCGATGTCACCCTGGGGATTGACCCTGCCGATATCGCCGCTGCGGTACCACTGGCTGCCCTGGGGATCGAGCGGGTTGCTCAAGAAGCGCTCGGCGGTCAGGTCCGGTCGTCCGAGATAACCCTGGGTGATGCCTGCGCCGCTGAGGTAGATTTCACCCGCCACGCCAGCGGCCACCGGACGCCGCTGCTCGTCGAGCACGAACACCTGCATATTCGCGATGGCCTTGCCGATCGGCAACACACCGTGTTCGTCGCCTCGGGCGCGGTAGTAGCTGCACCAGACGGTGCCTTCGGTCGGCCCGTACTCGTTGTACAACCGGGCTTGCGCGCATTGCTCGCGATGGTGTCGGGCGAGGGCAGCCGGGCAGGCTTCGCCGGCGACGATGGCGCAGCGCAGGCTGCCCAGTTGGTCGGCGGCCTGTTCCAGTACCTGGGCATAGAGCGACGGCAACATCAGGGTATGACTGATGCGTTGGGCCGCGATCAAGCGGCCCAGTGCCAACGCATCCTGAACCTGGTCGTCCTGGGGCAGGCACAGTCGCCCTCCACGGCCCAGGGTCCAGAAGAGACCGGCGACCGAACTGTCGAACGCCAGCCCAGACACGAGCAGGAATGACGTCAACGGCTCTTCATAGGCCAACTGGCGCGCCGAAGTCGAATGCACGGCATTGCGATGGGTCACCATGACCCCTTTGGGGCGCCCGGTGGAGCCTGAGGTGAAAATCAGATAAGCCAGGGTGTCGGCATCGCTGATGGGCTCGGGACGCAGGTCGAAGGTGCTGTCGCTGCCCGGCTGGTCGAGCCATACCGTTTCGTAGTTGCCCTCGGGCAAGCGCGTTTGCAGACGCGTCAGGCTCAGCAGCAGCGGGGCCGCGGTTTGCTCAAGCATGTCGCTCAGGCGTTCGGCCGGGTACGTTGGGTCCAGCGGCAAGTAGGCGCCGCCCGCTTTGAGAATGCCCAGGATACCGACGAGGGCTTCGCTGCAACGCTCGATGAACAACCCCACCGGCTGCCCGGCCGTCAGCCCCGCCTGGCGCAGTCGGTGCGCCACTTGGTTGGCTTGGCGCTCCAGCGCCCGGTAACTCAGATGAGCATCACCGTGGGTCACGGCGATGGCGTCCGGTTGCAGGTCGACCTGTTGCTCGAACAGCTGGTGCAACAACGCCGGCGTCGCCAGGTGCGTGGTGGTCTGGTTCAAGGTCGCCAGCCAGTCCTGGTGAACGCGACTGATACCGTTGACTTCGCCCAAGGGTTGCGAGCTGGTATCGCTGGCTTGCACGCACAGGGTCAGGTACTGATCGAGCAGCAGACGTGCGGCGTCGACGTCCAGTGTCGAGGCGTCGAAGTGCAGGCGAAATTCGAAGCCTTGCGCCCGTTCAGTGACCTCCAGCAGCAATGCATGCGCACATTCTTCGCCTTCCAGTGCCTGCACGGTCCAGGCCGACGGCGCCGGTTTGCGCAAGCGGAAGCCGAACGGCGTTGGCGCCGATTGAGCGGGCCACGCTTCTTGCCAGGTATCGGCCTCGGTCAACAAGGCGCGGAGTGCAGCGAGCAGGCCGGCCAAGGACTGGCTGTCGTCGAATGTCAGCAGCAACGGCAAGGACTTGGCATAGGGACCCATGGCGGTCGTCGTGGCACTGTTACGGCCAGGATGTTCCCAGCCGAGCACCACCTGGGGCTGGCCCAGATGACGTCTGAGCAGCACCGCCCAGCACGCGCCGAACAGATGCTGCGCCGGGGTATCGAGGCCGGCGAGGGCACTGTTGAGTCGGTCTTGGCATTCAGCGTCCAGGGTCTGTTGGACCTGGGCCATGTGCCGTTCATTACCGGCCGATGCGCGCTGGAATGGATGCAGCACCGCCATCAGGTCCGGCGCATGTTGGCGTTGCCAGAAGGCACGACCGGCGTCGCTGTCGCCGCCGCTGGTGTACTCGAACTGCCATTCGGCGAAGTCAGCGAACTGGACGGTGTCGTCCGGCAGCTCATTGCCTTGGTAAAGCGCTTGCCATTCCGACAGCAGGCGCTCCACAGTGGTAGCGTCGACGTTGGCGGCAGGCAATGCGACCAGCAGGGTGGCGGGGAGCCGGGCGACGGCCAGGGCGGGTGGCGTCTCCTGGCTCAGGACCGCGCGCAGTGCCGATTTCAAGTCGTCGATAGAGGCTGGTGCCGTGGTGATGTCTCGCCAGTCAATGTCGATGTGTTCGGCGATCACCTGCACCGGCAGTTCCATGCCGGGAGCGGCGAGCAGGCGGGTGCGCAGGATTTCGTGGCGCTCCAGCACGTTCTCCAGGGCCGAACGCAAGCGTGCGCTGTCGATACCGTCAGGCAAGGCCAGGGTCAGGAACAGCGGGGCGCTGCGATCCGTGGCGCGCGACCAATACAGGTTTTGTTGCAGAGCGGGGCGAAAACCCTCTAAGGCGTTACTGGACATAGAATGAGGCCTTGAAAATAGGGGCGAGTCAGGGGCGTTGGACGGTCGAGCGGCTCAGGGCTTGAGCGCAACGTCCGTGCTGTTCAGTGCTTCTGCCATGGACACCAGAATGCGCCTGGGACCGCTGTATTCGTTGCGCGCGTGCACCGATAGCATGTTGTCGAGCAGCAACACGTCGCCGTGCTGCCAACTGAACTCGATCATGTTTTGCAGGTACACCGCGCGCAGGTGCTCAAGCACCTCGGGCTCGATGGGGCTGCCGTCGCCATAAAAGGTGTTCTGCGGCAGGTCGTCGTCGGCGAAATCGGCCTGCAGGGCATCGCCCACGCTGGCCGGCAAGGTGCTGACGTGGAAGAACGTCGCGTGGTTGAACCAGAGGATCTCGTCGGTGCGCGGGTGCCGGACCAGCGCTGGGCCGACCTGGCGGGTGCGCAGGCGATTGTGCTCTTTCCACTCCGTCTGTATGCCGACACTGGCGCAGTAGGCGTCGACCTGCGCCCGGTCCTCGGTCTGGAACACGGTTTGCCAAGGCAGGCCGAAGCCGTCTCCGTAGTTGCGCACATACATGATGCCCAGACGGGCGAAGCGTTCACGGACCTGTGGGTCGATGCCGCGGGTGATGGCGCGGGTATCGCCGATCGGCGTTTCACCCCGCGATTGCGGGGCGACGTCGCACCACAGGAAAATCTTCAGCGGGAAAACCGGCGAGTAGGAGTGTTCGTTGTGAGGGAAAATGCGCTGGTCCTGTGGGTAATCGGTGGACGTGTAGATGTTCAGGCGCGGATCGACCTGCGTCCTCGGCGAGGCCCTGAACTTGTACTCCAGCGCTCCCCCTGACAATGAGCTGATGCATTGGTCGAAAGCCGTGGCAGTGTCGACCTGGAAATGACGAAACAGCAAAGCACCGTGTTCCAGCAGTTTGCGTTCGATCAGTTCCCGTTGCCGCTGCGCCCAGGCGATCAGGCTGACGCCGGGGCTGGCGGGCTCGCACAGCAGCGTGTAGTTCTGGCCGTCATTGAGCGGCTTGAACGTCACCAGGTTTTCTTCATCCAGGCGAATCGGCTTGCGGCGCATGCCGCCCAGGGTAGGTGTCGCGGGACCATTCATGTCTTATCCCTCCATAGAGTCAGTAGTGAATCGAGTACGCCGACGTGTGCTGCCCAACCGCGCCAGGCTCTGCTCGTTGCGTGCGTTCAGGTGCTTCATGCGTTGTTCATGGGTTTGCCGTTTCAAGTCCTGGGCGAGCTCGTCGATGAATCGCTCGGGGTGAGTGGCGACCTGTTCCAGCAGCGTGCTGAAGGCGTTGGCGAACGCCTCGGCCGTTGTCGCGTCGAACAGGTCGGTGCTGTATTTGAGGGTGCAGGCCAGGGTGCCCCGGTCCTCCTCCACGGTGAGGTGCAGGTCCAGCTGTGACTGGCCATGCTCGATGCGCTCGGGCAGCACGTCCAGCCCCGGCATCTGCAGCACGCTGGCCGGTTGGTTCTGCAACACCAGCTTGACCTGGAACAGCGGGTTATAGGCGAGACTGCGCGGCGGGTTGAGCGCTTCAACCAATTTGTTGAACGGCAGCTCCTGATGTTTGAAAGCGTCCAGTACCTGCGGGCGCAGACGCTGGATCAACTGGCTGAACGTCGGGTTGCCGGTCAGATCGCCGCGAAGGGCCAATTGGTTGATGAAAAAACCGACAAGCCCTTCGGTTTCTGCGCGATTGCGGTTGGCCACGTCGGTGCCGATCACCGGTTGCTGGCGACCGCTTTGGGCATACAGGCACACCTGCAAGGCGCCCAGCAATCCCATGAACAGGGTGGCCCCGTTGCTCAGGCAAAGCCGTTTAAGGGCGTCTGCGGTGTGTTCGCCAATCTGGAACGACCAGCGCGCGCCTTGCCCGCTCATGGCCGCCGGACGCGGTCTGTCGCTGAGCAGGTCCAGCGGCGGCTGGGGTTCGCCAAGCGCCTGCTTCCAATAACCCAGCTGACGCTCGAGCATCGGCTCGTCCAGGTATCGCTGCTGCCAGGCAGCGTAGTCAGAGTACTGGATGGGCAATGGCGCCAGCGCCGGGTTTTCACCGCTCAGGGCGGCGCGATAAAGGTGAGTCAATTCGCTGACTAACAGGCCCATCGACCAGCCATCTGAAACGATGTGGTGCAGCACCAGCAACAACAGGTGTTCATCGTCCCGCAGTTTGATCAGGTGCAAGCGCAGCAACGGCGCCTGGCGCAGATCGATAGGGCGTATCGCCAGCTCAATCAACAACCGCCGGGCCGTGTCTTCGCAGGCGTCGGCGGGTAGGGTGCTGAGGTCATGCAGGGGCATCGGCAGATCGACCTGCGGCTGCACCTGAACGAAGAGTTCCGCGTCTTGTTCGTGGAAGCTGCTACGCAATGCTTCATGGCGCTGCACCAATCCCTTGAACGCCAGGTGCAACGCGTCGATGTCCAAGTGGCCGCGCAAGCGCGCTGCGCTGGGAATGTGATACGCCGCGCTTTCCGGTTGCATGGCTTGTACCAGCCACATTCCTTGCTGGGCGTGGGACAGCAGCCTGCGGCCATGGGACGGGACAGGCGCGGGCTCGATGGGACGTTCGCTGCTGGCCTCTGCCTTGGACAGCTCAGAGGCCAGTTGCGCGATGGTCGGCGCTTCGAACAGTACCCGCAGGGGCAGTTCGATGTTCAGCGCCAGCCGAATGCGGGTGACCAGTTGAGCCGCCAGCAACGAGTGCCCGCCCAGGGCGAAAAAATTGTCGTGCAGGTCGATGGATTCCACCCCGAGCACGTCTTGCCAGAGCGCCAGCAGCTGGTGCTCCTGCGGGGTCTGCGGCCCACGCACTTGAGTCGTCTGCAGCGAATAGTCGGGGGCCGGCAGTGCTGCCCTGTTGAGTTTTCCGCCGGGCGTCAGCGGTATCTGTTCCAGGGTGACGAAGGCGGACGGCACCATGTAGGCAGGCAAATGCTTGGCGATGTGTTCGCGCAGGGCCGTGATCGCCAAAGGTTGCGCCTGGTAAACCACATAGGCCACCAGGCGACGGTCGCCGGGCCGGTCCTCACGCACGATCACCACGGCCTGGCGAACCTGCGGATGGTTCTGCAAGCGTGATTCGATCTCGGCCAATTCGATCCGGAAGCCTCGCAGCTTGACCTGCTGGTCGATGCGCCCGAGGTATTCGTAGGTGCCGTTGGGCAGGCGCCGGACCCGATCACCGGTGCGGTACAGACGGCTGCCTGGCGGGCCGAACGGGTCGGGGCAGAAACGTTCGGCGGTCAGGCCTGGAACGTCGTGATAGCCGCGAGACAACAACGAGCCGCCAATACACAGCTCCCCTGGCACACCGACAGGCGCCAGGTTGTCGTCGCGGTCTAGCAGGTAATAGGCGCGGCCGCGCAAGGGTTCGCCGATGGGCATTTGCAGTGGCAGCTGTTCATCGTCCAGCAGCAGGGTGCAATCCTGGATACTCGATACCACGGTGATTTCCGTGGGACCGTAGATATTCAGCAGCCGGACGTGACTCAGTCCGGCCTTGCGCCAGGCATTGAGTCCTTCGGGCGGCATGGCTTCGCCACCGACGCTGACCAGGCGCAAGGCACCGTAGGCGTCGGCCGGGACCAGGGCGAAATCCTGGGCGAGCTGATACCAATAGGCGGTGGTCAGACAGGCCGCGACGGTAATGCCATGGCGATACAACCGGGTCAGAAATTCGCGAGTGTCCCAAAGCTCGGGGCCGCGTACGACCAGGCTGGCGCCGCACATCAGCGGAGGAAACAGCTGATCGACGAAGCCATCGAAGTTGAACGTGGAGAACTGCAACACCCGGTCCTCGGCACTGACGCCGTAATAGGCGCGCGCGACTTCGGTATATCCGGCGAGCGAGCGGTGAGTGACCGCCACGCCCTTGGGTTTGCCCGTGGAGCCGGAGGTGTAGATGACATACGCCAGTTGTTCTCGGTGCACGGCGCGCTCCGCCACGGCGGGTTGAAGCCCGGGCATTGGCGCGAGTGCACAGACGTCGAGAATCGGCCGTTGATAAGACTCGACTATCGGCGCTGTGGATGCGTCGACCAGTACCAGGCGAATGTCGGCATCGTCGATCATGTGAGCCAGGCGTTCCGCTGGAAATTGGGGGTCCAGCGGCACGAAGGCAAGCCCTGCCTTCAACACGCCGAACACGGCCGCGACGATGTCCAGGCCCCGAGGCAGGCACAGTCCGATGCGCGCTTCCGCCGGCAGGTCGAGCGTCAGCAGATGCAGGGCCACACGGTCGACCCGGCGTTGCAGTTCGGCGTAGCTCCAGGCCAGGTCATCGTGGATCAGCGCCAGGCTGTCCGGGGTTTTCGCCGCTTGCGCCGCCAGTCGCAGGTGCACCAGCTCGGGCAGCGGCGAAAGGGCCAATGAAGCCTGGCACTGCGCCAACAGATGCTGCTCGGCTTTGGCATCACGTATCGGCAGATGAGCGATGAGGCTATCGGGAGCCGTTGCCAGGCCCTGCAACAGGCTGGCGTAGGCCTGTCCATGGTTGACGATGCTGTCTTGTTCGAACAGATCGGCGTTGTAGGTGAAGCACACCTCGAGCCGGTCGCTGCGCTCCGACACGTTGAGCACCAGGTCCAATGGCGCGGTCATCTGCTCGCGCTCGATCTCCTCGATTTCCAGCCCTGGCAACTGCAGGCGACGCGGCGCATGATCATCGAGCAGGTTGAACATCACCTGGAACAAGGGCGAGTGGGACAGATGGCGTTCTGGCTCAAGGGCCTGGACCAGCCGCTCGAACGGCAGTTGTTGATGTTCCAGGGCATTGCGCCGCGCGATGTTGACGTCTTCCAGCACCTCATTGAAGGTGCGCCGGCCGTTGAGCTCGCAGCGCATCACCAACGTGTTGATGAAGCAGCCGATCAGACCTTCGGTTTCCATGCGCGTACGGTTGGCCGCAGGCACGCCGACACGCAAGTCGGTCTGGCCGCTGAGGCGATACAGCAACACGTTGAAGGCGCCCAAGAGTACCGTGAACAATGTCGTCCCGCGCGCCTTGGCAAGTGCTCGCAAGCTGTCGGTCAACGCCGGGTCGACGGTGAGGTAATGGCGGGCACCTCGACCGCTTGAGTGCTTCTGGCGGGGACGATCGACCGGCAGTTCCAGCACCGGTTGCTCCCCCGCCAGGTGTTCTCGCCAATAGGTCAGTTCCGGTGCCAGGGCGCTGTCGCTCATGCACGTCTGTTGCCACGCCGCATAGTCGCCATATTGGACCGGCAAGGGCGGCAGTTGCGCCTCGACGCCTTGCAGCGCGGCGCTGTAGAACGCAGTCAGTTCCCTTACCAGAATCCCCAGGGACCAGCCGTCCGCGACGATGTGTTGGGCGGTCAGGATCAGCACGTGCTCATCGTCGCTGAGCTTGACCAGCAGGCAGCGCAGGGGGGCCTGTTGCAAGTCGAAAGGACGATTGGTTTCGCTGTCGATCAGCTGTTGCAGGCGTGACTGGCGCACGCTGGCCTGCTCAGCGCAAAGATCGATCCGCGCCAGCGTCAGTGGCAGCCGCTCGTGGATGACCTGATGAGCCTTGCCGTCGGCTTCGTGGAAGGTGCTGCGCAGAATTGAATGCCGCACCACCAGTTGATCGAAGCTCTGCTGCAAGGCATCGAGGTTGAGCAAACCACGCAAGCGCAATGCAGCGGGCATGTTGTAGGCGCTGCTGTCGGGTTCGAGGCGGTGGAGAAACCACAGGCGCTGCTGGGCCCAGGACAGCGGACGGGGTCCCTCGTCCGGTGACGGCACGATCGGCAAGCGGCTGAGCGCGATGCCTTGCGCTGCCAATGCGGCGGCAAAGGCTTCGCGTTTTTGCGGCGTGAGCCTGGCGATACGCTCGGCCAGTTGGTTCGGATTGATTTCCATAGCGTGATTGCGTCCTGGGGGCGTCAGACAGAAGGGCTGGAGGCTTTGGCGCGGGCCTGCAAGGCAGCGCGCTCCTCGGGCGACATCGCGGCCAGCGTGCGACGCAGCTCGGCAATTTTCACCAGTCTTCCCGGCTGGTTTTCCTGGTCGCGCAACGCTTGGGCCAGCGTCTCGACGCTCGGGTTGTCGAACACCAGCCCCGGCGGTACTTCCAGCTGCAACAGGCTGCGCAGGCGCGTGCAGAGTTTGATGACCATCAGCGAATGGCCGCCCAGATCGAACAGGCTGTCGGTGATGCTCAGGCTGTCGCGTTCCAGCAGTTCCCGGTAAAGGTCTGTCAGCAGGGCTTCGAGCGCATCCCGTGGCGCCAGCGCCACCCGATGCTCCGCCAGGCTGTCGGGGCTGGGCAGCGCGGCGTAGTCGATCTTGCCGTTGGCCAGGCGCGGCAGTGCCGGCACGCGCAGCAGTTGCGAAGGGATCAGGTAATCGGGTAGCGAGGTACGCAACTCGGCGAGCAAGTCAGCGCTTTCGCGGTGGCTGACGGCGTAGGCGAACAGCTGGCCAGCGGTGAAATGCACCACCGCCTGGTTGACGCCGGCCAGCTTCAAGAGCGCCGCCTCCAACTCCCCGGGCTCGACGCGAAAGCCGCGAATCTTGATCTGCTGGTCGCTGCGTCCGGCCAGGTGCAGGCGCCCGTGGGGTGACAACCGTGCCAGGTCTCCCGTGCGATAAAGGCGTTGGCCCGGCTTGAAGGGGTCGTCGATAAACGCGTCCGACGCTCGGTTCAGATAACCCCGGCTGACTTGCGAGCCCCCCAGGTACACCTCGCCCAAGGCGCCCAACGGTGCTGGTTGCAGGCCGGACGGGGTTTGCTCCAGGACATAGGCGCAAGTGTTGGCCAATGCCTGTTCCAGGGCCAGCGGCGCGGCGCTGTCGAACGCCTGGCTGAGGCTGAACAGCACGCCCACGGTGGTTTCGGTCGGACCGTAGTGATTGTGTACCCGACTATGTGGGGCTACTTGCTGGATGCGTTGGCGCAATGCCCCCGGGCACGGTTCGCCGCCCAGTATCACAACATCCGGCAAGGCACTGGCGTGGTCTTCGAGCAGTGCCGCCAGATGCGACGGAACGATCTTCAGGCAGTCGATCCGTTGATCGCGAACAAACCGCGCGAATGCGCTGGCATCGCGGCTGGCTTCGTCACTGGCCAGCACCATGCACGCACCATTCCACAGCGCGCCGTACAGCGTGGTATTGCCCAGGTCCGCGGCCACCGAGGAAATCAGCGCGAAGCGTTTGCAATGGGCCAGGTCCAGTGCTTCGCTGACCGCGGCGACGTAATTGAGCAAATGACCGTGTTCAATGACGACGCCTTTGGGTTCACCGCTGGTGCCAGAGGTGTAGAGCAGGTAAGCCGCGTCGTTGAGCGCGATACTGTCGATCGAAGGCAGTGCGACCACCGCTGAGTTTTGCAGCTCGGCAATGCTCACGCCCTGGGCTGAACCAATGAGCAGCTGTGGCTGCGCATCGGCGAGGATTTTTTCCTGGCGAGCGGCCGGCCAGGACGGGTCCAGAGGGATGTAGGCGGCACCGGCGCGCAGCACCGCGAACAGACCCAGCAGCAGGTCTGCCGAGCGGGGCAGCAGCAAAGCCACTTTCGATTCACGGCCAACGCCTCGGGCGCACAAGGCCCCGGCCAACTGTTCGACCTGTTCGTGCAGCTGGCGATAGCTCAAGGTGTGGTCGCCGACCTGCAAGGCTGGCGCATCCGGCGTGGTATGCGCCCAGTGATGCAGCCGCTGAGGCAAGGCCTGTGAACCGAAGTCCCGGCGAGGGCCGCACAGTTGTAATTGGCGGGCCTGATGCTCGGCGTTGCTCGATGGCAGCTCGATCAGGGCGCGACTGTCGGGCCCTACGGGCAGGCTTTGCAGCAGGCAGGCGTATTGGTCCAGCAGGCATTGCAGCACTTCGTCGTCATAGTGCGCCCCCGGTGCCTGGATGCTGATGGTCAGCCCGGGACCGTGCTCATCCAGCACGACTTGCAGGGCCAGCTCGAAGCATGGGGCGACACCCGGCAGCGTATCAACGTGCCAGCGCAGGCCAGCGATGTCGACGTCCTGGCAATGGCGGGCCAGGTTGAAACCGATTTTGCGATAAAGGGTGTGGGTCGTGTCGGCGACGTTCCAGTATTCCTGTTGTTGAGCATGTTCGTTGAGTTGACTGGCCAGGCTTTGCAGCCACTGCTCGAACGTGCCGTTCAGGTCCGGGGCGAGCACCAGCGGCAGGATTTTTTCATACACGCCGATTCCGTTGGCCAGGGCCTCGTACTCGACACGGCAATCCTGCTGCCAGCCAGCCGTGTAGACGCGATGCCCGCCCACACGGGCCAACAGCAACCACCACGCTGCTTGCAGCACGGTCCCCAGCGGTTGCTGGCACCGGTCGGCAAGTTGCTGTAGCGCCTGATGCAACTCGACGGGCAGGCGTTGGGAGATCGACGACAGGCCACGCTGTCCCATCGGTTCGTGATGCGATCCCAGCTGCATTGGCGGGGTGTCCCCGAGCGCCAGCGCGGCCCAGTAGGCGCGACCGTCGAGGGCTTCGTCATCCGCATCAAGGTCGTTGCGCCATTCCACGTACTGCGAATACTGGAATGCTTCCTCCAGCACGGCTGCGGGGCGCGCATAGAGTTCGGTCAATTCACTGAACAGGTTCTGCAGGCTGAGCCGGTCACCGGCACACGCCGCGACCAGCAGATCGAGGCGCCACCGGGCCGGTGCCAATTGACGCAGGACGCCTCGAACCAGGCAGCCGGTTTCGATGGCAAACGGCGCTTGCAACAGCGCAGCACTTTGCTGCCCGGCGTCGGACACGCCGGCCTCCAGCACATGCCATTGCAGCGTTGGCGCCACGACATGCTGGCGCAGGCTTCGATACAAATTCGAGGGGCGTAGCGCCGTGTGCAGGCTGGTATGACGTTCGATCACTTGCAGCAGTGCTTCATGCAGTTGCCCGGGGTGCAGCGCGCCCTCAAGGGTCATGCCCAAATGCACGGACGGGCGGCCGCTTTGCAGGGCGACGGACTGCTCCGCGCTGAGGGGCAGGTCGTGATGCGTTTCCAGGTTATGGCTCATGGTGGGGTTCAATCCTGCAGTTCCATTGCGTTGTTGTGACCGGCCAGGCGGGCCGGCTCATGCAGATCGCCCATGGCGACGACAATTTTTCGCGGGCCCTCGAAGGGATCGCGGGCGTGGGCGGCCAGCAAGTTGTCGAGCATGATCACATCGCCCTGTTGCCAGTCGAAACGCACCGCGCACTCTTCGTAGAGGCGACCTATCAGCGCCATCGTTTCAGGGTCGATGGGGCTGCCATCACCGAAATACACTTGGCGCGGCATACGTTCCGGCCCGACCATCCGCAGCAAGTCTTCGCGTACCTGAGGGTCCAGGCAAAAGGTGTGGTGCAATTGAATCTGGTTGAAGAAGCTGCGCTCGCTGCTCAAGGGGTGACGGATCACAGCCGGGCAACGGGTACGGGTTTGCAGCTCATCATTGGCCAACCAGCTGAACTCGGTGCCGCTGGCCCGGCACAGGGCCTCGACCTCGTCGCGGTTCTCGGTCTTGAAAAACGCTCGCCAGCTGACATCGAGGCGCTCGGTGAACGTGCGCACGTAAAGCAGCCCTTTGCTTTCGAATCTTTCGGCCAGTGCGGTCGGCAAGCGGCGGTACAGTTCGCGGCAGTCGACGATAGGCGTCGCGCCCCCCACAGGCGAAGGCTGTTCACAAAAAAACCATTGTTTGCGCGGAGAGCGGGGCAAATGCGAGCTCTCGTTATGGAACAGGATCATCTCCCGCTCCGGATAAGGCGTGGACCGGTAGATATTGCGTCCGCCTTCCTTCTTCGGCAGGTCGCCATAGCCGCCGAACAGGCCGGGGTGGATGGCTTCGGCGAACGCTTCGAAGGCCTTGGCGTCGTCCAGGGCAAAGCCGCGAAACAGGAGCCCGGCGTGCTTGCACAGCAGGGTGTCGATGAGGTCCCGCGAGCCTTGTGCCCATCCCACCGGATCCAGGTCGGGTACGCAGGGTTCGATCATCAAGGGAAATTCCCGTCCCGGCTGTAATGGCGCGGTGCGGATCAGCGGCTTGGGCGCCGCCGTGGCGCGGGTCGGCATTTTTTTCAGTTTGTCGAGCTTGCTCGACGGCACGGGCGAACGAGCCAAGGCGGACGACTCCACAGAGGGCAATGTGAGGGTGAAATGAGCAAGCGCGGCGTGGGGTTGCTCGACGACCTGTTGCAGCAGGCTCAGCCAGGCGCTGATCAAGGCCTCGATACGTTCGCCCTTGAACAGTGCGCGGGCGTAGACCCAATCACCGCGCATGACATCGCCCTGGCGCTCGAGGAACAACGCCATGTCGAACTTGCTGGTGCGCTCCGCCGGTGGCTGCACGCGCACCTCCAGACCGGGAATGGCAAAGTCGGCCGGGGGCGTGTTCTGCAGGACGAACAAGGCTTGCACCAACGGGTTGCGGCTGCGTTCGCGAGGCACTTGCAAGGCTTCGACAATACGGTCGAACGGCAGCGCCTGATGTTCGAAGGCTTGCAGGCAGGTATCCCGGGTACGGGCCAGGAAATCCCTGAAGCGCTGGTCACCGGTTCGACGCGAGCGCAGCGGCAGGACATTGACGAAGAAGCCGATCAGACCTTCCAGGTTGGCGTTGTCGCGACCGGCGACGTCGGTGCCCAGCAACAACTCATCATTGCCCGTCACCTGATGCAGCAGCATTTCGAAAGTGCTGAGCAGCACCATATACAGGGTGACCCCTTCGGCCAGTGCCAGTGCCTCGAGGCGTGCCAGCAGCGGCGCGGGTATTTCCAGGGCCTTGGCGGCGCCCCGCGCATCGGCTTGGGCCGGGCGCGGCCAATCGGTCGGCAGCGCGAGGATCTGTGGCGCTGCGCGCAATTGCTCCTGCCAGAAGCCCACTGCTTTATCGAGGCCTGGACCTTGCAGGCACTCACGCTGCCAGTGTGCATAGTCGGCGTATTGCACGGGCAAGGGCGTCAGTTGAGCACGCGTGCCGGTATGGAGCGCGGTATAGACATGGCTCAGCTCATTGATCAGTACGCCGACCGACCAGCCGTCGGCGACCATATGGTGCAAGCTCAGGAACAACAGATGCTGACGCTCGTCGAGCTTGAGTACTCGCGCCCGGATCAAGGGTGCCTGTGCCAGATCGAAGGGAAGGCGCAGGTTGTCCAGGCTCTCCTGATCAGCCACAGCTTGGCGTTGTTCGGCGTCGAGGTGGGAGACATCGCGCAGCGGCAGCTCCATGTCGAGGTGCGCTGCGATCAGCGAAACCGGTTCGCCATTGATGTCCGAGTAGGCGGTGCGCAGGACCTCGTGACGGTTCAACAGCACATTGAACGTGGCGCGCAGGACGCTGATGTCCAGTGAACCTTGCAGGCTGAGGGTGGCGGCCATGTTGTAGGCCGCGGATGGCCCATGCAGGCGATCGATCATCCACAGGCGGTGTTGGCTCAGGGACAGGGACATGTGTTGCTGGCGCTCGATGGGTCGCAGCTCGGGCGCGCTGGCGGTCTTGGCCGGTTGAGTCGAGAGAACGTCCAGGCACTGCGCCTGTTGCCACAGCAGCGGCGCATCGAAAACACTGCGCAGCGCCAGTTCCAGGCCGCAACGTTGGCGAATGCGGGCGATCAGGCGGGTCGCCAGGAGTGAATGCCCACCGGCTTCAAAGAAGTGACTGTTGCGTCCCAGCGCCTGGGGCGGCAGCAACGTCGCCCATAGCTCGGCCAGCAAGTGTTCGTTGGCGCTGCGCGGGGGATCGATCTCGACGTTGTGCAGCGTGGGGGCCGGCAAGGCCTTGCGATCGATTTTGCCGTTGGCGTTCTGTGGCCAGCTGTCCATCTGCACCCACAGGGAGGGCACCATGTAGGCGGGTAAACCCTCCAGGACGAACTGCGTCAGCGCGGCATCGGTGAGTGCGTGTCCGTGACGACCCTGCCAGTAGCCCACCAGCATCTCGCTGCTGCCCAGCCGTTGCAGGCTGACCATGGCGCGAAGGATGTCCGGGTGACGTTCCAGATGCGCTTCGATTTCCCCAGGTTCGATGCGGAAGCCGCGCAGCTTGAGCTGGAAATCCTTGCGTCCGAAATACTGCAACACCCCGTCATCGCCCCAGCGCGCCAGATCACCGCTCAGGTAAAGACGACTGCCGGCCTCGCCGAACGGGTTGGGAATGAAGCTGGCGGCGGTGCGCGACGGGTCCGCCAGGTAGCCGCGACTGACGCCGATGCCGCCGATGGCCAACTCTCCGACGACGCCGCTGGGCAGTGGTTGCAGGTCGTGGCCCAGAACGTAAAGTTCGGCATTGGCCGTGGGCCGGCCGATCGCGACGCTGGTGCCTTGATCGGGTGCGGTGCGCAAGGGCTGAAAGGCCACGTCATCCGAACACTCTGCCGGACCATAGGCGTTCATCAGGGGAATGTGCGGGTAATGGCTGAACCATTGCTGCGTGGTTGCCACCGGCAGGGCTTCGCCGGTGGGCAGTACCCAGCGCAAATCCGGCAATGGCACCGGTTGGTCGGCCTGGCTTTCCAGCATCGCTTGCAACAACGCCGGGACCGGCTCGAACAGGCTGACCTGGCGCGTACGAAGGACTTGGAGCAATGCCTGGGGATCGCGTACAACGCTGTCGCCGATGATCTCCACGCAAGCGCCGAACAGCGGGGCGGTGAGTGCTTGCCAGACAGAAATGTCAAAGCAGGCCGGTGCGGTCTGGGCAATCACATCGTTCTGGTTCAGACCCAGGGGTTCCAGCTTGGCCAGCATGTTGTTGAGCATGCCGGCGCGCGTGACCATCACGCCTTTGGGCTGACCGGTGGAGCCCGAGGTGAATAGCACATAGGCCAGTTGGTCCTGACGTGCCGCTTGGTGCGGCAGACGCCCGAGGCTGCTCATTTCCACCAGGTCGCCTGGCGAGGCGTGCTTGCCTTGGTAGACCGAGATCAGGCGCTCTGCGTAATCGGGGGTGCAGATCACCAAAGGCTGCTGTAGCCGCGCCAGCACCTGCTGCCAGCGTGCCGGCGGCTGGGACGGTTCCAGCGCTAGCCAGGCACAGCCTGCACGCAGGGTCGCGACCATCAGGCACAACCAGTCGAGGCCCCGGTCGGCGAGCAAGGCAATCGGCTGGTCAGGTTGTGCGCCCAATGCCTGAAGGCCGCGAGCCAGGACTTCCGAGCGTTGCCAGAGTTGGGCATAGGTCAGGCACTGATCAGCACAACGTGCAACCAAGCGCTCGGGGTGGAGGGCGACTTGCATGGCCACCCGTTGCTCCCAGGTGTCGTCAAGGCTGTAGTCGGCCCGATGGGTTCCCCAGTCAAGCAGGCGGGCACGCTCGTCTGTGGTCAGGATCGACAACTGTTCGAGACGGATGTCCGGTGCGCTGTCCATGGCGAGCAGGAGCCGATGCAGATCGTTGATCAGCGCCTGCAGCGATTCGACCGGCAGGCGTCGGGCGTCGGCACCGAAAAGCACCTCCAGGCGGCGCCCGGGCAAGGCTTCGACCGTGAGGCCGTAGCTGGTCTGTTCAAGGTTATCCATGACCTTGAGCGTCAAATCGCCCGATTGCAGTTGCCGTTCGCCCAGGGCCGGCAGGTTCTGGAACACCAGCAATGTATCGAACAGCCCAGCGCCCCGTGGGTGCTGCTGGAGGATTTCAGCCAGTGGCGTTTGCTCATGCTCGCGCATGGCGACGCTGATCGCCTGGACCTGATGCAGGTAGTCGCCCAAGGTCAACCCGGAGTCGACCTGCAAACGCAGCGGCAGCGTGTTGATGAACACGCCGAGCATCTGCCCGGCGTCCGGCAGGTCGCCCGGCCGTCCGCTGCTGGTGACACCGAACATGACATCCGGCTGGTTATTATGGCGCGCCAGCAGCAGGCCCCAGGCCGCTTGTATCAGCGTATTGAGGGTGACCCGGTTGTTTTTCCCCAGTGCATTCAGCCGGGTGGTCTGGGCTTCATCCAGTTGCAGGCCGGCCGTGTAGTACTGCGCGGGAGCCGCGCTTTCGGCTACGGCCAGGGCGGGCAGGGAGCCGGCACCTTCGAAGCCTGCCAGGCGCTGCTGCCAGTAAGCCTGGCTCTGTGTGTCCGGTTGCGCGGCAAGCCAGTCGATGTAGTCACGATAAGGTGGGCGACGGATGACCGCCAGGCCGTTGTAGCGGGCAAGTATTTCTTCCATCAACATCACCGAACTCCAGCCATCGGCGATCAGGTGATGGCGGCTCCACACCAGCCAGGTGCGGTGTTCGTCGAGCTGGATGAGGGCGATGCGCTGCAAGGGCGGGCGCTGCGGATCGAAGCCCAGGGCACGGTCGGCCTGGCAATAATCGGCCATGGCCTGCTGGCGCTGGGGTTCGTCGAGGGTGCTCCAGTCCAGTTGTCGTACCGGCAAGTGCAGGTCGCGATAAACCCCTTGTAGCGGTTCCTCCAGGCCTTGCCAGAGGATCCCGGTCCGCATCAGCGGATGCGCGGCGAAGGTATCGCGCCATGCCGCCAGGTAGCGCTCGGGGTCCAGCGGGCCTTGCAACTCGGCTTGCAGCTGATTGACATAAACGCCGTTGCCATCTTCCAGCAGGCTATGGAACAGCAACCCTTTTTGCAGCGGCGACAAGGGATAGGCATCTTCCAGCTCGGTCCCGGCCAGGACGTCGAGGGCTTTGCGCTCGACTGGGCTGAGGGCGAATACTGCCGGTGGGTTTTTTGCCGGCACTTGAGGGGCCGCAGCGGCCAATGGCTGTTCGCGGCGACTGAGCAGGCTGGCCAGCGCTTCGATACGTGGGTGGGCGAAAAGCTCTTTCGGGTTGAATCGCAGGCCTTGCTTACGCGCCTTTGCAATCAACTGCAGGGCGATGATCGAGTCTCCACCGACAGCGAAGAAATCATCGTCCCGGCCCAGGTCAGGGCGTTGCAGCACCTCGGTCCAGAGCCCGAGCAATTGCGCTTCCAGGTCCCGGAGTGGCGACTCCAGCGTGGCCGCCAGTCGTGCAATGGTGGGGTGTGCGAAGAAATGTTTCGGGGTGAACTTGAGTTGCGCCTTGCGCGCGCCGGCAATTAATTGCAGCGCCAGGATCGAGTCGCCACCCAAGGCAAAGAAGTCGTCGTGGATCGACAGCGAGGGTTTGCCGAGTACCTCGCACCACAGCGTCATCAGCAGCGCTTCAACCGGATCGCGAGGCGCAACCTCAAGCGTGTCTTGTCGCGGACTCTGTTGTGGCGAGGGCAGGTTGTGTCGGTCGACTTTGCCGTTGGCAAGGCGCGGCAGTTCGCTCAGCTCGACGTACAGGCTCGGCAGCATCGGCTCGGGCAGTTGCTCAGCCAGTTGTCGACGCAGCTGTTCGCGATCCAGCCCGGAGTCCGGCACCAGGTAGGCAATCAGTTTTGTCGCCTCCTGGTCGCCGAGTGTCCGCGCCACGACGACGGCCTCGCGCACGCCGTCACAGGCCTTGAGGCAGGCTTCGATTTCCCCTGGCTCGACGCGAAAACCGCGGATCTTGACTTGATCATCGATGCGGCCAAGAAATTCCACGGCGCCGGAAGGCAACAGTCGCGCGCGGTCACCGGTGCGATACAGGCGTTCGCCCGCGCCGCTGAACGGGTTGGGGATGAAACGCTGTGCCGTGAGGCCTGGCTGCCCCAGGTATCCATCGGCAACGCCAGGGCCACCGATATAGAGCTCGCCGGCGTTGCCCAGTGGCATCGGATGCAGATAACGATCGAGCACGTGGACATCGACATTGGCCAGTGGCGAGCCAATCGGTGCGAAACCGGAAAGGCTCTCTTCGGCACCTGTCACAGGTTGGGTCAGGCAACCGACGGTGGTTTCGGTGGGGCCGTAATGGTTGATGATCCGGCAGCTTGGCAGCAACGCCTGCAGGCGCTTGAGCAGCGTCAGGTCCAGGCCTTCACCGCCCAGCACCAGGCATTGGCGCGGGAGCAGGCGTTCCGGGGCGGCAACCGCGAGCAGGGCGTTGAGGTGCGAAGGCACGATCTTCAGGCAATCGACTGGCGCGGCGGCCAGGCTTTGCGCCAGTTCTTCAGGGTCAGCGGCCAGTTGCTCGTCGATCAGGCGCAGGGTCCGGCCGGTCAGCAGCGCGCCAAACCAGGCGGTGTAGCCCAGATCCGCGGCCACGCTGGCCAAGGCCGTCAGGCTGGCGCCTTCGCTCAGCGCAAGACTGCGCATCACCCCATCGACGTAGTGAATCAGGTTGCCCTGGG
>Ga0308169_10001632_pt1 | contig 25513 bp, 17 predicted proteins | sample PhyBR1_2_FD_202139 | JGI IMG/M metagenome (GOLD analysis project Ga0308169, IMG submission 202139) | Phyllosphere microbial communities from UC Gill Tract Community Farm, Albany, California, United States - DLSLSB.R1 | ecosystem: Host-associated > Plants > Phyllosphere > Unclassified | place...
CCCTCGCTCGCAGACATGCGTCACACTACGTCTCTCACCTCGTTCCTCTCCCTCCTGCGCTCGCCCTCATTCTCCTCGGACCGTGCGCCCGTCGTCAAGGTGATCAACTACGACTACCCGGGTGCGACGCACTGGCGCGAGTGGGACCTGCCTCGCGCTCTCGACCACGTGCACACGTGCGAGGAGCTCGAGAAGCTGCCGTCGTGCGACGCCATATGCAGAGGGTCGAAGAAGGGCGTCAAGGTCGACGAGGCGTGGATGTCGTGGGAGGAGCTTGCGGGCGAGGACGACGAGGACGACGAGGGCGAGTAGACTCGGATGCGCAACGTGTAGATAGCCAGCATGCTTTATCGAGCGACTTGTCGAGAGCCGAGCGCTCGTCAAGAGGTCCGTGCGACGCTCGCTCGACTTGGCGTGACTCGCCCCCGCCCTCGAGCGGGCGGCTCGCAGTGTTGCTCGAGGGCTCTACAGGTCAGGAGAGAGCAGACCTGCGAGCTAGAACGACAGCGAGCCCATGCCCGCAAGCCGGCGCAGGCGCGCGAGCCGAGCAATACAAAGTCTCATTAGCCTGAATTAGTAATGCCGCGTCGGTTCGAACCCGACTCGGGTCGCGGAGAGGCGCAAAACGATTGAAAGGGGAGCCGATTAGGCGCAATTTCCTATTCCGATTGGCTTTGCTCGGCCCGCTTCAGACGACGATTGCGCCGCCCACAGCTGTGCGCGCGCCTCGCCTTGTTCAGGGCGCACTCGAAGAGGTCCAGAGAGCACGCTCGAGCGGAACAGGGCGGACAGGAAGCGCCCTCGCGCCTCGCCCTCGGGCCCGACTTGAGAAGGCAGGGGAAAGGTTCAGCTCGCGCTCTACAAGACTAAGTGGCTGCAGAGAAGCGCTCGAGTGCACCGCAGAGACGTCCTCGTTCGATCGCGCGCGAGCAGACAGGACCGGCCGCAAGAGGACTACGAGCTAGACGAGGACGAGGTTCGCAGGAGGCCTGAGCGCACGAGGAGAGCAGGCAAATCGGGTTACAACGACAGCTAGACGAACAAGCGACAGAGAGAGATAGAAGGAGAGAGAGAAGGAAGAGGGAGAGCTACGCCTTGAGCCTGCAGCCCGTCTCCTTGAGGACGATCCACTCGAGGCGCTCCCTGACGCGCCCGTAAGCGTCCCACCACAGCGCCGCCGCGCCCTGCGCCGCCGCACGCTTGCCGAACTCGACCTCGAGGACGTACAGCCACCAGGCGAGCACGTCGCACGCCTTCTTGAGGTCGTGCCCCTTGTCCCTCGAGGCGCACTTCTCGACGAACAGGCCGAGCTTGTCGAGGTCGCCGGCGTTGGGCGCGCTGTCGCGGTGCGAGTGCACCCACGACTCGATGCTGTCCTCGATGTCGTCGATGTCGACGAACCCGCCGAAGCGAGGCTGCGACCGCACGTTGACCTTCCGGACCGGCGCACGAGGCCGGCTCCTCGCGCCGCCGCCGTCCGAGCCCTTGCGCCCGCCGGCGCCGCCGATGTTGCCGACGACGATGCGCGCCCGGCGCTGCCGCTCCTGCTCGACCTGCTCGCGCTGCGTCGCCGGACCGAGGCCGCGGTACAGGTCGACGTCGAACCCGAAGGCGACGATCTGCGAGTCGGTCGGCGACGGCGGGAGGACGACGACCTCGGGCGGTGGACGAGGCGCTTTGGGGAAGGTGCTGTCGGCGGGGAGCTCGGTCGTGACGGGCGTCTTCTCCTTGCCCTGCTCGCGGTTCTTGCCCTTGGTCTTGGGCTTGCGAGGAGGCGGCTTGAGGCGACGCTCTCGAGTGAGCACCTCCTCCTGCCACTCGGGCTCGAGCGATTTGTAGAACGCCGGGTCGATGCCGTAGTGGATGAGCTCGGCGTCGTCGACCTTCGAGACAGGCGGCGGAGCGTCGGCCGAGCGGCGCTTGATCGAGCGGAACATGTACGGGACGACGACCTCGGACGTGCGGCTCCTCTTGGTCTTGCTGCGGAGCGGGCCGAGCGAAGCGACTGCTGCGGCGCGAGGCGGTGCGGGCCGAGCCTCTTCGGCCTCGTCGTCCGTGTCGTCGAGGACGATCGCCGAGGGCTCCTTGCGCAGAGCGCGAGCCGGTCGGACCGGGCTCAGCTCACGCGCCGGCGGCGGTGCCGCGGGCGCGTCGCGGTCGTCCGTCGGGCTCGACGTGAGCGTGACCGTCTCGATCGACGAGCCGCGCTGCGGCTGAGGCGGCGGCGAAGAGCTCGGCAGGCGGGTGCGAGAGGTCGAGGCGGTGGTGCGGGCGAGCAGCGACGTAGTGCTGAGGGCGGCGAGGCTGGGCGCATCGAGAGGCGCAGTGAACGGTGCGGCGGCGACAGGAGGAGGCGCAGGGCGCGCGGCGGTCTTGAACGACAGGCGCGACTGGCCCTTCTCGAGAACCTGGTCGACAGGGACGCCGTCCTTCTCGAGCTTGGAGAGCTGGACGGCGATGCCGCGCAGCTCGTGCGGCGGGGCCTGCAGCGAGCGCATGAGCTTCCACGCCGTCTCGCCGACGATGTCGCCGTCGTCGGTCGCGCCGCCGCTGCGCCCTGCGAGCGTCGACACCTTGTTCTCGGTCGTGCACCACCCGTGACCGAGCATCTTGGGCGCCTCGACGGGCGCCTCGGGGTGACGCTGCATGACCTTGAGCGTGAGCTGCCGCGCCTGCAGGCCCTGCTCACGCAGGCGCTTGGCCGTCTCGACGCCGACCTGGCGCACGAAGCGCTCGACGAGGTCGTGTCGGTCGACGGGGAACCGGATGCCGTAGTTGACCTCGGTCGAGACGGACTGGCGCGCCTTGCCCAGCTCGAGCTCGCGGTCGTCGACGCCCTGCGCGAACGAGGCAAACTTGCGCCCGTTGTCGGGGCCGATCGCCTTGGCGAGCTTGTGCGGCGGCACCTGGCGCAGGTCGCCGACCGTCTCGACGCCGAGCTGCGCCTTGAGCTTGTCGCGCATCGACCAGCCGATGCCGGGGAGCTCGTCGACGCCGAGCGGGGCGACAAAGTCGTCGACCTCCTCGGCGAAGAGGTGGTACGTGTTGTCCGGCTTGGCCTTGCGCGTCGCGAGCTTGGCGAGCAGGATGTTGTGCGAGATGCCGATCGAGGCCGGGCAGCCGGTCGCCTCGAGGATCTCGGCGCGGATCTGCTGCGCGCGCTCGAGCGCCGGGTCGTGCTCGCGGAGGATCGTCGGCTCGACCTTGACCTCCATGAGGACCTCGTCGATCGAGACGGCCTGGAGGAACGACGCGTGCTTGAGGAGGATGCCGTAGAGCGACGTCGAGATGCTGCGCGGGTCGGGTGTGGGTCAGCACGAGCTCGAGGCGAGAGTGAGGAGACGATGCAAGAGAGGGAGAAAGAGATCACGCACCTCTTGTACAGCTCGAACTCGAACGGCATCGGCTGGATGTCGGGGCAGAGCTCCCTCGCGCGGCCGAGACTGCGAGCAGGTTGGAGGGTGGTCAACGCGCTGCACCTCTGCGGGCTGACGACGATGGAGAGGAATGGGGACGCACCTCATGCCGTTGCGAACGCCGCTCGCCCTCGCCTCGTACGAGCACGACGCGATCTCGCTCGTGCTCGACGCCGCATCGGCGTTGCCGCGCGAGTGGCACACGCACACGGGCTTGCCGCGCAGCTCGGGGCGCGTCGTGAGGCCGGCCGAGACGAAGAAGCAGTCAAAGTCGACGTGGAAGACTGTGCGGCCGTCGGTCGCGCGGCCGGTGAGCTTCTTCTTGCGCGACGGGGCCGACTGCTGCGTCGCGGCGACGAGCATCTTGAGGTCCTCCTTGAAGTTGCTGATGAGGTGGAGGCGCGACTGGGCGAAGTAGCCGGCGAGGAAGTCGGCCGACGACGACGTGTGGCGCATGAGCCAGTCCTGGTCGCCGAGGAGCGCGTTCTGCCGCTCTGACCGCTGCGCCTGCGGGAGCCACGAGTGCGTGACGGCCGTCGGTCTCTCGGCAGAGTCGGTCGTCGCAGGAAGCTTGGCGGCGACGCGCTCGGGCGTCGAGAGCACATCGGGCGCCTCGGCGGCGGCGAGCTTCTGCTTGGGCTTGGACGGCGTTGTCGGGCGAGACGACGTCGAGAGCTTGGACGGCGAGCGAGTCGACGACCTGCTCGATGCCGCACCGCGCGCTGCGCCGAAGTAGGCGCCGATGCCGCTCGACGACGACGCCGACGACGAGGCGATCGCGGCGTGGGCATGCGCCTGCGCCCTCGCCTGCGCCTCGAGCGCCTCCTTGCCGAGCCTCGCGCCGCGCTCGGCGAGGCTCTCGCGCGTCTCGGTGAGGGCCGCCTTGCCCTTGCCGACGCCCATGCTGAACAGGCTGCGCTGGCCCGTCTGGGTTCCGAGCCGCGCCGCGTCCTCGGCCGCCCTCGCTCCCGCCGTCGCCTCGAGGCCCTTGGGCAGCGGCGGCGTGTCGACCGGGGCGAGGAGCGAGTAGTCGCGCCAGTCGAGGAGCCGGCCCGCCTTGGCCGAGTCGGTGAGCCAGTTGGGCGTCGTCACCTTGTAGTCGCGGAACTCGTGACGCTTGGACGGGGTGAGGTTGGCGGCGAGGATGTGGGTGACGAGGCTCTTCTGGTCGAGGTAGGGGACGTAGACGCCGCCGTGCACGATGAGGAGGTTCTGGAGCTCGGGGAGGGTGATGCCGTCGGTGTAGCCGTTGATCTGCGGGGCGCGGTCGCGGGCGTCAGCGTGCGCTCGTGCATGAGGTTACAGAGTAGGGGCAAGGGGCGCACATAGATGTGCAGGCCGCGGAAGATCTGGGGGAGGCCCTTGGCCTGCTCGACGAGGTCCTTGTTCTGGACCTGAAGCTTGGCGCGCTTGTTGCGCATGTAGGCGCCGAACTCGCCGAAGCCGACTGGCTCGTACATGGCGCCATCGCGGTAGTCGCCCGAGGCGGACGAGCGCTTGGTCGAGGTGCGAGAGTTGGGTGACTCGTCGAGGTCGTGCGAGGCGAGGGCGGCCTCGAAGTCGAGGTCTGCGTCGTCGAGCGGGTCACCTGAACTCGCTGGAGGTGGCTGCGCCATCTCGGCGGCCCTCGCGAGCGAGCGGCGAGGAGCGAGGTGATGAGGTCGAGGTCAAGCCGACCGCCCCGCTCCCCGCTCGCGCTCGCTCACGGCCACAGTCTCGGATTTCAGCCTCTCGGGCTCGCAGTCAAAGAGCAGGCGCGGTAAGAGAATAAGATTGCCAGTAGTCAACGCTGCCCGTCTAGCCCAAAAGAAGTGTCCGTCCTGCGGAAAACCCCGCCGTCGAGAGCGCGCTCGTCTAACCACAGCAGACTGCCCCAGAGCCCCGAGAGAGAGAGACAGAGAACAGAGAGACGAGGACGAGAAGAATGAAAGCTCAACAACCCCTGAACCGGAGGACCCTCTTTACCCCGAGGCAGCGCACGCCCCTGTTCAGCCCCAGATGCTCGTCCCGAACGCAGGCTTGCCGCCGCCGCCCGCCGACCCGTCCAGGCTCGCCCTCCTCGCGCTCGCCGTCGTCGCGCCCGCAGCCGCAGCGACGGGCGCGAGCTCCTTCTCGACCGGCGGCGGCGGGCTCCCCTCGGCCCAGCCAACCTCGGGCACGGGCGGCGGGTGCACCGGCTGCGGCGCGACGACGTGCGGCGCCGCCATGCGCGGCGACGAGTGCAGGCTGCGCGTGCCTGCGCCGCCGCCCGACGAGCGGCCGCCGCCGTTGACCGAGAGCGCGTCCATGGCGCGCTCGAGGGGCCCGCTCGCGCCTGCGCCCTCGCTCTTCGGGCGCCCGCCTGCGACGCCGGCCTCGGCGTCGGGTGCGCCGAGCGTCGGCGAGAGCGGAGGAGCGCTCGCCGACGACGACGTCGTCGTCGAGAGCACGGGCGCCGACTCGGTGTGCGCCGGCGGGACGACGGGCGGGAAGTACGACGGCTCGTCGGCCTGGGGCGTCTTCTCCGGGCTCGACTCGCCGTACGTCGAGTCGTCGCCGACGGCGACGACGTGCTGCTGCTCGTGCTGCTGCTGCTGCTGCTGCTCGTGCTCGTAGGCATGGGCCTGAGCGTGCTCGAGCTCGTGCTCTTCGGGGAACGAGGCGTGCTGCGGCACGGCGGCGTACTGGTGCTGCTGCATGGCGTGCGGCGGGAGGTGGTGCCCAGGCGTGTACGGGTACGCCGGGAACATCGGGTTGAACCCGCCAGGCGTCTGCTGCCCGGGCGCGACCGTGTGGCCCCAGGCGCCGCCGGGCCCGAAGAACGGGCTCATCGGCCCGCCGCCGCCGCCAACACCGCCGCCGCCTGCTCCGCCCGGCGTGCCCGGCGAGAAGGGCCCGACGCCGGGAGAGAACATGCCGTGCGGGAGGAGCGGCGGCGTCATCTGGGCGGCGAACGGGCCCGCGCCGCCGAACGTAAAGGCCGGCATGCTCGGCGTCATGGGCGGCAGGCCGGCCGTGCGCATCGGCGAGAAGGGGCTGCCGGCGCTGTGCGGCGCGCCGGCCGACGAGTGGTGGCCGAGGCTCGCGAGGGAGAAGGGGAGCGGCGGCGGCATGGCGATGCGCGAGGGGGCGGCCGGGTTCGAGTGGCCGCGGACGAACGAGGGCGCAGGAGGCGAGGTCGTCGAGGAGAGAGGAGCCGTGACGCCCTGCGACGGGTCGGGGAGCGAGGCGAGGGTCGGAGAGGCGGGCGCCTGCTGCGACGACGCCGACGGCGCAGGCGGCGAGCGCGTGCTGCGGTCGTCCGACGAGCCAGGGCGCGTCGTCGCCGTGCCCGGTCGAGACGGGTAGTCGTGCTCGTCGTTGTTGACCGAGTGCGCGAGGCCCGAGAGCGGGCTCGGCCCGTTCGGCGCCGGCTGCGAGACGAGGTGCTCGAGCGTCTGCGGGCGGTACGGGATTGGGCCCGGCGGCGCGAACTGCTGCTGCTGCTGCTGCTGACGGTTGTAGGGCGGAGGAGGAGGAGGGGGCGGGCCGTGGTGGCCGTTGTAGTGCGGCTGGTGCTGGTGCTGAGGAGGAGGAGGGTGTGGATGCTGAGGGTTGTTGACGGCCGCGCCCGAGAACTTGTCGAAATGGACCTGCGGGGGGCCGAGAGCTAGGTCAGCATCGTTGCGCGGCGAGAGAGCGAGGGAGCGAGAAGAGAGGGAAGGAGGGAACGCACCTTGAGCGTCCTGCCGTTGAACTCAAACCCGTTGAACATGCCGACGGCCCTCTCTGCGTCCTGGCTCGTCCCGAACAAGACGCTGCCGAACCCTCGGCTCCTGCCGTCCGGGCCCTGGGCAATATCTGCCCGCAGGACCGAGCCGGCGCCGCGCATCAAGTCTTTGAGCTCCTGCCACTGGCAGTTGAACGGCAGGTTGCCGACGAACAGGTGCCGGTTCGTGTAGCCCGGCCCGCCCTGCGCTCCTCCTCCTCCTCCCGGCCCGCCGTGCGCGTGCATGAGGTGCGGCGGCGCCGAGCCCGGGCGCACAGGGCCGCCGCCGCCGTGCGCGTGCGGCGGCGGCGCGGCGGCGTAGTACGACACGAGGCCGCCGGGCACGGCGTAGCCCATCGGGTGGATGCTCACCATGGGCATGAGCATGGGCTGGCCCCCGGGCCCGAGCTGGACCTGGACCTGCATCGGCATCGGCGGCGGCGGCGGCGGCGGGACGAGCGCGAGCGCGTGCTGCAGCTGCGGCGGGACGTCCGGCGCGCGCGCCTGGCTCGCGTAGCCGTGCGGGCCCGAGTCGTGCGGCGGCTGCTGCTGTTGCTGCGGGTAGTCGTGGTGCCGAGGCGGCGCCGGCGGGTGGAGGGTGGGCGACCGCGGCGCGGCGAGCGGCGGCGTGACGCGCTTGCCGAGCGCGAGGAGCGGGTCTGCTGCGACGGCGGCGCCGGGCGACAGGTCGGTCGGGGTCGCGAGGGTCGACGCGGGCGAGGCGGACGAGGGCGGGCCGGAGGGGGACCGTGCGGGCGACGGCGAGCGGCGCGACGTGTTGTCCTGCGAGCTCGTGCGGATGACGGCGGGCGACAGGTACGGCGACGGCGACGACTCGGAGCCGGGCGCCGACGACGAGGGTGGAGGGGGAGGAGGCGCGGCGAGGTAGGCCTGGCCGGGCACGCCCGGGACGGGGACGAGCATGGCGCCGTAGGGGAGGCCGACCTGCGGCGGCGGCGGCGGCGGCGGCGGAACGGGCGAGTTGCGCGCGCGCTGCTCGAGGAGTTTGTGCTGGTTCTGGATGGCCTGCTGGCGGTTGGCCTCGGCGAGGGCGAGGGCGCCGGTCGGGTCCTGGGCGTCGATGCGCACGTCGAGCACGCGCGTCTGCCACGTGTAGCCGTGGTAGGTCGCGATGGCCTTGTGCGCGTCGTCGGCCTTGGCGAAGAGGACGACGCCGAAGCCGCGGCTGCGGCCGTCGGTCGGGTTGAGGGCGACGTCGGCGCGCAGGACGGTGCCGCACTTGCGCATGAGGTCCTTCTGCGAGCGGGCGGGGGGCAAGAGGGTCAGTCGAGGTCCTCGCGCTTCGAGAGGCGTCGAGAGAGAGGGACGGACCAAGTCTTGCCAGCGAGCACGGAACGGCAGGTTGCTGACGAAGAGCTGGGTGCGCGAGTCTTGCTGCTGCTGTTGTTGCTGCAGCGGCGGCGCGTGCTGCTGGAGGTGCATCTGGGGCTGCGGGTGGAACTGGACCTGGTGCGGGTACTGGTGGCGCTGCTGTGCGAGGGCGTGGGTGGTCGAGTAGCTCGAGGCCATGGCGGGACGGGCGAGAGGCGGCGGTGGGGGGCCGTGGCCGTGGCCGGGGTGGTGGAGCGGGTGGGCGGTGCGGGCGGGGTTGGGGTGCAGGTGGGCGATGTCGTGGGTGAGGTAGTCGGGCGCAGGCGGGTGGTGCTGCCCGGTGTCGGGTTGCTGCATCGCGAGAGGACCGAGGCGATCGAGATGGGGGAGGCGGACGAAGGTGAGCTAGGTCGTGCGAGGTGGAGGGAGAGCGAGGGCGCACCTGGTCGAGAGCGAGCTGCATGCCCGTCGATCGAGCCCTCAGTCTGAGAAGCAAGCCGAGCGAGATGAGGGAGGACGACGAGGAGGCGAGAGGCGGCGCGCGTCCGAGGCGCTCTCGCCGCGGCCAAGTCGCTCATCTCGTCGCAGCTGCTCGTCCCCGGCTCAGCGACCCACCCACCGCCCGCCCGCCATGAGCCTACGGACACGCACCTCGGGACTCGTCACCCGCGCCTGGCTCGCCGTCCAGCCCTCCCCTCTCCCCGCCGCACCCTCTCTCCGCCCCTTTTCCTCGTCGCCCTGCACCTGCTCCCCGGCCTCGTCCACCTCGACCACCACCACCACCGCCGCCCAGCAGGCACCAGGCGTCGTCCACCGAGCAGACCTCCGCCACCCGTCCCTTGCCTACCTCCAGTCGCTCGCCGGCAAGGACCTGTCGGCCTTCGACCCCGTGCTCGACCTCGACCCCTCCAAGCAGCGACAGCTCCCCGCCGCGAGCCCGCGCACCCACGCCCAGCCCGCCCGCGTCACCTTGATCAGCGACACCCCCAACAATGCCGGCTACCAGCAGCCTCGGCCCTCGCCCGACCAGCTCGACGGCCTCCCCGGCGAGGACGACTCGGTCGCCCACCTCGCCCAGCTGTCGCACATGACGCCGGGCGAGATCCGCTCCCTGTACCGCTTCCCGCTCGTCGTCAAGCGCGTCGTCACCATGAAGTCCAAGGGCAAGATGCCCTCGATGTACGCCCTCGTCGTCGTCGGCAACGGCCGCGGCCTCGTCGGCACGGGCGAGGGCAAGGACGACACGGCCCAAAAGGCCGTCCAGAAGGCCTTCAACCAGGCCGTGCGCAGCATGGACTACGTCGAGCGCTACGAGGACCGCACCGTGTCGGGCACGATGCGCTCCAACTTTGGCTCGTGCAAGGTCGAGATGCGCTCCCGCCCTCCTGGTCCGTCCCTCCTCTTCCCTCTGCACCCTCTCTACCCTCAGAGACTGACTCGTGCCCCCCTCCTCCCTGCAGGCTTCGGGCTCCGCGTCAACCCCTACATCCACCAGGTCGCAAAGGCGGCCGGCATCTCGGACCTCTCGGCCAAGGTCTACGGCTCGCGCAACCCGACCCGCGTCATCAAGCTCGCCGTCTCGATGCTCCACGGCGGCTCGAACCCTCTCGGTGCGTCCCCCTCTCCCCTCTCGCTGCTCACCGTCGAGTCGAGCGAGCGATCCTGACCGGGCCGACGACGCTTTCTCTCCTCGCCCGCAGACATGGGCGGCTTTGGGAGGGAAAAGGGTCAGAGGCGCAACAAGAAGACCAAGGGGATGGAGACGGCCGAGGCGATCGGGCGGGCGCGCGGGCGCAAGGCGGTCGACGTGTCGGCGTAGACGAGCGCGAGGAGGACGGAGCGAGGAGAACGCAGCGCATTTTCCTGTGCATGCTCGAGTCCGTCGCAGAGAGAACAGCTACGTGCAGGATCGTGCTTGTGAGCTCGCTGCCCTCAGTTAACGAGCCGCTTCGAGAGCTCTTCGCAAGCTCGTCGTCGCCGACGAGTCGGCCAACCTCTCGCAGCTCTCCTCCTCCTCACACACTCGCTCCTAGCTCGAGCTCTCAGCTGCCATGGCCTCGAAGGGATCTCTCGTGCAGACTGCTGTCATCGTCCCTGCGCCCACGACCGTGTGCGTCTCGTTCTCCTCCTCCCCTCCCCCACCTCGTCACGCCTCACGCACCCTACCCCTTCCCTCGCTGACCCCCTGCCTGCGCCCCCTGCAGCCGCGGCCAGTCGACCAAGCTCTATGCGTCCCCGGACGGCAAGCACATCGCGTACGGCGCCGGGCGCACGGCCGTCATCAGGCCCATCGCCGAGGGCTCCGAGGGCAAGACGAGGCTCTTCGGCCACGCGCAGCCCGTCACGGTCGTCAAGCCGCTCAGCGCTTACTATGCTGCATCGGGCGACGCTGGCGGCAACGTCAAGGTGCGTCCCTGTCCCCTCTCCTCCTCGCTCAACCTCGGACCTCGAACCACGAGCTGACACTGGCCCCCGCCTCGCTCGCAGGTGTGGGACACGACGGGCAACTACTCGGTCAAGTTCGAGTCCAAGCCGCTCGCCAAGATCAACGACATTGCGGTCGACGCCGAGGGCAAGCGGCTCGTCGTCGTCGGCGAGGGCCGCAGCGGGTTCGGCGCCAGCTTCAACCTCGACACGGGCAGCTCGATCGGCGAGATCAGTGGGCACTCCAAGGTCGTCAACGCTGTCGCCATGAGGGGCTCGAGGCCGTTCCGAGCTGTGTGCGTCGAGCGCTTCCTCTCCTTCTCTCCGTCGCTTCGCCTCGAGCACGAGCATGAGCGGCAGGACTGATGCGGCGAGAAACTGCTCGACACAGCACGGGCTCGGACGACTTCTCGACCTGCTTCCTGCACGGCGTCCCGTTCAAGTACGCCGCGACCTCGCGCCGCCACTCGCGCTTCGTCCAGTCGGTCGCCTACTCGCCCTCGGGCGCCCTCTTCGCCTCGGCCGGCTCGGACGGCCAGGTCCTCCTGTACGACGGCACGACGGGCGAGGACAAGGGCGCGCTCGTCGACGAGGGCGCCGAGGCGGCGCACGCCAAAACGGTGTTCGCCGTCGCGTTCGCCGGCGACGGCAAGACGGTCGCGACGAGCGGCGCCGACGGCGTCACCAAGCTGTGGGACGTCGAGAGCGGCAAGGTGCTGCAGAAGTGGACGTTCGACGAGGGCGACGAGGTGTCGTCGCAGCAGGTCGTGCGTCCCCTCTCTCGCCGCTCGATCCCCCTCTCGCTCCTCGGCGAGACCTCGACTGACGCCTCTCACTTGCCCCTCTCCCTCCCTCTCGTTGCAGGGCAACGTCTTCGTCGGCGCCTCGCTCGTCTCGCTCTCGTTCTCGGGCACGCTCCACGTCCTCGACGCGTCGTCGCCGACCCCGGTGCGCGCCCTTGTCGGGCACCAGAACCCGGTCACGGCGCTCGCCGTCGCGGCGCCCAACGCCGACACGATCGTCAGCGGCGACTCGGCGGGCCGGGTGCTCGCCACGGGCTTGAGCGGCGGCGCGGCGGGCGAGGTCAAGGCGGTCGAGGGCCAGGGCCACAAGGGCCTCGTCGTCGACGTCGTGCAGACGCAGGAGGGCGGGTTCCTCTCGACGAGCTACGACGACATCGTCAGGGGCTTGTCGAAGGAGGCCTTCTCGTCGGCGTCGCTCTCGACCTCGTCGCAGCCGAAGGCGCTCGCCTCGGCCGCACCTTCCTCCTCGGCCCTCCTCCTCGCCATGTCGTCCTCCGCCTCGCTCCTCTCCTCGTCGGTCTCGTCCCTCTCGTCGACCACCGACCTCGCCCTCCCCTCCTCCTCCTCGTCCGCCTCGCTCCTCGCCGCCGCGCTCTCGCCCTCGGGCGACTTTGCCGCCCTCTCAACCGACGACGCCAAGGTGCACCTGTTCGACGGTGCCGGCGCCTTCCAGCGCACGCTCGAGCTGCGCGCCAACGCGACGGCGCTCGCGTTCGGCACGGGCAAGAGCGGCGCGCCCGTCGTCGCCGTCGGGCTCCAGACGGGCAAGATCCCGCTGTACGACCCGGCGTCGGGCGAGCTCGTGCAGAACCGCTGGGCCGACATCTCGGCGCGCGTGACGTGCCTCGCGTTCGAGGGCAAGAAGCTCGCGGCGGCGTCGCTCGACGAGAGCGTGCGCGTGTACGACGTCGACGCGCCGTCGGCCACCTTGAGCCTTAAGAACCTGTGCGTACCTCTCTCGCTCTCTGCGCCTGCTCTCCCGCTTGAGAAGGAGATGCCGAGCTGACATTCATACTCCTGCAGGCACCGCGGCGGCGTCAACAAGGTCGCGTGGGCGGGCGAGGGCAAGCTCGTGAGCGGCGGCGCAGACGGCGCGATCCGGGTGCTCGAGTTCAAGAGTGCGTAGACGGCGAGTCGGTAGTAGAAGGACTGTATAGCTCTGCGCGCGCTGGTTCGCCTGCTGCACGAGGCCGACGAGAGCGCTTTGACCTCTCGCTCCTCGCTCCGCTCGATTTGCTCTCGCTTCTGCTGCCGTTCCGCAGCACTGATCGGCTCTATCAGCACTCACGAACGTCCGTCACTCCCCCCTGACGGCAAGTCCGCGGTTGGTGCGCACGCCAAGCGCCGGTCGACCCTCGCTCCTCCTTCGCACCTCGCCTCCCCTCTCGCCGCTCCCCTCGAGAGCACTCTTCGCCCGCTCTTCCACCATGAGCGCCATGCGCTCAGAGCCCTGCATCGTCTGCGGTACACCGACCAAGAACCGCTGCTCGTCGTGCACCAAAGCCGGCATCGACCTCTTCTTCTGCTCGTCCGACCACCAGAAGCTCGTGCGTCCTGACCCTCTGCGCCTTTTGTCTCGCACTCCAGCTGATCCTTGAGCCCGTACGCAGGTCTGGAAGGTCCACCGCACGGTCTGCGGGCCGGGCAAGGCGCACCCCATCCTCTTCCCCTACGTCCACGCCGACGAGATCCCGATCCTGCTCGCGGCCGCCGACGTGGAGGTCCCGCTCGACGAGTTCAAGAAGAAGTGCACCAACGTGACGGCGACTGACGCGCTCAAGTGTGTCCGCAAGGGCAAGGTGACGATCAAGAGGGCGTTCTGCTCGCAGGGCGGCATCGACGAGAGCAGCTTCTACAAGGTGCGCCGTCGTTCATGCTACGTCTCGCACGCTACTCGACCTCGCTGACTCGGTGACTCGCACAGCACGCGATCGGGGCGTACCTCGAGGGCAATGCGGACGCGGCGGAGGAGATCAAGATGAACCCGCACCCGCTGTGGGCTTGGATCGCCATGTTGCGCCGCCACGCCTTTCTCTACACGCCCGTCCCGGACGGCACGAAGGCCGCGCGGCACTTCCCCATCCCTATCGTCGCTGCGACCATCGAGCTCGCCCTGCGCCCGCTGCCGGGTGCCGGCTTCCCGGCGCTCCCGCCCTCGCTCAACAGCATCTTCAAGCACCGCATCCTCGTCGTGTCAGCCCTCCTCCAGCTCGAGTCCGCTCGTCCCGACCTCCTCGTGAGCGGCGTGCAGCAGGTCCTCGATCTATGGTTCGGTCACCCCCTTCTCAGAGGCGCGACCGTGCTCGACATGGCCAACTGCCTCGGGTCGCTCGGCAAGGTCATCAACCCCGTCGTCAACATCGAGTTTGAGCTGGAGCCGGGTCCGGGCGGGCTCGGCGGCCGGTGCGAGTGCAAGCTCAAGGCGCAGAGCTGACGGAGCGGTCGCGCGAGGGAGCTGAGGGAGCGCCACACGGACGAAGCGCAATGTACAGCATCTCGCCTCTCTTCAGCACCGAGTCAGAGAGAACTTGAGAGCGTCGAAAGTAGCGAGAGCGCGAGCGAGCGGCAGCACTTCTCGACGATGATCGACCTTCTCAAACGAGATGCGGCGGTCGAAGCGGCGAGGACGAACGGGAGCAACGGCTTGTACTACAACAGAGCACAGACGGAAAGAGAGTGCTACAGAGTGAATAGGTCGGCGAGCTAGGAGAGAACCTGCGGCGCGAGGGAAGGAGCTCGTCAGCGCACGGTCCTCTCCCTCCTCCTCCTCGTCCGACGACGGCAACGGCGATAGAGAGAGAAAGAGAGAGAGAGAGAGAGGAGAGAAGACGAGACGCACGGCGAGGAGCACGACGGTGAGCACGAGCAAGAAGACGAGGAGGAGGCAGAACATGCGGCGGCCGGCCTTGCGCTGGTAGGCGTGCGCCTCGGTGAGCTGGGTCGACGCGCCGTGCGTGTCGCGCGCGACCGAGATGACGTTCGTCTCGATGTTGTCTGTGGGAACGGCGGAGGAGAGCCTGCGTCAGCGATCTCGCCACGCCTAGGCAGCCGAGCCGCGGCACGAGGTGCGGCTCGAGCGGACGAGGGAGAGGAGGGCCGCCGACGCACCGATCATGCTCTGCTGCTCGCCGACGATCTGGCCGAGGTCTTTGAAGATCTGGTTCAGCTCGGTGATGCCCTGCTCGATCTGCTCGATCTCGCCCTCGCGCTCCTGGATGAGCTGCTCCTGGAAGTCGAGGTCGGCGTCGGCGAGCTGGTCTTGCGGTTGGCTGCGGGCGGGCGAGGGCGGCAGGCGAGAGCGTCAGTGAGGGACGAGAAGGAAGGAGGGAGAGGGGCGGGACGCACAGCTCGAGCAGCTGGCCCGACTCGCCGGCGTCGTTCCTGCGCGCGAGGAAAGGTCGTCAGCGCCCGCCCGCCAGCCCCGACACGTCTCGGCGGCGCAGCTCACGGTAGCGGGACGGCATCAGCAGCCTCGACGGTGGCCCGCTGCCGCTCGACAAAGAGGCGCTGGCGCTCTGCGCTGCGGCGCGACACGACCTGGAACTGCTCGAGCGCGCGCTGGAAGTCGGCCGAGACCTTCTGCTGTTCCTGGCGGTGGTGGCGCTGCGAGCGGGTGAGAGCAGCGTCAGCTCGGTGCAGGTGATGGGCGGCGAGGCGAGAGCGGACGCACGTCTTCGGGCTGCAGCTTCCAGTCGTTGAGGCGCTTGACGTCGGTCGTCGAGCCCTTGAGGACCTCGCGGGTCGACTCGGTCAGGTCGTGACTGCGCGCAGTACGGTACCGTCAGCTAGGACGCTGTGGGGAAGGGGTCAAAGGGGGACGCACAGGCGGTTGCGGAGGGTCGGGTTGTCCTTTGACGAGCCGAGGAGGTCGACGAACTTGGCGACGGCGGCCGTGTTGGCGGCGACCTTCTGGACCTGGACGGCGATGCTGCGGGCGAGCTTCTTGAACTCGAGGTCGGCATCTGCAGCAGCGGGGCGGAGAGGGTCAGCGAGAGGGACGAGGCGATGATGAGGGTCGAGGAGGAGGGGGAGGAGAGGTGGGGGCGGACCTGGGTCGATGCCGGTGTCTCGCACGAGGGGCGCACGCTGGCCGAGGCCACGCTCAAGGTCCTGGAAGCTCTGCACCGGCGAAGCGAGGGTGTGTGGGGGAGGGTCAGCGTCCGGGGGAGAGGACGGAGAGGAGGAGCGAGGGGTGAGCGGGAGTCGCACCATTCGAGGCGGCGCGAGTCTGGGGTGGCTTGATGAGGGCTTCTGAGTGCGCTGTGAGGCTAGCTAGCCTGGTCCAGCGAGTGGGAGCGAGCTGTTGCGGCTCAAGGGACTCCGCCGCTCGCGGCCACGACGGGCCTCTCCTCGTCGTCGTCGCTCTTCATCCTGCGCGCGCTTTGCTGGTCCAAGGTCGCGTCAGCCTCGTCCAGCTCGCCATCACCCTCTCGCACGCGCCACCGCCCCTTCGAACCGCGTCGATCGAGCACCTCCACCACATGGACCCGCGCTTCCAGAGGGCGACGCCCTCGCCCCAGCCGCCCTACGGCCAGCAGCCGCAGCAGCACCAGGGCTACCAGCAGCAGCAGCAGCAGCAGCAGCAGGGCTACGGCGGCCAGTACCCGCAGCAGCAGCAGCAGCCGCCGTACCCCGGCCAGCCTCAACCCGCTCTCGCCTCGGCACCGTCCCACCTCGCCCCGCCGTCCCACCAGGGCCAGGTCGACAATCTCGCACGAGGCGTGCAGCACATGGGCTTCGGCCAGCCGCCCTCGCACGACCGGTCGCCCGTGAGTCTCGCTCTCCCTCCTCCCCCCCCTCCGCTTCCCCGCGCCACGTCGTGCAACCTCACCCGGCTCACGCGCATTCCCACTCGTGCAACAGGGACAAGAACCCGCCGCCAGCCCCGCCCTCGTCCCCGCGCGCGGCAAGCGCGCAGCACGCGCCTACCACAACGATGGCCCGAGTCCGGCCCTCCAGCCCATGTACGAGGACCAGCAGCACCCGTCCTACTTCCCTCAGCAGCAGCAGCAGGGCGGCGGCATGGACCCGCAGCAGCAGTACCACGACCCGCATCAGCAGCAGCAGCAACAGCACCAGCAGCAGTACCACGACCAGCAGCACGGCCACCCGGACCAGATGCACCAACCGCCGCCGCCGCAGCAGTTCCAGCGAGGGCCGCGCCTGCCGCCTCAGGTGCGGTCCGAGATGGGACACCACCAGCGCACGCCCACCTACGCCCAGATGCCGCCGGGCATGATGGGCGGCGGGCACCCGTCGCGCGCGCCGCCGGCGTCGTACCAGCAGCAGCAGCAGTTCCAGCAGCAGCAGCAGCACCACGAGCTGCAGGGCGGCATTCCGCAGCCGCCGCACACGGCGGGCCAGCGCATCGCGCCCAAGCAGCGCATCCGCATCGACCCGGACCACATCCCCTCGCCCGTCGCCGTCCAGGACGCCGACCAGGAGCTGTACCGCGTCGAGCCGTACCTCACGTGCTCGCGCACGCCCGCCCCGCTCGCGACGACCGACTACATCGCCGTCGACCAGGGCAACTGCAACCCGCGCTTCATGCGCATGACGACCTACAACCTCCCCGCGACCGACGACCTCGCGACGGCGGCCCAGATCCCGCTCGGCCTCGTCGTGCAGCCGTTCGCCGCGCTCCGACCCGAGGAGGGCTCGATCCCCGTCGTCGACTTTGGCGAGATGGGCCCGCCGCGGTGCGACCGGTGCCGGGGCTACATCAACCCGTGGTGCGTCTTCGTCGAGGGCGGGCAGAAGTTTGTGTGCAACCTGTGTGGAGGGTCGTCCGAGGGTGCGTCACCTTTCTTCCTCTTGCTTCTCGTCTCGACGTGCGAGCGAGCGCGCGCTGACTCTGCAGAACGCCGCCCGCAGTCGCGCCCGAGTACTTCTCGCACCTCGACATGTCGCAGCGGCGCATGGACCTCGACGACCGCCCCGAGCTGCGGTCGGGCTCGGTCGACTTTGTCGTCAACCGCGACTACTGGGTGCAGGACAACCCGAACGTGCCCGGGTCGCAGCCGCGGCAGCCGAGCGCGCTCCACTACGTGTTCGCGATCGACGTCAGCTGGACGAGCGTCCGGTGCGGCCTCGTCGCAGAAGTGTGCCGCCACCTGCGCGAGCTCCTGTTCCCGCCGCCGGCCGACAAGGAGCCCGACGAGAACGGCCTGATCGAGAAGACGGGCTTGCCCGAGGGCGCCAAGGTCGCCATCATGACGTTCGACCGCACCGTCAACTTCTTCAACCTCAAGGTCCGCTCACCTCCCTCTCTGTTGCTCGAAGCTCCCTCTCTCGAACTTCTCGCTGACTCGCACGCCGCGCACCCCCCACAGCCCTGCCTCGAGCAGGCGCAGATGCTCGTCGTGCCCGACATCGTCGACATGTTCCTCCCGCTCCTCGACGGCTTCCTTGTCGACCCGATCGAGTCGCAGTCGGTCATCGAGGGCCTTCTCGACAGCCTCCCCGCCCTCACGGCCGACACGGCTATCGTCGAGGCGGCCATGACGGGCCCGCTCAAGGCGTCCATGATGGCTCTCGTGCGTCCCCTCTCTCCTTCTACATTCTCCTCTTCCTGCGCTCGAGGTCGTCTCACTGACCCTGCCTTGCGCTCGCACGCCCGCAGAAGAACCTCGGCGGCCTCCTCACCATCTTCCAGACGTCGCTGCCGACGATCGGCCTCGGCGCGCTCAAGCACCGCGAGGACAGCAAGCTGTACGGCACCGACAAGGAGAAGACGCTCTTTGTGCCACAGGACCCGTTCTACCGCATGGCGGCCGAGGAGTGCGTCGAGAGCGGCATCGGCGTCAACCTGTTCCTGTTCCCGAGCCAGTACATCGACGCGGCGACCCTCGGTGCGTCCTCGCCTCCTCCTCCTCCTCTGCTCGTGCCGTGCACCTGCCGCAGATGTGCCTCGGCACGAGGATTTTTAGGACGAGACGCTGACTCGCCACCTCGCTCGCAGGTGCGCTCCCGGGCTTGACCGGCGGCGACCTCTTCTTCCACCCCCGGTTCGACCCCGTGCGCGACGGCAAGGTGCTCCGAGCCGAGCTCAGCAAGGTCCTGCAGCGCGAGACGGCCTACAGCGTGACGATGCGCGTGCGGTGCTCGAACGGTGCGTCCTCCGTCCTCCCTCTCCTTCGCCCGCTCCCTCGCCCTTCTCGCGCCCTCCCTCGCGCCCCCGCGCCCTCGCAGCTTCGGCAGCAGGACACGAGCTGACGCATGCACACGCGCACGCTCGAGCAGGTCTCCGCATCGCCGACCACTTCGGCAACTTCTTCCAGCGCAACGTGACCGACCTCGAGTTCGGCACGCTCGACGCCGACAAGGCGATCGCGGCCAAGCTCAAGCACGAGGGCAAGCTCGACGACAAGGTCGACGCCTACTTCCAGTGCGCGTCGCTGTACACGAGCGCGACCGGCGAGCGCAGGGTCCGCGTCCATAACCTCGCCGTGCCCGTCTCGAGCTTGATCAGCAGCGTGTTCCGCGCGGCCGACATGGACACGACGATCGCCTTCTTCACCAAGGAGTGTGCGTCCCGCTCGTTGCCTCGTCGTCGTCGTCGTTGTCTCGAGGAGCGAGCCGAAGCTGACCTTTTCCCTTCCTCGCGCGCAGCGATCACGGTCGCGGCGGGCAAGACGCTGCGCCAGGTGCGCGAGTCGCTGAGCGACTCGTGCGCCAAGGCGCTCCTCGCGTACCGCAAGCACTGCGCGTCGTCGACGTCGCCGGCGCAGCTCATCCTCCCCGAGTCGTTCAAGCTCTTCCCCCTGTACGCGCTCGCGCTCATGAAGACCAAGGCGCTCAAGGGCGGCGTCGTCGCGTCCGACGTGCGCACGTGGGCCATGCGGCAGCTCAAGAGCGCCGGCGTGCCGGCGACGGTGCGCATGCTGTACCCGCGCATGCTTGCCGTGCACCAGTTCGCCGACGAGGTCGGGTTCCCGGACGAGCGCGGGCAGCTCATCCTCCCGCCGCTCATGCGCACGAGCTACTCGCGCATGGAGCCGCACGGCGCGTACCTCGTCGAGAACGGCGAGAAGGCGTTCCTGTGGCTCGGCGCGAGCGTGTCGCCCCAGATCCTCCAGGACCTGTACGGCGTCGAGAACCTCGACGAGCTCGACACGCGCATGGTGCGTCCCTCCCTCTCGCTCGCTGTCCGAGTTGAGAAGGACCCGCAAATGACCCCGTCGCATTCTCGCCCGCAGTCGGTCCTGCCCAACCTCCCGACCCGGCTCTCGGCCCAGCTGCGCAACATCATCACCTACTTCGAGTCGCGGTACGGCATCGGGTGCCTGCCCGTACTCATCGCGCGGCAAAACATCGACGGCACCGAGTTCGAGTTCTCCAACATGCTCGTCGAGGACTCGAACAACGAGCAGCTGTCGTACATCGACTTCTTGTGCCTCACCCACCAGGTGCGTCCCTCTATCTCGCCTCTTTCCCGTCGTCATCGTGCTGGACTGACTCTTGACGCCCGAGCAGCAAATCCAGGCGACGCTCATGGGCGAGAGCAAGAAGCAGGACGCGACCGACTCGAGCTCGTGGACGACTTGGTGAGCGCGGCGGGACGGGCTCGGCTCGGCAGTAGGGAGTGTAGACAGGCTCGGCGAGGAGGACGAGGGGAAGGAGTCTGTGCAACGCCTGACCACAGGCATGGACGCTCGTCTCGCTGTCGTCGGAGGAGGTCAGGGTCTCGAGAGCACCTCGCGCTTCGCTCGTTCCAGTGCGTCGGCAGCATGAGCCAGTAGAATTTGTCCTTGAAGCCGACACAGTCCAGAAGAGCGCGAGATGCGGCCGCGAGGACTTGGCTGCGCCGACACCGAGCCGTCGGCTCGTCTGCGCTCCACGACTCGCGAGCTCTCGCCCACCGCATCAGGACAGCTCGAGACTGTGCAGCAGCACCAACAAGCCTACTCTGTGAGTCGCTGTGCCATCCCCTCGCCCTCCCTCGTCGCCCTCGTAGCAGGGTGGGCGTGCGTCGCTCGTCGTCCTCATCAGGTCGACGACGCAGCGACAAGCTGGGCGCACGGCGCGCAGGTCGGCTGCCCGCCCGCACTGCACACACACTGTGTGCACAGCTACCCGACTTTGTCAGCGCACCTCGCTGACTCTCATCCCTCTCCTCCCTCCTCCCCCCTCCCCCGCAGCATCCTCTCGCCCTTAGCTCCAGCCCCTCTACACCCAGGCCAGCTCGCGCCCACACCATTCGCACCATGGTCCGCTCTCCTACGCCTCGGAGCATCGACTCGCGGTCTCGGTGCGTCCCTCCTCCTCGCGACCCTCCCCTGCCGAGATGCACTCGCTGACGGTGGTCCTGCCACAGCTCCCGCTCGCGCTCGCGCACCCCTCTCGACTCGGACACGATCCGCATCACCCGCCTCAGCAAGAACGTCCTCGCCGTGCACCTCGAGGAGATCTTTGACGTGTACGGCAAGATCCTCGACATCGACTTGCCCGTCCTCAAGCGCCGTGCGTCCTCCTCTCTCTCTCTCTCGCCTGAGCCATGCCGAGCGGGCACTGATACGAAGCACCTACAGTCGGCACGCACAAGGGCACGGCCTGGGTCACGTTCGCCTCGCCCTCGGCAGCCGCCAAAGCGGCCGATTACATGGACTGCGGCCAGATCGACGGCACGGTCGTCGCCGTCGTCCTCGAGCCGCCCTCGCCGCCGCGCAGGAGCCGCAGCCCGCCGCCGCCGAAAGCCTCGGCGGCAGGGTCGCGCAGGGGCAGTGGGCCGGCGCCGCCGAGGGGCCGCAGCAGGACGAGGAGCCCGCCGCCGCCGTCGCGTGGGGGGCCGAGCGACGGCAAGAGCCGCGCCAGGAGCCCCTCGAGGAGCCTGAGTCGGGACAGGAGGGGACCGTCGAAGGGGCGAAGGGTCGGGAGGAGCCCGTCGAGGAGCAGGAGCAGGAGCGCGAGCCCGATGCGCTCGAGGTCCAGGTGCGTCGCCGCGGCAGTCTCTCTCTCTCTCTCTCTCTCTCCTTCGTGACCTCTCGTCGTACAGGACTGATAGAGGGCTACGTTCGCGCACAGGAGTCCTGTCCGTCGCCGCTCGCCGTCGCCCCGCCGTCGCTCGCCGGTCTCGCGCCGCGCACCGCCGCCGCGCGGTCGCAGCCCGAGTCGCTCGCCCGTCGCTATGGACCGGGACGGATCGCGCTCGCCGGTGCGCTCGAGGCGGTAGTGCTGGGCAGGAGGGTTGCCGCGGCGAGGACGAGGTCGGGTCGAGGCGGATGCCGAGTGTGCAAAAGCGCTTGAAGCAGTGATCGTTGCCCGGCTCCGCCTTTGTGAGAGTATCTCGAGAGCGTCGCACATAACCAGGAAGCAGCTGAGAGGCAAGCGCGAGCCAGTCGCTTCGTCTCGCTGCTGGTCCCCGCCGGCGGAGGTTGCTCTCTCATCTCACCCTCCATCTCCCGCTCGATCGGCTCCACCATGGCCGCTACCGACGCAACAGACAAGAAGTGCGTCCACGAGTCTACATGCAGCCCGACCCGCTGCCTCCCGCTCTCGCCTCGCAAGCTGACCCGTCTCCACCTCCTCTCGCCCTCAAGCAGCTCGTCGCCCAAGAGCAACGGCGCCGAGGCCGACAGCGCTCGCATTGGCTGGGCCTTCCTCTCGCAAGTACGTCCCTCGCCCCCACAGCCTGCCCTCATGCCTCGTTGCCGACCGCCGGCTGACCTCGTCCACTCCTCATCTCCTCCCTCATCTCTCTCGGCGGCGCGCAGTACTACTCGTACCTCAACAAGGACCCGGCCCGCCTCCACTGCTTCTACACCAAGCGCAGCACCCTCATCCACAGCACCGAGGGCGAGGACTCGACCCCGTGCTATGGCCAGCAGGTGCGCCCCTCACTCTCTCCTCTCGCCGCCTCCTCGCGCCAGAGCCTGCGACTGACGGTGACCTCGAGCGCCTGCAGGAGATCCACGCCAAGATCATGTCGCTCCAGCTCGACGACTGCAAGGTCTACATCAGCAACGTCGACAGCCAGGGCTCTGCCGAGCACGGCATCATCGTCCAGGTCATCGGCGAGATGAGCAACGCCAACGGCCCGTGGCGCAAGTTTGCCCAGACCTTCTTCCTCGCCGAGCAGCCCAACGGCTACTTCGTCCTCAACGACATCTGCCGCTACATCAAGGAGGAGGGCGACGGCGACGAGCCGGTCCACCTGTCGGGCGCCGACGCGCCCGCCGTCCAGTCGGACGACCAGCCGACCAACGCCGCGCACGTCAACGACGCCGACGGCGAGCCCGCAAGCGTGCAGAGCGTCCTCTTCAACGAGGCGTCGACCCCGCCTCCTCCCGCCACCGCCGCGGCCCAGCCCGACCAGGCGTCGTCGTCGACCGAACAGGAGCAGCCCACTCCGCAGTCGGGCAGCACCGACTCGTTCACGTTCCACGCCAACGGCATCGCCGCCGACGCCGCCGACGAGTCGCAGGCGTCTCCCGCCGCCGGCGCCGACGCGTCCAAGGAGGAGCCGACGCCCGCCGAGGCCGAGCCCGAGGTGCCGGCGCCGCCCTCGTCGGTCGAGGAGCCGTCCAAGCCCGAGGCGTCGCAGGAGCAGGAGGCGCCGGCCGCCGCCGAGGAGCCGCAGCCCATCACGGCCGTCGAGGAGAAGGAGGGCTCCGCGCCCGAGCCCGCCGCCGCCCCGGCGCCGGCATCCGCCAAGGCGGCCGAGCCCAAGAAGGACGAGGTCAAGAAGGATGAGCCGGCGCCGCCGCCCGCACCGGTGAGCGCGCCGACGCCCAAGAGCTGGGCGAGCCTCGCGGCGAGCAACACGACCAAGAAGTGGGCCGGCGTCGCGACGAGCGAGAGGAAGGGCACCTCGGCTGCACCTGTGCGTCTCTCATTGTCTCTTGCTCTCGTCCCTGGAGATGCCGCTCGTGCAGCCGATCGCTGACTCGCGCGGCTCGTGCACGCCCGCAGACTACGCCCGCCGCCGACTCTCGCCCGGCCGCCTCCTCTTCCTCCTCGACCGCTCCCTCGGCACCTTCCGCCACCGCCGCCTCGACCGGCGTCGGCGCCTCGGAGCAGTCGGCGTCCAGCTCAGGCCCGACGTCGTCGCCGTTCGTCGACGCCGTTCTCGCCGTCAAGCAGCCGCAGTGCTTCGTCAAGGGCGTCCTCGAGACCGTGTCGGACCGCCTCCTGCGCGACACGCTGACGACTCGGTTCGGCCCGCTCAAGGAGGTCGACATCGTTCGAAGCGTGCGTCCCTCTCTCCCTTCGTCGCCCTCGTCCCTCCCTTCGCCCCTCGAGCTCGCCTCGCTGACCCAACTCGCACCCGTTCCTTCACCCGACCATTCACCTCGTCGCTCCTCACGCCCGCAGAAAGCGTGCGCCTTCATCGAGTTCGAGAAGCTCGACTCCGCGCGGCGCGCGATCCAGGTCTCGCTGCGCCCGACCGACGGCGGCGAGGGCGGCATCATGCTCCCGCTCGACGACGGCACGCACCAGCGCATCAACGTCGTCGAGCGCAAGCCGCACGGCGACCGGCCCATCAGCTCGCGCGGCGGGCGCGGCGGGGCGTCCGCGGGTGCGCCGGGCGAGCGCGGAGGGTACAAGGGCGGCGAGGGCGGTAGGGGCGGCAGGGGCGCGAGTTCGGGCACGAGGGGCGCGAGGGGCGGTAGGGGCCGCGGTGGTGCGGCGGCGTCGGCGTCCAAGTAAGGTCGTCGTCGTCGAGCTTCCCTCTCGCTTTCTCGTTCTCTCTCGACCTCTACATCGTCGTCCTCGGATCTTACCCTTCACCTTTCGACACTCCAATCGCCCTTTCTCCCTCCCCTTCGATCGCACCCTGCATCCCCTCTGCTTTTCCACACCGTCTTGCCGTGCCCCACGCCGTTTTGCCCACTCTCCCTCTCCTCCTCGCACCTCCACGCTCTCCTCTCCCTCCTGTTCGTACTCCTCTTTCGTCCTTCTCTCTCTCCCCTAGTACTGCTCTCGGGTCGCAAAAGCACGCTCGCGACGGGCGCGAGCTGGAATCCATCTCTCTGCGGGACCTGAGCGCGCGACGAGAGAGCGAGCGGGCACAGAGAAGAGGATAGAGGCGATTACAGCGAGCACAACGATGCGTACGGAACGGTCGAGAGAGAAGAAGAAAGGACGACTGCGAGGAGAGGGTGCGTCAGATGGGGAGGAACGGACAAGCGCAGGACGAGGGAGGGAGAGGCAGGACGGACCGACAGGACGCGCGAGGCTCTAGGCCTTGTGCATCTGGAGGTTGCGGTGGAGCTTTGGGTCGACCTGGACGACGCGCTCGAGCAGGTCGTCGACGACGGCCTGACGGCTGCTCGCGAACGTGGACTCGATGCGCTCGAGCGTCTCGTCCGTCTGCTTCTGGACCTCGGTCGCCGACGTCGAGCTGTCGCCCGAGTGCTGTAGGGCGTGCGCAGGGGTCAGAGTCAGCTGAATGCGCAGGGAGAGAGGAGCAAGGCAGGAGGAAGGAGGGAAGCGGCGACGGACCTCCTGCTCGAAGTCGGTGAACTCCTTGTCCTTCTTTGCGCGCAGGGCGTCGATCTCCTTGCTCGCCTCGCCGCGTGCGTCCTTGAGGCGTTGGTTGCGGTCTGTGTGCGAGAGAGAGGGGCGTCAGGGATCGAGGTGGGGGAGCGTGTGGGCAGGAGGAGGGGGAGAGAGCGGGAGAAGGGGGTCACGCACACTCACGGGCCTTTGCGACGATCTGGGCGGCCTCCTTCTCTGCGTCGAGGAGGGTTGCGATGCCTTGAGCTGTTGCACGGGGTCAAGGGGGCGAGGGGAGTGAGCGGAGAGGCGGGAGCTGATGACGGGCGAGACGAGGAGGGGGAGGGGGGGGGAGGGGAGGGGGGAGACGGACA
>Ga0308169_10001633_pt1 | contig 25510 bp, 24 predicted proteins | sample PhyBR1_2_FD_202139 | JGI IMG/M metagenome (GOLD analysis project Ga0308169, IMG submission 202139) | Phyllosphere microbial communities from UC Gill Tract Community Farm, Albany, California, United States - DLSLSB.R1 | ecosystem: Host-associated > Plants > Phyllosphere > Unclassified | place...
GGTCAGCACGCCGGTGCCCCGTGGAGCGCCCGCCAGTGCCGACGGCTCCAGCAGCAGTGTGACGATCTCGATCTCCGGAGCATCCGCCGGCGCGGTCTCGGCCAGTGCGGGCACGCTCTTCTCGAGAAGTCGCCTCGCGGCGGCCTCGGAGGTCGCGACCACCACGCCATCTGCGGCGAACTCGATCTCCTCCGTGTGAGCGTCGCCGAGAACGGCGTCTGCCACGGGAGCGACGTCGGCGTGAGCCTTCACCATCCACGCCTCGGCGGTGCGCGTCAGCTGCGTCACCCGCGCGCCGGTGTGCACGACGCCACCGAGCTTCTCGATATCCGCGACCAGCGCCTCGATCAGCACCGTCATACCGCCGTCGAGCCCTTCCACGGCCGCGCCGGGCGCGAGCGCGGCACCCTCGCGACTCGCGGCTCCGCGCGCCTTCGCAGCTCTGTCCGCGCTCTCCTGCCGCATCGTCTGCACCGCCCCCGAGAGCGATCCGACGCGGGTGAGGGCTGCGTTGAGTCCGGGGGCCGCGATGTCGACGTCGACGTCGTCAGGCGAGGCTGAGTACACACCGGTCGTGACCGGGGCGACGAGACGATCGCGCACCCTGGCTCCCATGCGCGACGACACCAGTCTGCCGAGGCTCTGACTGTGGCCGATCGTCAGCGGCGGGCGAACGCGATCCAGGTACGCACGCCATGCGCCCGACCACCCGATGATGCGGCGGACGTCCTCCTGGAACGGATTGCCGGGGATTCCGAGAATCCCGCCGACGGGCAGCGGTGCCGCGCCGATGCCGGGGATGCCAGCGAGCCAGGCGCTCCCTGCCGCGGGCGCGACGATGCGGTCGGCGAGGCCGAGCTCCTCGATCAGAGCGCGCACACGGCCGCCCCTCGTCGCGTAGCTCTCCGCGCCGGCATCCAGCACCACGCCGTCGAGCTCAGCGCGACGGATGGCGCCGCCGACGGCATCCGTCGCCTCGAGCAGGGTGACGCGCATGCCGACCTTGACGCACTCCCGGGCAGCGATCAGGCCGCCGATGCCCCCGCCGATGACGACGATGTGCCTCTCCGCCGCCCTCGCGGCGAGGTCGGCCGGTTCGGCGCGGGGCGTCTCACTGTTCGCTGGCTTCGACGTCATGCGTCAATCCTTCCATCCGCCGGGGAAACGGCTTCCAGCATTCGGCCGGACAAACCCGTCACGCCTCGGTCTGCACCGCGGATTCCCGCCCGGTGCCGCGCTTGCGCACCTCACGGAGCACGATCTGCTCGGGGCACACGGTCGACAGGAAGTCACCAACGGAGAGGGCCAGCCGCTCGCCGACGAGGGAGTACAGGATGCGGTTGGCATCACGACGCTCGCTCACGAGACCGGCCTGACGGAGAACGCCGAGGTGCCGCGAGATCGTCGGCCCGCTCGACGAGAACCGCGAGGCTATCTCACCCGCTGCGAGCTCGCCCTCTTTCAGATCCTGCAGGATCTGGCGCCTCGTCGGGTGCGCCAGAGCCGCGAAGACGTCCGACGCGCTATCTGTCATGTGTGCAATCTAGCACTGACGCTATATTGCATCCTCGTGAAGCTCGGCCGCGAAGCGCTCTGAGACTCAGATCGAATGGACCAGCTCGACGATACGGGTGAGCTGATCGGGGTCCGCCTCGGGCGGCACGCCGTGCCCGAGGTTGACGATGTGTCCCCTGGCGGCACGCCCGCGCTCGACGACGTCGCGCACATGCGCCTCGAGCACCGGCCACGGAGCGGACAGCAGTGCCGGATCGATGTTGCCCTGCACCGAGACGTCGGGGCCGAGGATCGCGGCGGCCTCGTCGAGCGGCATCCGCCAGTCGACACCGACGCCGTCGGCGATGCCGTCCAGGCGCATGTCGGCGAGGAAGGGCCCGGTGCCCACGCCGAAGTGGATGCTCGGCACGCCGATGTCATCGAGGGCGACACGCGAATGCGGTGCCACGTACGCGCGATAGTCGGCGGTGCTCAGCGACCCGGCCCAGGAGTCGAACAACTGCACGACGGATGCTCCGGCATCCCGCTGGATCTCGAGGAACCGGCGTGAGACCTGCGCGAGCCAGCCCGCGAGGCGGTTCCACGACTCCGGATCGGCGTGCATCATGGCCCGCGCCCGCAGGTGCTCCTTCGACGGGCCGCCTTCGACGAGGTACGCGGCGAGAGTGAAGGGAGCACCCGCGAATCCGATCAGGGGGGTGTCGCCGAGCTCGGCCGTGACGATGCCGACGGCCTCGGCGATCGCGGTGCCGTCGAGCGACAGCGGGTCGATCGCTGTGATGCGATCGACATCGGCGGCAGACCGCACGGGGTCGGCGAACACGGGGCCGCGTCCGGGCTCGATCTCGACGTCCACCCCGGCGAGACGCAGCGGGATGACGATGTCACTGAAGAACACGGCGGCGTCCACGCCGTGACGACGCACGGGCTGCAGCGTGATCTCGGCCGCGAGATCGGGAGTCAGGCAGGCGTCCAGCATGCGCGTGCCGACGCGCAGCTCGCGGTACTCGGGCAGCGACCTGCCGGCCTGGCGCATGAACCACACGGGAGCATGTTCGGGGCGGGGGCCGGTGAGGGCGCGCAGCAGCGGAGCGTCGGAGAGGACCATGCGACCATCCTCCCATCCGCCGCCGGGCCGACCTGCACGAAGCCTCAGGTAGAATCGTCATGTGCTGCTGGTTGTCACGGCGAGTCACAAGACCGCCTCCTTCGAATTGCTCGAACGCCTGAGCCGCACCCCCGATGACGTCGCCTCCACGGTCGTGGACATGGCGTCCTGCGTGCAGGGTGCGGTCGTTCTTGCTACCTGCAACCGCTTCGAGGCCTACGTCGAGATGGACGAGCCCGTCACGGCAGCGGGTGCGATCGGTGTCGAGGCGGTGCTCGAGGCTGTCGAAGCATCGACCGGCATCCGCGCGTCCGAACTCGACGGCGCCTACGAGGTGCACTCCGGTCGTCGAGTGGCGGAGCACCTCTTCTCCGTCGCATCGGGACTCGAATCCGTCGTCTCCGGCGAAGGCGAGATCGCCGGTCAGGTGCGTCGCGCCCTCAAGTCCGCGCGCAAGGAGGGCACCACCTCGCCCGAGCTCGAGCGGCTTTTCCAGCGCGCGAGCCAGGCGCAGCGCAAGGTCAAGAACGTCACAGCCCTCGGCCGGGCCGGCCGCTCGCTCGTGCGCCTCGCCCTCGAACTCGCTGACAGCCGCATCGCCGACTGGTCGACGGAGCGCGTGCTGCTCGTCGGCACCGGTGCCTACGCAGCCGTCACCCTCGCGACACTGCGCGAACGCGGAGCCGTCAACATCTCGGTGTACTCACCCTCGGGCCGCGCCGAGAAGTTCGCCGCAAAGCACGGCATCCGCCCGGTCGCCGCAGAGGACTACGCGCGCGTCGCCTCGCGCTCGAGCCTGCTGATCACCTGCACGACGGCGACCGCTCCTGTGCTGACACCTGGGCACCTGCAGGCGCCGACCGGCATCGCACCCGAGGGATGCCCCGTCGCGTCGCACAGCCAGATGGTCGTCGACCTGGGCATGCCGCGCAACGTCGACCCCGCCGTCGCAGCGCTCGAAGGCGTCGCGCTGCTCGACCTCGAGACCATCAGCCTGCACGCACCGCTCGAAGAGCTGCAGGCGACGGATGCCGCACGCACCGTGGTGCGCGAAGCAGCTGACACGTTCCACGTCGTCGGCAGCCGACAGAGCGTCACGCCGTCGGTCGTCGCCCTGCGGTCGCATATGTTCGCGCTGCTCGAGGCCGAGATCGGCCGCGCTCGCGCACGCGGCGATGACGACGGCAGGGTCGAGCAGGCGCTTCGCCACCTGACCGGCGTGCTGCTGCACGTGCCGACCACCCGCGCCCACGAACTGGCCGCCGCCGGCCGCGCGGACGATTTCGCGACTGCGCTCTCGACGCTGTACGGCATCGAGCCGGTCGAGTCCGCGCTGTCATCCGATACCGACGGCGCCGCGACCGCCTGAGCCGCGCTCCTTCTGCACAGGAGCCCTCTGTGGTGGTCTTTCCACAGCACTCGGGAGAAGCACGGCGGTCGCCCTGGCGGCCACTTCGATGCTTCATATCGTCGAACCCCTGACAGCGTCGATCACGCGGCGCAGACTGGGGGAATGCTCGTGGATCCGAACCTGATCGGCATCATCGTCGCCCTCTTCGGCGTCACCGCCACCGTGCTCGGCGGCGTCTCTCGGATGCTTGCAAAGCAGGCCAAAGGGCTCGAAGTCCGGTTCGACAGGATCGACGAGCGATTCGACAGGGTCGATGAACGGTTCGCGAGGGTCGAAGGCGACATCGCGGAGCTCCGCACCGAGCTCAAGACCGACATCGCCGAACTACGCACCGAACTCAAAAGCGACATGGCCGAACTCCGCACTGAACTCAAAGGCGACATCGGCGAACTCCGCACCGAGCTCAAGACCGAGATCGCCGAACTCGGCACCGAACTCAAAAGCGACATGGCCGAACTCCGCACCGAGCTCAAGGGCGACATCGCCGAGCTCCGGTCGGAACTCAAGCAGGACATCTACGACGTCAAGACAGAGCTCAAGGCCGATATCGCGGATGTCCGAATCTCGGTCGCGCGTCTCGAGGGCCCCCTTCCCAAGCTCCAGCGCATCTGACTCCGGCATCGGAGCGCGTCGGTGCCAGACTGGATGCATGGCCCTTCACATCACCGGAGACACCGCCGCAGACGCGCTGCTCACCGACAATCCGCTGGCCCTGCTGGTCGGGATGCTGCTCGATCAGCAGGTTCCGATGGAGACGGCCTTCGCCGGTCCCCTGAAGATCGAGCAGCGCACAGGGGCGTCCGACGCCACAACGATCGCGGCCATGGACCCGGACGAGTTCCTCGAGGCGTTCAAGACGACGCCCGCCGTGCACCGGTTCCCGGGTTCGATGGCGGCACGCGTGCAGACCCTGTGCCAGGAGATCGTCGATCAGTGGGACGGAGACGCCTCGGCGATCTGGACCGACGGTGATCCGTCGGGCACCGAGGTCCTGAAGCGGCTCAAGGCCCTTCCCGGCTTCGGCGAACAGAAGGCGAAGATCTTCCTTGCTCTGCTCGGCAAGCAGTACGGCTTCACCGGCGCGGGATGGCGGGAGGCCGCCGGCGACTACGGCACCGAGGGTTCGTACCGCAGCGTCGCCGACATCGTCTCGCCCGAATCGCTCACCAGAGTACGAGAGCACAAGAAGGCCATGAAAGCTGCGGCGAAGGCGAACGCATGAAACCCACGGGCGATGACGTCGCAGGTCTCATCGCCCGATCCACTCCGGCGGTCCGCCGCCGGGATGCCGAGACGCTGACCGCGATCATGCAGGAGATCACGGGCCGCGACCCTCAGACCTGGGGCACGATCATCGGATTCGGAAGTTGCCTCTACCGGTACCCGACCGGCACCGAGGGCGACAGCGGCCTGCTCGGCTTCGCCCCGCGCAAAGCGGCGACCACCATCTATCTGTTCGACGGCGTCGATGCGCACTCGGGCGCGCTCGAGAACCTCGGCCCGCACAGCACCGGCGTCGGATGCCTCGACATCAAGGACCTGGAACAGATCGACCTCGACGTGCTCCGCGGCATCCTCGAGCGCTCGCTCGCCTGGGTAGAGGCGGGCGGCACCGATCAGGTGCAGCTGACCGTCACCGGCTGACGCGAGAGGCCCGCCGTCCTCTCGGACAGCGGGCCTCTCGTTCCGGTGGTCCGCGCGTCAGGCGCCCTTGAGACGCTCGGCCAGGTACTCGTGCAGATCGTCGATCGAGACGCGCTCCTGCGCCATCGTGTCGCGGTCGCGCACGGTGACCGCACGGTCGTCGAGCGAGTCGAAGTCGATCGTGACGCAGAACGGTGTGCCGATCTCGTCCTGACGGCGGTAGCGACGGCCGATCGCGCCCGCGTCGTCGAAGTCGACGGCCCACGAGCTGCGCAGCGTGTCAGCGACCTCGCGCGCCAGCGGCGACAGGCGCTCGTTGCGGCTCAGCGGCAGCACGGCGGCTTTGACAGGGGCGAGACGCGGGTCGAGCTTGAGCACGGTGCGCACATCGGTGCCGCCCTTGGCGTTCGGCACCTCTTCTTCGCGATACGCGTCCACGAGGAACGCCATCATGGCGCGAGTGAGGCCGAACGAGGGCTCGATCACGTAGGGCGTGTAACGGTCGCCGGTGGCCTGGTCGAAATAGGTCAGGCTCTGGCCCGAAGCTTCGCTGTGGCTCGACAGGTCGTAATCGGTGCGGTTCGCGACGCCCATGAGCTCGCCCCACTCCTTGCCCGTGAAACCGAAGCGGTACTCGACGTCGATGGTGCCGGCCGAATAGTGCGCGCGGTCATCTTCGGGAACGTCGAACTGGCGCATGTTCTCGGGGTCGATGCCCAGATCGATGAACCAGTTCCAGCACGCCTCGACCCAGTGGTCGAACCACTCCTGAGCCTCTGCGGGCGGCGTGAAGAACTCGATCTCCATCTGCTCGAACTCACGGGTGCGGAAGATGAAGTTTCCGGGCGTGATCTCGTTGCGGAACGCCTTGCCGACCTGGCCGATGCCGAACGGCGGCTTCTTGCGGCTGGCGGTGAGCACGTTCGAGAAGTTCACGAAGATGCCCTGAGCCGTCTCGGGGCGCAGGAAGTGCAGCCCGGACTCGTCGTCGACGACTCCCAGGTAGGTCTTGACGAGACCCGAGAACGACTTGGGCTCGGTGTACTGTCCCTTCGTGCCGCAGTTCGGGCACGGCACATCGGCGAGGCCGTTCTCCGCCTTGCGGCCCTTGCGCGCCTCGAAGTCCTCGATCAGGTTGTCGGCACGGAAGCGCTTGTGGCAGCTGAGGCACTCGACCAGCGGATCGGTGAAGGTCGCGACGTGACCGGACGCCTCCCACACGCGCTTGGGCAGGATGATGCTCGAGTCGAGGCCGACCATATCGCCGCGGCCGCGCACGAACGTCTGCCACCACTGGCGGCGGATGTTCTCCTTGAGCTCGGTGCCGAGGGGCCCGTAATCCCACGCGGACCGCGAACCGCCGTAGATCTCACCCGCCTGGAAGACGAACCCGCGGTGGCGGGCAAGGGCGATGACCTTGTCTAGACGGGACTGTTCGGCCACGGTGGCTCCAATGGTCGGCGGTGGGAAAGCCCGTGATCACGGGCACCTCAATCTTATCCGCGACCGCTTCGCGTCAGGACCCCGGCGAGGCCAGGTGTGCGGCGCTCAGGCCGTGAAGAGGTAGCCCTTCTCGACATCGAACCCCGAGAGAGCGAGGCCGCTGCCCAGCAGCCCCTCCATCTGCGCGCGCAGCCGCGTACGCCACTCGTGCGCCGCCTCCGGATCCTCGATGCGCATGGTCTCGATGTCCGAAGGGATCTCCAGCGTCTCGACGATCGCGTCGGATGCCGGTGGCTTCGCGATGTCGGCGAGAGCCCACTCGACGTCGAGTCGGTCGCTCTCGTCCCCGGCATCCCCGCCGCCGAAGATGCCGTAGCGGTTGACGGAGTATCCGGTGACACGTGCGCCGAGAACGGTGAGGAAGAAGTGCGCGTTGCGGGCGACGAGCGGATCGAACGTCCAGGTGATGCGGCCGACATCGCGCGAGAACGCCCACTGGCGCTGGTGCTCCTTGAGCTCGCGCCCCCACCCGCGTCCGCGGTAGTCGGGCAGCAGTGCCGTGATGTGCGAGTGCATCGCCCGGCGTCCAGGTGCGCCGAAGAACGCGATCGACGCGCCCACCATCCGCTCTTCGCCGCTCTCGGCGTCGAAGAGGCCGACGACGTAGTTGCCGGATTGCTGCAGGGCGCGCAGCGTGCCGGCGTCGATCACGCGCTCGGGGCCCCGGATGGAGTCGAGCAGGCCCTGCGCGTCGATGATGAGTTCAACGTTGTCCAGATCACGGATGGTTCGCACGCCCCCAGTCTGCCCCTCCGGTCGCCGTTTTCGGAATCGAGCGACGCGAACGGTCTGGGAACCATGCCGCGAGCGGGCGTACCGTGGAGGGATGTCAACCAGCGATACGACCGCCGAGAAGTCCGACACCAGGTTCTTCGGGCAGCCCTGGGCGCTCGTCCACATCTTCGGAGTCGAGATGTGGGAGCGCTTCAGCTTCTACGGCATGCAGGGAATCCTGCTGATCTACCTGTACTTCTCGGTCACCGAGGGCGGCCTCGGACTCTCGCAGGCCGTCGCCGGCGGCATCGTCGGCGCCTATGGAGGGTCGGTCTACCTCTCGACCATCCTCGGCGCGTGGATCGCCGACCGGATGCTGGGGTCGGAGCGAGTGCTGTTCATCAGTGCGATCGTGATCGTCGGCGGGCACGTCGCCCTGGCCCTGCTTCCCGGGTTCATCGGAGTCGGCGTCGGGCTCGTGCTCGTCGCCCTCGGATCCGGTGGCCTCAAGGCGAACGCCACGTCGGTCGTCGGAACCCTCTACAGCGCCGACGACACCCGCCGGGATGCCGGATTCTCGCTGTTCTACCTCGGCATCAACCTCGGGGCCTTCCTGGGCCCGATCCTCACCGGCATCCTGCAGTCGTCGCTCGGATTCCACTATGGCTTCGGCCTCGCCGCGATCGGGATGACGCTGGGGCTGGTGCAGTACTCCTTCGGCCGCAAGGCGCTGCCGGACGAGGCGCGCCGCGTGCCGAACCCGCTCCCCCGGTCGCGCTATCCGCTGGTCGCGATCGTCGCGGTCGCAGCCGTCGCGCTCATCGCGGTGCTGGTGCTCATCGGCGTGATCCAGGCCGACAACCTGGCGGATATCGTCATCATCGGAACCATCATCGCGACGGTCGCGTACTTCGCCGTCATCCTCGGCAGTCGGCGGATCGACGGCACCGAGCGCTCCCGCGTGTGGGGATTCCTGCCGCTCTTCATCACGAGCGTCGCGTTCTGGTCGCTGTACCAGCAGCAGTTCACCGTGCTCACGGTCTATTCCGACGAGCGCCTCGACCGCAACATCTTCGGATTCGAGATGCCCGTCTCGTGGGTCCAGTCGATCAACCCCGTGTTCATCATCATCCTCTCCGGCGTCTTCGCGGCGATCTGGACGCGCCTCGGCCCGCGCCAGCCCTCCACCCCGGTGAAGTTCGCACTGGGAGCGATCATCATGGGTGCGGCGTTCCTGCTGTTCCTGCCGTTCGCAGGCGGCGGCGCCAACTCCACGCCCCTGCTCGCGATCGTCGGCATCCTCTTCGTGTTCACCGTGGCCGAGCTGCTCATCTCTCCCGTGGGGCTGTCGGTCACGACGAAGCTCGCGCCGAAGGTGTTCCACACCCAGATGGTGGCGCTGTTCTTCCTGTCGATCGCACTCGGCACCGCGATCTCGGGCTGGCTCGTGCAGTTCTACGACCCGAAGAACGAGGTGCCGTACTTCTCGATCCTCGGCGCGATAGCGATCGTGGTCGGCCTCGGTCTGCTGTTCGCCGTCAAGCCGGTGCTGCGACTGATGAAAGGCGTGAGCTGACGATCGCATCGTTCTCGCGCCTCCGGTGTCGCGGACGCCGATAGCCTGAAGCGATGGGAGAGAACGAAGATCGCGCGCGCAGAAGACTCTCCCGAACACCACCCAAGTGGGCCATCGTCGCCGTCCTGGCCTTCGCGGGCCTCTGCTCGTCGTTCATGTTCACGCTCGTCGTGCCCCTGCAGGCCGAGCTGCCGCGCCTGCTGAACGCGTCTCGCGAGGACACCACCTGGGTCGTCACGATCACGCTGCTCGTCGCCGCCGTCGCCACTCCGATCTCGGGCCGGCTCGGCGACATGTACGGCAAGCGCCGAGTGGTGATCGTGCTGCTCGGGCTGCTCATTCTCGGCTCCCTGATCGCCGCGCTGTCGGGCTCGATCATCGGAGTCATCATCGGTCGAGCGCTCCAAGGCGCGGTGACGGGTGTGGTGCCGCTCGGCATCGCGATCATGCGCGACGTGCTGCCTCCCGAACGCCTGGGCACGGCCGTCGCCCTGATGAGCGCGACCATGGGCGTCGGAGGCGCGATCGGGATGCCGGTCGCCGCGCTGCTGGCCGTGAACGCGGACTGGCACTGGCTGTTCTGGCTCGCCGCGGCTCTCGGCGTCGTGGGTCTCGCACTGGTGCTGCTCGTGATCCCCGAGGATGTGCTGCGGTTCCCCGGACGCCTCGATGTGCTCGGCGCCATCGGACTCGCGATCGGACTCACCGGCATCCTGCTGTTCGTGTCTCGCGGTGCCGAGTGGGGCTGGACGGCACCGCTGACCCTCACCTGCATCATCGGCGGCGTGGGCGTACTGCTCGTCTGGGGCTGGTACCAGCTGCGGGCGAACGATCCGCTCCTCGACCTGCGGGTCGCCGCGCGCCCCGCCGTGCTCTTCACCAACATCGCAGCGATCGGGATGGGCTTCGCGCTGTTCGCGTCGAACGTGACGTTCCCGCAGCTGCTCGAGGGCCCTGCCGCGTCGGGTGCGGGCTTCGGGCTCGACATGGTCTCGGCGTCGCTGATCATCATGCCCGCCGGCCTCGTGATGATGGTGATCTCACCCCTGTCGGGATGGCTCGAGCGCACCGTCGGACCTCGTCCGCTGTTCACCGTCGGCGCGGGAGCCATCGTGCTCGCCTACGTCTTCGTGCTCCTGTGGTCGAGCGAGGTGTGGCACATCCTGGTGGGCAACCTGCTGATCGGCGTCGGCATCGGCTTCACGTTCGCCGCCATGCCGATGATCATCATGCGGTCGGTGCCCGCGAACGAGACCGGCGCCTCGAACGGACTCAACGCCCTCTTCCGCTCGGTCGGCACGTCGAGCGCCTCTGCCGTGATGGGCGGCGTGCTGGCCGCGATGAGCATCGACGTCGGCGGGGTATCCGTGCCGACGAGGGCGGCGTTCGACGTGTGCTTCTGGCTCGCGATCGCCGCCGGAATCGTCGCTCTCGTCCTGTCGCTGTTCATCCCCCGCCAGCGCTCGTCCGAGCAGCACCCCTCGCTGCCGGGCTGACCGCGCACGCACACCGCGCACGCCGGCGCCCGCAGTCCACGAACGGTCGGGTCAGAGCGCCCGCGGATCGGGATCCGTCGGCGATGGCGTCCGCAGCCGATCAGGGGCGGGCCAGGAGAGCACGTACTGCTGCGTGGCGGGACGAGTGATGTCGCCGAAGTCGTCGACCTTCACCACGATGCGCCCCGATCTCCCCTCGCCATCGGGCGTGACCTCGACGATGCGCACGCGCAGGGGGCGCTCGGCCTCGCCCTCGAGCATCCACGGGTCGGCGAGCCACGCGATCCCGTGGTCCTCCAGGGCCGCCTCGGCGTCGAGCCACTCCGTCGGCCCGGACACCGCGCGCCCGAGCACATCGATCGCGACCCAGGCCTCGCCTTCCGGATGGATCCAACCGAGCAGTTCTCCGTCATCACGACGATGCGGGGTCCAGTCTGTACGGGGCATTGCTCGATGCTAACCGCGGCCGACGTCGCGTCGGGCGTGGAATGCGATCAGTGGGTGTACTCCATGAGCTCGACCCCGAGGACGCGGAAGGCGTCGTGCGCGCGGAGTCGGTGCGTGATCGACAGATCGTCGAAGCAGACGATCAGGGAGTAGGCCACACCCGCGCGCGGCCCGGCGAGCACTCCCGCTTCGGCACGCACGCCGCGGTCGCGGCCGGTCTTGTTGATGAACAGCAGGCCGTGCGCGTCGTGGTCGTGTGCGAACGGGTCGAGGCCGGTCGCGGATGCCACCAGGCTCAGATCCTGATTGAGGCTCAGCCACTCGGACACCTGAGCGCTCACCGACGCCCCCACCACCTGGGAATTCACGAGCGCCGAGAAAAGACCGGCGAACTCGCGTGCCGAGCCCACGGCGACGTGCGGAGCATCATCGGGGCCGCGCTCGTCACGGAATCGATCGAGAACGGCGGTGCGGCGCAGTCCGAGAGCCTCGATGCGCTCGCGCACCCGGTCGTGGCCGACCCGCTGCAGCAGAGCGTTGACCGCGATGGGGTCGCCGGCCGTGGCCGCGAGCACGGCGAGGTCTTCGAGCGGCAGGGCGGGCGCGTGCAGGTGGCGCCAGAGCCCCGACGTCGACACCGGATCGACGGCGGTGCGCTCGACGATCTCGAGCGGATCGAGTGTGCCCGCCTCGAACGCGGCCGCTACCTCGATCAGCAGGGGCACGACACCGAGTCCGGCGACCGGCATGGTCACATGGTCGTCGCCCGCGAGGACGTGCGTGTGGTTGTCGAGATCGACGACATGCACCGATACCTGGGCCCCGGCATCCGCCAGCTGTTCGAGCGCCCGCAAGGTCGAGGTGAACGACCTGCGCCCTGCGGCAGCACGGCGCGGCAAGCGTCGGCTGGTCCGCTGAGAGCGGCGCAGCGAGGCCAGCGGCGGGCCGTCGGCAGGCTCGGAAGCACCCACGCGTGATCCTTAACAGGGGGGTTGGATTGGCGGGATGCTGCGGTGTCCATCCGCCGCAGCACGGATATCGTAACCCCGCCAGGTGAGGATGCCCTACATACTCCGGTATACGGTCATCAGAACGTCATCCGGCAGACAGCAGGGCACCCCGACCCGGCGCGACCGCCGAGGCCGGAGCGCTCACCAGATGGTCACGCGCGAGTCCTGCGGCAGCCACAGCGCGTCGGTCTCGGTCACGTCGAACGCCTCGTAGAACGCATCGATGTTGCGGACGATCTGGTTGCACCGGAACTCGTTCGGAGAGTGCGGATCGATCGTGAGCAGGCGCAGCGTCTCGGCGTCGCGGCTCTTCTGCTGCCAGACCTGCGCCCACGACAGCAGGAGTCGCTGCACGCCCGTGTAGCCGTCGATGACCGGCGCCTCGGCGCCGTCGAGTGCGATCTCGTACGCCTTAAGCGCGATGCCGAGACCGCCCAGGTCGCCGATGTTCTCACCGATCGTCAGCGCGCCGTTGACGTGGTGCTCGGCGGCGAGTCCCTCAGGCACGAGTTCGTCGTACTGCGCGATGAGGGCCTTGGTGCGCTGCTCGAACGCGGAGCGATCGGCATCCGTCCACCAGTCCTCGAGCTTGCCGTCACCGTCGTAACGGCTGCCCTGGTCGTCGAATCCGTGACCGATCTCGTGACCGATGACCGCGCCGATGCCGCCGTAGTTGGCGGCCGCGTCGCGCGACGCGTCGAAGAACGGGTACTGCAGGATCGCCGCCGGGAACACGATCTCGTTCATCGAGGGGTTGTAGTAGGCGTTGACCATCTGCGGCGGCATGTGCCATTCGTCACGGTCGATCGGCTTGCCGACCTTCGCGACGTTGCGGTCGTGCTCGAAGATCGCCGCACGGCGCACGTTGCCGAACAGGTCGGCGCGGTCGATCTCGAGGCTCGAGTAGTCGCGCCACACGGCAGGGTGCCCGATCTTCGGCGTGAAGGAGTCGAGCTTGGCGAGTGCGCGTTCGCGGGTCTCGGCCGTCATCCATTCGAGGTCGGTGATGCTCTGCCGGTAGGCCTCGATGAGGTTGCCGACGAGCTCATCCATCGCGGCCTTCGCCGTCGGCGGGTAGTGCCGCTCGACGTAGACCTTGCCGATCGCCTCGCTCAGCGCGCTCTCGGTCACCGAGACACCGCGCTTCCAGCGCTCGCGGATCGAGGGGACGCCGGTGAGCTCGGTGCCGTAGAACGAGAAGTTCTCCTGCACGAAGTCGTCGGTCAGATACGGAGCCGCGGCATGCACGACCTGGGCGCGCAGCCAGGCCTTCCACTCGTCGAGACGCTCGGCGGTCAGCAGTGACCCGAGGCCTTCGAGGAAGCTCGGCTGCGAGACCACGACCTCGGCGAACGCCTCGGGGTGGCCGGGAGCGACGGCATCGCGCCACGGCTCGAGGTCGACACCGGCGAGCTCCTGGATCTCGGCCCAGGTCTTCAGGTTGTACGTGGCGACGGCATCGCGGCTGCGCACGTTGTCCCAGTGGTGCCCGGCGAGCTCGGTCTCGAGGGCGATCGAGCGGTCGGCGGTGCCCGCGGCATCCGCGACTCCGGCGAGCGCGAGCAGTCGCTCGAGGTGCGCGCGGTACGCCGCTCGGGTCTCGGCGAAGGTGTCGAGCCGGAAGTAGCTCTCGTCCGGCAGCGACAGGCCCGACTGCACGACCACCGGGAGGTAGCGCTCCGGGTTGCCCGGGTCGCCGTCGACGTAGAACCCGATCAGGTGCGCCCGGCCGTCGCGATCGTAGGCGCCGACCGTGCGCAGGAACGCGGGGATGCCGTCGATCGCGTCGATCTCGGCGAGCGTCTCGGCGAGGGGCGTCGCCCCGGCCGCGGCGATCCGCTCGGTGTCCATGAAGCTGGCGAACAGGTCGCCGATCTTGCGGGCGAGAGTGCCGGGCTCGGCATCCTGCGACTCCTCGATGATCGCCCTGACGTCCTTCTCCGCCTGCTCGGCCAGCAGATGGAAGGACCCCCACCGCGCCTTGTCGCCGGGGATCTCGGTGCGGGAGAGCCAGGCGCCGTTGACATGGCGGTAGAGGTCGTCCTGCGGGCGGATGTCGGAGCTGAACTCGGAGGTCTCAAGGCCAGAGGGGAGCACGTCGGTCATGCCGACCAGCCTATGCGTCGCTCCGACATTCGGGGGGATGGGTCACGCCCTGCGCCGGAGGCCGAACCGACGTCGCCGGGGCCGCTCCGGCGTCTCCGCAGCACGCGCCGCGAAGCGCGCCGCGCGTCGCTCGGCCCACGCCGCCACCTCGGCGTCGATGTCGCGTGGACTCGTCACGACAGGCGGACCGCCCTGCAGCTGGCGTCGGGCCTCGAGCACCCGACCGTTGAAGTCCTCGAGCACCGACCGCACGTCGGCCTCGCGACCGAGCAGGTCGAGCTGGTCGTCGAGCTCGCGATCCTCGGTGCGCAACAGGATCGCCGGCGGACCGAGACCCGTCAGGTTCTCCTGCTCGATCTTGCGGCGGATCCACCAGTCGGGGTCGTGGTGCGTTCCGAGTCCCTCGAGGGGCTTGCCCGCACCGGGGAGATCGTCGAAATCGCCCCGGCGGATCGCGACCTGGATCGCCGTCTCGATGAAGGCGGCTCGATCCGTCGCTGCGGCGATGCCCGGTTCTGCACCGGACTCACTGTCGTCCTCGCCGTCCCCCCGGCTTCGCTGCCGCGCACGGTACCGCGCCGCGGCCTCCCGTGGATCCGTCATGATGCACCTCCGTCGCATCCTGGTCCTTTCAGGGTACGACCGCACCGGATCCGGAGGGCGGAGCGGGCGTGCTGCACCGCCTGCTGTCCGCGCCAGCCCATAGGCTCGGAGAATGACCGAGCGCACTCTCAACCGCGAGATCCTGCGCCTCGCCGTCCCCGCGCTCGGCGCCCTGATCGCAGAACCGGCGTTCCTCATCGTCGACGCGGCGCTGGTCGGACATCTCGGCACGACGCCGCTCGCGGGCCTGGGCATCGCGGGTGCGGTGCTGCAGACGATCGTCGGACTCATGGTCTTCCTCGCCTACTCGACGACCCCGGCGGTGGCCCGACTGTTCGGCGCCGGCAGACCGGGCGAGGCCGTCTCGGTCGGGATCAACGGCATGTGGCTCGCCCTCGCGATCGGGGCCGTGCTCGCCGCCGCAGGCGCGGCATCCTCCCCCTGGCTGGTCTCGCTGTTCGGCGCGAGCGACGCCGTGGCCGCCGATGCCAACGCCTATCTCGTCGTCTCGATGTGGGGGCTCCCGGCCATGCTCATCGTGTTCGCCGCGACCGGGCTGCTGCGCGGGATGCAGGACACCATGACTCCCCTGTGGATCGCCGGCCTCGGGTTCGGGGCCAACGGGCTGCTCAACGTGGTGTTCATCTACGGGCTGGGCTGGGGCATCGCCGGCTCGGCGGCCGGCACGGTCGTCGCCCAGTGGGGCATGGTCGGCGCATACGTCCTCGTGATCCGGCGGCTCGCGGCGAGGCATGACGCATCGTTGAAAGCCCGACGGGACGGCATGGGCAGCACAGCGCGCTCGGGCGGCTGGCTGTTCCTGCGCACCGTGAGCCTGCGCGTCGCTCTGCTCGCGACGGTCGCCGTCGCCACCGGCATCGGCACCGAGGAGCTCGCCGGATGGCAGATCGTCTTCACGATCTTCTCGGCGGCGGCATTCGCGCTCGACGCGCTGGCGATCGCCGCACAGGCGCTGATCGGCAAAGAGCTCGGTGCCGGCGACGAGCGACAGGTGCATCGGGTGCTGAAACGCACCGTGGCCTGGGGCGCGTGGTTCGGCGTCGTGGTCGGGGCTGTCATCGCTGCACTCTCCGGAGTCCTCGGGATCATGTTCACCGGCGACGCCGAGATCGCGGCGCTCGTGCAGCCGGCGCTGCTGATCCTCGCGCTCGCGCAGCCGATCGCCGGGGTGGTGTTCGTGCTCGACGGAGTGCTGATGGGGGCGAACGACGCGCGCTACCTCGCGATCGCCGGCGGGATCAATCTCGTGCCGTTCCTGCCGGCACTCTGGATCATCGCCGCGAGCGGAGTCGATGCGTCAGCGGGCCTCATCTGGCTCGCCATCGCCTTCTTCGGCATCTACCTGCTCGCTCGGCTGGGCACTCTCGGCTGGCGCGTGCGCTCGGGGCGCTGGGTCACCGCCGGCGTCTAGCACTCCACGATCGCTGCGACTCCGGACGTCTACACGTATCCCGGAATCTCGGGAACTGAGGATGCCGCGAGGGATCAGGCGTTCTCGAGCTCGGCGATCACGATCTTCTTCATGTGCATGAGCGCCTGAATCTGCTCTGGCCTCTGCTGGAGCAGATCCAGACCGGCCGGCACGACCTGCCAGCTCACTCCGAACCTGTCCTTGCACCAGCCGCAGGCCTCCGAGTCCGGCACGGCCGAGAGGGCTTGCCAGTAGTGGTCGATCTCGGCCTGATCCTCGCAGCCGATCACGAAGGAGATCGACTCGTTGAACGCGAACTCGGGGCCTCCGTCGAGGCAGCCGAACGGCGAGCCGTTCAGGGTGAAGTCGCCGTTGAGGACCTTGCCGCTCATGCCCTCGAAATGTCGATCGAGCGATTCGTCGGGGTACAGGACCACCTGGTCGATCGACGAGTTCGGGAACACCGAGACGTAGTACTCCATCGCCTCCTGCGCCCGCCCGTCGAACCAGAGAAACGGGCGGATGGAACTGATCGCTGCCATGTCGACCTCCTCAGATCGGCACTCACGCTACGCCCGAGCAGGCATCGTGTCGAGAGGGTCCGACGCCGCCGTCAGCCCGCATGCCTCCGGCACCACTCGTACATGATCACCGCGGCGGCCGCGCTCGCGTTGATCGACCGGGTCGAGCCGTACTGCGTGATCTCGATGTGGGCGGATGCCGCGGCGAGCGCGGCATCCGAGAGACCCGGTCCCTCCTGACCGAACAGCAGCACGCAGCTCTGCGGCAGATCCGCGCGGTCGACGGGCACTGCGCCCTCGACGTTGTCGACGGCGACGATCGGCAGGCCTTCGGCGGTCGCCCAGGCGGTGAAGGCCTCGACGTCCTCATGGTGCACGACGTGCTGATAGCGGTCGGTGACCATGGCGCCCCGCTTGTTCCACCGGCGCCGGCCGATGATGTGCACGGTGTCGGCGAGGAACGCGTTGGCGCTGCGCACGATCGAGCCGATGTTCATGTCGTGCTGCCAGTTCTCGATGGCCACGTGGAACGGATGCCGCTTTGTGTCGAGGTCGGCGACGATCGCGTCCATCCGCCAGTAGCGGTAGCGATCGATCACGTTGCGCGTGTCTCCGACGGCCAGCAGCTCGGGGTCGTACTGCTCCCCCGCAGGCCACTCGACCTCGCCGCCGGGCCAGGGTCCGACCCCGTATCCGGGCTGGGCCGACGATCCGCCTGTCTCCGCTGCATCCGCGGGCGCCTGCTCATCCATCCAGCCAGGCTATCCGGCGCATCCGCAACAGCGATTTAGGTACACCGAAATATCCGCTACGATTTCGGCATGCCGAAAAATGCTGTCGTCGAGAAGGGACCGACGCCCACCCGCGCCACCGCGCCGCGCAGCCTCTGGCTCCTCGGACCCGCGCTGGTCGCCGGTGTCGCGTATCTCGATCCGGGCAACGTCGCGAGCAACATGACCGCCGGCGCGCAGTATGGGTACCTGCTGGTCTGGGTCGTGGTGGCGGGCAACGTGATGGCCTGGCTGATCCAGTACCTGTCGGCGAAGCTCGGCGTCGTCACGGGGCAGAGTCTCCCCGAGGTGCTGGGTGCGCGCCTCACGAGGACGTGGGCCCGTCGGGCCTACTGGCTGCAGGCCGAGCTCGTCGCGATGGCGACAGATCTGGCCGAGGTCATCGGCGGCGCGGTCGCCCTTTACCTTCTGTTCGACATCCCGCTGCTGCTCGGAGGGATCATCACCGGCGCCGTGTCGATGGTCCTGCTGACGGTGCAGAGCCGCCGCGGCGCTCGGCCCTTCGAGTTCGTGATCATCGGGCTCATGGTGATCATCGCGGTCGGCTTCGTCGCCGGGCTCTTCATCGCACCGCCGGATGCCGCGAGCATCGTCGGTGGCCTGGTGCCCCGTTTCGAGGGCACCGGATCGGTGCTCCTCGCCGCCTCCATCCTCGGCGCGACGATCATGCCGCACGCGATCTACGCGCACTCCTCGCTCACTCGCGATCGGTTCGGTGCCGCCGCGGCGCACGGGCCGACGGAGACTGCGCGAACCGAGACCTCGCGCATCCGTCGCCTGCTCACGGCGACCCGCTGGGACGTCTCGATCGCGATGGTGATCGCGGGCACCGTCAACCTCGGCATCCTGCTGCTCGCGGCCGCCAACCTGGCAGGTGTCGAGGGGACGGATTCGCTCGAAGGCGCCCATGCCGCGCTCGCCGCGGGACTCGGGCCTGTCGTCGCGACCTTCTTCGCGGTCGGGCTGCTGGCCTCCGGTCTCGCCTCGACATCCGTCGGTGCCTACGCGGGAGCGGAGATCATGCACGGCCTGTTGCACGTGCGCATCCCGCTTCTCGCGCGTCGACTCGTGACCCTGATCCCCGCGCTGGTGATCCTCGGCATCGGCTTCGATCCCACGCTGGCGCTGGTGCTCAGCCAGGTCGTCCTCTCATTCGGCATCCCGTTCGCGCTGATCCCCCTCGTCGCGCTCACCGCGCAGCGTCGCACGCTCGGCGTCTGGGCGAATCGCACCTGGACGACGGCGGCGGGCATCGTGGCATCCGTTCTGCTCATCGCGCTCAACGGCGCCCTGCTCTGGTTGGTGCTGACGGGCGCCTGAGCGATCGGCCTCGCGCGCGCAGCACGACCCTTGCGCGCAGAACCGCCCCGAGCCGGCACGGGAAGAGTCGACTCGGGGCGGCGTCCTATCACCGCGCCGTCAGCGAGAGCGGAGAGTCTCGGTCCACTGCGAGGTCGCGCCGTCGGCGATGCGCCATCCGGGCTCGGGGACGGCGACGACGGTCACTTCTCCCGTCACCTTCACCTTGCCGCCCCGCGCCTCGACCCTCTCGCCGTTCACGTAGTAGCTGATGCCTGTCACGTTCTTCGGCACCTTCACCTCGTCGCGGGAGGTGCCCGGCTTGTCGGTGAAGGTCGGAGCCTTCGGAGTCGTCGGCGCTGTCACCACCGGCACCTGCGACCAGTCGATGTCGCTCGCCAGGTAGTACGAGGTGTACGCGGGCTGGTTGTAGGTGGTCTGCTGACGCGCGGTCTCGGCCCGGTACTGCACGTCGTGCATCAGGGTCGTGAGCTTGTGCGCCGTCGGCTCGGTCGTCGTGAAGAACCGCAGCGCGCTCGAGTCCACGGTGCGCACGAGCAGCTCCTCACGCCAGTCCCCCAGCACATCGGCGACGAGCGACGGGTTGCCTTTCGTGCCGTTGTTCGTGAGCGTTCCGGTCGCGGTGACCAGCGTCCCGCGGGTCCAGTCGTCGATGGTCGGCGTCTGGGCGCCGCTGCCGTTCACGAGCTGCGTCGTCAGGTCGCCCGCCCAGCGGATCGACATGTTGGTGCCTGGCGTCTCCGGCTGCAGCACCTCGCCGGTCGCGCTCAGGAGTCCGCTGCCCTCGGTGCCGCCTGGCATGCTCGACCACACCTCGATACCCGGCACGTCGGGACGCACGTCGCCGATCATGGCGCGACCGGTGTCGCGACCCGAGTACGCCCCGAACAGGGACTCTCCGGTCGCGGCATCACGCATCACCGACCCGTACGGTGCGCTCGTCGCACCCTCGTGGGCCGTCCAGATCTCGAGGCCGGGGCGGCTGGGATCGATATCGGTCACGTGCATGGCGTCGCCATGGCCCAGGCGCACGGTCGCCCCGGGATCGGCGCTGCCCTCGGGGAGCACGTCGAACGAGCTGTACAGCAGGCTGCCGTCGTCGTCGATCGTCGCCGATCCGTAGACGAGCTCCTGCTTACCGTCGGCATCCACGTCGGCGAAGCTCAGCGAGTGATCGCCCTGCGTCGTGATCGTGCCGAACTCGGGGTCGGTGCCGTCCCGGCCGTGCGGGGAGTCGTTGAACGGGTTCGTCATCGGCACGTGGCCGCTGTCGACGCCCCACCGCTCCGTGAGGCGCTTGCCGTCCCAGTCGAAGGCCGTGACGGTCGTGCGCGTGTAGTACCCGCGAGCGAAGACGGCCGACGGATGCTGCCCGTCGAGGTACCCGACGCCGGCGAGGAAGCGGTCGACGCGGTTCGCCGGCTCGATGCGCGACATCGCGTAGTCACCCCACAGCAGTCCGTCGTCTCCTCGCTCGGTCGGATACGGGATGGTCTGCAGCTCCTTGCCGGTCGCGCTGTCGAAGACCGTGAGGTACTCGGGTCCGTCCACGATGAAGCCCTCGAACTCCCGCAGCAGGTTGCGCGCGCTGCGGCTCGGCGCGTACACGTCGATGAAGGTGGTCGCCAGTTCCTGCGCGGCCTCCGGCGAGAGCGGGTAGTCGTGCGTCACGGGCATGCCCCACGCCTCTTCGAGAGTGGCCGGCCACTGGCCCGACACGACCTCCTCGCGGTCACTCCACCCGAGGAACATCTCGACCAGACGCTGCTCGTAGTCCGCGGCACTCAGGCGGTAGTCGTCGTCGTTCGAGTACCCGGCCTTGCGATCGCCCTTGGGGAGAGTGATGTATGACTCGCTCGCGACCGAGCCGTCGTCGGCATACTGCACCGACTTCGTGCCGGGCGCCGTCTTCAGCATGGTCTCGGACCGGCCGTCGCCGTCGAAGTCGTAGACGAGGAACTGCGTGTAGTGCGCTCCGGCGCGGATGTTCACGCCGAGGTCCAGGCGATTCAGCAGCGTTCCGTCGAGCTCGTAGGTGTCGAGATAGACCGGCCCGGTGTAGCCGCGCTGCGAGACGTCCTTCGAGTTCGAGGGGTCCCACTTCACGACGTACTCGTACTGCCCGTCGCCGTCGACGTCGCCGACCGAGACATCGTTCGCCGAGTAGGTGTAGGCCTCGCCCTTCGGCGTCACCCCGTCGGCCGGCTTCTGCAGGGGCAGGTCGTGGTGACCGTCGGCCCAGGCGGTGACGGATGCCGACGCGGATGCCGTCAGCTCGATGCCGCTCACGATCGGGACGACGGAGTACTCCGAGGTGGCGGAGCCGCTGGCATCCGCGTAGTTCGTGCTGTCGGTGACCGTGGCGACCTTCGCGCCGTCGCGATAGACGGCGAAGTCGGGGCCGGCGAGGCCGGTCTCGGTCGCGCCCGTCGTCTCGGTCGCAAGGAGTCGCCAGCTGAGGAAGACGCCCTCGGCGGTCGAGACGGCGACGAGTCCGCGGTCGAGCGACTCGAGTTGCGGTGCCGGGGTGCCGTGATCGTGGCGACCCGCGGCCGGGGCTGCGGGTGACGCCGCCGCCGCGCTCTGCGCACCACCCGCGACGAGGCAGCCGGCGGCGGCCACCGCCACGACGGCGCGGAATGATCGGTGTCGGATGTTCATCATCGAAATCCATCTCTGGGCCTGCAGCCCGCTCGGATAGCGTTTTCCCGTGCCCGGTCGAAGCTACCCGCCGCGCTCCTCTCGCGTCAAGGAATCGGGCCCGATTGACACGATTCACAGCGTCCACGGCGCCCTCGTCAGGCGATTAGGCTCGAAGAATGTCTGCCGAACCCGCGCGCCGCACCGTCCGCATCCTCACGTGGACCGGCATCGCGACCGGCGCGATCGGAGGCCTCCTCGTCGCCTTCCCGACCGTGCTTCCGTTCGGCGGCCCGTGGGTGCAGCTGGCGCTGGGCATCGCGACGCTGGTGCTGGCCTTCCGCGCCCGCAAGATCGGCATCGCCGAGATCGAGGGGTTCGACGGCCGCCTCTCGCTCTTCGCCGCTCTGCTGGGCTTCCTCATCGTGTTCTTCGCCGGCCAGGTCGCCTTCGGCATCCTCGTCGATGTCGCGAACCCCTGATCTAGGCTGGACGAGTGGCATCCCCCGCAGCAGACGACTACCTGAAGACCGTCTACGCGCACACCGAGTGGCAGGACGCGCCGATCACCCCGTCGGTGCTCGCGGCGAAGCTCGGCATCGCTCCGTCTTCGGTGACCGAGATGGTCAAGAAGCTCGCCGCCGCGGGCCTCGTCTCGCACGTGCCCTACGGTGCGGTTCGGCTGACCGATGCCGGCACGCAGCGCGCCCTGGCCATGGTGCGACGCCACCGCCTGATCGAGACCTGGCTGGTGCAGGAGTTCGGCTACGGCTGGGACGAGGTGCACGACGAGGCCGAAGTGCTCGAGCACACGATCAGCGACCGCCTTCTCGAGGGCATCGACGCACGCCTCGGCCGGCCACGATTCGACCCGCACGGCGACGCGATCCCGGATGCCGCGGGCGTCGTCGAACGCGAGCCCTTCATCCTTCTCGCCGACGCGCCGGTGGGTCACGTCGGCCGCGTGCTGCGCGTCGACGACCGCGACCCCGAGCTGCTGCGCGCCCTCGAGGCGGCCGGCGTCGCCGTCGCGGCGAGCATCACGACCACGGACCAGGGCATCGAGCTCGACGGCGTCGAGACGACGCTTCCTGACGGCGCCGCAGAGGTGGTCTGGCTCAGCGCCTGACAGCCTCACCACAACCTGACACCTGCCCGTAATCGCCGCCCCATAAGCTGTGCTCATGGCACACCGCGACAACATCGAATGCTGGCTGACCGACATGGACGGCGTGCTCGTGCATGAGAACGACGCCATTCCCGGCGCGTCCGAGCTGCTCGCCGGGTGGGAGCAGAACGACATCCCGTACCTCGTGCTGACGAACAACTCGATCTTCACGGCACGAGACCTGTCGGCCCGCCTCCGCGCCAGCGGACTCGTCGTGCCCGAGGAGCGGATCTGGACCTCGGCGCTGGCCACCGCGGACTTCCTCGCGCAGCAGCTGCCGGGCGGTTCAGCTTTCGTGATCGGCGAGGCGGGCATCCTCACGGCCCTGCACGAGGCCGGGTTCATCATGACCGAGACGAATCCCGACTTCGTGGTCGTCGGCGAGACTCGCAACTACTCGTTCGAGGCGATCACCAAGGCGATCCGACTCATCATCAAGGGCGCGCGCTTCATCGTGACGAACCCCGATGCGACGGGCCCCTCGGCCGACGGAGTCATGCCGGCGACCGGCGCGATCGCGGCGCTCATCACCAAGGCGACGGGCAAGGAGCCGTATGTCGTCGGCAAGCCGAATCCGATGATGTTCCGCTCGGCGCTCAACAAGATCGGCGCGCACTCGAAGAAGACCGGCATGATCGGCGACCGGATGGACACCGACATCATCGCCGGCATCGAGGCGGGGCTGCACACCGTGCTCGTGATGACCGGCATCAGCGACGAGGCCGAGGTCGAGAAGTATCCGTTCCGGCCCGACGAGATCGTCGACTCGGTCGCCGACCTGCTGCCCACCGTCACCGAGTCGATTCCGACGCTCGACGAGGACTGACGTGGGCGCGCTCGACGAAGGAGAGCGGGTCGTCGCAGCGGATGCGTCCGCGTGGCGCGCCTGGCTCGAGGAGCATCATGAGCGCATCGCGGGAGTCTGGCTGCTGAGCGTTCGCGGCAACCGGGCCGGAGGTGTCGGATACGACGATGCCGTGCGTCAGGCTCTGTGCTTCGGATGGATCGACGGTCCGGTGCGCACCTTCGACGACCAGACGGTGGGCCAGTGGTTCTCACCCCGACGACGCGGCAGCGGATGGGCAGCGACGAACAAGGCGAGACTGATCGACCTCGAGGCCGCCGGACAGCTCGCACCGGCCGGCATCCGCGTACTCGAGTCCGCGAAGGCGGACGGGTCGTGGACCTTGCTCGACGGCCCGGAAGCCGGGATCGAGCCGCCCGAACTGACGGAGGCGCTGGATGCCCTGCCCGCCGCGCGGGCCCACTGGGACGCCTTTCCGAAGTCGGTCAAGAAGTTCGGCCTGACGCACATCGCGATGGCGAAGCGTGCCGAGACGCGGTCCGCTCGGATCGCCAAGATCGTGGCGGATGCCGCGGAGGGGAAACGCCCATGAACCAGTCCGACCTGCTGTTCCTGGTGATCTTCCTGATCCTCCTCAGCACGCTGACCGTGTGGGTGGTGCAGTTCTTCCGCTCCCGACGCCGCGGAGGCGGCGGGGGCGATGGGCGCGCCGGCTGGTGGGAAGGCCCCTGGGACGACGACGACCGCAAGCGCTGAGCGCCCCGATCCCTCGATCAGCGCAGCGTCAGGCTGCGCACTCTATCCACGGGCTCCGGCATCCGCAGCGGACCCGCACCGGGTGTGATGGTGCCGAGGATTCGGGCTTCCCGCGCTCCGGTGCCGCCGGGCGTCACGGCCGCGACGCCATGCAACGTGCACCATCCGATCAGCGCGAACAGGATCGCCTCCTTGCTGTCGACCGGGGCGCCGAGCTCGTCGGCGAGCACCACCTCGATGTCGGGGAGCGCCTCACGCAGCCCCTGCATGATGAGCGGGTTGTGGCACCCGCCACCCGAGACAGCCAGGAAGCGGATGCCGGCGGTGCGGATGTCGTGTGCGACGGTGCGGACCGTGAGCTCGGTGAGCGTGCGGATCAGGTCGGCCGGCGCGATGCCGGGTCGCATGCGGTCGACGTGCGCACGCACATAGTCGAGGTGAAAATGCTCCTTGCCCGTGCTCTTGGGCGCGGGCAGGGCGTAGTACGGGTCGGCGAGCAGCTCGGCGAGCAGCACGTCGTCGACGGTGCCGGTGCGAGCGATCGCGGCATCCGCGTCGTAGCCTCGGTCGTTCAGCCCCTCGGCGACGACCACCGCGTCGACCAGTGCATTCGCCGGGCCGATGTCGTAGGCCGACAGACCGTCGGGACCGACCACGGTCACGTTCGCGATGCCGCCGAGGTTCACCGCCGCCGAGACTCCCGCCCGACCGCGCAGCAGCAGCTCATCGAGGAACGATACGAGCGGTGCACCGTGGCCGCCCGCAGTGATGTCACGGATGCGCACGTCCGACACCACGGGTGCGCCGACCCGCTCGGCGATCCACGCCGGCTGCCCGATCTGCAGGGTGCCGAGCGCGTGGCCGTCGGCGACCCAGTGGAAGACGGTCTGGCCGTGCGTGCAGACGGCGTGCACTCCCCCGACCGCGGCCGCCGCCGTGGCCGC
>Ga0308169_10001635_pt1 | contig 25499 bp, 21 predicted proteins | sample PhyBR1_2_FD_202139 | JGI IMG/M metagenome (GOLD analysis project Ga0308169, IMG submission 202139) | Phyllosphere microbial communities from UC Gill Tract Community Farm, Albany, California, United States - DLSLSB.R1 | ecosystem: Host-associated > Plants > Phyllosphere > Unclassified | place...
TTCGCCGAACTCGGCCCACGTTACGCCAACCGTAACGGCGGCTACCTGCGCATCCTGAAAATGGGTTTCCGCGTGGGCGACAACGCGCCTATGGCGTATGTCGAACTGCTGGATCGTCCGGAAGTCACCTCGGCTGACGACGCTCCGACCGCTGAGTAATCGCTCCATGCGAATAAAGAAACCAGGCCGCGTGCCTGGTTTTTTTTCGCCCGTCCACAAGCGGGCAGGGGGGCATATTCCCCCTCGGCACACAGGCGGTGTACCATGCTGCTGCGCCGTCATCATCGAAGGAAGTCATGTTCATCACCCGTTTTCGTGAAGCGCCCATGCGCCTGCTGGCTGCGCTGACGCTGCTGTTCCTGTCCATCATGTTGCTGGCCGCACCGAGCCGCGCCGAGGACTTCCTCGATCCCGCACAGGCGTTTAAATTCTCCGCGCGCATGGACGGCGAACGCACGGCCGTCGTCACCTACGACATCGCGCCCGGCTACTACATGTACCGCGAGCGCTTCAAGTTCACGGCGACGGGCGCACAGCTGGGCGAGCCGCAGATCCCGCCGGGCAAGGTCAAGTACGACCAGACATTCGAGAAGAATGTCGAGACCTATCACGGGACCGTGACGATCCGCATCCCCGTCGAGAGCGGCGCCGCATTCACGCTGGACGCCACCAGCCAGGGCTGCGCCGACGCCGGCCTGTGCTATCCGCCGCAGGAACACAGCGCGCGCCTGACGGCCGGCGGCGGCGCGCCCCAAGCGAGCATTCCGATCGGCGCGAACGCGCAGCAGCCGCCCATGTCGACAGGACTGTCCTCGGCGCCGCTCAGCGAAGGGCCGGCAAGCACCGCTTCGTCCCTTCCTGAAAGCGCCCCGGCCGCGCCCGCATCGCCCACCGCCGCCGCCGGCAATCCCGCACCGACCAACGCGGCCGCCGCTCCCTCCGAACTGGCCGGCATCGGCGCCATCCTGCAAGGCGGCCGCCTGCTCGCCATCGTTCCCGCCTTCGCACTGCTCGGCCTGGGCCTCGCGTTTACGCCCTGCGTGCTGCCGATGGTGCCGATCCTGTCGTCCATCATCGTCGGCGAGGGCGGCAAGACCAGGCGCTCGCGCGGCCTGGTGCTGTCGATTACCTATTCGCTCGGCATGGCGATCGTCTACACGGCGCTCGGTGTCGCCGCCGGCCTGGTCGGCGAGGGCCTGTCGGCCGCCCTGCAGAACCCGTGGGTGCTGGGCGCCTTTGCTTTGCTGATCGTCGCGATGGCGATGTCGATGTTCGGCTTCTATGAATTGCAGGTGCCGGCCGCGATGCAAACCCGGCTGGCGAACGCCTCCGGCCGCCAGGCCTCGGGCAAGCTGGCCGGCGTGTTCGTGATGGGCGCCATCTCCGCCCTGATCGTCGGGCCCTGCGTGGCCGCACCGCTGGCCGGCGCCCTGGTCTACATCAGCCAGACGCGCGACGTGCTGGTCGGCGGCGCCGCGCTGTTCTCGATGGCGATCGGCATGAGCATCCCGCTGCTGCTGGTCGGCGTGTCGGCCGGCTCGCTGCTGCCGCGCGCGGGCGCCTGGATGGACACCGTGAAACGCTTCTTCGGCGTGCTGATGCTGGGCATGGCCCTGTGGCTGGTATCGCCGGTGCTGCCGCCGCTGCTGCAGATGCTGTTGTGGGCGGCACTGCTGCTCGGCTATGGCGTGTATTTGCTGAGCCGGCGCGGGCACTGGGCGGCCATGGCCTGTGGCGTCGCATTCGGCATCCTCGGCGCGCTGCAATTGGTCGGCGCCGCGACCGGCGGGCGCGATCCGCTGGCCCCGCTGGCGCACCTGACCGGTACGCCGAAGCAGGCGCTGGCCTTCAAGCGCGTCAAGACGGTTGCCGACCTCGACGCGGTGCTGGCCGCCAACGGCGGCAAGACCGCCATGCTCGACTTCTATGCCGACTGGTGCGTCTCCTGCAAGGAAATGGAAAAGCTGACCTTCGTCGATCCGGCCGTGCAGGCGAAGCTGGCGAATACGCTGCTGCTGCAAGTGGACGTCACCGCCAACGATGCCGCCGACAAGGCGATGCTGAAACGTTTTGGTTTGTTTGGGCCGCCGGGCATCATCTTCTTCGACGCCCGGGGCCGCGAGATCGGGGACAGCCGCGTCATCGGCTACCAGGATGCGCGCAAATTCCTGGGATCGCTGTCGCGGCTGGATTGATGCGGGGGCACAGCGGGCAGGACCTGTCCCGCCCGCTGTGACGGGTCTTCAGAAGCCCTGGCGGATCGTCGCGCTGTTGCCGTAACCGTAGCCGTAGCCGTAGTTGTCCGAGCGCTGCATGATCGATGCATTCTGGTTGCTGCCGGACTGGTAGACCGACGCCTGGCCGCCGCCCATCTGCTGCACCGACGCCAGGTTGCCATAGCCCGACTGGACGACGTCCGCCATGCTCTGGCCGCCCCAGCCTTGTTGCCAGATCTCGGCGCGGCTGTACGAGCTGCCGCCCTGTTCGACCGAGGCCATGGCGTCCGAGCCCGACTGCTGGATCATGACCGAATTGCCCTCGCCGAAACCGCCGCCGTAATACGCCCCGTTGACGTTGACGCGCGCCTGCAGGTTGTAGCCATCGTTCTGGTACACGCTGTGCTGGTTGTTGTTGCCCGACTGGTTGACCTCGATCTGCGAATTGCTGACGCCGTACTGCATCAGCTGGGCACTGTTGCCGGTGCCGCCGCCGCCATACCAGTTGTCGCCCTGGTTGACGCTGGCCGTGTTGTTGCCGGCGGTTGAGACCTGCTCGATCATGGCCGAGTTGCCGACGCCGCCCTGGGCGATTTTGGCGCTGTCCTGGGCCGACGCCGAGGCGGCTGCGAATGCGAGTGCGCAGGCGAGGATGGATGGGGCTTGTTTCATGAACGACTCCCAAAAAGTGGAAAGTGGAAAGTGGAAAAAAGGCCTGCCGGGTCGCGATCCAGTGGCCTAGAACTGGATCAGGCTTGCTACGTTGCCGTCGCCGTACTGGCGCAGGGCAATGTTCGATGAAGAGGGGCCCTGCACGAGGGTGACGCGGTTGTCGTTGCCGAACTGCTCGACCAGCGCCACGCGGCCGGCGCCATGCTGGGCGATCTCGGCCAGGTTGTTCTCGCCCCGTTGAGCGAGGATCAGCTGGTGGTCCTGGCCCGACTGGGTGACGACAGCGCTGTTGCCGCTGCCAAGCTGGCTGGCCTCCACGCGGTTGCCGCTGCCGCCCTGCACAAGGTCGAGCCGGTTGCCGAATCCGTCCTGCAGCAGCCGTGCGCCCTGGTTGAAGCCCAGCTGGTCGATCGAGGCGCTGTTCATGGCGCCCGCCTGCTCGATGCTCGCCAGCTGGCTGAAGCCGCCCATTTCGGGGCCGGCCAGGTCGCCGGCGCGTACGGGCAGCGCGCAGGCAAGGGCGAGGACCGCAAGCGCCCGCACGCGGCGGCGCGGCGGATCCGGCCCGAACAGGGCGTCGTCGTCGTGTTGATTCATCTCGCACTCCTTTCGGTGATGGGTGATCGGTGGGCGCCGTGCCTGCGGCGTGGGCTCAATCCTGGCGCTGGAACAGCGCATGCGTGCGGTCGCGCTCGTCCTTCAGGTCCCAGTGGCCATCCCGCAAACCCTGGGCGACGAGGTGGACCACGGCCGCTTCGATGGCTTCGCGCACGCACAGCTGGGCCGGCTCGTTGCGCGTCATCCCGGCCTCGAACTGGACCAAATCCTTGAAGTTGACGAACTTGAAAACGGTCGGCCGGATCTCGTAGGAATAAATGGCCTTGGTGGTCGAGACGCTGCTCAGCACCTTGCCGCTGCGAATGTCGACGCTGCGCAGGTTCACCGTCACCTGGTCGACCCGGTACAGGGTCGACAGGCCGATGCCGAGGTAGTTGGCGCCGATGCCGCCGCTGCGCACATTGCTCTCGTACGCGGTGACGCCGCCCTCGACGAGGATCGACGCCGGCAGCAGCCCCGGCACCGCGGACGGCGCGTTCTTGTCCGGACCCTCGAGGGCGCGCACGATCTTGCGTTCGGTGAGCAGGTTCTGCAGGTTCTCGCGCTCGACCGGGATGAACCAGTTCGAGTCGAGCAAAGCCTTCACGAGGATGGCAGCGGCGCCCTGCGTCACCGCGGTCGAAAACGAGCTGTCCGGCGCCGGCTTGTACTGACCGGTCTGGTCGCGAAAGCCGTACACCGCGACCACGATCTTGCCTTTGGGCGGCGGCAGGTGCGTCAGCTCGCGCGTCATCTTCGTGTCCGGCGTCAGTTGCGCGCCTTCGTTGGCGTTGGACGGCTGGTGCACGCAGCCCGGCAGCGCCAGCGCCAGCAGGGCAAGCGCAAGCAGGCGCGCCCTCACTGGCCGCCCACCTGGAACGAGGTCGAGGCGCCGGTCGACTTGTCGGTGGTCGTGATGACCAGCACGCCGCCGCCGGCATCGACGATGTCGATCCGGAAGTTGCCGGTTTCCACCGAGCCCGGGCGCAGCTTGCCGCCGGAACCCATGATGCCGGAGGTGGCGGCGGCCGACAGCTGGCTCAGCACCGAGCGCTCGAGCAAGTCCGTGAACTGCTCCAGCGACGACTGCTTCGTGCTGGCCGCAGCCGGTTCCTTGTGCTTGTTGGTCGCCTGCGCCGCGTTCAGCAAGCCGTTCGCATTCAATGGGTTGCCGCCGAATGCCGGGTTGGTGGGCACATACACCAGTTCGGTTGCTGCCGCGCAGTTGGCGGCGCCAACACCAAGCAGGCACAGCGCGGCAAGCGCCCAGCCCGCTGCGCGGCGCCGATTGTCGATCGGGGTCATCTTGTCTCCGGGTTAGAGTTCATCTGAGGCGAGCTCGTCCTGGCTGAAGAGCAGGCGCTGCACCTCGGCATTCATGGCCGTTTCGTAGGAAATCTCGACGGCCCGCTCGCCGAGCGGTGCCAGGTTGGCGCCGGCCGGGGGCAGGGCGCTGCGAAAGATCACCCGTCCCGCGTACTCGACAATCACCTGGTTGCCGCGCCGCGCCGACAGCTGCTCGCGGATGGCAACCGAAAACAGCTCGTTCATCGGCTTGTCGTGCCAGAAGGCGCAAAAGCTGGTGTAGAAAGCGTGGCCCGCCAGGCTGAGGGTGGCATCGGTCACCACCCCGGCCAGCATCCGCGCTTCCCGGGTGGAGGCGTCCGCCTGCGCAGGGCCGGCCGCGTCCGGGGTGGGAGCGGCATTCAGCGTCAGGGCGGCGGCGAGGAGAAGCATCACGGTCAGGTCCTTTATTTCCAAACGGAAATGATTCTGGACATAATATGAAGAACCCGGGCCGAGCCGCATCAAGGCAAAACTCGCCCTTGGCGCCGCTCAATAGCGGCGCCAGACGAAAAAAAGGGAGGCCGAGGCCTCCCTTCCGTACTGCTCGATTAACCGATCAGCTTTGCAGCGCTGCGCCGCGCTCGCCACGTTGGCCGCCGTGGCCGCGGTGGTGGCCGCGATGCTTGCCGCCAAAGCGCATCGCCTTGCTATCCAACACCTGCTTCTGTTCCGGCGTCAGCACGGCGTACAGGTTGTTCAGGGCCGCGAGGCGCGCTTCCATCCGTGCAGTGCGTTGCTTCTGGCGCTCGATGCGCTGCTGCAGGCGCTGGGGAGCGGGCAGGGCGGCCAGCTTGCCGTGCTCGGCGCGGGCATGCGCGTCCGGACGCCCGACCGGCTTGCCCGCCGCCAGGAAGGCGGCGAAGGCCGGTTCCTGCTGTGCCGTCAGCTTCAGCTCGGCGCGCAGTTTGGCGGCATGTTGCGCCTGGCGTTCGGCGCGTTTCGCCTGGTGCTCGGCTTTGAAGGCCGCGCGCTGTTCGGCGCTGACGGCGTGGGCATGGCGGCCTTCCGTTGGCTGCACGGCGGCGGTCTGGGCGACAGCGGCGCCGGCGATGCCGAGGGCGGCCAGGGCGATCAAGACATTTTTACGAATCGTGTTCATTTTCAGGTCCTTGTTGGTGTGTGAGTCAGTCGAGCGTCTAAAAAAACCCTCATGGCGGCGTTGCGTCGTCTCGCCGTACTGGCGTACTGTCTTCGACTCCGCGCCTTGCCCTGAGCGCTTTGTTAGACGCTCCTGGGTGTGCGTGAACTACTCACTGCACAGGACCCATCATCGCGAATAAATGTAAGCCCAGCGTGTCCCCTGCCACACTCTTTGTATCAATATGTTTCCTCCGTTATTTCATATACATACGGATACAAACACGCTGTTCAGGCCTCATGGAAGCAAGGATAATTGCAAGCATGGACAATCCATCTACCATCCTCATCGTCGACGACGACCGCGACATCCGCCAGCTGCTGGCCGACTACCTCGAGTCGAACGGCTACCGCGCGCTGGCCGCCGCCGACGGCGTGGCGATGTGGAAGATCCTCGACGAGGCGCGCCCCGACCTGATCGTGCTCGACCTGAACCTGCCCGGCGACGACGGCTTGACCCTGTGCCGTAAACTCCGCGCCACCTCCAGCCTGCCGGTGATCATGCTCACGGCGCGCAACGAGCCGCTGGACCGCATCCTGGGCCTGGAAATGGGCGCCGACGATTACCTGCCGAAGCCGTTCGAGCCGCGCGAACTGCTGGCGCGCATCCGCAGCGTGCTGCGCCGCTCGCATGCGATGCCGTCCAACGCCCCGGCCGAGAACGTGCAGCAGATGCGCTTTTCCGGCTGGACGCTCGACCTCACCGCGCGCCACCTGCTCAATCCCGACGGCATGGTGATCATGCTTTCGGGCGCCGAATTCCGCCTGCTGCGCGTCTTCCTCGAGCACCCGAACCGCGTCCTGAACCGCGACCAGCTGCTGAATCTCACGCAAGGGCGCGACGCCGACCCGTTCGACCGCTCGATCGACATCCAGATCAGCCGCCTGCGCCAGAAGCTGGGCGAAGACGCGCGCATGCCGCAAATCATCAAGACCGTGCGTAACGGCGGCTACGTGCTGGCCGGCCAGGTAACCGTGGAGCCGACCACGTGAAAGCGTTCATCGGCTCGATGACGGGCCGTGTCTTTGCAACTCTGCTCCTCGGTATCCTGATTTCGGCGGCGCTGACCCAGTGGCTGGCCGACGTCGAGCGCCAGCGCGTGCTCGAGCGTGCGCGCGACCAGAACCTGATCGAACGCGCCGAACAACTCATCATGGCAACCGAGATCGTGCCGGCCTCGGCCCGCCGCGCCTACCTCGGCGTCGCCAACCGTCCCGGCCTGCTGCTCGAAACCGGCGCGCCGCACCCGCTCGCAACGCAGAAGACGACCTTCGCGAAAACCCTGTCCGACCGTCTCGGCAAGGGCTACCAGATCGCCGCCGCCCTGACGCCGCCGGCGGCCTGTGCCCATCCGCCGCGCATGCCGCTGCTGTACGGCCTGCTCAGCGCCGAATGGCGCGGCGCCTGCGAAAACCTGAACGTGCGCCTGCGCGACGGCGAGCAATTGCATCTGGCGGTGCTGCCGCCGCGCTCGCTCGTCGCCGCCGAGACCGACTACCGCGCCGTGCTGGCGCTGTTTTTCCTCAGCATCGCCATCCTGGCCTACCTGGTCGCGCGCATGACGACCCGTCCGCTGAAACAGCTGGCGCAGGCGGCGCAGGACCTCGGCAACGACATCAACCGCGCGCCGCTCGACCTCACGGGCGCGAGCGAAATCCGCCAGGCCAGCGCCGCCTTCAATGCGATGCAGGCGCGCATCCGCCAGTACATCTTCCAGCGCACGCAGATGCTGGCCGCGATCACCCACGACCTGCAGACGCCGCTTACGCGCATGCGCCTGCGCCTGGAAAAAGTGTCGGATCACGAACTGCAGGAACGCCTGATCGGCGACCTGTCGGCGATGCAGGCGATGGTGCGCGAAGGACTCGACCTGGCGCGCAGCATGGACACCACCGAAAGCATGCAGTGTATCGATCTCGATTCGCTGCTGGACTCCGTCTGCGACGACGCCGCCGACGCCAGCCAGGCCGTCACGCTGTCCGGCCGCTCGGGCATGGCGCTGCTGGGCCGTCCGCTCGACCTGCGCCGCTGCCTGGGCAACCTGATCGACAACGCGGTGAAATACGGCCAGCAGGCGCAAGTGACGGCCGACCGCGTGAACGGCGCAGCGCGCATCCGGGTGCGCGACGCCGGCCCCGGCATCCCGCAGGGGGAACTGACCCGCGTCTTCGATCCGTTCTATCGGGTCGAAACCTCGCGCTCGCGCGAATCGGGCGGCACCGGCCTCGGCCTGACGATTGCCCGCAACATCGCCGAACAGCATGGCGGCAGCATCGCGCTGGCCAACCATCCCGACGGCGGCCTCGAAGTCACCCTCATGCTCCCGGAGTACTATCCCGGAAAGTGACGCATGCCGCATGCTACTGTCATACTGATTGATCCACCTCATCGCACCTATTGATTGATAAAGCCGCCGACACGCGCGGTAAGGGACCTGAATGAAAAAGAATACTCTCGCACTGATCGCCATCCTCGTGGCCGCTGGGGCAGGCGGCGCCTGGTACATGAACCGGGGCGTCCACGCCGAAGCGGAAAGCGCGCACGGCGGCGCGGGCGGCAAGGGCGGCGCCCAGGCGCCGACCACCGTCAACGTGATCGCACCGCAGCGCCAGGATGTGGCCGTCGACGTCGCAGCCAACGGCACCGTCACGCCGCAGCGCACCGTCGACCTGCGTCCGCAGACGACCAGCACGATCCGGCAAGTCCACATCAAGGAAGGCCAGTTCGTGAAAGCGGGTCAATTGCTGTTCTCGCTGGACGACCGCAGCGACCGCGCCAGCGTGGCGCAGGCGGAAGCGGAAGCGGCGCGCGGCCGCGCGACCCTGGCCGACCTCGAACGCCAGTACAAGCGCAGCCAGGACCTGGTGGCCCAGAAGTTCCTGGCGCAAAGCGCCGTCGATACCCTGAAAAGCCAGGTCGAAGGCGCCCGCGCCGCCCTGGCCGCCAGCAGCGCCGCCGTGCGCGCCAGCCAGGTCAACGCCAGCTACACCAGCATCCGCGCGCCGATGGCCGGCCGCGTCGGCGCCATCAACGTCTATCCGGGCAGCCTGGTGCAACCGGCCACTTCGCTCACCACCGTCACCCAGCTCGACCCGATCGACGTCGCCTTCACCTTGCCGGAAGCAAGCCTCGGCTCGCTGCTGGCCGCCCAGAAGCAGGGCAAGGTAACCGTGGAAGCCAATACCGGCGGCGATGCCAAGCCCGTCAGCGGCGAACTCATCTTTGTCGACAACACGGTCGACCCGACCAGCGGCACCATCCGCGTGAAAGCGCAGTTCGGCAACAGCGACGGCCTGCTGTGGCCGGGACAGTATGTGAACACCCACGTGACCGTGCGCACGATCAGGGACGCCGTGGTGATTCCGCAAAATGCGATTATCATCAACGCGCAGGGCACCTTCGTCTACGTGATGGAGAAGGATGGCACCGCGCGCCAGGTGCCGATTGCACGCCAGCACGCGTTCGGCCTGAATGCCGCCGTGACCGGTTTGACCGGCAACGAGCAGGTGATTACCGAAGGCAAGCAGAACCTGCGTCCTGGCGGGAAAGTCCGCCTGGCAGGCGCGAAACCACAAGGCGCGCAAGGCGCCCCTGCGGCGGGAAAGGATAAAGCGGCATGAATTTGTCCGAACTGTGTATCCGCCGCCCGGTCATGGCCGTGCTGCTGTCGATCAGCCTGGTGCTGGTCGGCGTGCTGGCCTACATGCACATCCCGGTAGCGGCGCTGCCGAGCTATAACACCCCGGTCATCAACGTCAACGCCAACCTGCCGGGCGCGAGCCCGGAGACGATGGCCTCCTCGGTCGCCTTACCGCTCGAGAAACAGTTTTCGACGATTGCCGGCATCAAGCTCATCACCTCGACCAGCACCCAGGGCAACACCTCGCTGACGCTGGAATTCGACACCAGGATCGATGTCGACAAGGCAGCGGTGGACGTCCAGGCGGCCCTGTTGGGCGCCCAGCGTCAGCTGCCGCTGGAAATGACCGACCTGCCGTCCTACCGCAAGGTCAATCCGGCCGATGCCCCGATCCTGTTCGCGCACATGACCTCGCCCTCGATGAGCCTGGCCGAGCTGAACGACTACGCCGAGAACATGATCTCGCCGGCGATCTCGACCCTGCCGGGCATCGCCCAGGTCAGCGTCAACGGCCAGAAACGTTTCGCAGTGCGCGTGCGCGCCAAGTCAGACCTGATGAACGCGCGCAATATCTCGATGGACGAACTGGCGACCGCGCTGCGCGCCGCCAACTCGAATGCGCCGCTGGGCGTGCTCGACGGTCCGGCGCAGACCCTCACCATCCAGGGCGGCGCCCAGCTGATGAAGGCGGCCGATTTCGCCAAGCTGATCGTCGCCACCCGCGACGGCATGCCGGTCCGCCTGCAGGACGTGGCCGAAGTCGAAGACAGCTACCAGTCCGTCAAGGCGGCCGGCAGCCTGAACGGCGAGCGCTCGATCGTGCTGATGGTGCAGCGCCAGCCGAACGCAAACACCGTGCAGGTGGTCGACGCCGTGCGCGCGCTGCTGCCGAAATTCGAACAGCAATTGCCCGCCTCGATCAAGATCAGCCTGGTCAACGACCGCTCGGTCTCGATCCGCGAAGCGATCCACGACGTCAACATCACGCTGGCCGGCACCATCGTGCTGGTGATCCTGGTCATCTTCCTGTTCCTGCACCGCCTGACGGCCACCCTGATTCCGGCCGTCACCGTGCCGATCTCGCTGCTGGGCGCGCTGTCGCTGCTGTATGCCTTCGGCTACAGCCTCGACAACATCTCGTTGCTGGGCATTACGCTGGCCGTCGGCCTGGTGGTCGACGATGCGATCGTGGTGCTGGAAAACATCGTGCGCCACATGGAGCTGGGTAAAAAACCCTTCCACGCGGCCCTGGTCGGTTCGCGCGAGATGGGTTTTACGATTATCTCGATTTCGATTTCGCTGGTCGCCGTCTTCATTCCGATCTTCTTCATGCCGGGCGTGATCGGCCTGCTGTTCCGCGAATTCGCGGTGATGGTGGGCCTGGCCGTGCTGGTGTCGGCGGCCGTGTCGCTGACCCTGGTGCCGATGCTGTGCTCGCGCCTGTTGAAGGGCGGCGGCCACGTCGAGCCGCATGAAATGTCCTGGGTCGGCCGCCGCTTCGAGGCAATGTTCACCAGCGTGCGCGACGGCTACGCACGCACGCTCGACATCGCGCTGCGCCACCGCTTCGTGGTCCTGATGCTGGCGCTGGGCACCCTGGTGCTGACGATCTTCCTGTACTCGACGATGCCAAAAGGCTTCTTCCCCGAAGAAGACCTGGGCCAGCTGCGCGTCACCGTGGAAACGGCGGAAGACACCTCGTCGGCACGCCTGCTGGAGCTGCAGAACAAGGTGGTCGAGGTGGTGCGCGCGAACAAGAACGTGGAGAGCGTGACCTCGTTCACCGGCGGCGGCAACAGCGGCCGCATGTTCCTGGTGCTGGTGCCGCGCAGCAAGCGTCCGCCCATGGCGGAAGTGCAGGACGAGCTGCGCAAGGCGACGCGCAACATCGCCGGCATCCAGGTGTACATGGCGCCGGTGCAGAACCTGCAGCTGGGCGGACGCCCGAGCAAGAGCCGCTACCAGTACTCGCTGCAAAGCGTGTCCGGCGGCGAGATTGGCGGCTGGGCCGACCAGTTCCTCGAGCGCATGCGCGCCGATCCGAAGTTCCGCGACGTCACCAGCGACTCGCAGAACCGCGGCCTGCAGGCCACCCTCGACATCGACCGCGACAAGGCGGCGCTGCTCGGCGTCGAGATGGCCGACGTGCGCACCGTGCTGTACGCCACCTTCGGCGAGCGCCAGGTCTCGACCATCTATTCGAGCGCGGCCAGCTATTACGTGATCCTGGAAGCGGCCGCGGCCGACCGCTATTACGACGATGCCTTGTCGAAGGTGTCGGTACGCGCAAAATCAGGGCAGCTGGTAAAACTGTCGAGCTTTGCGAGCGTGCGCCGAACGGTCGGCCCGATCGCGATCAACCACCAGGGCCAATTGCAGGCGATCACGCTGGCCTTCAACCTGGCGCCGGGCGTGCCGCTGGGCGACGCCACCACGGCGATCGAACAGATGGGCCGCGACATGAAGCTGCCGGCCTCCGTCATCACGCAATATGGCGGCGACGCGGCCGTGTTCCAGGACACGCAGTCGAGCCAACTGATCCTGATCATCACCGCGATCGGCGTCATCTACGTGCTGCTCGGCTGCCTGTACGAGAGCTATATCCACCCGCTGACGATCCTGGCCGGCCTGCCGTCGGCGGCGGTCGGGGCCCTGCTGACGCTGTGGATCTTCAACAAGGACCTGACCCTGATTGCGATGATCGGCATCCTGATGCTGATCGGTATCGTGAAAAAGAACGCGATCATGATGATCGACTTCGCCCTCGACGCCCAGAGGAATGCCGGCATGACGCCGGGCGAAGCGATCCGCGAAGCGTGTATCCTGCGCTTCCGTCCGATCCTGATGACGACGCTGGCCGCGATGATGGGCGCGCTGCCGATTGCGCTGGGCATCGGCGCCGGCGCCGAACTGCGCCAGCCGCTGGGCCTGGCCGTGGTGGGCGGCCTGATCTTCTCGCAAGTGATCACGCTCTACATCACGCCCGTCATCTACCTGTATCTCGACAAGTACAGCGGCACCGGCCCGATGACCGACGACGACGTGGCGGCGGCCGAAGCCGGCGCCGATGACGGCCATGTGCAGCATGAGCCGGTAGCAAAACACCCGCACATCCGGGTCGGCTGAAACATCCTGTAACAACCATCAGGATGAGTGGCCTGTAAGCTGTAGGCAAAAACGCGGCCGTGCGCAGGAGACCCAAACCGGGTAGACTTCGCACTCGGCCGCATTTTGCCCACTCGGCTTACTGAAAGTGCTATTTGAACTTGCGTGACCATTCCCATATTTACGCGGAGCACAGCGATGTTTGCGAACATTGCGGGCAGCCCATGCCGACGCAGGGCGTGCCGCAGTATGGCGACCGGCGCACGAATCGCACGGGCCTCGCCATCACGGTCCTGCTGCACCTGCTTCTGGTCGCGCTGTATTTTTACCAGCCAAAAAAGCTGGAAAAGAAAGCCCGCCCGCCCGACGGCAGCGAAGTCGTGTATGTAGCGCCGCTGTCGAATCCGGCCAAGCCGCCGCCGCAAAAATCGACGGTGCGCACGCCCGTCAAACCATCCAAAACCACCCCGCGCCCGACGACGCCGCGCGTCGTGCGCCTGCCGAATACCATCACCTTGCCCGACGAAAAGCCGGTCGAGGTGGCCAAGGTCGAGCCGCCGCCGGAGCCGAAGCGCGAAGAGATTCCGCCGGACATGGACATGACGGAATACATCGCCAAGCGCCGCCAGGCCAGGGGCGCCACCGACCCCAGCACCTCGACCGAAGAAAGCGAAGCCGCGCGCGGCAGCCGTACGGCGCTGGCGAACATCGCCGCGATCAACAACCGCGGGCGCGACGACGCCAACGAAAGCGGCGGCGTGTTCTCGATCTCGAACAAGACCTTCCACAGCATGGACCTGAAGTTCCGCGGCTGGAACCCGAACTTCAAACGCCGCTGGCTGACCTCGACCACGGTGGAGCAGGGCAGCGAACCGGACATCGAGACGGCCGTCGTCAAGAAGATGATCGAGCTGATCCGGCGCGAAAAGACGGGCGACTTCGAATGGGATTCGCACCGCCTCGGCAAGGTGATCACGATGAGCGCGCGGGTAAAGGATACGGCGGAACTGCAGGCCTTCCTGATGAAGGAAATGTTCCCGGAATATAAGCCGCCAGCGGGACGGTAAACCGTTTGACGACGCGGGTCGCCGACGCCCATTTGATGACGCGGCCGTCGCGTAACGTAGGGTGGGCACTCGTGCCCACGCGTTTCGCACCCACGCCGACCACCAACGAAATCCGGTCACGCCGGGTGACGCAAATTCATGGGGGGCGGTAACACTACATACGCGCCGCCATCGCGGCCGTTTTCTTTTCCGCGAAAAAACAGCACGGCGAATAGCGCGCAAAGGTCCCGTGCACCTTTGCGGTGCGCCATGGATGGCCATCACGGACGAGTTAGGCTGGACTCATGCCCAGCCGGTTCGTGCCCATCTCGGGTGCAGGCGGGCCATCCTTCTCCGGAGCATCCCATGACCAGAAAGCCGTCTCCCGCCTTCGATCCGTCACGCCGCGCCACCCTGATCAAAACCGGCGCCGCCGTGTGCGCCGGCATGTTGCCGTTCGGCTCGTCCTCAGCCCAGCCTGTCGCGCCCATGGCCCGCGCCCATACCTGGCGCCGCTACAATGCCTCCAGTCCCAGGGTGGGCGAGCGCATGCTCAAGAGCTACGCCAAGGCCATCCGTGCGATGCTGGCACTGCCGCCCGAAGACCCGCGCAACTGGTACCGCCACGCCATCATCCACACGCTCGACTGCCCGCACGGCAACTGGTGGTTCCTGCCCTGGCACCGCGGCTACCTGGGCTGGTTCGAGCAGATCTGCCGCGACCTGAGCGGGGACCATCACTTCGCGCTGCCCTACTGGGACTGGACCGCGGAGACGAAAATCCCCGATGGCATGTTCTACGATGTCCTCGATCCCAACCATGAAGCCTATATCCCGACGGCCAGCGACTTCGACAACCGCCTGCGCGCGGCGATTGCCAATTCGGGCTACTGGACCTCGCCGGGCGGCGCCTTCAACCGCCGTTCCCAATACGGCCAGTTGCTCGCGCGCGGCGTGCGCTTCGAGGCCGACCTGCTATTCGATATCGTCACCGATCCGTCCGGGCGCCTGTTCTTCGACCAGCCCGGTGCGCGTGGACTGCGCCGCGAACGTCCCCAGTTCAATGCTGCAACGAGCGATGCCGTTTCAAAGGCCACGATCCTGGCCGCACTCGATGCGCGCGACTTCCCGACCTTCGGCAGCCCGAAGAGTTCGAACCACGGCGCGCCGGCCGGATTCGGCATCCTCGAGGCCAAACCGCATAATTCCGTGCACCGCTGCGTCGGTTCGGTCGATTGCAATTTCATCGAGGCGCAAGGGTTCATGACCGACATGCTGTCGCCGGTCGACCCGATCTTCTTCCTCCACCATGCCAACATGGACCGCCTGTGGGATGTCTGGGAGCGCAAGCAGAAGCGACTGGGCCTGCCGACCTTGCCAGGCGGGTTCGAATTGCGCACCGACCTGCCGGACGAGCAGAAGTCGGCCGAGGAGAAAAACACCGACTATTACCGCTGGGCGCACGAACCGCTGCTGTTCTTCGTCGACAAGGAGGGCGCGCCGGTGACGAAAACCGAGGCCGGCGATTACGCCGCGATGTCCGCCTTCAATTACGACTACGAACCCGGTTCCGGCGAAGAGGCCGTGCCGCGCCGGCCGCGCCCACGGCCCGCCGGCCCGCGCGTCTTCCATGGCACGGTCCAGCGCCGCCAGGTGCACGACGCGCAGGCTGCCAGCGCCATGGTGGCCGTGCCTGCATCGACGCTCGAGGGCGCCGCGTCGGCGGGCACCACGCTGGTCGCCAACATCACGCTGAACTTCCAGCAGATGTCGCACGATCCGTACATGGTCGTGTTGAATGGTCCGGACGACCTGACGGGCATCGACGCCAGCAGCCCGTTCTACCTCGCCACCATCGTCATGTTCGGCCACCATGGCAATTGCGGCGCGCTGACCTACGCGCTGCCGCTGGGCCAGAAACTGGGCGCGGCAGGCACCAGCCAGCGCAGCGATGGCGGCTTGCGCCTGCGCGTGGTGCCGATGCACGCGGCGATGGGGCACCATGGCATGGGCGATGCCGGCGCGGTCGAACTGGTGGCGGTGAACGTCGAGGCGTATTGAGGTTTGCGGCAGGCGAAAAAAAACCGTGCCTCGGCACGGTTTTTTTTACGGCGACGAAACGCTTATCCGCCAGCCTTGAGTTTGCGCGCCACGTCCAATGCAAAATACGTCAGCACGCCATCCGCGCCCGCGCGTTTAAACGCCATCATCGATTCCATCATGACCTTGTCATGATCGAGCCAGCCATTCTGCGCCGCCGCCTTCAGCATCGCGTACTCTCCGCTGACCTGGTAAGCAAAGGTCGGCACCTTGAATTCATCCTTCACGCGGCGCACCACGTCCAGGTAGGGCATGCCCGGCTTCACCATCACCATGTCCGCGCCCTCGGCCAGGTCGAGCGCCACTTCGCGCAGGGCCTCGTCGATATTCGCCGGATCCATCTGGTAGGTGTTCTTGTCGGCCTTGCCGAGGTTGGCGGCGGAACCGACGGCGTCGCGGAAGGGGCCGTAGAAGGCCGACGCATATTTCGCCGAATAGGCCATCAGGCGGGTGTGGATGAAGCCTTTTTCCTCCAACGCATTCCGGATCACGCCCATGCGCCCGTCCATCATGTCCGAGGGCGCCACGATATCGACACCGGCCTCGGCCTGGGCCAGCGCCTGGCGGGTCAGCATGGCGATCGTCTTTTCGTTGACGATGTAGCCGGTCTCGTCCGGCAAGCCGTCCTGGCCGTGGGTCGTGTACGGGTCGAGCGCGACGTCGGTCAGGATGCCCAGCTGCGGGAAGTTTTTCTTGAGGGCACGGACCGCGCGCGGCACCAGGCCGTCGGGATTGGTCGCTTCCGCGCCATCATAGGTTTTCAGCGATGCATCGATCACCGGGAACAGCGCCAGCACGGGAATGCCGAGCGCCACGCATTCTTCCGCCACACCCATCAACAGGTCCACCGACAAGCGCTCCACGCCCGGCATCGAGGCCACCTGCTGGCGCTGGTTCTCGCCGTCGAGGATGAAGACCGGATAGATCAGGTCGGATGCGGTGACGGCGTTCTCGCGCATCAGGGCGCGCGAGAACGGATCGCGGCGCATGCGGCGCATGCGGGTGGCGGGGTACTGGCCGGTAATGATGGAACTCATCGTGGTCGCTTTCTTCAGGATTGGTCGGGGGCCTGCGCGCTGTCGTCCGTGCCTTCGTCGCTGCTGTTTTCCTCGTCGTCCGGCTCGATATCCAGGCCTACCAGCTGCTGGATCTTGGCGTCCGCTTCTTCGATGCCGATGCGTTTCAGGGCCGAGAACAGCTGCACGGTGAACGGGAAACCTTCGCCGTCTTCGTCGACATAGCTCTCGAGCACGCCTTTCGCTTCGCGCAGGGCGTTGGTCTGCTCGTTCCGATTGAGTTTATCGGCCTTGGTGAGGATGCAGTGGATCGGTTTGCCGGTCGGGGCGAACCATTCGAGCATCTGCGTGTCGAGGTCGGTGAACGGGCGGCGCGAGTCCATGATCAGCACCAGGGCGGCGAGCTGTTCGCGGCGCTGGACGTAGTCGCCCAGCAGCTTTTGCCAGTGCAGCTTGGCATTGCCCGACACTTCCGCATAGCCATAGCCCGGCAAGTCGACCAGCAGGGCGCGGATTTCGTCCACGATGGTCGGGTCCTTGCGGTGCTGGGCCACGTGGGCGCCGCCGATCGAAAAATAATTGATGTGCTGGGTGCGGCCAGGGGTCTTGGACGCGAACGCGAGACCCTTCTGGTTGGTCAGGATATTAATCGCGGTCGACTTGCCCGCGTTGGAACGGCCGGCAAAGGCGATCTCGGGCACCACGGTGTTGGGGAGATCGCGCAGTTGATTGACGGTCGTGAAGAAGCGGGCTTGCCAGAGTTTGGACATGGGGAAGAGGTGAAAAAGGCAATGAAATGAAGCAATGGGGAAACAAAGCTATTGTACAATAAGGGGTTATTAATTGTATGGGCTGCCCCTGTCAAGGGCGCCGGTCAGGCCGTTGTAATTACAAAAATCTGTTGTCGACTTTTTCAGGGTGCTCGAATGAATCGTGTGTCTGTACCGTCCGCTAACGCGGTGTTCGTGAAATCGTTGTTGGTTGCAACCCTGGCTCTCAGCAATGTCGCTGGCGCAGCCGAAGCGCAGCGCCCCGCCAAACCCGACGCCGCCAAAGGCGCCACCCTGTACGAAACTGGCGATACCGCACGCGGCCTGCCGGCCTGCCTGTCCTGCCACGGCGCCAATGGCAACTCGACCATCGCAGCGAACCCGAAGCTGTCGAACCAGATCGAAGCCTACACCCACAAGCAGCTGGTCGACTTCACGACCCCGCAGCGCGTGAATCCGATCATGACCACCTACGCCAAGATGCTCACCGACGAGGAAAAGCGCAACGTCGCCGCCTACCTCGGCGTGCAGAAAGCCAAGCAGGGCGCGGCCAGGAACAAGGACACGATCGAACTGGGCCGCAAGATCTACCGCGGCGGCATCGCCGAGAAGGGCGTTGCCGCCTGCGCCAGCTGCCACGGCGCCGCCGGCGCCGGCATCCCGGTGCAGTATCCGCGCCTGGCCGGCCAGCAGCAGGATTACACGGTGGCCCAGCTGACCGCCTTCCGCCAGGGCGGACGCACCAACAGCCCGCAAATGACGACGCTGGCGCAGCGCCTGTCGGACGCCGAAATGAAAGCGGTGGCGGACTATATCGCGGGCCTGCGTTAATCTACAGGCTTGAACTGAGTACCGAAAGGGCGGCAGCGTGAGCTGGCGCCCTTTTTGCTGCACACTAGTTGCACGAGGAAGTTGGTAGAACCATGAGCACCACCGGAATTGAACTGAAGACACGCCGCTCCTGGCTGGCCGAGACCGTCGAGCTGGTGTCGTCGATGCGCTTTGCGATCAGCCTGCTGGTGCTGCTGGCGATCGCCGCCATCATCGGCACCGTGCTGCGCCAGGGCGACATCATGCCGAACTATATCAACCAGTTCGGTCCCTTCTGGTACGAGGTGTTCCGCAAGCTCGGCCTCTACACCGTCTACACCAGCTGGTGGTTCCTGCTGATCCTGCTCGTGCTGATCGTCTCGACCAGCCTGTGCCTGATCCGCAATGCGCCGAAGATGATGCGCGACATGCGCAGCTGGCGCGAGTCGGTGCGCGAAGAGTCGCTGCGCAATTTCCACCACAAGTCCGAATGGACGGCGCCGCTCGGCGCCCGCGCGCTGGCAGAACAGAGTGCACTGCGCCTCGGCCACGTCGGCTACAAAGTCAAAATCGTCGAGAAGGAACATGGGACGCTGGTGGCGGCGAAAAAGGGCGCCGGCAACAAGTTCGGCTATATTTTTGCGCACACGGCCATCATCGTGATCCTGCTGGGCGGCATGCTCGATTCCGAGCTGCCCATCCGCTTGCAGCAATGGTTCCTCGGTAAAACGCCCTACACGGGCGGCGGCCTGATCGCCGACGTGCCGGCCGAGCACCGCCTGAGCGTCAACAATCCGACTTACCGCGGCAACATCCTGCTGGCCGAAGGGCAGACCGGGCGCGTCGCCAGCATCGCGCAGGCGACCGGCTCGCTGCTGCAGGAACTGCCTTTTGATCTCGAGCTGAAGAAATTCCACATCGAGTTCTACTCGACCGGCATGCCGAAACTGTTCGCCAGCGACGTCGTCGTGCACGACCGCGAGGCGAACAAGACCTTCCCGGCGACCATTAAAGTGAACGAACCGCTGATCTACAAGGGCGTGGCCGTCTACCAGTCGAGCTTCGAGGATGGCGGCAGCCGCCTGACATTGACCGGCTTCCCGATGGCGGGCGCCGACGCGCGCGCCTTCCCGATCGCCGGCGAAGTCAATGGCGCCACCGAACTCAAGGCGGCCGGAGCCACCTATTCCGTCGAATGGTCGGGCTTCCGTCCGTTCAACGTCGAGAACACTTCCGGCAATGACGTGCGGGCCGTCACGAAAGGGCAAACGCTCAACGAACAGTTCGCGGCGACCCTGGACAAGGCTTCCGGATCGGCCGGCAAGCATGCCGGCAGCAAGGACCTGAAAAACGTCGGCCCGAGCGTGCAATACAAGCTGCGCGACCAGACCGGCCAGGCCAAGGAATTCCTGAACTACATGCAGCCGGTGACGCTGGAAGGGTCCCAGGTGTATCTGGCCGGCGTGCGCTCCAGCCCATCGGAGGCTTTCCGCTTCCTGCGCATCCCGGCCGACGACGCCTACAGCGTGCGCGAATGGATGCGCCTGCGTGCGGCGCTGGCCGACCCGGCCTTGCGTGCCGAGGCCGCGCGCCGCTACGCCGCGCGCACGATGGCGCAAGGGCAGAAGGGCGGCGATCAATTCGCCAGCCAGCTGCGCGAGTCGGCCGAACGCACGCTGGGCATGTTCGCCGGCGACGGTACCCCGGGCGGTTTTGTCGCCGTGGCGCAGTTCCTGGAAAAAATCCCGGCAGCCGAGCAGGAAAAAGCGGCGGCCGTCTTCATCAAGATGCTCAACGGCGTATTGTGGGAACTGTGGCAGGCCGCGCGCCTGAAAGACGGCCAGGCGCCGATCGAAGGCAACGACACCCATGCGCGCTTCCTGCAGCTGGCAACGAACGCCTTGTCGGACAGCTTCTTCTATGGCGCCCCGGTCTACCTGCAGCTCGACGAGTTCCATGAAATAAAAGCCTCGGTGCTGCAGGTGACCCGTTCGCCCGGCAAGAAGGTCGTCTATCTCGGCTGCGTGCTGCTGATTGCGGGTATCTTTGCGATGTTCTATATTCGCGAGCGGCGCCTGTGGATCTGGGTGCGCGCGAACGAGGCGGGAGCGCACGCGCTGATGGCGATGAGCACCCAGCGCAAGACGATGGATTTCGAAAAAGAGTTCGATGAGCTGGCAGCCAAGCTGCCGCAATCGGCGTAAGCTGGCAGCGTTGCCGGGCAACGGCACTGGAGACTAAGCATGGAAGCATCCCGACACAATCCCGGCGTCATCTACAAGGAAGCGCCCGGCTATTTCCGCAGCCTGGGCACGATCGACTGGCTGTTCGGCGCCGGCCTGCTGGCCGCCGTGCTGTTCGCCTTGAGCCGCTACGCCGGCTACATGGACGGCTACGAGCGCGCGATCCTGCTGCTCGCCGCGCCCACCTTTGCCGCCCTCGGCTGGCACTGGAAGCCGGTGCGCTGGCTCATTCCCCTGATCGCCTTGCTGTCGCTGTGGGCGGTGTCGCTGTATGGTGGTGCGCTCGCCAACGCCGACCAGAAATTCTTCCTCAAATACATGCTGTCGAGCCAGTCGGCCATCCTGTGGATGAGCGCGATGTTCGCGTTCTCGACCGTGTTCTACTGGATCGGCTTGCTGGCCCGTTCGCCCTTCGGCGCGGCGATCGGCTCGCGCCTGTGCTGGGCGGCCGTCGTGCTCGGTTTTACGGGCATGATGGTGCGCTGGTACGAAAGTTACCTGATCGGCGCCGACGTCGGCCACATCCCGGTATCGAACCTGTACGAAGTCTTCATCCTGTTCGCGATGATCACGGCGCTCTTTTACCTGTATTACGAACAGCGCTACGCCACGCGCCAGCTGGGCGCCTTTGTCCTGCTGGTGATCGGTGCCGCGGTCGGCTTTTTGTTGTGGTACACGGTCTCGCGCGACGCGGCGGCGATCCAGCCGCTGGTGCCGGCCCTGCAAAGCTGGTGGATGAAGATCCACGTCCCTGCCAACTTTATTGGCTACGGCACCTTCTCGCTGGCGGCGATGGTCGGCACCGCTTACCTGCTGAAGTCGCACGGCATCCTGGCCGACCGCCTGCCGGCGCTGGAAGTGCTCGACGACGTCATGTACAAGTCGATTTCGGTCGGCTTCGCCTTCTTCACGGTGGCCACCATTTTAGGGGCGCTGTGGGCGGCCGAAGCCTGGGGCGGCTACTGGTCCTGGGATCCGAAAGAGACCTGGGCGCTGATCGTCTGGCTCAATTACGCGGCCTGGCTGCACATGCGTTTGATGTCCGGCCTGCGCGGACGCGTGGCGGCCTGGTGGGCGGTGATTGGTCTGCTGGTCACGACCTTCGCCTTCTTGGGCGTGAACATGTTCCTGTCGGGCCTGCACTCCTACGGCGAGTTGTAACTGAATTGTAACAACGGCCAGCGCGGCATGTAAATTTGACGAAATCGTGTAAGGTAGGGGATCAATTGCCTGCGGAGTAAGCGATGCTCATCAAATCCAGCCGCGACGGTGCAAATCCGCCGTTATCGTCCGAAATCACGCCGCGCGAGGTGTACGAGGAGCGGCGCAAATTCATCGCCCGCATGGCCGTCGGCGCCGTCGCCGGCAGCGCCTTGTGGGAGATGGCGAACCGCGAAGCCTTCGCCCAAGCGCCGGGCGGGCAGAAGCTGGCGGCGAAAGCCAATCCGGCCCTGTCCACGACCGAGCCGCGCACCGCGTTCAAGGACGCGACCAACTACAATAATTTCTACGAGTTCGGCCTCGACAAGGGCGACCCGGCCGAGAACGCGCACACGCTGCACCCGCGGCCCTGGACCGTGTCGATCGAAGGCGAAATCAAGAAGCCGATGCGGCTCGACATCGACAGCCTGACCAAGCTCGCGCCGCTGGAAGAGCGCGTCTACCGGCTGCGCTGCGTCGAAGGCTGGTCGATGGTGATTCCCTGGGTCGGCTATTCGTTGTCCAACCTCATCAAGCACGTCGAGCCGAACGGCAACGCAAAATATGTCGAATTCACGACCCTGGCCGACCCGAAGCAGATGCCGGGCCTGCGCAGCGGCGTGCTCGACTGGCCGTATGTCGAAGGCCTGCGCCTGGACGAAGCCATGCACCCGCTGGCGCTGCTGACCGTCGGCATGTACGGCCAGGTGCTGCCGAACCAGAACGGCGCGCCGGTGCGCGTGGTCGTGCCCTGGAAGTACGGTTTTAAATCCGCCAAGTCCATTGTCCGTATTCGTTTCCTGCGCGACCAGCCGAAGACCGCCTGGAACGTCTCTGCGCCCTCCGAATACGGTTTTTATTCGAACGTGAACCCGAAGGTCGACCACCCGCGCTGGTCGCAGGCGAGCGAACGCCGCATCGGCGAAGACGGCTTCTTCAAGAAAAAGCGCGAGACGCTCATGTTCAACGGTTATCCGGAAGTGGCCTCGCTGTACGCCGGCATGGACCTGAAAAAGTTTTTCTGAACGATGGCGGTCACTCCCTCTTCAAAACAGATCTCGCTCATCAAGGGCGCCGTCTTCGTGGCGGCGCTGCTGCCTTTCCTGCGCGTGGCCTGGCTCGTCTTTCGGCAGGTGCCGGTCGACCCGCTCGCCTTTATCACCCACGAGACCGGCGACTGGGCCTTGTACCTGCTGTGCATCACGCTGGCGGTGACGCCCGTGCGCCGCCTGACGGGCTGGAACTGGCTGCTGAAGCTGCGCCGGATGTTCGGGTTGTTCACCTTTTTCTACGCCTTCCTGCACTTCATCGCTTTCCTCTGGTTCGACCACTTCTTCGATGTCGCGGCGATGCTGCGCGACGTCGCCAAGCGGCCCTTCATCCTGGTCGGCTTTACCGCCTTCGTGCTCCTGATTCCGCTGGCGGCCACCAGCACCAATGCCATGATTCGCCGCCTCGGCGGCAAGCGCTGGCAATGGCTGCACCGGCTCATTTACCTGATCGCGCCGCTGGCGGTGCTGCATTTCTGGTGGATGAAGGCGGCCAAGAACAACCTGGCGCAGCCGACGCTGTTCCTGGTGATCGTGGCGCTGCTGCTGGGGATGCGGGTGTACTGGAGCCGGACGAAGGCCAAGGCGCAGGCCGCGGTGCGCGCCTGAGGGCATGTCCCTTATTCGCCGTGGACCACCAGGGATCAGTCGTATTTACATCTTGAAACATTTGGTAGCGTTCCTTACGGGTTCGCCTCACCTGTTCGGTCCGATACGCGGTGTAATGGCTCCATTGACGCAGTCCCAGCGTTACATCGAAAGGAACGACAATGAAAACCAAACTGATCGCATCTGCACTCATCGCCCTGAGCGTCGCCGCCAGCGGCAGCGCTTTTGCCCAACGCGGTGACCATGACAATGATCGTTACGAGCATAACGACCGGAACTCCCAAACCCATCAGCGGGATAACGACCGTCACGGCCGTGATGACCGCAACGACCGCAATGATCGCTACGACGCCCGCCAGTATCACCGCGACGATGTGCGCGGCGGCGGTCCCCGCCACGACATGCGCCGCGGCCAGCGCCTGAGCCAGGAATACCGCAGCAACCGCTACGTCGTCAGCGACTGGCGCGCCCGCCACCTGAGCGCGCCGCCGCGGGGCCATCACTGGGTCCGCGCCGGCAACGACTACGTGCTGGCCGCCATCGCTACCGGCGTCATTGCCCAGGTCTTGCTGAGCAATTAAGCGCCAGCCGTAAAAAAACCGCGCCCTCGAAAAGATGGCGCGGTTTTTTTTCGTCCCAGGCTGGCCGATGCTTACTTCAGCATCGTCTCCAGCGCAAACAGGTCGGCCGGGTTCTCGCGTTGGCGAATCACGTGCACCTGGTCGCCGTCGACCATGATCTCGGCCGCGCGGCCGCGCGTGTTGTAGTTCGACGCCATCGTCATGCCGTAGGCGCCGGCGCTCATCATCGCCAGCAGGTCGCCCGGCTGCAGGGCCAGTTCGCGCTCGCGCGCCAGCCAGTCGCCCGATTCGCAGATCGGGCCGACGATGTCGTACACCGCCTTGTCGCCTTCACGCGGCGCGACTGCCTTCATGTCCATCCAGGCGCCGTACAGGGTCGGGCGCATCATGTCGTTCATGGCGGCGTCGATGATGGCGAAGTTCTTTTCCACGCCCGGCTTCAGGAACTCGACTTTGGTGACCAGCACGCCCGTGCTGGCGACGATCGAGCGGCCCGGCTCGAAGATCACCTTGATCGGCCGGCCCCCAACGCGCCCGGCGCCCCAGGCGTCGATGCGCGCGAACAGGCGCCCCAGGTAGTCGCCCACCGGCACCGGCGGCTGCTCGCCGGCCACGCCGTAGTCGACGCCCAGGCCGCCGCCGATGTCGAGGTGGTGGATGTGAATGCCTTCGCTATCCAGCGTGTCGATCAGTTCGATCAGTTTGTCCAGCGATTCCAGCAGCGGCGCATCGTCCAGCAGTTGCGAACCGATGTGGCAGTCGATGCCCACCACGTCCAGGTGCGGGAGGCTTGCCGCCGCGCGGTAGGTGTCCAGCGCGTCGTCGAAGGCCACGCCGAATTTGTTGGCCTTCAGGCCGGTCGAGATGTAGGGGTGGGTCTTGGCGTCGACGTCCGGGTTCACGCGCAGCGAGACGCGCGCGCGCTTGCCCATGCCCGCTGCCACCTCGTTGAGGCGGTGCAGTTCGGGAATCGACTCGACGTTGAAGCACAGGATGTCCTTCTCCAGCGCCAGGCGCATCTCGCCCTCGGTCTTGCCGACGCCCGAGAAAATCACTTTATTCGGGTCGCCGCCGGCCGCGATCACGCGCAGCAGCTCGCCGCCCGAGACGATGTCGAAGCCGGCGCCTTCGCGCGCCAGCAGGTCGAGGATGGCCAGGTTCGAATTGGCCTTCATCGCATAGCAGACCAGCGCATCGCGGCCCTTGCAGGCGTCGGCGTAGGCCGCGAAGTTCTGCAGCAGCGCCGCTTTCGAGTAGACGTAGGTGGGCGTCCCGAACTCTTCGGCAACGCGGGACAAGGGGGTGCGCTCGGCGTGCAGGACGCCGTCTTGGTACGTAAAGTGCGACATGAATCCCTTAT
>Ga0308169_10001636_pt1 | contig 25478 bp, 33 predicted proteins | sample PhyBR1_2_FD_202139 | JGI IMG/M metagenome (GOLD analysis project Ga0308169, IMG submission 202139) | Phyllosphere microbial communities from UC Gill Tract Community Farm, Albany, California, United States - DLSLSB.R1 | ecosystem: Host-associated > Plants > Phyllosphere > Unclassified | place...
CAGGCAGCGGCCCCTGGGCCCCGCCGCCGCAGAACGCCTACGCGCACGCGCACCCGTCGCTCCCGATGCCGTTCGCGAGCCTCGGCATGCCCATGCCGCAGCAGCACATGTCGAACGCCCTGGCGTCGCCGCAGTACCCGCTCCAGCCGCAGTATGCGCTGCCGAGCGCGCTCGAGCAGATGCAGATGGGCGGCGGCGGCGGTGGAGGAGGAGGTGCGCATGGGATGGCGAACGGGCACGGCGCCCCTGGCGCTGGCCCGGGGCCGGCGCCTGTGCACGAGCAGCAGCAGCAGCAGCAGCAGGCGCAACCGCAGAGGGGGAATGCAGGAGCGCTGCTCGGGTTGTTCAACGGGCGGTGACGAGCGACCGAGATGAGGACGCAGGAGCGCCGGTAGAGCTTGCGCACGGACCTGTCACGGAGCTGAGCTACTCGCGCAACGTCCGAGCGACCTCGAGAGAGCTCTGCAGAGATGGACGAGGCACACGAGAGGGCAAAGCACGTCTAAGAATTAGCACAGCGCCCGTCGGCGCACAAAGTCTACTGCTCGCGCCCGCCGCTGCTCCCTTCCCCTGCGTCCCTCCCTCCCGCAGCCCGTCGCAGCGCGTCAAGGTTGCCCGTCGCCTCGACCATCTCCCTGAACACGCCTTCGGGCTTGTCGAGGAGCGCGAGCGGCGAGTCGAACTCTACGACGCGCCCGGCTCGGAGGACGAGGATGCGGTCAAAGTCGATGACCGTCTCTGCGGGCGAGAGAAGGAGAGCACGAGTGTCAGTTGTAGGTCGGGCGAGGAAGTGGGGGAGCGAACGAAGAAGGTGAGCGAGGAAGAGAGACGGACCGAGCCTGTGTGCGACGGTCAGGTTGGTGCAGCCCTCGAACTCCTCGCGGATGACGCGCTGCACGAGTTTGTCCGACTCGTCGTCGAGGCTCGCCGCTGCAGGGAGTGCGTGCCGAGGGTCAGCGTCCTCCCTCTGCGGCCGAGAGCGAGAGAGAAAGGGGAAGGGACGCACTCGCTTCGTCCATGATGATGACCTTGCTGCTCCTCACAAGCGCCCTCGCGAGGCCGACGAGCTGTCGCTGACCCTGCGAGAAGTTGCTCCCGCCGCTCGCGACCTCGGTGTCGAGCCCGATCTCGGCGGCCTCCTCGTTGCCGTCGCCGTCGGCGCGCGCAAAGCCGCTGCGCTTCAGCGCCGCCCAAAGGACCGAGTCGTCCTGCGTGCCGTGCGGGTCGAGGTTGGAGCGAAGGGTGCCGGAGAAGAGGGTAGGGTCCTGCAGGCGCAGCGAGCACGTCAGGCGTGCGACAGGATGGAGCGAGAGAGGACGAGGGGCGCACCTGCGGCACGAGCGTGAGGCGGGACCGGATCGCGTCGAGGTTGGTGTCGGACAGAGCGCGACCGTCGACGTTGATCGAGCCGTTCGAGGTCAAGATGAAGCGCAGGAGGGCGAGTGCTGCGAGCAAGGTTCGTCGTCGTCAGGCGCAGGTCAGGGCGACGAGAGCGGCGAGAAGAGGACGACGGGACGTACACAGCGTGCTCTTGCCGCAGCCTGACGGGCCGACGATGCCGATCTGCGGGCGGAGAAGGAGGGGGTGAGCTCGAGGTGACTGTGCGCGAGGGAGAGAAGGGGTCCGTGCACCTTCTCGCCCGGCTTGATGCTGATGCTCAGCTCGTGCAGGACGTCGTCGCCGTCCTCGGCGTACTTGGCCGAGTAGTGGTCGAACTGCGCAGGGCGAAGAGTCAGGACGTGGTCGCGCAGAGGAGGTAGGTCGCGCAGGGAGAGAGAGGGAGAGGGAGTGCACGGACCTCGATGCGACCCGAGTCAGGCCAGTGCGCCGGCGGGTCTTTGCGATCGTGATGCGGCTCCTCGACCTCGACCTCGGTGCTGTACTGGATGATGCGCTGGACCGAGTTGAGGCTGAGCTCGTTCTTGTTGATGGCGCGCACGACGTAGAGGATCCGAGACGTGAACTCGAGGCCCGACGAGATCAAGAACCCGCTTACGCCCGAGCTGAGGCCGGACGACAAGCAGAGGATGCCGACGATGAACGAGACGGTCGCGCCGACCATGTCGCTGCGCTCCTCGAGCCATCGGTCGAGGCCCTCCTCGTAGAGTTGCATCTGCAGGCGCGAGGCGGCGTCAGCGTGAGAGCCGCTCAAGTGAGGGTAGCCGAAGTCAGGAGGAGACGCACCTTGTTGTAGTTGTCGGTCTGCGCCTTGTACGTCGCCGCAAAGTGCTCCTCGCGCCCGAACGCCCGGATCGTCGTCACGCCCGAGGTCGAGTCGCCGAGGGTCGAGAAGAGCGGCGAGCGAGCGGCCGAGACCTCCTTGCGAGCTGCGAGCGCGTTCCTGCACGGCCGAGGCGTGAGCGAGGAGCGTGAGGCTGGAGAAAAAGAGAGGGAGAGCGGGAGAGACGAACCTGATGTAGAGACGGCCGAGGAAGAAGAAGATGACCGTAATGCCGGCGGCCGGCACGAGAAAGACTGGCAGGACGACCGAGATGACGATGGCGACGAACAGGACCTGCGGCGCGTAGTCGAGGACGGGCTGCAGGTTCTCGATGGACTCGGTGTCGAGGACCTCGGTGTCCTTCGAGAAGCGGTTGATGGCGTTCGACGACGGCGTGCGGTCCCACCAACGGAACGGCGCCGCAAAGATGCGCGTCGCGAGGCGTGCGTGGAGGAGGCGCGAAGCCCGGATGCCGCCGACGATGAGGTAGAGGTACTGGATCGTGAGGGTGGCCGAGGCGACGAGCTGGATGCCGGCGTAGAGCCCGAAGTAGCGAGAGGCGTGCGAGTTGGCGTCCGGGGCGTTGACCCACCGGCCGACGAAGTAACCCTGCGAGCGAGCGAGGAAGCAAGTCAGTACTCGCCCTCGTCGACGAGGAGGAGGGACGAGACGGCGTGGACGCACCTGGCCGATCATGAAGACGTGCGCGACGATGTTGACGATGGCGTACGGGACCCAGAACTTGAGCCCGCCCATGGCGCGGGCGTACCGCTTGTAGACGGTCCACGAGATGGACGTGCCGTCGCCGCTCGAGTCGCCGCGGTCCTCGTGCGCGCCGCTGCCATGCTTGACGTGCGCGTCGTGCATCTTGCCGTTGCCCTGCTGGCCGCTGCGGCGACTGCTGTTGCTCCTGAGCGACGAGTTGGACGGCGAGCGAGCCATGCCGCTCCCGCCGGGTGCGAGCGCGTCGCTCGGCGGCCCGACGCTCGTGACGCGGCCCTCGTGCAGCTTGATGACCTGCTCGCACGTCGTGAGGCGCTGAGCGCAGAGCTTGACGAAGTGCGTGACGAGGACGACCGTGCGGCCCTCAAGGAGCGGGCCGTTCAGGCAGTGGTCGACGACGTGCGAGACCATGTTGCTGCAGGGGGATCCGAGTCAGCGAGGTGCGCGTACGTAACGAGGCCGTACAGAAGCGAGAGGGAGCGAGAGCGCACCTGTCGAGAGCCGAGAGCACGTCGTCGAGAAGGACAAACTCGCTCCGAGCGTAAACGGCGCGCGCGAGCGCGATGCGCTGCTTCTGGCCTCTGCGAGCGCAAGGAGATGAGTCAGTGACGATCGATGTTGAGGAACAGGACCTGGCAGAGAAGAGGCTCGACGCACCCAGACATGGACAAGCCCTGCTCGCCGACGCGCGTCTCGTCACCCTCAGGCAGCGCCTCCAGGTCGTCCTCGAGCGAGCACGCAAAGATCGTCTCGTTGTAGCGCTCCTCGTCGTACTCCTCGCCGAAGAGGATGTTGTTGCGGACCGACGTGTCTGCGCGCGAGGGCGAGCGTAAGCGACCTTCTCAAGTCACGAGGAGAGGCTCGCAAGAGGGACGCACCTTGAAGCCAAGGACTCTGCGCCGCAAAGCTCGTCTTGACGCGCCCACCGTCTCGAGCGAAGACCTCAACGCTGCCCTGCGCGACGTGCAGCTCGCCGAGGAGCGCGAGGAGCAAGGCCGACTTGCCGCTGCCGACGTCGCCTGCGACGAGCGTCGTCTGCCCTCGCGGGAACGACAGGCCGGTGCCCTTCTTCTTGGGGTCCGACAGGCGGAGCGAGAAGCCGCTCGAGGGCGTGTAGCGCGAGAAGCGGAACGTCGAGTCGGGCGCGATCGAGATGGCGACGTCGGCGTGATCGTCCTTGGCGACGGCGTGCGCGTCGAGCTTGCGCGGCGTGCGGTCGAGCTCCTCGGTGTTGTCGAGGAAGTCGCGGATGCGGCCGAGCGAGACGTTCGCGCGCATGAAGGCCGAGAGGAGCCAGGTAGCCGAGACTGCGCGCGGTCCGTGCACGTCAGCGAGGCTCTCGTCGAGTGCAGGAAGCGAGAGGGGGACGCACCGACTGCCTCGCGCAGGAGCCCGAAGAGGCTCATGGCCGTGAAGGCGGTCGACGCCGTGAGCGTCTGGCCCTGGAGGAAGATGAACGAGCCGAACGTGCTGAGCGTGACGACGGCGGGGATGCCCGTCGAGAGGAACATCATGCCGCTGCGAGGCAGGAGGGAGAGACCTGAGTCAGTCAGGAGATTCCTGGGGCTGTCGAACGAGAGGGAGAGGAGGACGCACGCGTAGACCTTGGCGCGCCGCTTGATCCTCCCGAGCTCGACCTCGCGCAGCTCCGAGATGCGGTCGACGCTCGGCTTCTCCCACCCGAACATCTTGAGCGTGCGGATCGCGTTGATGAGCTCCTGGACGAGCGTGATGCGGCGGTCGGTCGCCTTGAGGATGTCGCCCTGGACGGCGCCGTACTTGCCCGCGACCGAGCGCGAGACGGGCGCGAAGAGGACGACGGAGCCGAGGGCGACAAAGGCGGACCAGCCGAGGAGGACGTAGAGGAAGGCGAGCGAGACGATGAGCTTGGGCGCGACGCCGAAGAGCTGGAGGGTCGAAGGGAGCGAGGACGTGATCGTGTCGATGTCGGTGCCGACGAGGTCTGCGCGCAAAGTTGATCGTCAGGATAACGTCGTGCAGGATGGATAAGGGAAGAGGGACGCACTGTTGACCCTGCCGATGGCCTCGTTCCCTCCTCCACCACCCTTGCCCTTCTTGCCCGCCGACTTGCCCTTGTCCTTGCCGCTCGCCTCGCCGTTCGCCCCACCATCCGCCTCCTCGCCCTCTCGCTGCGCGCCGCCGGTCGCCCCCTCTCCCTCTCCCTCGCCCTCCTGCCCCTCGGCCTTCCTCCCGCCGCCGCCGGCCTTGATCCGGAGCACCTTGGCGAAGACGGCGTGCCCGAGGAGCGCGCGCAGGCGGAGGCCGAGCTGCGCGAGGCGGTACAACGCCGACTGGAAGCAGACGGACGAGGCGATCGGCGCGACGAAGATGAGGGTGGCGAAGACGTAGGGCGACAGGCCGAACGGCGGCGAGGCCGACTGCTGGACGTAGCGGAGGAGCTGTGGGACCGTAGCTGGGTCAGTCACGGCGCACGATGAGCGAGAGGAAGAGGGGAAGGAGGGACGCACGAGGTTCATCGAGAGCGGGCTGACGAAGATCCACGCGATCCAGCCCGTCGCGAAGAGCAGGATGCGCACAACCTCGCCGCGGTGCTCCCACGCAAACTGCCGCACGCTGCCCACCTTGGGCCCTCGCTCGCCCTCCTGGTCGACCTCGCCGTCTGCGTCGGCCTCGGGCGCGTCGCCGACCCAGCGAAAGCGCTCGAGGACGTAGTCCGATTGGAGGACGCCGGGCAGCGGCGGCACGAACTGCTTGAAGTCGGGCTTGTGCGCCTCGTCGTCGTCGTTGAGGCGGAACAGGCGCCTGAGCGGCGCGCTCGTGAGGGCGTAGAAGTGGAGCATGCGGCCTTCGAGGAACGAGAAGAAGAGGTTGGACAGGGGCGAGGCCGTCTCGGCGGGGTTGGCGGCGACGTTGGGCCGGGTCGGGACGAAGCGCGGCGGCGTGAGGAGGAGGAGGACGCAGAGGAGGAGGGCGAGGACGGCTTGGGCGAGACCGAGGCGCCAAAAGGCCGAGAGGGGCGGGTGGGCGATGAAGGCGAAGGGGAGGAGCTGTTGCGGTAGCGGGGTCAGCCTGTGTGCGCGCTCACGATGAGAGGTTCGACACGCACATTGGCGAGGAACGTGACGAGGACGAGCCCGGCGCTGAGGACGACCTGCTGAGCGCGAACGACCTCCTTGACGCGGTAGTCGACGACCTGGACGGCGCTCAAGAGCGACAAGTAGACCTGCAGGGACGTTTGGCAATCAGCTATCGCTCTTCTGCGCTGGTAGAATGGCTTAGGGACGCACCGTGTCGCCGATGATTCCACCCTCGAGCACTCGAGTCCACCGCGCGTGCCGGCCGCCCTCGAGACCCGTGAGCCGCGCGAGGCTGAGCGACATGAGCGCGACGGCGACGATGACCTTGCCCGTCTCGAGGAGCAGCTCGTGGCCCGTCGGCGCGTCGTCGCCATGTCGTCGTCGTCCGTCAACCTTGATCGGGTCGGCCTGGGAGCGGTCGTCGTCGAGGAGGGGCGCTCGCTCTTCTGCAGAGCCGTTGCGCGCGCTCGAGGTGCTAGTGCGGCTCGATCTTGCTGCGCGCACGTGGACCCAGGCGATGTAGGCGACGGTCGTTAGGAGCGAGAGGCCGAGGAGGAGGTGAGGCGCGAGGCCGAGGGCCGGGTGGGTGTGGAGCCGTTCTGGCCGGGTTGCTGGCTTGAGTGCGGCGAGTGCGTTGAACACGAGCATCATGCGGCCAGCCCTGGCGCGGTGGTGGCCGTGAACAGCGAGCGAGGAGATGTGGGGAGAGGGCGGCGCTCGGCTCAGCTCAGGGGAGGTTTGAGAGCTCGCGTGCGACTTGGGCTGGACGAGAGGCAGAGCGGCTGCTCCTGAGCTTGCGCTTCTCTCGTTCGAACAGCGGCCAGGAGAGAGAAGAACGAATGCGATAGTCTAGGTACAGCGAGAATACGGCATGCGGGTGCGAAGAAGAAGAGGAGGAACGGGCTCGAGCGCTCACCGCTACCGGATCCGCCTGCGCTCTCCTGCCGCCCACGAGTCCTTGGTCTCGTCGTAGTCGTCGCTCGCGAGCCCGACGTCGCAGAACCTGTCGGCGGGGAAGAGGCGGATCAGCTCGGGCTCTTGTGGAGGCGAGACGAGGCGCTGGAGAGGGAGAGCGGACGCACCCGTCCATGGCAGCGACCGCGTCGGGCTCCTCCCCTCGCGCGTTGAGAAGCACTCGGTCGTACCCGAACGCACAGAACGGCCGGCGCACAATGTCGAGGACCTCTTGGCGCAGCGACGGGTCGAAGGCGTCCCACTGCGCAAAGTTGCTCAGCCGCCGCGAGTGGTACGCCTGGAGGTTCTCCTCGTGGCGGGCGATGCACGCAATGTCCTCGAGCGGCGGCAGGGCGTCGTTGGGGAGGAGGAACGAGAGGAGGCTCATCATCTGCGCGCGGAGAGGGAGTCGAGAGGTCAGGCTCGAGGTCGGCTCGGGCGAGGGGGACGGCGACAGGGACGCACATTCGGGATGGGCTGGTCCTTGAGGTCCTCGTAGCGCAGGGTGTGCGTGAGGATGGGCGCCTGCTGCCAGTAGACCGTGTGCCGGCGCCACCGCCGCGCGAGGTCGAGCACGTCGTCGCGCTGTAGGTCGCCGAACTTGCCGCCGGGCAGGGCGACCTTGTTCTCGTGGTCCTGGAAGCCCTCGGCGGTGCGAGGCGAGTTGGCGAGGTGCCACCACGACGAGATGGCGTCGAGCGGGTTGCGCACGACGTGCACGACCTGGTCGTACTGGTGGTAGAAGTCGGCGAAGCGCTTGTCGTTGTCGGGGATGACCTTGGGGAGTGCAGGGAAGTGCGACTTGACGAAGAAGTTCGACTTGTGGTCGCACTCGCCGCGGAACGTGCGCTGCAGGCCCTTGTCGCAGTCTGCGGGCGCGGCTCGCTCTGAGTCAGCAACGCGCACGGACCCGGGTTCAAGACGGGCAAACGGAGACACGCACAGATAGACGAGGTCTGGTAGCCGGTCGCGCGCTCGATGAGCGAGCGCAAGTACCTGCGAGGGGTCCGAGCGGGGTCAGAACCAAGGTCGATCCGACGAGCCGTGCGAGTCGAAGCGAGACAGGACGCACGAGTTGCCGCTCCTCGGGTAGCTCACGAAGCCCGTCCTGAGGCTCGTGTCGTACGGCTTGGTGATGAGCTCGCTCTTGCACGCCGGGCTGATGGCATCGAGCAGCTGGGCGTCCCACGAGCCGCCGTCGATCGCAACGGCGAGCTCGGCCGCCTCGGTCGCCTCGGCGCTGTTGAGCAGCGCCTCGTCGGCGGCGTCGGGCGTGGTAGCGCCGACGACTGGCGGAAGGCCGGCCGTGACGGCGCGGAACGCCGAGTCGTCGACGACGGCGCCGAGCTTGGCGGGCTCGCCGGCGAGAGCGGCGGTGCCGGTCGAGGCGGTGGGCGCGAGGCGGGTCGAGGTGGCGACGGTGGCGGCCATGAAGGGCGCGAGCGTGAGGGCGAGGACGACGGGCACGGCGACCGGGACGAGGTACTGCATGACGACTGCGGCGCGCTCGGCGTCAGCTCGCGCTGCCAAGCCGGTTCTGCGAGGGAGAGGGAGCGAGGACGTACTCTGCTTCCTACTGTAGAGCGTGCGCTTGTCGTCGTGCTGGCGCGAGTGGTTGCCGCCGAGCATCGGGCTGCTGCTCCCGCTCGAGTCGTGCTCGAGCATGCCCTTGTTCTCGTCCGAGTCGAACACGACCTTGGGCGCTTTGGGCGGGTCGTACTTGCGGTTGATCTGTGCGGGTCGGGCGCATCGCGAGTCAGCCGGCGCGCAGAAGAGGGACAGGGAGTGCGACAGGGAGAAGAGGCGCACCTTGATCCAGATGCCCGACGCGACCCTGCGAGCGCGCGCAACAGCAGATCAGTCAGCGACTGTCCTCTCGACGAGAGGCAGGCCGACGAGCAGAAGCGAGCGCGACGCACCAGAAGACGCCGGTCCAGCCGACGAGCGACACGCTCGCGAAGTTGCCAAAGATGCCGGCGTTGAGCAGGATCGACAGGAACTGGCGGATCGTCATGATGAGCGACGACGTGAGGGCGCCCTGTGTATCACCACGACCACGTCCCACGTCAGCGGCGAGCCCTTACGAGGGGCGCAAGCGCGAAAGACGAGGAGGAGCGGCGACGCACGAACGACGCGATCGTGTTGAGGAGGACGATGAGGCCGAGTGCGCTCGCGGCCGAGAAGATGCACGCGTCGGTGAACAGGCCAAAGTCGGAGAAGAGGAGCTCAAGGTTCGGGCGGAACGAGCCCGTCGCGCTCGAGGCGACCGAGGCGAGCATGGCGATGAGGAACGCAAAGATGTTGGTCCAGACCATCTGGTCGCTGCGCGCACAGAGCTCGACGTCAATGAGGGAGCTTCGAGCGGCAGGAGAGGGGAGAGAGAGGGACGCACAGGACGGGCGACTCGGGTCCGAACGGGTCGCTCGACGACGGGTTCTTGCCAAAGACGCGCTCCTGCGTGGTCGACACGAGGCCGTCGAAGAAGAGGTACCCGAGGAGGAACAAGGTGCCGATGAGGCCGTTCCAGAACGAGTCGTCGTCGGCGGCGACGGCGGTGTGACGGCCGTGCGGGACCGGCGGGGTCGAGAAGAGGTACGTTGCGCAGCTGCTCGTCCGGCGCGTCAGCTCCTGCGCTTCTTGGCACGCCAGGAAAGAAGGAGAGGGACGCACCCTGCGAGGATGACACCGCCTGCGACCCACTCGCGCGTCAAGTGCTTCTTCTTCCACACGAGGGCGCCGACGACGAGGACGGGCACCATCTTGCTCGTCTTGGCGAGGCTCTGCGTCGTGTACGACACGTACCGCAGTGCCTGGTACTGGCAGGACGTCGACAGGAAGTTGAACACGGCGACCGAGGCGTAGCTGCGAGCGAGGAAAGGGAGTCAGCAGTGCGGCTCGAGGAGGAAGGGGTCGTAAGAGCGAGACGAGGGCGCACGCAAAGTAGGGCGAGGCGGGCTTGAGGCGCTGCGAGAAGGTGCCAAACTCGGGCTGTCGTCGGGTCTTGTACGCGAGGATGCCGAGGCCGACGACGACCGAGAAGACGCGGTTGAAGACGATGAGGAGCGACGACGAGGTGAAGTGTCGGTGGTCGGGACCTGTGTGTGAGTGCTCGTGTCAGCTCAGCGTGTTCTCCCAACCACGCAGACAAGGAGCACAGGCGGCTCTCGGCCGAGGGCGGCGCGTGCTCCTGCTGGTCGCGCGACGAGGAGAAGTGGACGCACCGTACGTCGAGCTCTTCATGATCTTCTCCTGGAGGACGCCATAGAGCCTGTGTGTGTAGTGCACAAGTCAGCTGTGCCCCTGTGCTCGTCCCCGAACAGCCGTGCTGCGAGAGGGCGAGAGGTTCTGAGAGAACGGGGGCGAGGAGGAGCGCGCGGCGACGCACGAGTAGATGCAGATGAGCCCTGCGCCGTGGAGGAGGAGCGAGAAGCGCTTGGCGACGCCGTCCATGGTGCTAGGCGCGTCGGCGAGGCGTGGGCGAGCGTGTCGGAGCGCGAGGTCGAGCTGGAGAGGGCGAGGCGAGGCGAGGGCGGACGGAAGTGGAGGAGAAGGAGCGACGGCTCGATCGAGTGTGCCGCTGCGGTGGGTGGTGCGGGGAGCGGCTGCTGTGTAGCTGAAGCCCGCGTCGGGCAGGCAGTCGAGCACACGAAGGTGGCGAGCTCGGGAGAGGGAGGCTGGCTCAAGCGACGGGAGCGGCGAGCGGCCAGCTGCGCGAGGTGCCGGCGGCTCTGCGCAGGCGTGTGCGCCGGCTCCTGTCCGCTTCGCAGGCCAGTGTGGAGCAAGAAAGGCTTGGCGCGAGCTGGAGACCCACACGATCGGTAACCGGCCCGGCGGCGACTGAGCGCGAGAGGGCCGGCGGCGGCGGCGCGCGCGCTCGAGCCTGCGACGGCGCAGAAGCTCGACAGCGTCGGCACATCGGCTCAAGGTCTTGGTGCTCATCTCGAGCGAGCGCTCGAGCGAAGTAGACGAGGTCGATCGGGTGGGAGAGAGGCGCGCGGGGTCGCAGCCGCGGCTCGCAGCACAGCAACGCCGGCTCGTGAACGACCGCTCGAGCTGCGAGCTTGCTCAGCGCAAGCGAGCCGGTACGCCGGAAAAGAGAAGAGGGAAGCCTGCGCCCCCCCTCGCAGCGCTCGACCGGCCGGCGACTGGCGAGCTGGACGGCGCGGATGGCGAATGCGGGGCGGTATCGAGGGGTCGTGCTGCTGCGGACGCGCGAGGACCTTGCGTGGATGCAGGAGGCGCAGGTCGAGAGCGCTCAAGCCCTCGACGCGCTCGACGACGAGAGGCCGGTGAAGGCGCGACTGGTAAGCCGGCATCCCTGCGCAAGGTGCGGGCGCGGTGCTGGTGGCAGCGAGGGCCGTTCGCGCCTGTCGAGCGAGGCGAGCGCGACGAAAGGCGGTGAAGTGGGTCGTCGTCGAGCAGCAGATTATCGTAAGGGAGGGAAAGAGAGAAGGGCAGTCAGCGTGCAGCGCAGTAGCGAGGCCGGAGCAAGCGGTAACCCCGACGGGCTCGCTCAGGCACTGTCTTTCCTTCATGCGGCCATCCAGACAGCGCACGTGCGACGAGCGACGAGTCGAGCCGAGCATGTCGGAGCTGCGCACCAAGGAGTAGCAGGTAGAGGGCGCAGTCGAGGCTGGCCAAGCCTGAGCGCCAACGCCGACAGGCGCGAGAGCGCGAGAGCGCCGAGCCGAGGAGCTGTGGGCCGTTGGTCGAGCAGCCAATTGAAGCAGAAAGGTCCTTGTGGCAGCCTGAATGCCTCCTTGACCCTCGAGAGGGCGAGCGACCGCAGGAATGGGCGCCGAGAGGGAGGCGGCGGGCGCTGAGCCGTCTGCCCCGCACGCCTCGCTTGCTCCTGTAGACGGAGGTAGGCCCTGGCTGCGGCAATCTGCCCTGTAGGGAGCCCGAGAGGCACTTCGTGCTGCCTCGAGGCGCTGGGGGCGAATGGTATGGCGCGAGAGATGAGAGGCGAGGTCGAGGAGGAGGAGCCGACGGCCGTCGCTCAGGGCGGGCGGTGGGCGGCTATGGCGTGTCGAAGAGCTCTGTACGAGCACAGCGTAGTGCAGCAAGATGCTCCTCAGCCGAGTGGGCGAGGCGGTCGTCGTCCATCCTCCTCCACTCCCTCATCTCCCTCCTTGCCTCTCCACCCGCTCGCTCGGCAACCTCGCCCGCCATGCCGTTCGGTATTCCGCGCTCCGAGCCTCCGCGACCCATCGTCCCGCCGCCCATCCCGCCCTCCAAGCTCCCTCAGCACGTCGCGCCGACCCCGCTCTCTCGCGCGAGCCAGATCGCCAGCTTTGCGTTCGCTACCGGTGCGTGGTCTCTCTTGTGCGCGCTGTGGACGCAGGGGAGCTGACTCGGTGCTCTCTGTCGCGCAGGACTCACGGCGTACGCTGTGCTGCTGTACGACTTTGGCGACAAGGAGCATGTGTTCATGCCGGTGCGCTCCCTCTCCCTCTCCCCTACGGTACAGCACAGCCAGCTCGAGCTGACCCACTCCCCTCGCCCTACTTCGCCCGCACGCAGGTCCGCCGCTTCGTCGACCGTCACACGGCCTCGTTCTTCACCCTCTCGGCGCAGGACCGCCAGGTCCTCTCGGCGCGCAAGGACGGCGCCGCGGCCGACCCGAGCCAGCCGCAGGGCGCCGAGCAGGTGCAGGTGCAGCCGGACCGGAGGACGCCCGTCGCGTTCTTCAAGGAGAACCCGGTGCTCGGAAAGGAGGGCGAGAGGGAGGTCGGCAAGGACGGCAGGGCGGTCTGAGGGCGCGGTCGCGGTCGCGCTCGTCTGCGCGGGCGAGGGGGGCGGCTCGGACGGCGAGACGGAGCTCGAGGGCTGCTAGGCTCGACTGGGGCAAAAGAGGTGCGTCGCCGTCTCTGTCCTCGAGGATCCCCCTGCTCTCCTCTTGCAGGAGCTGACTCTCGTGCGCTCGTCTCGCTCGCAGGGCCCGACCTGTTGTCTGTACACTGTATCGCCTGCTCTGCAACTTGCACTGCTCATTCCCCTCGAGCCAACCCGGCGACCTCGAGCGCGAGAGGATCTGCACGACGGACGGGCGCGGGAGAGCTGAGGGTGAGCGGGGCGAGCTGCTACGAGATGGTGTCGCGCTCGAGCGGGACGGTGCTGTAGCGGGAGCGAGGTGCGCTGCAGCTACGTAGCTTTCACATGGTCGCCGGCAATGGCGAGACAAGGTCGAGGCTCGTCTACTTTTCAGCTCCCCGCGCACCCCGCGCACCGAGTTCAGCTCGCCTCTCTCCCCCTCATATCTCGCTCCCTTGAGCTTGCGTCACCTTTGACGAGCTCTCACACGCTCCCAGCCCACTCGTGAGTCTCGCCGTCCCTGTGTGCGGGCGGGCAGCGGCGCGGTCAGAGGTCCGGCCGCTGCGGCGCGCCGTGATTCGCCCGCGGCCGCCTCATCAGGCCTCAGAGGATGGAGACGCGCCTTGTCGCCTTGGCACCGCTTGGACCGGGGCTTCCTGCAGTCCACCCTTCTGACACGGCCTGTCTTCACCCTGCAGCCCACCCACCACCCTCCCTACGATGCGGTCCAGCTCGCCCTCGTCGTCGGACGACGACAAGGCGCCCTCCGCCACCGGCCACTCGTCCGGCTCGCCCCCGCCGCGCTTTGTCGACGATGCCGCCAGCCAGGCCGCCAGCGATGAGGCCATCCTCGCCCGCCTCGGCTACAAGCAGGAGTTCAAGCGCGAGTTCACCAACCTCAGTGTCCGTCGTTGTCGCTCTCCCCCTCGGAACCGCTCGGCGAGGTTGAGCTGACCATGCTGCGCCCGCCCTGCAGACCATCTCGTTCGCATTCTCGATCATGGGGTACGTCTGCTCCCCTCCTGCATCGTCTCGGGCCCGGTCTCGTCGGCGCGAGGGCGACGGCGGGCCCGGAACCCGAGGCTGCACCCTCTCCTCCTCCTCCTGCGCCGCACCAAGCTGACCCTCCACGCCCTCCCACAGTGTCGCCTCGTCCGTCGTGACCACGTTCAACACGCCCTTCGGCCTCGGCGGCCCGGCGAGCGTCGTCTGGTGCTGGTTCATCGTGCGTCCCCTCTCCCTCGCTGCCTCCTCTCTGCAGCGCTCTGAGCTGACCTTCGATTCGCGCTCGCAGGGAACCATCATGTGCTTCTGCCTCGGTACCTCGATCGCCGGTGCGTCCTCGCCTCTGCCCTGCCCGTCTCGCCTCGTAACCGCGCTCCAGAGCTGACCTCGCTTCCTTCCTGCAGAGCTCGTTTCTGTGCGTCACGGCCGCCCATTCGCCTCACTCACGTGCTCGGACTGACTCAAAGACGCTGCGCGCAGGCCTACCCGACCAACGGCGGCCTCTACTCGGCGTCCGTCTTCCTCGTCCCCAAGCGGCATCGCGCCCTCATGGGCTGGACCGTCGGCTGGTGCGTCGCGCATGGTCTCGCTTCAGCCTGCTTGTGCGCGTGCACACGTCGCTGATGTTGATACGCCTTGCGCTCGCAGGCTTAACCTCCTCGGCCAGGTCGCCGGTGTCGCCTCGACCGAGTTCGGCCTCGCCCAGATGATCTTTGCCGCCGTGCGTCTCTTCCCTCTCCCTCTCGACCTCTCGTGCTCCTCTCTCTCCCAGATGCCGACACCGAGTATGCCGCCCTGCAGGTCTCGCTCTCGAGGGAGGGCTCGTTCGTCCCCAAGCCGTGGCAGATCTACCTCCTCTTCATCGGCCTCCTCATCATCCACGGCACGCTCAACGTGCGTTCTCCTTTCTCCTTTTCGAGCGACGCCGACGCTCAGGTGCTGATGTACCCCTCGCTCGCTCGCAGTCGGTCGGCACCAAGGTCCTGTCGAGCATGACCAAGACGTTCGTCTTCTTCAACCTCGGCACCGTCCTCGCCGTCATCATCTCGCTCCTTGCCTGCACCGACAACAAGAACTCGGCGAGCTACGTCTTCACGCACAACATCAACGGCTCGGGCTGGAGCTCGGACGGCCTGTCGTTCCTCCTCGGCCTCCTGTCCGTCACCTGGACCATGACTGGTGCGTCTCTCACTCTCTCTCTTCCTCAGCGCTCGAGACGGGCTCGACGCTGACTACTCGACGTCCCCACAGACTACGACGCGACGGCGCACATCTCGGAGGAGGTCAAGCGCGCGTCGTTCGCCGCGCCGGCCGCCATCTGGATCGCCGTCATCGGCACCGGCATCGCCGGCTTCGTGTACAACATCGTCTTTGTCCTGTGCGCGGGCGACATGGCCGACACGGCCGACTTTGGCGTGTCGGGCTACGCGCCGGCCCAGATCCTGTGGCAGAACGTGCCGCGCCCGCTCTTCTACGTCCTGTGGGCCTTCATCTGCTTCGTCGCGTTCCAGGTGCGCCCTCTCCTCTCCGCCTTGTTGCCTTTTTCGAAGCTGAGATGCTGATGATGAGTGTCCCCCTGCAGGTCGTCGCCACGGCGACGCACGCCAACGCGCGCTCGTTCCACGCCTTCTCGCGCGACCGTGGCATGCCCGACCGCGGCTTCTTCTCGCGCCTTGCGCCCAACCAGATCCCGATCAACGCCGTCTGGCTCGTCCTCTTCATCTCGGGTGCGCCTCGTCTCTCTCCTTGCAGCTGCGCTCGAGCCGCTCGACTGACTCGCCGTCTCGCAGCGCTCATGGGCCTCCTGGTCTTTGCGTCGACGATCGCCGTCAACGCCATCTTTGCGCTCGCCGCCATGGGCATGGGTGCGTCCTCTCTTCGCTCCTGCTCCGCGCTCGAGGTCCGAGGGATGAAGCTGACGCTCGACCGACCCCCCTCGACAGACTCGTCGTACCTGTTCTCGATCGTCGCGTGCATGATCTGGCGCAACCACCCCGAGGGTGCATCCTGCTCGACCTTTCCACACGAGTCCGCACTTGCACGGCACGCTGACGCTCGCTCTCGGCGCGCGCAGTCATGTTCAAGCCCGGTCCCTTCCACCTCGGCTGGGGCGTCCTCGGCTGGAGCGGTGCGTCGCCCTCTCCCTCTCTCAGCCTCCAACCCTCAGAGGAGCTCGTCCCTGACGCTCTCGACGCCGTGCCCGCAGTCCGCATCATCGCCGTCTTCTGGACGTGCTTCATCGTCGTCCTCCTCGCGCTGCCGCAGATCATCCCCGTCGTGAGCGACAACATGAACTACGCGAGCGCCGTCACGGGCGGCGTCGTGCTCCTCTCGACGGGCTGGTTCTTCATCGGCGGCCGCAAGCACTACAAGGTGCGCTCGCCGTCCTCTCGCCGCCCGCTCGCTCCTCCTCGGCTCAACTCGAGCCACGAGACTGACTCGCCGCTTGCTTGCACCGACAGGGCCCGAGGAACGTCCTCGCCGAGGAGAAGACGCAGAAGATGGCGGCGACGGGCGACGACCTCGACGAGATCAAGGTGCCCGCCGGCCTCAACTGAGCGGTGCGTCCTCCTCCTCCTCCTCCTCCTCGCCCTCCTCGCTCAGGTCGCTCATCCTCCTCCGTCTTGCGCAGCCTCATACTATAAAACGACTTCGTACAGCAGTCACTCTACACAACATCATCATCTCCCTGTTCCCTTCTGTTCCCCTCCTCGTCGTCCCCGTCTCCGTCTCCTCGTCCTCTCCTCCTCTGCGGCCTCAGTATCATCGCGCCTCGTGTCTCGCCCCCTCGTCAGTGTGCCACTTCAACTTGTGCAGGTCGTCTCTCCTTATTCCGCGCCTCGTAGATATCCCTCCTCCTCGTCCGCGGCTCGCTCCTCGAGTCGCTGCCGGAGCCGTCTCTCTTGCAAGTCAACCTTGCTGCCCTTGTGTGCTCGCCCAGGGAGTCTCAAGAGAGCTTGCTAGCCGGAAGGTGCGCAGGAAGCAGCTGACGGCGAGGCGGTCGCTGCGTCTCATCTCGGTCGTCGTCGTCGTCGGAGGAGGAGCTCCCTCTCTCGACCCGCTTCGCCTCGCTCGTGCGACCAGGCTAGCTCACAGCGAGCTCTACTCGGCCTCGAGGAGCACCTGCACCGCGCCCCTCGTCCTCCAGCGCCGCGCCCTCGCCCCGTCCTCCGCTCCACCCCCGCCTCGCGACTCTCGACTCGCCCTCGTCGCCTCGCCCGCACAGCCGACCTTGCACCACCCGAGCTCGACGCAGAGTATCCCGCAGCCATGGGACGGAGATTCGCTGGCATCAAGGGCGTGGACGCGTTCGGCAAGGTGCGCCTGCTTCCTCCTCCCTCCCCCTCGCGCAGGCCAGGCTCGAGGAAGCAGGCTGACACAGGGCTCGTGTTGCAGACGATGGAGGACGTCAAGATCAAGACGGGCTTCGGCGGTGCACGTGCGTCCGCTCTCTCCTGCCTCGCGCTCCCGCTCCTCCTCGAAGACGGCGCGCTGACCTCGGGTGGGGGACTCTCCTCTCTTGCTCGCACGCAGTGACGCTCGTCTCGCTCAGCCTGATCCTCGCCTTGACGCTGTACGAGTTCGTCGACTACCGACGAGTCCACATGGTGCGTCAGCGCTGCGAGCACCTCTGCCGCCTCTCGGGCCTGCACCGGCCCGCGGAGCAGCTGGCTTTTGGTGTTCGCTGACTTGCCGCCCTTCCGCCTCGCAGGAGCCCTCGATCGTGGTCGACCAGTCGCGCGGCGAGAAGCTCGTCGTCAACCTCAACATCTCGTTCCCGCGCGTGCCCTGCTACCGTGCGTCCCTCTCCCTCCTCCCTTCTCCCTCACGCCGCGCTCGCCCTCTGACCCGCCTCCTGCGCGCGCACACAGTCCTCAGCGTCGACATCATGGACATCTCGGGCGAGCACCAGAACGACGTGCACCACGACCTGTTCAAGACGCGCATCGGCGCCGACGGCAAGTTTGTCGAGGAGGCCATCAAGGGCAAGGAGCTGACGGGCGACGTCGAGCGCGTTGCGAGGCAGAAGGCCGAGGGCTACTGTGCGTCTTTGCGCTTCTCTCACTCCTGTCGGTCGAGCTCGGCTCGACGACGTCGAGAGCTCGAGAGCTCGCTGCCCGCACTGACCACCCTCCTCTCTCGTCCGCAGGCGGCACCTGCTACGGCGGCACGCCCCCGACCGAGGGCCCGAACCCGGGCTGCTGCAACTCGTGCGACGACGTGCGCGAGGCGTACGTGCGGCGCGGCTGGAGCTTTGTCAACCCGGACTCGGTCGAGCAGTGCGTGAGCGAGGGCTGGAGCGACAAGATCAAGGAGCAGGCCGCCGAGGGGTGCAACATTGCGGGCAAGGTGCGCGTCAACAGGGTCATCGGCAACTTGTGCGTCCCCCCTCTCCTCTCCTCCGCGCTCAGGCCTGCGGCGCGCCGGACCCGGCTGACGACCTCGTCCTCCCTCGCGCAGCCACCTCTCGCCCGGGCGCTCGTTCCAGTCGAACCAGATGCACGTGCACGACCTCGTGCCGTACCTGCAGGCCGACCACAAGCACGACTTTGGGCACGAGCTGCACTCGTTCTCGTTCGGGAGCGAGTACGAGGCCGACTTTGCCGGCGCGGGCGAGACCAAGCGCCGGCTCGGGATCAAGGACCCGCTCGAGGGGATCAAGGCGCACACGGAGGAGAGCAACTAGTGCGTCGACTTCCGCTCGTCGTGCTCGTCGTGTGCCGAGTCGAGCTGACCTTCCGCCCTCTCCCCCTCTCGCAGCATGTTCCAGTACTTCCTCAAGGTGCGCCTCTCCTCCTCTCTCTCCCTCTCTCTCCTGCCGGCGAGCTTCGATCGATGAGAGCCTCGGCTGATATGAGCGCTGCCGCACGCAGGTCGTCTCGACCAAGTTCGAGTTCCTCGACGGGCGCGCTCTGAGGACGCACCAGTACTCGGTGACGCAGTACGAGCGAGACTGTGCGTCCCTCTCTCTCTCTCCCCCTTTCTCGCCCTTGTGCAGCACTGACGCTGGGACCGAGCGCGCGCAGTGAGCAGCAAGAAGGCGAACGAGAAGGCGGGCGGGCACCAGACGATGCACGGCTACGCAGGCGTTCCTGGGTGCGTCTCGAGTCGCTGCGCCCTGTCCGGACTGACTCGCTCAGCACTGACTCGATGAACATTTCCTTGCACGCACAGACTCTTCTTCAACTACGAGATCTCGCCGCTCCAGGTCATCCACCGCGAGACGCGCCAGTCGCTCGCCCACTTCTTGACGTCGACGTGCGCCATCATCGGCGGCATCCTCACGATGGCGTCGCTCGTCGACGCGTTCGTGTACGGCCAGACGCGACGCATCAAGAGCGGCGGCCAGCCGAGCAAGACGGGCCTTGGCTTTGCGGCGCCGGGAGGGAAGATGCTGTAGTTTGGCGGCGGGCGCAACGAGGGAGTGCATTCTTGGATACCCTGCATCTTCAACACGAGCTCGAGAGTGCAGCTGCGCCCGCTTGAGAGGAGAACGCGCTCTCGACGGTGCTGGCACCGCCTCGTTCGTCCAGCTCCCTCTTGGCTCGACACCGCCTCTCGTCTCGCCTCGAGCGCGATGGTGCGCGCGCCCAAGTCGACCAAGGTGAGCTCAGCTTCACTCAGACGGTGCTCCCACGCCCAGGAGAGCTACGCTGACCCCGTCGTCGCGCCCCATCAGCCCGCCTCGCCCCGCCAGTTCTCCATCTCGAGCTTCCTCCCCAAGCTCGTTCCGAGCGCGTCCACCTCGTCCTACTCCTCGTCGGGCAAGCGCACGGCCAAGCACGAGGACGGCGAGGGCGTCCTGAGCGATGACGACGGCCCCTCGTTGCGCGACCAGTTCAAGGTGCCGCCCGTCCCCGCCAAGCGCACGAGCAAGGCCAAGGGCAAGCAGGTCGCCGTTCTAGATCTCAGTGCGTCCATCTCCCTACCCGTGCTGCCCCGCCGAGACGAGGCTGACCACACGCTCCCCCTCCCCCGCTCGCAGCCGAGGACGACGAGGACGTCGTCGAGCCGCCTTCCTTCAGCCCTCCTCCGCCTGCGCCCAGGAAGAAGGCGACGAGTAAGAAGACGGTCGACAAGAAGGGCAAGGGCAAGGCGGCCGTCGAGGACGACGAGGACGACGAGGACGGCCTCGTCGAGCAGGACGACCCGGACGCCATGTGGGTCGACCGCTTTGCGCCGCGCAACCGAGTACGTCCCTCCTCCTCCTCCTCTTCCCTTCCACGCAGGAGCTCTAGCTGACGCCCTCTCCCTCGCGCGCAGGATGACCTCGCCCTGCACACGCGCAAGCTGACCGACCTCGAGTCGTGGCTCCTCGAGGCGTTCGCGCTCGACGGCCGCCCCAAGCACCTCGCCAAGTACCGCCGCGTGCTCGTCCTCTCGGGCCCGGCGGGTGCGGGCAAGACGGCGGCGCTGAGGACGCTCGCGCGCGAGATGGGCGTCGAGATCGTCGAGTGGAGGGAGGGGACGAGCGTCCAGTCGGCCGCCGATGAGCGTGCGTCCTGGCTCCTCTACGAATTTCGGTCCCACGTGTGTGTGCGCGTGTACTGATTGTCGTCCACGCTGTTGACGCAGATCGCGAGTCGCTCATGCACCGCTTTGCGAGCTTCCTCTCGCGCGCCGGCATGGCGCCCGCCCTCGACTTTGGGCCCGACCCGTCCGACCCATCCGCCTCCTCGTCCTCGACCTCGCCTTCCTCCTCTTCCTCGACGCCGAGCGCACCGACCAACCCCTCGTCTCGCCGCCTCCTCCTCATCGAGGACCTCCCCAACGTCTCGCACTACCCGACCAAGCTCGCGCTCCGCTCGGCCCTCGCCCAGTACCTCTCGTCGCCGCGCGTCACGGCGCCGCTCGTGCTCATCGTCAGCGAGGCGCTCGCGCGGCCGGGCGACGACGAGGCCGGCGGCGGAGGGGGAGGGTGGCTCAGCGGGAATGGGAGGAGGGGCGAGAGCGTCGACGCGAGGGGCGTGTGCGGGGTCGAGGTGCTCGAGCATCCGGCGTGCAGGGAGATTGCGTGCGTCGGCCCTTCATCTCTCGTCGACTGTCGCTCGCTCGTAACGCCGCGGCGAGGGCGGCGAGGGACTGATCGTCTAGGTTGTCGGACTGACGCTCTCCCTCCTCGCAGCTTCAACCCTGTCGCGCCGACCATCATGCGCAAAGCCCTCGTCCGCACCCTCGACCGCCTCTACTCGCCCTCGTCCTCATCCTCCTCGTCGTCGACGGCGCTCGCCTCGCGCCCGACGCTCGCGACGCTCGACGTCCTCGTCGCCCACTCCGGCGGCGACATGCGCTCGGCGCTCATGAGCCTCGAGTTCCTGCTCACCGAGGGCGAGGGCCCGGGCGCGACGAGCCTCGGCGGTGGGGCGGCGGCGGCGGGAGGGAAGGGCGGCAAGGGCAAGGGCAAGAAGAGGAAGAGAAAGGGCGAGAGCAGCGACGAGGAGGACGGTGCGGGCGGCAGGGGCAAGGGCAAGGTCGGCAAGGAGGGCGTCAAGAAGCTGTGCGTCGCGCTGCCTTTCCGCCTCGCGCGCTCGGTCTCTCGATCGCACGCTCAGGCTGCGTCTGAGGCCCCGCGCTTACGACCACCTCTCTCGCGCAGGCTCCAGTTCGTCACGGCGCGCGAGTCGTCGCTCTTCATCTTTCACGCCCTCGGCAAGGTCCTCTACAACAAGCGTGCGTCCCTCTCGCCCTCCCTCTCTCCCTCTCCCACCTCCCTCCCCGGCCTCGCTGACGCCGCCGCACCGGCCCGCCCGCAGGCTGGGGCGACTCGCCCGACGACGACAAGAAGGACCGCGACCGCGTCGGCATCGTGCAGGAGCGCGACGACGCGCCTCGACTGCCCAAGCACCTGCGCGACGAGTGGGAGCGCCGACCGAGCAAGGTCGACCCGGACGTGCGTCGGTCTCTGCTCGCCCTTCCCTCGCCGCTGCTCTGCGTCACCACGCACAGGAGCGGCTGCACGGTGTTGGTCGACCAAGACTGACGCCCTCGCCCTCTGCAGGTCCTGTTCGCCGAGGCGCCGCTCGACGCCGACATCTTCCTGTCGTACCTTCACCACAACTACCCGCCGTTCACGGACGAGGTCGACGAGTGCTCGGGTATCGTCGACGCGCTCAGTGCGGCCGACGTCGTCATGAGCGCGAAGGACGAGGGCGACGAGGTGCGTCGGTCCCGCTCTCGCTCGTGCCCGTCCCGCTCGGTCCTCGCGACCGAGCCTGTCGTACTAATTGCAGACCAACGCTGACTTTGCACTCTCCTCCTCGCGCAGGCCTACCGCCACCGCCCGCTCACGTCCCTGTACGGCTTCCACCTCGGCGTGCGCTCGACCCTCCTCGCGCTCCCCTCGCCCGTCCCGCGCCGCAAGCAGGTCTTGCGCAAGTCCGAGCTGTGGGAGACGCTCCGCCTCGCGCGGCAGAACGACGAGGGCGTCGACGAGGTGCTCCTCGGCGCAGGGCGAGGGGTGCTCGGCGCGCCCGGGCAGAAGAGCATGGTCATCGAGGAGGTGGTGCCGTGGCTCAGCCTCATCAACCCGCCCGGTGCGTCGCCTCGTCTCACTCTCGTCCGTCGCTGCTCATCTCGCGAGCCTCGCACTGACTCGGGTCGACATTGCGCGTGTGCAGGCACCTCGCCCTTCCTCCTCTCGCTGTCGACCTTCCCGCCGCTCTCGACCGCCGCTCAGCCGCTCGTGACGGGCGCCGCCATCGGTGAGAAGGACGTCTCGGCACTCACGGACGAGGCGGGCGACGAGGATGCGCCGTCGGTCGACCTGAGCGAGCCGAGGAGGGGCGGGAGGGTGCTGCAGGAGCTCGAGGAGGACGACGACGAGGAGGACGTCAAGCCGGTCGTGCCGGCGCCGGCGGGCGGGCGAGGAGGGAAGAAGGGCGAGGTCGAGCTGCTGTACGACCCGGACGACGACATCGAGGAGGACTGAGGGCGAGCTCGAGTCGAGGAGGACGAGGATGCGCGTGCAACTTTGGTCGTCGTGCCCGCCCTCTCTCGCTCTCTGCGCGCTTCTCTCGACCGATTAGTGAAGCAGTGAGAGTGCTCGCTGTGCGCTCAGCTCACTCGAGCCCCTTTGTTCAAGGGTCGAGCCACCTCTGAGCCGAGCGGCGCGCGCCTCGACGCGGCCCAAGTCGTCCAGTCGTCCGACTCCGTCCTCGCTCCTCCGTCTCGATGGCTCGGGCACCGCTGCTGCGGTGGGCAGAAGCCTGCGTGGTGCTGAGCTTCCTCGCGCACGTCGTCGTCGTCCCCGGGGTCAAGGTCGAGGAGTCGTTCTCGTTGACGGCGGTGCGCGATGTTGTGGTCCACGGCCTCGACCAGCCTCACAGGGTGCGTCCTGTTTAGCTGGGCCTACTCGTACAGCACGCAGGGACTGACTCGGCCCACCCGCAGTACGACCACGTCGAGTTTGAGGGCGCCGTGCCGAGGTCGTTCGTCGCCCCGATCGCTCTCGCCGCGGCCGCCTCGCTCCCGCTCAAGGCCCTCAGCGCGCTCGAGCTAGTGCGCACTGGACTCGAGGCTCAGCTCATCGGTGCGTCCCGTTCTTCCCTTCGCCGCTTCTCGTGGGGAGCGAGCTGACGCCCCTCTTTCGCACAGTCCGCCTCACGCTCGCCCTCGCCTCGGCCCTCTCGGTCGTCTTCCTGTCCCGCTCCGTCCGAGCAGCGTACGGCACAAAGGTCGCCAAGTACTTCCTCGTCCTCGCCGCAACCCAGTTCCACGTCCCGTTCTGGGCCGGCCGCACCCTCCCCAACATGCTCGCCTTTCCTCTCGGTGCGTCCTGCTCTCTCTCCCTCTCCCTCCGCGCCCGATTCTCCAAGCTGACGAGATGCACCTGCACGCAGTCCAGATCGCCCTCGCCCTCTTCGTCTGCCCGCCCGCCCTCTCGAGCATCTCGAGCCCGCGCCGCTCGACCCGGCTGCACCTCCTCTCGGCCTTTTCGCTCCTCACCTTCACGGCCGTCGTCGTCCGCCTCGAGCTCGCCGCGCTCGTTGCGCCGTTTGCGCTCGAGCACCTCGCGAGGGGCCTCGTCGGCGTGCGGGAGCTCGTCGTCACGGGCGTCGTGTCGGCCGCTGCCACCATCGGTGCGTCCTCGCCCGCTCTCTCGTCCTCGGCCGTCCCTGTACTAATACGCGGTACCTGCAGCGCTGAGTATCGTTGTCGACTCGTACTTTTGGCAGAGCCCGACGTGGCTGTGGCCTGAGGGGCAAGCCTTCCTCTTCAACGTCGTCGAGGGCAAATCGGCCGACTGGGGCGTGCGTCCTCTTCCCTCTCGCCCTCCTTCGCCTTTCTCGCTCGTGCGCTCGACTGACACGGTATCTCGCCCTCGCAGGTCTCGCCCGCCTCGTACTACTTCGTCTCGGCCCTCCCCAAGCTCCTCCACCTCTCGCTCGTCCCCGCCGCCTTCTCGCTCTTCTCGGACCGCCGCACCCGCCGCCTCGTCATCCCCTGCCTCGCCTTCGTCGCAGTCTTGAGCTGCCTCGAGCACAAGGAATGGCGCTTCGTCGTGTACGTCGTGCCGGCCTTGACGGTCGGTGCGGCGGGAGGGGTCGTCGCCGTCGGCGCGCTGTGCGTCCCTGCCCTCCTCTCCTCGCCTCTTTTCCACTCTCTCCTCGCTCGAAGAAGCAGCACTGACTCGCTGTCGCCCCGCCGCAGCACCGCCTCGCCCCTCATCCGCCGCCTCCTCCTCCTCTCGCTCCTCGCCCTCAACGCCCTCCAGACCCTCCTCGGCCTCGCCGCCTCGGCGCACAACTACCCGGGCGCCGACGCCCTCGCCTTCCTCGAGGCGCACCTGCCTGCACGCGCCTCGGGCGAGCCTTGGAGCGTCCACGTCGGAACGGCCGCAAAGATGACGGGCGCGAGCAACTTCCTTGTGCTCGACTCGGCGCTCGCGCCGCACGCCGACGACGGCGACGCCGGCGCGCCGCGCAGGGCGTGGTACCTCGCGCCGCAGGACGAGGCGCGCGAGCGCGCCGCCGTCGTCTACGACCGCGCCGAGCCGCCGCGCTCCTGGGCGTCGTACGACTTTGCGCTCGTTGGCGCCTCCACCTCCTCCTCCTCGGGCGAAGAGGGCGATGAGGCGCTCCCGCCCGGCGCGGAGGTGCTCTACACGGCGAGCGAGTTTGGCGGGTGGGACGTGCGCGCGCTGCTGCGGGGCGGGTGGCGCGAGGTGAGGCGGAGGAGGGACGCCGTGAGGGTCGTGCGGCTGCCCGAGCGGGAGAAGGGGAGCAAGTGAGCGCGCGAGGAGGGATCGAGGTATAGACGTGCAGTGCACACCCTTTCTGCGACTCTGTGCATCGGCGACTCGGCGAGGCGGCGCGAGAGGGGCTCGAGCGCTGGCGTCGCTTCCTCGACTTGGCTCCTTTCGCAGCTTCCTCCTCTCGCTCTTCTTCTCGCTCTCATCTTCCACGTGCTCTCGAACACGCTCGCTCGCAGCCTCTCGCTCTCAAAGAAGAAGCTCGTCGTTACTCGTAAAAGCTGGAGTTTGCACCCTCGCTCGGACCTCCTCGCTCGACGTCCGACTCGCGCTCGCCCGTCCCTCGCACCGCCTCGCCCTCGACCCGCCCTGCGCTCCCTTCCTCACTCGACCGTCGTCACCTCGATGCCGGCGCGCTCGAGCACGCCGGCGAGCGCGCCGCACAGACCCTCGGCGCCCGTGACCTCGTCGCCGACCTCGCCGTCGAGGATGCGCCCGAGCCTGCGCCCGA
>Ga0308169_10001642_pt1 | contig 25395 bp, 19 predicted proteins | sample PhyBR1_2_FD_202139 | JGI IMG/M metagenome (GOLD analysis project Ga0308169, IMG submission 202139) | Phyllosphere microbial communities from UC Gill Tract Community Farm, Albany, California, United States - DLSLSB.R1 | ecosystem: Host-associated > Plants > Phyllosphere > Unclassified | place...
CTGTCAGATCAAACCAGTCTCCAGTGCTTTCACCAGCATCGATGGCTACCGTCGCAGGAGAGTCGATAATCCGATACTTGGGAAGCTGGTTCTGGGCTTCAATCAAGATATCGGGATGTTCTTCCAGCAACGGCAGGGTGTAGACCATGAAGTCGATGGACTCATCAATGGTCAATTCACGATCCTCGTAAATCCCCTGGGAGTTCAGCTGGCCCAACGCCGAGTCGTCGCCCAATTTGTCCTTGATTGAAGCCAGGATCTCTTTTTCGACGCTACGCTGTTTAGTCGCTTTGGGCGCATACTTCCACGAATAGTGAAGGTTCACCGTTTCGGCAGTGCTGGAAACTCGCAGCCGCAACACCGGACGAGGAGGCTCGGGAATGTCGTAAGAAACGTCAGCGCTTTTCAACGGTGCCAACGCCCTCATGCGGTCCAGGTGGGAATCTTCGAATCTTTGGACGTCGGTTGACGGAATGAACTGCACACCAGAAGCGATAAAGGTCGCTAGCTCGCCCGAAACGGGCTCGGCAAATTCGGCCAGTCCCCAGTCCTTGGATTTCTCCAGCGGTTTCGAAGAATACGCCAAAAGAGTTGGCGGGTTGCCGATAGGCAATAAGTGAGTGTGCTCCTCTTCAGGTCCTCTGAGGATGCCCTCTACCGTCAACCCGTTCTCGCCGCGACGCATATCTAGGTAGGCCTGAGCCTGTACCTCGCTGAAGTTCACTTCAGCCTTGCCCGAAGTGGCACCATTGATGATCGCTACGCCAGCATCCCGAAGCTCTCCAAATGCAGCTATCAAGTCCTTGCCGGGCACTTCCATCAAGGAAATCCAGTCCTTGGCTTCCCAGAAATGCCCATACTTCTGCTTTTCTGCGTGCTCTCGCAGACGGTTCAGTTCAATTACGGCTCGGCGCTGTTCCCGAGGGAAATGTTCGTCAAAGGCTACTGATTTCCAGCTCACGCCGGTCTGCACCCAAGGACTCTTGCTTCCCCGCTTAGCTGGGCGCGCTTGAAGAGTCAGCAGGTCATCGCCACCATACCGAGGCGTTCTGAGAATCTTCAGGATCAGCCCCAAAGGTTCTTCAATAATGTCTATTTCGTCCTCAGGCACCGGCAACAGTCGGTTAAGATTTCGCTCCCACTGAGGTATTGCATTGCGACGCCACGCGTATGGGTCTGATTCGACGTCAGAGACAATCAATGGATCATTCTCGTCATTGAGGACCTCTAGAAGTAAAGCCGCCACTTCTGCGCAGCTTTTTTCGGAAGGATGCCCTGAGCAAAATCCTTCAAATTCAATTCGATCCCCCGCAATGTGGAAATTCGCCACCACTTCGAGACCTGCGACCAGGCCGGTGACGCCTGAACTGCCAACTCTTTGGTATCGGTCAAGGTCTTGAACCAGACCTGCTTTGTGATACATCCGTCCAGCACGAAGTTCATCGTCAGACACCAATAAGTCCAGAGAGTCAAAGTTCAGCTGGAATTCCATCATCGCCATCCAAAAGTAGTGCGTTAGAGCGGATTGCTACCCTCCATCCTATCGATGCACAGGGACAGGACAGTCATGACGAAACGTTAAGTGGATACTTTACCGAGCACGCTGTTGGCGGATAAAAAGGAACTACTGAATCACGAGTTCCACCCATCAAGGCCCTGGCTGAGTGGACGGCAACCCTTGAGCCATTGTGCGGGGTGCCCCAGGTGACGATTCGACGCATCTTGAAATCCAAGATCGTAAACGATGGCGCCCCCTGCGCCAGAAAGGGGATGACTCCCCCATGTCTCACGCAACAGCAAAACTCTCAGTAGCCGAGGACCGTTCACAGCGCCTTCAAGAAGCAGGTGCCGGTTGGGGCGAACGGATTTCCGCCGCACCGCATAGCGCCGCGTTGACCTTTACGGTCCTGGGCGAAGGCTTTGATTCGGTAGCCAGCAATATCCGCGCTGGCAAGCACACCTTCACCGTGGATGAACCGGCAGCGCTCGGTGGCAGCGACATTGCAGCCAGCCCAGTTGAATATGCCCTGGCCGCTTTGGTCTCCTGCCAGGTTGTGGTCTATCGGCTCTACGCGGAGAACCTGGGAATCCAGGTTGACGATGTCCAGATCACCGCCGACGGGCAACTCGATGTCCGCGGACTCTTCGGCATCGATCCTTTCATCCGTCCCGGCTTTTCTTCGGTGGATCTGAAGGTGCAGATTGCTGGTCCGGAATCCGCCGAACGCTACGAGGAATTGCGCCAGGCAGTAGATGCACATTGCCCGGTGCTTGACCTCTTCGCCAACCCGGTGCCGGTCACCACCTCGGTGCAGCTGATTGAAGCCAGCTAACCCGAGCTGGATACAGCAATGCACTGTGGCGGCCATTGATACTAATGGCCGCCACAGTGCACTTTGGGACTCGCGAGAGCTACTGTTCCAGGAAGTTGAGCAACACCTTGCCCGAGGTCGAGGAGTCCTTGGCGGTTTCAAAGGCTTCAATCCCATCAACCACTGGGAACTCATGGGTGACGGCTGCACCGATCTGCAGGGAGCCGTCGGCCAGGGCTTCGAGCACCTGATCGATTTCGCCGTTGAAGCGGAAGGAACCGACTAGTTCCAGTTCCCGGGTGATGGCCAGTGAAATCAGCGCAGGCTGTTCGCCGCTTGGCAACAGACCCACCATGACCACCCGGCCGCCGCGCACTGCGCCGCGGACCGCTGATGCCAAGCCGCGATAGTTGCCGCTGGCCTCGATCACCACATCTGCGTTGATGTTGGCGATGGCTTCCTGGTCATCGGCGCGCAGGGTGGAGGTGGCGCCCAGTTCCCGGGCGATGGCCAATGGCTTCTCATGCATATCCACCGCAACGATCTCGCTGGCACCGCCACGCTTGAGCACTGCCACAGCGAGCGCGCCGATAGGGCCGGCCCCGATCACCAGGGCCTTTTTGCCTGAGACATCTCCGGCACGCGAGACCGCATGCCACGCCACCGCTGCCGGTTCGGCCAGCGCGGCATCGCGCAGCGAGAGTCCCCCAGGCAGTTCGCGCAGCATGCGCGTCGGCAGGTTCACCTCGCGAGCGAAGGCGCCCTCGGTATGCGGGTAGCGGGCGGCCGAGCCGAGGTAGGTGCAGCCCGGGGAAAGGTTCGGGCGATCTGCCGGGTACGGTTCACCGGTGTCCCCCGGTGTTGCCGGGTGCACGGCGATCTTGGTTCCGGCTGCTGGCCCGCTGCCATCGGCGGCGGCTTCGATGACGGTTCCCACGATCTCGTGTCCGAGAATCATCGGTGCCTTGAGGATGGATTCCCCGGCGGCGCCGTGGCTCCAGTAGTGCAGGTCCGATCCGCAGATGCCGCCGTAGGCGATGGCGATGCGTGCCTCGTCGGCCTTCGGTGCTGGCACGTCGATCTGTTCGATGCGCAGGTCTCCGGCGGCGTGGGCGACCACAGCCATGGTCGTGGAAGAAAGGGGGCTAGACGACAACGCTCATGCCTCCGTCGATGAAAATGGTTTGACCGTTGACATAGTTTGAGCCATCCGAGGCCAGCCAGATGGCCGGGCCGGCCAGGTCCTCGACGGTGCCCCAGCGGGCGGCCGGGGTGCGGCCCAGGATCCACGAGTTGAACTTTTCATCGTCCACCAGGTTCTGCGTCATCTCGGTGTGGATGTAGCCCGGTGCGATGCCATTGATCTGCAGTCCGGAGCCAGCCCATTCGGCGGTCATGGCGCGGGTGAGGTTGCGCAGCCCGCCCTTGGCTGCGGTGTAGGCGGAGATGGTGGGGCGGGCCAGGTCTGTTTGCACCGAGCAGATGTTGATGATCTTGCCTTCGCCGCGTTGCACCATGCCGCGGGCTACTTCGCGCCCCACCAGGAAGGCGCTGGTCAGGTTGGTATCGATCACTCGCTGCCAGTCGGCAACTTCCAAATCCAGCATGGGCACGCGGTGCTGGATTCCGGCGTTGTTCACCAGGATGCGGATGGCGCCGATATTCTTTTCGATGGCTGCGATGTTCTCGCGTACGGAGGCGTCATCGGTGACGTCGAAGCAGACGCTGTGGATTCTTTCGGCGCCGTAGCGGGTGCTGAATTCGGCGGCGGTCTCGGCCAGGCGCTGTTTGTCCCGGCCGTGCAGGATGATGGTGGCGCCGGCGTCGGCCAGGGCGCGGGCCAGTTCGCGGCCGATGCCGCGGGAGGACCCGGTGACTAGGGCCAAACGTCCGGATAGGTCAAAGAGTTGACTCATGAATTCCCTCGCATGGAAGTGTCGATGGTTCATCGACGGGAATTCATTGCCGGTGAAATCCAGTTATCGCACCCGAAAATCAGCCCCGTCGCCTTTCCAAAACATATCAGATATAAGCAATGCAAAGAGAAATAAAGTCCTATTTATTTTGGATTGATGCAGCCTGCTTGACCCACGACAGTTAAGCGGGCCATCGCCCGAGCAGGTGCAATACCTGCGCAGGCGATGACTTCCTTATCAAACCCCGGCGGGACCTCTTCCCCATAAGAGACCCGCCGGGGCGCATTTCCGGGGCGGGTCTCCCCATATGAACCACCCCGAAACCTTTGCTAGCGCTTCTCTTCGATGGTGATGGTCCAGCCATCGAAGTTCGCCGCGTTCACATCCAGGAAGTACTTGCCAGCGGACTTATGCAGAGCTGTCTCCTCGCTGACCGGCCCGTCGATCATCGCTTCGGGAAGTCCGCCGTCCTTCATCAGATCCGTACCCTCGGTCAGGAGGTAGATTGCGCCTAGCGACATGTCTTCGCCGCCCTTGAAGGAGTAGGTCATCCGCGCCTCCGCGCCAGTGAGCTCAAAGACCTTGCTGGCTTTGTCGGTCTTGCCATCGAGGGTGATGACCTCCTGCCAGGCAGCCTCGGCCGGTTCCTCGACGGCAGGTTCCTTGTCTTCAACAGCGGCCTGCTCGGTTGGAGCGATTGAGGCCGAAGGCTTGATGGTTGGCTCTTCAAGGAGCAATGGCGCATCGTTGACCGCCTGATCCACTGCCTTTCCTGCAGAAACCCCGGTGCTGATTCCGATTACGGCGCCGACGGCAATCAAGGCGATGCTGATGATCCATGCCAGCTTCTTGTGCTGCGCGTAGCCCTCCAGCGGGCGCCGGAACTTGTCGGTCATGCCGCCGGAAAGAATGATGATGAGGTCAATGAGGGACCAGATGCCAAACCCACCGAAGGTGATGAGTTTCAGGATTCCCGTGCCGACCTTGCCCAGGTAGAAACGATCAACGCCCAGTCCTCCAAGCAGCAAGGACAAAAGCCAGGTCGTCATGAAGGATTTCGGTGGAAGGTACGGTGCTGGATACTGCCCCATTGGCGCAGGTTGTGCATTGGTGTAGCTCATGGTTGCTCCTCAGAAAATGTGATGATCAATGATTGTGTGGTGCGTTTGGGGCGCTACTGCTTGACCCAGGTGCCGCAGCGCTGCGATTCGAAGTCCTGCCCCTTTTTCACGGTGACGGTGGGACGGCCACCACCGGGGATGCCGTTGTCGATGATGTCGCTGCCATTGGTTCCGGTTTGAAGCACTGCCCAGTAGCAGTCGCTGCCTACGGATTCCTTGGTGCGATAGGTGCCGGCTTTGATATCGCTGCCGACGGTCCAGACTCCGCTGTCTACGGAATTCTCCAGCTGCTCGGCTTCGATCTTTCCGACCGCTTTTTCGCGCTCGGCCACCTTGTCCTCGGCATCCTGGAGTTCCTGGTCCCGGGTATCCAGGTTGGCGGCCTGTTCATCCAGGGCGGCTCCCCGCTCCTCCACTGCGTCTTCCCTGCCGGCAATTCCGTTCTCAAGCTCGTCGTAGTCGGCCTTGAGCGTATCCAGTTCCGCAGCTACCGCTGATTGCGACTCCGACAGTGCCAGGTATTCCTCGGATTCCTTCGGGTCCACGATGCTTATTCCCCAGAACACGCCTCCGGCCAAGGCTCCGACTACCAGCACTGAGGACAGGATCAGCCCCCAGCGCTTCTTCTTGCCTCCAGGCTTTTCCACGGCATCGGCAGGGACTGTCGATGGCGATTGGTTCTCACTCATAGCTAGTTCGCTCCTTCGATGAGCACGTTGACGCCGCTGTCCGGATGGTAGGACCAACTGGCTTTCAGCGAATCCCACATATCGCTCTGGGTTCCATCCAGCGCCCGGGTGCGGCCCATCTTCTGCTGGATCGTTTCCGGAACACCCAGCTGGTTGAGCATGCAGTAATAGGAAGTGAAGTTGGAGGTACCGCTGTCCAAGAAGTCTTCTCCTTCGGTATCCAGCTCGATGGCCGCCCCGCCATCCAGGACGGTGTACCCTTCCGTGTCCATGCCGCAGGTTTCAACGGCCTGGTCGATGATGCTTTGGTTCAAGCCGCTTTCTTGCGCATCAGGCACCGCTTCGCTGCCGTCAGCGACCGACAAGCCAATCACCAATCCAGCAACGGCTCCGATGGCAACTCCCGCGCTTGCTGGCATCAGCCATGATTTTTTCGGGCGTTGCCTGAGCATTTCAGGCGGGACCAAGGGTCCTGGCATCTGTGGTTCCACGGTGGCCTCCTGGGGGCGAGTTTTCGATGACGTCGACGTCCTTACCTGGAGCACAGGGTGCAATGGTGCGGCTTGAATCCGTCGTGAAACCAGAATGGATGATCTTCCGCATTTTGGATACGAATTTACTGATAATGAGGGTTATCAGATGATCCACTAGCCCAATTACTATTCATCTTATAGGGTCGTACATATCGATTGATCGGCGTAAAGGAGGATCCGATGAACGCGCAAGAGCTGATTACCCTGCCGGACATCGCACGCCTCGCCGATGTCCAGCGCCCGGTGGTTTCTGCCTGGCGCACAAGGAGCCGAGGCACCGAATTTCCATTTCCAGAATCGAAACAGAAAATCGGTGCCCAGGAACTATTCGCGTCCGAAGAAATAGTTCAGTGGCTGCAAGCAACCGGCCGTGGAAACAACCCCGAGTTCAAGGAAGACTCCGCAGCCCACGCAACCTTGGCGCGGGAGAATTTTCCTCTCATCACGGCACTGCTGGCCCTGCAGCAATTCCTGGGCCGGCCGTTGGCACAGTTTTCGACAAACGAGCTCCTTGATGCTGCAGACGAACTAGACCCGGATGACGAGTTCCTCTATTCGGAAATAGAAGCAGCACAGGACAAATTAGCCTCCATCGTCGAGTACGTCGACAAGCTGATTGACGCGTCGTACGGAGCGCTGCCTGCCTTTGAATCTCTGTTCAATGATCGTTTTCGAGCCAATGAAATCGCGATAAGCCGCACTGCCCTATCAGAATCTGCCCGCCGGCTTGTCGCCAAGTGCGCGCTGGAGCTGGCGGGTCCGGACTCCGTTTTCCATGAGGCGACCCCGGGAGGCAGTGACCTTATCGATGAGTTGATGCAACTAGTTGATGAATCGACTTCTTTGCAGATCCAGCTTCCGACTGCCGCCGAAGAGCGCGATGCTTCCCGGCTGACCGTACGCCGGCTGAAGATGCTGCTGGCCGCAAATGAGTCCTTCATTGCTGCATCACCATCAAATGGGATCAAGCCGATCATCCATCTGGCCCAGTTCCCCTCTCCGCAGGTGCGGGACGATGACCCGCTGGCGGTCTTGCAAGCCCTTGATGATCTGGTCCTCGAACTTGGCCCCAGCCACAGTGCCATCGTCATTGCCCCGGCAAACGCCTTGGTCAATGCCACGGAGCATAAGGAAGCCGCTAACGTGCGGGCTTCGATTTTGCGCATGGGCCGAGTCCGCGCTGCTGCTTTGCTGCCGCAGGGCCACTTCCTTTTCAAGCCTCGGACTGCTCTTGGTTTGTGGGTCATCGGTCCGGATACTTCGGATGTTCCGCTGGCTGAGCGTCGCATCATGCTTGCTGATCTCAGCGACTTGCCATTGGAAGACAGCGTCGCGGATGACTTTGTCGCGGATCTGGCAGCAAGCCTCATGGAACTGCACGGACTTCGTGCACACTCATTCAGGTTCGCCCGGTGGGGACGAACAAGCAGGATCATCGCCAGTTCGCAAGGGCTGATACCCCGGAATCTAGCTAAACGCCTGGACCCGCATTCTGGTGCAGCATCTCTGGCTGAGCACCAGGTCGAATTCGAAAAACTGCTGACTGCGCTGAATGAGTCCAGCGTCGCTCGCCCTCAATTGGAGTGGGAGCTGCAGTTGCGCGAATCAGAAGCGCAACCCGTCGAAACCTCCGGTTTCAGCATGCTCGGCGACCTAGTTTCCCAAGGACATCTTCGAGTCCTGTCAGGAACCCGATTCAACAAGAATTCTTTGCACTCCAAGGTCCTGCACGGAATGCAGGTTTGGAATTCTGGGGATATTCGGTCAGGACAGCCCACCAGCTCAATTTCATACTTCGACCTTGCGCAAGCTTATGGCCGAGCAGTGATTACCGAGCCTGGCGACATCATCTTCAATTCTTCAGGCGGTCCGACCGCCACAGTTGATGCCGAAGGCTCAAAGGCAGTGAATTTCCCTGCGAGGGTACTGAGAATCAGTTCACCCGCGGATTCCGGGTTCCATCCAGAAGTGCTCGCCCAAGACATCACCAATGCCGAATCAGCGAGTTGGCGGCAGTGGGCGGTTCGGAAGGTCCCCGCGAATTCTTATGAGGCGATGCGTCGGGTGCTTCGTTTGATTGATGAGGAACGCCAGCATGCTGCCAGCCGCATTGAGCTTTTGAATGCCATGTCCAGCCGGATAACCAGCGCATTATTGTCCGGTGGACTTGAGATACTTGTTCCAGAACGTTTAAGGAAGGACGGCCCTAGTGGCGCGAACTAAGAAGGTGGCGGCCGAGGCTGCCCCAAGCACGATGAAGGAACTCAAAGATACGCTGTGGAAAGCCGCAGATAAGCTTCGTGGTTCCATGGATGCCTCGCAATACAAGGACGTCATCCTTGGCCTGGTCTTCCTCAAGTATGTTTCCGATGCTTTCACCGAGCGCCGTGACCAGTTGGAAGCCGAGCTTACCGCTGACGGCATGACCGAAGAACAAGTAGCTCAGCTAATTGACGATGTGGATGAGTACATCGGCCAGGGGGTGTTCTGGGTTCCAGCAAATGCACGCTGGGAGTTCCTGACCCAGAATGCCAAGGGTCTTGAAGCAGTCGGCGGTGAAGCCCCCAAGAATATCGGCGTGCTGATCGATGCTGCCATGGATGCAATCATGGCTTCCAACCCACCTCTCACCGGCACCCTGCCACGCGTCTTCAACCGCGAGTCCGTGGACCAGCGCCGCCTCGGTGAACTGCTTGATCTGCTGAACACAACTCGCTTCACCGGCCAAGGTTCGACACGTGCGCGCGACTTGCTCGGCGAGGTCTACGAATACTTCCTGGAGAAGTTCGCGCGAGCCGAGGGCAAGCGCGGCGGAGAGTTCTACACGCCTGCCGGCGTGGTCCGCGTCTTGGTGGAGGTCCTGGAACCGACCAGCGGGCGCGTCTACGACCCGGCCTGCGGTTCCGGCGGCATGTTCGTGCAGACCGAGAAATTCTTGGATGCCCACAATGAAGATCGCACAGCGATCTCCGTTTATGGACAGGAACTGAACGAACGCACTTGGCGCATGGCCAAGATGAACCTGGCCATCCATGGCCTCAATGCCAATCTCGGTTCACGCTGGCAGGACACCTTTGCCCGAGATATGCACCCAGAGATGCAAGCCGACTACATCATGGCGAACCCTCCGTTCAATATCAAGGACTGGGCTCGCAATGAGTCAGATCCGCGCTGGCGCTATGGTGTCCCACCGGTCAACAACGCCAACTACGCGTGGATCCAGCACATCATTTCCAAGCTGGCACCTGGTGGCACCGCTGGTGTGGTCATGGCCAACGGTTCCATGTCCTCGAACTCCGGCGGCGAAGGAGATATCCGTGCCCAGCTGGTCGAAGCAGATCTAGTTTCCTGCATGGTCGCGCTACCGACACAGCTATTCCGTTCCACGGGCATTCCTATTTGCACGTGGTTCTTCGCGAAGGACAAATCCGCAGGTACTCAAGGAAGCGTGGACCGCACGGGACAAGTGCTCTTCATCGACGCCCGTAACCTGGGCTACATGGTGGACCGCGCCGAACGTGCACTGAGCGACGAGGACATTGCGAAGATCGCTCATACCTTCCACGCATGGCGCGGAACCTCATCCGCTGAGAGCAAAGAATACGCAGACGAGGCTGGCTTCTGTTATTCGGCGACCTTGGCTGAGATCAAGGATGCCGATTACGCACTAACGCCAGGCCGATTCGTTGGGGCAGCCGAAGTCGAAGACGACGGCGAGCCAATCGAAGAAAAAATCGCACGACTCAAAAAAGAACTGTTCGAGCAGTTCGAGGAGTCTGAGCGATTGGCACAGGTTGTGCGGGAGCAGCTAGCGAGGATTTCATGAGCGCGACGAGTACGAGTATCGGCGATCTTGTTTCGGCCGGTGCGTTGGAATTCGGTGACGGGTATCGGACAAGACGTAGCGAACATGGACGGCCAGGCTTCCGAATTATCCGTGTAGCCGATGTTTTCGACAACGAAGTCCATTTCGATGGACCCGATTTCGTCTCACATACACAGGCCAATGCTATCGGTTCGAAAGTCGGGAAAACAGGTGACATTCTCCTGACCACCAAGGGAACCGTCGGACGAGTCGCCGTCTTACCCCCGACCGAAGAGGCCGTCGTCTATAGTCCACAGCTTTGCTATTTCCGAGTTCTGGACCACGCGAGAGTCAAACCACGATTCCTCCGTTATTGGTTCAGTAGCCATGAGTTTTGGGATCAAGCAAGCTACCGCATGAACAACACCGACATGGCGGCCTACATCAACATGGCTGATATTCGCTCGCTGAAAATTTCTCTGCCTCGGCCATCCGTTCAACAAGGGATCGCCGAAGTCCTCGGCGCGCTCGATGACAAGATTGCAGTCAACACTTCACTCTCCAGCACATGTATCAAATTAGCGGAAGCAAAGTATCAACGGCTACTCACCACACCCACTAGCCATGTGACCCTGCGAGACATATTGCGATTGGAATACGGAAAGTCGCTTGCTGCAACCAAACGAATTGCTGGTCACGTTGATGTGTACGGAAGCGGCGGGATAGTAGGCACTCACAACGAACCACTACTTTCTGGACCTGGCGTAATCGTTGGCCGAAAGGGAACAGCTGGCTCCGTTCATTGGGCGCCGAAGGCCTACTACCCAATTGATACCACTTACTATGTCGTACCTGCCGACCAAAACGCGAGTTTGGCCTTTTGCTTCTTCCTACTCAAATCGTTGCGTCTTAATGAAATGAATTCTGATTCCGCTGTACCGGGACTCAACCGCGAAGAAGCATTGTCGACTCAAGTGCGAATGCCTAGTGCACCAGAAATAAGAACATTCACATTATCCGTGGAGCGACAATTCTCATTGGTCGATCAACTTGGTCGGGAATCAAATACATTAATGAAAATTCGCGACACGTTGCTCCCCAAACTCATGTCGGGCAAGCTGCGCGTCAAAGATGCTGAAGCACTCGTTGAGTCAGTGGTGTAGCTGACAACCGCTAGGCTTCGCGCAGCAGCGAAGTGCCAAATAAAAGTAATTCACGACGGATAGGCAAGTGGCATGAATTCGCAAGACAACACTTCAGCTTCGGACGACTTTGTACGTTTCGCAAGTACGCCGCCTGCCGCTGGCCTTCCCGAGTGGTACCCGATGCTACTTAACTCGATCAGTGACCGCATTTCCCAGGGGCAACGTCAATCCGCCCTGGCCGTCAATCAGGAATTGATCAATACCTATTGGCATATCGGTCGAGACATCATCGATCGCCAGTCGCAGCAGGGTTGGGGCACCAAGGTCATTGACCGGCTCTCTGCCGATCTGCGAGATCGGTATCCAGACGTCAAGGGATTCTCACCAAGAAATCTGAAGTATATGCGAACCTTGGCCAGTGTTTGGACAGCTGAGGCAATTGTGCAAGCGCCGCTTGCACAATTGCCTTGGTATCACCACATCGCCCTGTTGGAGAAGCTCAACGAAGAATCCACGCGCATATGGTACGCCCAAGCAGCTCTTGCCGAAGGCTGGTCACGCAACCATCTGGTACGCCAGATCGAAACCCGCCTGCATGAACCCAGTGGACAGGCAACCTCCAACTTCAATACAGTGCTGCCCTCATCGATTTCATCTGTAGTCCAGGAAGCCACGAAGGATCCTTACGTCTTCGATTTCCTGGACCTGACAGAATCCCATAATGAACGAGATCTTGAAGGCCAGCTCTTGCAGCACATCGAACGTTTCCTGCTGGAACTTGGACGGGGATTCGCGTTTGTCGGACGGCAGCTTCGTTTGGATGTCGATGGAGATGAGTTCTTCCCGGATCTGGTCTTCTATAACTTCATCCTCCGCCGATTCGTGGTGGTTGAGCTGAAGGTGGGAAAGTTCGGGCCCGGCCATCTCGGCCAGCTCGGAATGTACATGAGTGCTGCAGATGACCTGCTGGCGCAGCCGGGTGATGAACCAACCATCGGCCTGCTGCTGTGCAAGACCAAGAACTCCGTGGTTGCCGAATATGCGCTGCGTGGCTTCCACTCTCCTATTGGCGTGGCTGAATGGGCGACGGAAATCAAAGATTCGCTTCCAGAAAATGTCTCCCGCAACTTGCCAAGCATTAGTGAATTGGAAGCGGAACTCGCAGCCGCCGACATCGCCAAAAACGATCGACCCGAATGAAAATCGTAAGGCCTGCAACCCGATGAATCTTCGCTCCGAGAAAAAGGATCTAGCTCAATGACAACGCATACCAGTTTCTCCGAAGCAGACCTCGAAGGGCTTGTCCTCGAATGGCTCGGCGATGGATGGCGGCCCACCCACGGCCAGGACATCGCCCCTGGCACCGGCGAACGCGAATCCTGGGATGAGCTGCTGATCCGTCCGCGCCTGCTCGCCGCGCTGCGCCGCCTGAATCCAGGTGTCCCGGAGCAGTACCTGCAGCAGGCCTGCGCGGAAATCGCAGTTCCAGCATCCCAGGATGCGATCACCGAGAACTACCGCATGCACAAGATGTTCGTGGACGGCTACCGGCTGAGCTACCTGGACCCGGACGGAACCGAGCAGAATCCCACGCTGCGCCTGATCGGTGCCGAAGAAACCGATAATGATTGGTTGGCCGTCAGCCAGGTCACCCTGGTCCAGGGCGACTACAAGCGCCGTTTCGATGTCGTGTTGTACTGCAATGGCATGCCGGTAAGCATCATGGAGCTCAAGCGCGCAGGGGCCAAGAACGCGGACGTTGCTGCCGCCCACGCCCAGTTGCAGACCTACTTGCGCGAATTCCCTTTGGCTTTCCGTTTCTGCGTTTTCACTTTCGCCTCCGACGGACTGGATGCCAAGTACGGCACCCCGTTCACGCCGCTGAACCACTTCTCTCCTTGGAATGTCGATGATGACGGCGTGCCTGTCCCGGCTGACCTGGTTATCGATGGCGATGCGGTTCTGCCCATTGAGACTGCGATTGACGGGTTGTACAACCCAACGCGATTCCTTCAGCTGATGCGTTCCTTCACGGCCTTCGATTCCGGTGCCGATGGGTTGCTCAAGCGCATCGCGAAGCCGCACCAGTACTTCGCTGTTAACAAAGCCGTCGGATCCACAGTTGTTGCCGTGCGAACCAACGGCAAGGCCGGTGTGGTCTGGCACACCCAGGGCTCGGGCAAGTCCATGGAAATGGAGCTCTACACCGCTTCGGTCATGCGCCACCCTGCGCTGAAAAACCCGACGGTCGTGGTGATCACCGACCGCAATGAACTCGACGGACAACTCTATTCCGGGTTCGCCCGCTCCCAATTGCTGCCTGATACACCGAAGCAGATCCGCCGCCGCACCGAGCTACGCTCGGAACTGTCCGGGCGGGTCACTGGCGGCATCTACTTCACCACCCTGCAGAAATTCGGGCGCACCAAGGACGAGAAGGAAGCGGGCACCGAACACCCGCTGCTATCCGACCGGAAGAACATCATCGTCATTGTCGACGAGGCGCACCGCAGCCACTACGATGATTTGGACGGCTATGCCAGGCATCTGCGCGATGCCCTGCCCAACGCCACGCTCATCGCATTCACCGGCACCCCGATTTCCTTCGAAGACCGCAATACCCGTGATGTCTTCGGCGACTACATCGACGTTTATGATCTTTCGCGTGCTGTCGATGATGGCGCCACAGTGCCTGTCTACTTCGAGCCACGCCTGATCAAGGTCCAGCTGGCCGACGGTCGCACCCTTGAAGACCTGGACTCGGACGCTGACCGCGTGACCCTGGGCCTGGATGACACCGAACGTGCCCGCATCGAGCAGTCCGTGGCCGTGGTCAACGCGGTCTACGGCGCACCCGAGCGGCTGGCTGAACTGGCCAGGGATCTGGTCACGCACTGGGAACAGCGCCGGGACACCATGGCTCCGTTCATCGCTGACGCCTCTGGAGCCCCGACCTCCGGCAAGGCCATGATCGTGGGAGGCACCCGCGAAATTTGCGCGAATCTCTACTCGGCCATCACTGCCCTCCGCCCGGACTGGCATTCCAATGAGCTCGACAAGGGCAAGATCAAGGTGGTGTACTCCGGTACTGCTTCAGACGTACCCCCAGTATCCGACCACGTCCGCCGCGACTCGGCGAATAACGTCATCAAGGAACGCCTCAAAAATCCTGAGGATGAACTGGAATTGGTCATCGTCAAGGACATGATGCTCACCGGCTTTGATGCTCCTCCTCTGCATACCTTGTACTTGGACCGTCCGCTCAAGGGCGCCTTGCTCATGCAGACTCTTGCCCGCGTCAACCGCACCTTCCGAGGCAAGAGCGATGGCCTGCTGGTCGCCTACGCCCCGCTGGCCGAAAACCTCACCAACGCGTTGGCCGAGTACACTGCGGATGACCGCAAGAACCAGCCTGTAGGCAGGAATATTGACGAAGCCATCGCGCTGGCGGTGGACCTGGTCAGCCAGATCCGCGTTCTTCTCGCCGGCCACGATTGGAAAGCCGTGCTCGGCAAGCCCGGTCCGAAGTCATTCCTGAACGCGGTCACCGGCGCAGTCAACTATTTGCGTGATCCTGCCACGCCTGGAAACAGTGGAGTTGCCGAGGGAGCACAGCCCCTGGCCGTCCAATACCGGACCACTGCAGGTCGCCTGGCACGAGCTTGGGCCTTGTGCACCGGTTCAGGCAAGCTGGAAGAGCTGCGTCCGGAGATCCAAGTGTACGAGGAAATCCGGGTGTGGATGGGCAAATTCGATGCCCAGGACCGCCAGGCCCAGGGCCTGCCTGTTCCGGAAGAGATCCAGCGGCAATTAGCTCAAATCATTGCCTCGGCAACCGACGCGACCGGCAAGGTCCTGGATATCTATGAAGCCGCTGGCATGCCGAAGCCTTCGCTCAGCGACCTCACTCCGGAATTCGTTGCCAAGACGCAAAAAGCACGGAACCCGCAACTGGCCATTGAAGCCTTGCGCAAGCTGGTGGCCGAGGAATCCGTGAAGTCCACCCGCAATAACGTCATCCGCCAGCGCGCGTTCTCCGAACGCATCACCGAGCTGATGACGAAGTACACCAACCAACAGTTGACCTCAGCAGAAGTCATTGCCGAGTTGGTGGAACTGGCCAAGGAAGTCGCGGAGGAATCGAACCGCGGCCAGAAGTTCACGCCGCCCATGGACAATGACGAACTGGCGTTCTACGACGCGGTGGCTATGAATGAATCCGCCCTGCTGGAACAAGGCGAAGACATGCTCGCCACGATTGCACGCCAGCTGGTCCAGGTCATGCGTCGCGATGTGCGCACCGACTGGACCGTCCGCGAGGATGTCCGCGCCAAACTGCGGTCTTCGGTGAAGCGGCTCTTGATCTTGAACGGATATCCGCCAGACAAGCAGCCCGAAGCCATCAAGCTCGTTATCGAGCAGATGGAATCCATGGCAACAAAGCACTCGAATTCGAGTGCTAAGTCAAATCTGAATAAGTAGGGAGCAGAAACAATGTCTCACAACAACGACCTCGTCCTAATTGGCGATATTTTTGACACTTGGAAGGACGAGAACTATCCCGGGACACCGCTCGGTGAAGCTTTCGAATTGTTTTCATCCGACCTATCCATGAAGAATTGGGATCTGTCAACCACAGATATCGAAGACGGCATCGTAGGAGGCGGGAACGACGGTGGTATAGACGCAGTTTATACACTGCTTGACCGAGAAATTGTCGAAAGTGATCACAGAGCCCTCGAACGAGAATTCGCACGTAACTATGACCGCCCTAAGATCACTTTGGTTCTCATCCAAGCAAAAAAGAAAACTGGCTTTGAAGAGACCGCAATTGATAAGGTCATCGCGTCATGTCGTGATTTTCTGAACCTTTCCAAAAGCGCGGACGAACTTGAACGGGTGTTCAATCCAGATGTTGTCGAGCGAATTGACATTTTCCGACGTCTCTTAAGAAATCTCGCAGCGAAGATTCCTGAGGTTCGAATTGAATTCAAGTTCGCGACCCTTGGCTCGACGTCTAACCTTTTCAGCGGGATCATAAATAAAGCGCAGACTCTGGAAACAGATTTCGGCGATGTCGTTGCTGGCAGTGTCGGAAAAGTTGATTTTCTCGGTGCTGCTGAGCTATTAGAGCTATACCGCCAAAGGCCGCGTAGCATATTCGAATTACAAATCGATGAGGCTTCCAAGAGCGGAGAGGGAATGGTCGCCCTCACCACGCTAAAAGATTACTTTAGCTTCCTGACAACTGAAGACGAGCAGCCAGAAAATACCACAACTGGAAACCCTGAACTTCTGTCGCGAATTTTTGAATGGAACGTCCGCGATTATCAAGGAGGAGTTGCCGTTAATAAGGAAATTCGTGAGTCGCTCATGAATTCACACGGCGCTCCGTTCTGGTGGAAAAATAACGGCGTGACGATCGTTTCTTCCAAATTCAATTTAGTAGACAAAACCGTGTCAATGATTGATCCCCAGGTTGTCAATGGATTGCAAACGTCAAATACAATCTTTGAAACGCTTAAAGGCCTGCCTGAAGATCATCATGCCTTTAGCCAGCAGATCCAAGTGAGGATCCTCATGACTGAGGACGAAGACCAACGCGATCAAGTTATTCGGGCCACCAACCGTCAAACGGCGGTTACTGATGCTTCGCTTTATGCTACTGAAAGTATTCAACGAGACATTGAGCAGTATCTGCTTCCCCACGGTTGGTATTACGACCGTCGCAAGAACTACTATAAGAACACGGGCCGGCCAAAAAATCGTATTGTTGGAATTCTAGCCCTGTCGCAGTCCCTAATGGCAGCCGGCCTAAACCGTCCTGATGATGCACGCGCTCGACCAGGAAGCCTAATCAAGAAAGACGATATTTATCGAAGCATTTTTGACTCAAATCTGCCACTCGAACTCTACTTGTGGGTCATAAGCACTCAGGATCAAATCGATAAGGCACTACTAGAAATATCAGACGACCGTGCAATACGAAATAATCTGAAATTCCATGTTTTGGCCGCTTACACGACGATGAAAGCAAACCGCGTCGTCGATACGCTTACTTCTCTAAAGACTATTGCTACAGCTTCGAACGTTCCGGACCCTGATGAAGCTAGATACATTTCAAAGGTAGTTAAATCTGCCTTTGACGATTTCGTGACCCGTACAGAGTTACGACCGGAAGCAGTCGCAAAAGGGCGCGAATTCGTCACCCGACTTAACACAATTGTCCTCATGCAATCGCAGGGGGTCCTGTTCGACAAGTCATAAGATTCAGAATCACAATAACCGCCGTCGTGCGAATCCCGCTTCAGGTGTATCCAGCAGCCTAGGGATGGCTCTTCTGCACTAAATGTGTAGGCTCTGATTTCGAAACGCACCCCGTTTCTGGCTAGGCGTTCTCCGTCCGCATTGAGAGTCTAGCCAGAAAACTTGCTACCGCGTCTGCGAGTAGAACCAGGTGATGTGCTCTTCGAGCAGCTGAGCAGCGCGCTCGCGCTGCCCGGTGGCGAAGGCATGGTGGATGGCCTTGTGCTGGCGGCGCAGCACCTTGACCACCGGTTGCCAGGATTCGTCGTCCGGGATGGACGCGGCAACATAGTCGCTGATCGAGTTGCGCAGCGATTCCATCATGGATTCGACCACCGCGTTGCCGGCCATGGACGCGAGCAGCACATGGAATTCTGCATCGATGCGGTGGAAGGATTCGCGCGAGAGCTGCGCATCATCCATCCGCATGATCAGCACCGCGGTCCGGTCAATGACCTGCTGGGCATGGATAGGGTCGCGTGGCGTCATCTGGGCCGCCCAAGTTTCCAGCAGGATGCGCGATTCAACGATCTCGCGGACGTTGATGCCTTTGGCCGCCAGGTGCAGCCGCAGCGCCTGGGAAATTCCCGCCGCGGGGTTGGAGATGATCACAGCGCCGGAGTTCGGCCCAGATCCAGTGGAGGTCTTGATAATGCCCATCACGTCAAGGATGCGGATGGCATCACGCACCGAAGCGCGGGAAATCCCATGCTGCTCCGCGAGCGCACGTTCACCGGGAAGCTGGTCCCCGACGGAGAGCTTCTCTTTGCGCAGATCTTCCTCAATTGCTTGAAGCACGATCTGGTACGCACGCGGAGCTGGGTTACTTGGCATCGGATCTATTTTAGCCGGTCAGCTAACTATGGAAGTATCCAGGAGAGAACCGGAGTGGACTGCAGGTAGACAAGGCAGCACAGCACCAGCAGCATGCCGACCGACCATCCGGCGACCTTCTTCAGGATCACCGATTCCTGGCCTTCCATCTTCACGCTGGTTGCGGCGATGGCCAGGTTCTGCGGGGAGATCAGCTTGCCGACCACGCCGCCGGAGGTGTTGGCGGCAACCAGCAGGTTCGGATCGATGCCGGCATTGATGCCAGCTGTTTGCTGCAGCTTGGCGAACAGTGCGTTGGCCGAGGTGTCCGAACCGGTCACCGCGGTGCCGATCCAGCCCAGGATTGGCGAGAGGAAGGCGAAGAATCCGCCGGCGCCAGCCAGCCAGGTGCCCACGGTGATGGTCTGGCCGGACAGGTTCATCACGTAGGCCAGACCCAGCACCGAGAGGATGGTCAGCGCGGCGAAGCGCATGTTGTAGATGGTCTTGCCGATCTCGGACAGGCCTTCGCCGAAGGTCATCGCGTACTTGCCGCCACCGGTATTGCGCGAGTAGACAAAGGCGACGATCACGCCGGTGATCAGCAGCAGGGTGCCTGGCGAGGAGAGCCAGGAGAAGGTGTACATGGTCGAGGAGACGGCCTCGCCATCGGCGTTGACCACCTTGCCATGCAGGCCCGGCCAGCCGAACTTGATGTCGGTGCTCGCCAGCCATGCCGGAATGTCGATTCCCAGCTTCCAGAGCTTGGCCAGGCCGAAGATCACGATCACCAGCAGGTAAGGGAACAGCGCCATCCAGGTGTTGGCCTTGTCCAGCTTGGTGCCGGTCTCGACCGGCAGCGCGGCGGCTTCGGCGGTCAGTACCCGGGCACGAGCCTCGTCGGTGCCCTTGGGCGTCCAGAAGCGCAGCAGGATCACCGCGGCGGCCAGGCCAACGAGCGAAGCGACGATGTCGGTCAGTTCGTAGGAAAAATAAGTGGAGCACAGCCACTGGGCGATGCCGAAGGAGATGCCGATGGTCAGCGTGGCTGGAAGTACCTGGCGCACACCGCGCCAGCCATCGAGGATCAAGACCAGGACGGTGGGAACGAACAGTGCCAGCAGCGGCGACTGGTGGCCGACGACTGCACCGATTTCATGGGCAGGGATGCCGGTCAGCGCGCCGGCCGTGGTGATCGGAATGGCCACGGCGCCAAAGGCCACCGGTGCGGTATTCGCGATCAGCACGGCGCAGGCCGCGCGCAGCGGCGAGAGGCCCAGGGCCAGCAGCATGGTCGCGGTAATGGCTACCGGCGCTCCGAATCCGGCCAGTGCTTCGAGCAGTCCGCCGAAGCAGAAGGCGATCAGCACTGCCTGGATGCGCACATCTCCGCCGCCGATCACGTCGAAGACGCGGCGCAGGTCTTCAAAGCGTCCGGACTTGACGGTGACCTGGTAGAGGAAAATGGCCATGACCACGATCCAGACGATCGGGAAGGCACCGAAAACCATGCCCATGACCCCGGAGTTCAGGGCCATGGCCACCGGCATTTTCCAGCCGAGGATGGCGACGATGATGGCCACTGCCAAGGATCCCAGACCGGCCCAGTGGGCCTTGGTCTTGATCACGGCTAGCAGTACAAAAAAGGTGACGAGAGGAATCAGTGCGATCAGCGCAGAGATCGCAACACTTCCCGCTATCGGTTCAGTGGAGGGAGTAAACACGGTGTGGGCGCCTTTGCTCGAGTGGTGGTCTGACCATATGTGGTCCGACCAATACCGTACAGCGTGAGTGGCATCACAAACAAGTCTTGACTATTGCAAAAATCTTCGCATAGTATGGTCAGACCACACCTGAAAGAGTCATTTATTATGCGAATTGCTCTCTTTGCCACGTGCATTGTGGATGCTATGTATCCGGAAACCGCCAAGTCGACAGTGAAAATCCTGGAACGCTTGGGCCATGAAGTCATTTTCCCGAAGGCGCAAGCCTGCTGTGGGCAAATGCATATGAATTCCGGCTATATGCCTGAAGCGCTGCCCGTTGTCGAAAACCACATCAATGCCTTCGACACCGAAGACTATGACGTTGCGGTCGCCCCCTCGGGATCCTGCGTCGCTTCGGTCAAGCACCAGCACCCCTACCTGGCCGAGCGCCTGGGCAAGCCCGAGCTGAAGTACCGCGCAGTTGCCGTCGGCAAGCGCACCTATGAACTGACCCAGCTGCTGGTGGATGTCCTGGGCATCACCAACGCGGCCGAACAGCTGGGCAGCTACTTCCCCGAAACCATCACCTACCACCCCTCCTGCCACGGCATGCGCTCATTGGGACTCGGCGACCGCCAGATGGATCTGCTCAAGACCGTCGGCGGCATCACCGTCAATGAGCTGCCCGAAGCAGACCAGTGCTGCGGTTTCGGCGGAACCTTCTCGATCAAGAACGCGGACGTCTCCTCGGCCATGCTCGATGACAAGGTGAAGAACATCTGCTCCACCGGCGCCTCGGCCTGCTCCGGCGGCGATGCTTCCTGCCTGATGCACATCGGCGGCGGCCTCTCCCGCACCGGCGCCAAGCCCAAGACCCTGCACCTGGCCGATATCCTGGCCAGCACCATGGAAGAGACGGTGTCACTGTGACTCAGGTATTCCTCGGCATGCCGGCCGGCGGACAGGGCAACCTGTTCGAATCCGAGCCATTCCCCAAGGCGGCGCACCGCGAGCTGGGCAATACCCAGATGCGCAAGAACCTGCGCCATGCCACCCACACCATCCGCGACAAACGGCTGAAGGTCGTGGGCGAGCTTCCCGACTGGGAAGCGCTGCGCGATGCCGGCAGCACCATTAAGAACAACTCGATGGCCACCCTCGAAGAACGCCTGCTGGAGTTCGAAAAGAACTTCACCGCGCGTGGCGGCGTAGTCCACTGGGCCCGCGACGCCGATGAAGCGAACAGGATCGTCACCGAACTGGTCAAGGCCACCGGCGCCCAGGAAGTGGTCAAGGTCAAGTCCATGGCCACCCAGGAAATCGGGCTCAACGAGCATCTGGAAACCGAAGGCATCGACGCCTTCGAAACCGACCTCGCCGAACTGATCGTCCAGCTCGGGCACGATAAGCCAAGCCACATCCTGGTTCCCGCCATCCATAAGAACCGCACCGAAGTGCGCGACATTTTCCTCAGCCAAATGCCTGTGGTCGACCCGAACCTGACCGATGAGCCGGCCAAGCTGGCCGAAGCGGCCCGTTCCCACCTGCGAAAGAAGTTCCTGGCCGCCAAGGTGGCGATCTCCGGCGCCAACTTCGCGCTGGCCGATACCGGAACCCTGGGCGTCGTGGAATCCGAAGGCAACGGCCGCATGTGCCTGACCCTGCCCGAAACCCTAATCACCGTCATGGGCATCGAGAAGGTCCTGCCGCATTGGCAGGACGTCGAGGTCTTCATGCAGCTGTTGCCTCGCTCCTCCACCGGCGAGCGCATGAACCCGTACACCTCGCTGTGGACCGGTGTCACCGAAGACGACGGCCCGCAGAACGTGCACATCGTGCTGCTGGACAACGGACGCACCCGCGCGCTGGCCGACCGCTTCGGCCGCACCGCGCTGAACTGCATCCGCTGCTCGGCCTGCATGAACGTGTGCCCAGTCTACGAACGCACCGGCGGCCACGCCTACGGCTCCACCTACCCGGGCCCGATCGGCGCGATCCTCTCCCCGCTGCTGACCGGCATCGAGGTCGAGGAAAACGGCTCGCTGCCCTACGCCTCCTCGCTGTGCGGGGCTTGCTACGAAGCCTGCCCTGTGAAGATCAACATCCCGGAAATCCTCGTGCACCTGCGCGGCGACGATGTGGATGCCAAGCGCGAGAAGCACAAGCTGCCAACCCAGATGGACCTGCTGATGAAGGGCGGCTCTTGGGCCTTGGGCAAGGGCAAGAACCTTGGCCTGCTCGAAAAGGCGCTGCCGCTGGGCCGGCTGGCTGCGGGCAAGGACAAGAGGATCAAGAAGCTGCCGGGCATCGCTGCCGGGTGGACCCAGAGCCGCGACATTCCAGCACCGCCCAACAAGTCCTTCCGCGACTGGTGGAGCGACGAAAAGGAGTCCAAATGAGCGCGAAAGACGAAATCCTCTCGCGGATCCGTTCGGCCCTGGCCGACACGCCGGCCACCGAAGAGGTGCCCCGCGAATACCGCACCAGCTCGAAGATGGACGAGGAGCAGCTCATCGAACTGCTGGTGGACCGCTTGGTGGACTACAAGGCCGGTGTCGAGGTGATCGAGGCCGAGCAGATTCCCGAGTTCGTTGCCGCCAAGCTCAAGGATGCCTCCAGCGTGGTCTACCCGCAGGGGCTGGATGCCAACTGGCTCTCAGCACTGGGCCAGAGCGTGGAACAGCGCGTTGATGCTCCCGGCGCCCGGCTAAGCGTAGCCGAATTGGATGCCATCAGTGCCGTGGTGACCTCTTCGGCGGTTTCCGTCGCCGAGTCGGGAACGATCATCCTCGATGGCCAGCCCGATCAGGGACGCCGCGCCATTTCTCTGGTTCCGGACCACCACGTATGCATCGTGCCGATCTCCACGATCGTGCAGCTGCTGCCCGAAGCCATGCCGCGGTTGTCCATCACCCGGCCGCTGACCTGGATCTCCGGTCCTTCGGCAACCAGCGACATCGAGCTGGAACGTGTTGAAGGGGTCCACGGGCCGCGGACCTTGGACGTGCTCATGGTGCGCGGCCTGTAGCAACTCGCGCTAGGCATTGTGGCCGGTTCCCCCACCTGGAAAGGGTCGGGGAACCGGCCACAAGTTTTCATCTGTCTGGCGCTACTTGGTGGTCACGGCCATTTCGTTGGGCTCGGTACCCAGGGCCACGGAAGCGGTCTTCTTGCCGGAATCCAGGTCGAGGGCGTACACCGAATTCTTGGCCGGCTCGCTGGCGCAGGCGGTGTTGCCGTCAACACGCAGGGATGGGTGGGCTTCCTGCCATTGCCCTGGTCCTTCCCACACGTAGATAGCATCGAGATCCCGGGTGATCTTGCAGGTGAGCGAGGTGGCATCTCCATTCGTGGTTATCAAGAACCCATTTTCCAGGGCCGCAGAGGCCCCGTGCCAGGCCGGTGATTCAACGGTATCAAGCTCCGGCAATTTCCCATCGGCCTCTGCCAGCGTGCGGAACCACCTGTCCAGCAGCGACGGCGGCAAAGGCAGTTTCGGTTAATTCCGGGGTGTGCAGCATCGGAGGACCAGCGGCACCACGGAGGTGTAGCGAAACCATCGGATCGTCGCCCGCGTTTGTCTCAGGGCCCAGCCCGCTCTACCTCCCACAAGTCCTGCTTTATGCGCCGGGTACTGCCGTCATCGATAACTGCACGTTCGGGATGAGTCTGCTTACATGAGCGGGTAGGCTGAAGCATTTTCCGAAGGGCATCCATGGCTGAGCAGCACCCACAAGTACCGGCGCATTCCGTTCCCGATTCTGCCCTGCGCTTCATCGGATTCCTTTCGTTTTTTGACCGCTACGGCACTCCACCGATGCTGCTGGCGCTCTCGCTGGGCACGTCTTTGGACTTCTCCCAAGCCGTTCAGCTTGTCGCTGCCTACTCGTTGTTCTACGCCATCGGGCAACCGCTGTGGGGACTGGCCAGCGATCGCTTCGGACGACTTCTCGTCCTGCGTTTAGCGCTCATTGGCGCCGGCGCCGGCGCCCTGGCAAGCGTCATGTTCAGCGATTATGCACCGCTGCTCATTGCACGATGCTTCACCGGACTGATGTTCGGCGCGCTCTATCCGACGCTCCTGACCTTGCTCGGCGACACTCGCCACGGTGTTGAACGGGCACGCGGGCTATCGGATCTTCAGGTCTATTCGTCCTTGGGCACCACCTTGGCCACGCTCTCGGCAGGAGCGCTCGCTACCTATCTGGATTGGCGCCTGGTCTTCGCGCTTCCAGCGCTAGGGAGTATCGCAGCGTTGTATTCCTTGCGTCATTTGCGAGAGCCAGAGCACTCGCGCAACAGTTTTGGCCTTGCAGCGGCATTGCGTCCAATGAATTTGGCCTTGTACGCCGTCGTCTTCATTGAAGGCGCGCTGCTGATGGGTCTGCTGACTTACGTTGTACCCGCCTTGCAGCGCTCGGGTGCATCCATTGAAGTAGCGGGCGTCTTGGGGTGCGGTTTTGCAGCGGGAGTAATTTTGGGCGCCCGGCTAATGCGACGGCTGGTGGCGCGATTCTCGCGAACCTGGCTGATCGGTGGCGGCGGATTGCTGCTCTGTGGAGCTTTCCTGCCGTCGGCGCTCTGGCCTTCAGCCGGTTCCTATACCGCCACTGCCCTGCTCCTGGGGGCCACGAATGCCATCATGCACTCTTCGATGCAGGGCTGGGCCACCGACATCGCACCGGATGCACGGGCGACCACGGTATCGTTCTTTGTATTTTCGCTTTTTGCCGGCGCCTCGGCGGCCACTTATGTCAGCGCCGCCACCGCAGACACAGGGACATTACGCGCAGATTTTCGGTTACGGCCTAGTCTTCAGCCTCGTATTAACTGTTATTGCGACCACTACTCATGCGCTATGGCGCAAGAAGACCCCAGGCAACTAAACTGTCCGCGGCTTGGCAGCACAAACAGCCTCTGACTGGGCAACGCCTTGCTGCACTTTGAGCGGAGCCTACTTGAACGCGCTGATGATCACGCCGGCACCCATCAGGAACAGCGCCGCACAAGCCGTCCACTCCAAACGCAGAGCGATCTCTGGTCGCTTGA
>Ga0308169_10001643_pt1 | contig 25384 bp, 34 predicted proteins | sample PhyBR1_2_FD_202139 | JGI IMG/M metagenome (GOLD analysis project Ga0308169, IMG submission 202139) | Phyllosphere microbial communities from UC Gill Tract Community Farm, Albany, California, United States - DLSLSB.R1 | ecosystem: Host-associated > Plants > Phyllosphere > Unclassified | place...
GAGGTCAACTATGACGCAACATGAATGATCGACGGGACAACCTGCGACTGACTTTGATTCTCTTATCGCTCGCTGTCGCCGCTCGTCCTCTGTCTCGTCACCCGCTTTTCCTACACGCTTTACGGACGGCGTTGCAGCGTTCATTGTACATCGAACATCTGTCGATGGGCTAGCCGAGCACTTGCCTCACTTGCGGGTCATTGTCACGAGCCCAACAAGCCATCATCATCGACTACTTCGACTTCCTCGCCTTGCCGTCGCCCTCTCGCCGCCTTCTTGGTGCTCTCGACCACGCGTCCCACGATCACTGCACCGATCAGAGCCCGCTCCAATCCTCTCTGCCCACCGCCATGCCGAAAAAGAGCGCCAAACAGAAGAAGAAGGACCGCAAGCAGCCTGCCGCGGCCCCGAAACCGCCCTCCTTGCTTCTTCCCTCTCCGGCTGCCGTCCCGACAGCGTCCACCTCTGACAGAGAGATCCTTGGTCTTCCCAGGACACCGAAGAAAGAGATCGGAAATGTTTTGGAGGAATGCACTGCCGTGCCACCGGCAGCGACGAGCTCGAAAGGCAAGGATGAAGCATCCGAGCCCATTGACATCCAGATTCCGCCCAGGTACGTGGACGCGACGTACCTGGTCTCTGTGAAGCTCACGACAGTGCGGCCGAGTCTTCATCGACTCATTCGTCACCTCCACATGATGCTGCTGCCGTGCTCGCTGCTTTGGCGAGCAGATCTCCTCGTCATCCTTCACCTCGTTCGCCAACGTCCCCTCGACCCCCTGCAACACCTCAGACAGCAACAAGCCCCCTCGACACGTCTCCCATTACTCACGTGCCTCATATTCGTGTCGACGGCCGTGCCCAGGGTTCCACGGGCCCCTCGAGCCACCCATCCTCGATATCTCGGTCGAGTTCGCCGCAGACAGCCCCCACCCTCGTCCGATCCAGCAAAGGCATCGCCTTCATGCCTTCAGCGTCGCATTTCCCGTCGGCTCAACCCACCATCGATACGGGAGAAGAAATCACCTCTTCGGCCTTGAAGCCGCCGATGAGCCGCACAGCCAGTGGAGTCGCAAGGGAGCTTGTCCAAGGCGACATGGAAAAGGCAGTGATCAAGCGCATGAGCCAGGGATCACTCAGAGGCTTAGCCACGAGCCAGTCGGTCCAAATCCCGCCCATCCAAGGGGATCAAGATCCGGTGAGCGAAGCGCAGGTGGACGAGATGGTGGAGAAGGGGAGGATTGAAGTCGGCGTCGTCCCGGACCCACCGAAACTCGGGTTGTCCGCCAGCGGGAACTTGGGTGTCCCAACTCAGGAGGAGCTTCAGGCTGGGGGAGTCGAAGGCGAGGACGAGGCAGAAGCAGAGTCTGGTGCTATCGCCATGGGCATTGCACCGACTCCAGTTCGCAGCAAGTCCGGCCGTAGTGTGAGGAGTGTCGCGAAATCGCCATCTACCATTCTCCAGAAGCGCGAACCGGACGACGAGGCGCCCTACGAGAACGAGGTGGTATGTATTGTGACGGCTCACTATTACAAAGCGATCAAGGCTGACATCAGACCGTCGACAATCCGGGCAGCGCGCCGCGCTCAAAGAAGCGATCATTTCCTCGACTCCCGTCCGTCGACCTCGATGGCAGCCCTGATTCCGAGGACGAGCGCGTTGTGAGTAATCATCTCTCGGCACGGATGAGCACATGCTCATTCTACAGCTTAACGAGGTGTTTCACGACGGACAGCGCCTGGCAATAGCCTCTGAACCCATGTCTCGCTCGACCACTCCCTCCCCAGACGTGCCTGTGGACGAAAAACAGCAACCTGAGCCACAGCCCTCAGATAACCGAGATCCTACGGCGTATGTCCCGCCTTACAAGACTCGCAAGCCATACAAGCCTGTCCTACTCCACGGACCCTCCGGCACCACCGAAATCGCGATCTCCTTGTTCGCTGCTGTGACCAGGCAGCATGAGGTCCCGTACGCCGCCAGTCGGCGTCTCGAAGTCCGCCTAGCTTGGAAGGAGCCCTCTACCTGGGTCTGGGTGCCAGGCAGGAAGTACATCCCGGACTGGAAGATCGACTTTGTCGCTCGACGGGTGGAGGACGGGATCGTCAGGAAGACAGTCAAGGGCGTTTTGGGGTATACGCCCGTGTTCTGGCGATTGGCCGAGTGGATATGACGTTTAGAGTCAGAATGACCCCTTTATGTTGTTTGTATTGTGCCGCCGGCATGCGATGGCCACGTTGTAGCGTATAGCATCCATCTATGCAGCATTGAACTTCCTTACGAAGGGTGTACCTTGGGACTCAACGACGCTCGCTCCGTGACTTTGTTTACGGGCCGTGTCGCCAGGCCTCCGTCCGCGCAAATCATGGACTCGATGGCCGGCGGTACCAATCTCATCTACGCCCTAGAAGCACCACTCTGCGTTCTCAGGGTCCCCCGGCCTACCAATATCTTCGGACAGCTGTGTGACAGGTGCAAACTGCCTACGTGCATCAGCGAGATGCCGACCTCGGTGAAAATCTGCACTGTCAACTCTGCGGGCCTGGGGCTGAAGGCCACGGGCACGTGTCCGAAAGGTCCCTCTTCTTGCTGCTGCTCATCTGTGACATCTGTCAGTACTCGTTGTGGGCACGTCCAGCGTGCCCCGAAATGGCTTCTTCGATGGACAGATCTGTCGCGTTTCACCATGAATGTCCCCATACAGCGCCGGTATATGGTCATCGTCCGAGAGACGCACCTCGAAGTACTGGGAACCTCCCCCCAAATCTGCACTGGCCATGCGCTGCTGGGAGAATCTTTGGCCTCACTGGGAGCTCGTCATTTGCTGCTGAACTCGTGGGGGACTTCGGCGTGAATCATTGTGTGTGGTGGAGATAGCAGAAAGGGTCGTGCTGTGAAAGGGTACACCGCAATGAAGAGGAGTCGAAAGCTTGCCTTCTTTCAGAACGCTTGGCGTCCACCGTCGGGCTGGAATAGGCCGGCATTGGGCTCCATCTCAGGCTCCACTTTGCGCTTCACCTCGCGTTTCACCGTGACGCCCTTGCGCTCCACCACGCTCCACCTCGCGCGCGACAGCGCCCGAATCTCCGAAGCGAAGTCTTGGCCCTGACCAACTCACGAAGGCCCAGTGGGGTAGTCGCAGGTAATCAAGCCAACCGAGAGGCCCCAGACTTCGTGCACCCTCGCAAGACCCCTAGTGGACTACTATTGTCGCTACGGATGTCTTCCTCACAGATTGATCCAGAGAACGACTAACCACCCCATGGTGGTCTGCACAATGCCACGTCCACGGCAGCGGGCTCCAGTCATACCACACAGTCAAGTGCACCGGCCACTCAAACCGACAGCGGTTACTCGGATGAGACGGGCGCTGGGGAGATTGTACTCATGACGGCCGTTGGCGCTGCGGCCTTTACCGCGGCGAAGGTGGCGATTGCGGTCCTGAAACAGGATGGCAACTGAACATCTGTGCCAAGTTGGGAGCGTTCTTGTTCGCGGATTTGATTAGTCATGCAGCTTGAGGTGAGAAAGCAAACTCACTAGGTTCCTCGATAGGCTCCTTCTATGACGCAGGCTTGAGACGGCTTAATAGGTCGGCGAGAAACATCGTCCACTATGATCCGCAGGGTGAGGTCTCCATCATCATCCGCCGTTGCCCTCTGCCGTATCCTCCAACCTACCCGGCGAGAGAAGCTTGAGGGAAGAGCGCCTTGGGTGGGAGAGATCATTCTGGAAGGCAAGGGGACGATGGCATCTGAATGAGGGGAGCGACAGCGCCGACCTTCGCGTACATTGTGGGGGCAGTAGTCGATTTGTGGAGGGCCAAAGGACAGAGCAGGCACGAACGAAGTACTCTGACAGGTTGAGTGGCTTTCTCAGTGCAAAACTCTTGCCTGCCAGCTGAGGTCGGTGAGAGCAGGACCGGTCGTGCAGGACATCTTTCCGAAGGCGCCGTCTCCTCTCCTCCTGGGCAGCGAACAAGAGCAACAGTCATCGACGCTCACGTCCATAGCTGTTTGTTCGCTGTTTCAGTGGTCCAAAGGTACAGCGGTCCTTTGCACGGCGTATGTACTGTTAGCCACCTCTGAAGTCCATCAGGGGCCAGACCCGTAGCAAAACCGCTTGTACGAGGACGAAAGGTGGATGATCAGTGCGTGATCAAAGGATCGGCGTGCTCGCTTCATCACCGCACCGACTGTGGTCTTCTTCGCATGCAAGGATCCGAAGACGAGTCTCCCCATGTGGCTTCAACGGCGGCATTACCAGCGGCTCTCTACGTTGTCCGCGCCAGACGCTCCAAGAGCTCCACGCGTGGTCTTCGTGCCATGCGTCATTCACTATCGTTCGCTCCAACTCGTCCGTCTCAACCGGATCATGCCCCAAATGAGGTTCCCGTCTATCCTCTGCATTAGTTCCCTCTTCATCGCATTCATTCACAATCACGGTATCACCCGCTACCATAGTCAGACCATGGTCTCCTTCGACGACGATACACGCGACGGGATCAGCCTGCGTACGTTGGTCGGTTCAAGCTCTCTGGGTCCGGATACGGCCTCGGTACCAGACACGGCTCCCGAGAGGGGGCCCCGGCCGCGCCTTTCGAGGCGACACTCCTCCACTTCACACTCGCACAATTCGCTCTCGACGGAAGCGGCTGTGTTGAGAGGTCCTTCATCAGGGTTGCCCTCGTCGCTGCCCCCTTCTCCAAGACACGATTGGTCAGGATTGAGTTCGCCAAGTTCCCCGGCCCCTTCGGAAACGACTCTCCCCGTGCCACCTGTCGTGCGGAGCAGTCCTCCAGTGGATGTCGCTACATCCATTGGGGGTCACGCTCCTTTGACCACTGCGAGACGACGACGAGGTAGAGCATCGCGCGTGTGCGGGGTGGAGTGTACCGCGGAGGTGATCATCCCAACCATGCTTCTGGGGTCACTTATTGCTACGGGATTTACGCTTGTGGTTTGGAGATGGACTGAACACAGTCACGGAGGGAGACGATAGGCAGCCTAGCTGGTACTGTACATAAGTAGCAGATTCTCGAGCGGTGTACAGAGCGTCTGATACGTACACGATCGCAGAGCGTGGCAATGGACAGCACGTGTACTTGTCAAGTACGTGCACCATGTCGTCATTAGTACACCCGAAAAGGAGCCTCGGTCGATAACCAAGTCGCCTGGACCGGACGGGGGTAATCAAAATTGGCTCACGATCACTGAAAGTCTTGACGCCTCTGTCCCTCAACGCCGTCACGATCGTTCAGATGCTCGGCACCGGTGGAAGGTGCTCTTGGGTTGTGGTGACGGCGAAGAGCATCTTCGAATGCTGCTCCCAGAGGCGGAAACCTCTTGACCATATGGAAACATCCGAGGGCATCAGCCAAAGACATGCCGATAGCTTCTGAGCGACGGGTGGGTGGGGAACTGAGTGGCGAGAGTGCCGGACGTTGCGATCTCGTCCGTGCTCGCCAGACCCGGTTACGCCAATGACGAAACACCGTTAAATGCTATGAGACGGTGATGAAATTGCCCAACTGTGCCATCAATGACTTCTCAAGAGGTCAACCTCCTATTTCTCTACGCCCCGTCCCCGTCATCGACATTCGCCGCTCACCCCGCCAAAAGCAGTGAGACCAGTAACCGAGTGTTGCACCTGTCAATCCCGATCCTCGACCCACCGTTCGAGTCTGGATCTTCAGCTTTCTGCACCTCCGCCCTGTTTCCCAGCTCTCCTCCTGTACACGATCCCGCACGTCAAATAATCACTCGACCCCGGCCCTCCTTTACCCCCCCTCACAGCGTATCCTAGTACTTGTACATCACCCGCGTCCTTCCATTGAGTTTACGTTGATTGCTGCAGGGTACGTCTGTTCTGGCTGTACCAAGACCGACGTTCCCACGGCTGAAGCAGCACAGAAAAAGCCCTTTCACTCACTATGCTCCTCAACACGCCGCTAGCGTTCCCTCGAACGCAGTCGAACCACATCGTGGCTACTTCCAGAGCCCGGTACAGCCCGCTGCCGGAGAAGAAAGCTTCTCGTCCCGGGCCGGAAAGCCTTCCGGAGCGCGATCCGAAGCGTCCACGTATCGGATCGTCCCCATCCCATGCTTCTCCTCCTTCCCCTGCCCCTACCCCTCCATCTCCGTACACAAGCCGCACGACTCCGGGTCCGCATACGCCACTCAGGACCGGAGAGCTGGACGCTATCACCCGACGCCTCCGGCAGATGAACATGGACGAGCATCGCCGGCGACGACAGGAGTACGCCATGTTGACCGAGCAGGAGGTGGCCAGGAGGAGGAAAACTAGGTCGAGCCGTGCACAGGTGCCTACCCCATCTGGCTGTCGATCACCGGTGTCCGAGCTGCTGAGCTGACGCGAACAGCCCCACGAGCGAAAAGGGGATCACGATCTCGGGGACTTTTGCGAAAGGGTCCGCCACATCGATCCAGAGACCCAAGCCCGGAAGTGTGCTGCCTTGCGGTGCACGAAGAAGTTGGTGAGCGATGGTCGTCCATAGCCGACAATCGCGACAGCGAACGACGGCGCTGATGTCAGTTTGACCAGGGTCTCACGCCCGAGGATCACTTCGTGCAGCACAACCCTGAGCCAGAAACGATTTGGACTCCGACCGAGGTGGTCCTACGAGGCTTTGACGACCACGGCGACGGCGAGGAGTACGATGACGACGCCGACGCCGAGCAACGTCGCGACACCGACGACAACGACCTTGGGGACGGCAATGTCGAGGTCCTCGCCGTGACGTGCCCAACGACTTACCACAATCCCTGCATTGACCGCATCGCGAACATGCTGGCAGAACAGCGGGCGATGAAGGGAGTTGCGGCGTGATCGGGACGTGTCGACCTACAAAGAGGTCAACGTATCTCAACGAGTGAGTCGGGACGCCTCGAGCTCTGACTCTGTGCGTTGTGCGCAGCTGACCATGCGGAGCGTAAGCTATGACGATAAGCAATGAACGAATACGACAAGGTGCATCATCCACGCCAATGTATCGCTAGTGATAGGGTGAATCAAGGGAGCGTGTCCCTCGGGCGAAAGAGCGATGACGAGGGCGAATTGTTGGGCCGAGGTCGATGTTTACCGTGTCTCATAACAGGCGCATCTTTTCTGTGGTGTTTTTTTTTTGTACTTTGAGTATCATCGTCCCGTGTCCATGCAAGAAGAAGATCGTCGAGACAGGCAGGTGCACCTCATACTCCTCATTCATGGCCTGTACGGCTCTCCCGCAAACCTCGCGGTCGTCAAGGAAGAGGTGATCCGAGCCGCGCGGTCTGGCTCGAGATCAACAAATTCCGGTCCGTCCGGCGATGACGAAGATGGTCACGGTCCCGACCAGTCCGACGTGGTCGTCCTCGTCGCAACGTCGTTCAAAGGCTCGCATACATGGGACGGCATCGACGTTAATGCCCATCGCGCGAGCATCGAGATCGACCAGGAGATCGAGCGGTTGCGAGCGCAAGGGCGGTGTGTAGATCGCTTGAGCATCATGGGGTACTCGCTGGGCGGTCGTGAGTTGCACATACGATTTAGTGTCCCTTCCACCGGAGACCGAGCTGAAGCATAGTGGTTGGGCGGTACCTTGCCGGGCTCCTATCGGCCCGAACAGGCTTCTTCGACAAGATCCGACCCGTCTCATTCTCGACCGCGGCGACGCCCCACCTCGGTGTGCTCAAGTACGGGAGCACGCTCAACACGGTGGTTCATACCGTTGGGCGGCGGTTGTTCTCGAGGTCCGGTCAGCAGTTGTACTGCTTGGACAAAGACGAGGCATGGGGAGGGAGGGCGTTGCTGCAGGTCATGGCCGATCCTGGTTGGTTTCATCGCTTGTGCGAGGTGATCCGAGCTGATGGCCAGGATGTGTCTTCCTACAGGCTTTGACTCGCTTTGAGCACGTCGTGATCGTTGCGAATGGGTACGCCGAGGTTGATCGGCTACTCCTGCGGCCACCCAGACCTGACAAGCAGATGCCATGACCTAACGGTCCCGTACCCCACCGCTACCTTCTCGCTATCCGACCCGTTCGAGGGCTACGATGCCGCCGGGATGCACATCGACGCAGACGAGAACAACATTCTGCGCTCATGGCACCAGCCAGATGAGACTGGCGAGGTGACGCAAACCAGGCGGAAAGACATGCCTCCCAGACCGCTGTTCCCTCCGATCCTGTACCTGCGGTGGCCGTTCACCTATGTAAGTACTCGTACACAGATCGCCTTGTGCTTCGACACTGACACCCAGCTCCTCATCTTCCTCATCCCCGTCATCCTCCCCCTCTGGCTCTGCTTCGTCTTCAGCATCATGACGCTCCACACCTTCCAGTCCCGCCGGCGGCACCGACAACATACCCTCTCCCGCCCCACCTCCCCCGACTCATCTACCACACCGCTTCTCGGGGCCGCTCCTGCCGCTCGTTTGCGTACAGACGCCATTCGCCTGCAGACCTCGACCACTTCCCTGGTCACGACGAGCAGCTCGGGGGCAAGCACGCCTGAGCTAAAGTCCGCCTCCGGCTCATCTTCACCGATCATGGTCGACACGGACACGGTGGACGACGTCCCGCCGCGAAAAGGGCAGGTTGCATTACTCTTGACACCGGCGCAGAAGGTCATGGCGCGGGCCCTGCAAACGCATTTGCAGCATGCAGAGCGCATCATCGGCTGGTTCCCGTGGGCCTATAATGCGCATGCGGTGCTTATTGCGAGGGACGTTCGGCGATTCAAGAAGCACGAGGAGGGGAGGGGGATCGTGAGGGAGTGGGCCGTCCGGGTGGTAGATGCCGGGCGGCGGTAGACGACACACGTCGGCTGTCGTCCTCGATCTTGAGGTCGGGCAGAGGAAGCCACGGACAAGGAGGACAATTTGTACAATGATGGATGTTGCCGCCCATGCATGGGTGAGATATCAGTGATAGCCGCAAAATCTCTGTCGATTGCGAGAGCTCTTCCGCCCCTATGTCCATCTTATCCTCTGCAGGATACCATCCACATCGTCCGCCATCAAGCCTGCTATGTCCCGCCCCAGCGAGACAGTCACACAGTCCTTAATCAACCCATCCACCTCATCCTCCTCCGCCTTCTCCTCGTCGTCCACGTATGCCGCGCTCTTCGCCTGCGTCATGACATGTCCCACCAGGTTAACGAATCTCCAGCTCGTCCGCTCCACCTTCTCCCGCTCAATCCGCTGCAACGCGCCCTCGGCATCCACCTCATCGCCTTGTCCCGCATTACCGCCCGACCTCTTCGCAAGACGACCCAATCTGCCCTCGCCCGACCGGCAGCTGCTGCCCGACCGCGTGGCTTCCATTGCCCTTGACACGGCCCTGGACGTGGGCGCTGACCTCGAAGTCCGCGACCTAGATCTCGATCGCTCCCGGTTGCTCGCTGCCGCATAGACATTTTTCACCGCTGTGAGGCACTGCCATCCCCTATAGCTCCAATGCGGGCCGGCCATACCCCTCGCAGCAGCGCCCTCCGCCTCCTCGATCCCGCCAGAGCTTTGTCGGATATGGGGGGCGAAGTGATACACGTTTTCGACGCCGACGAGCGAGGGTAACACCTGGTGTACCGGCCCAAAGACCTCGAGCCTGGTGATGGAGTCCCATCCGGATATGTGGAGCTGGTTCAAACGGGAGACGAAGTTGTATGCCCCGGTGGATGTCGCTGCGGCATGGGACTCCCATCGCGCCGAGGGGAGGACACGGAAGCGGATGGAGAGGACGCTCGGGCGGGAGATGAGCGTAAGTGCTTCGAGGAAGGGAGGGGAGTGGGGAACGTCGTATGACGCGGGCTGGTATGTGCGTATGGCGTCGACTGCGGGCGGTTCGAGTGTGATGTGGCGCAGGCGCGGGAAGAGCAGCTGCGTTGGGGGCACGTCTTGCTGTGGCCCGGCCGGCCGCATCGCGAGCAGAGTCAGGTGTTGCGCGGTGGCTCGGAAATCCCCAGAGATCGACTCGTCCGGGAAACACCGGATCGACAAGGAGCGGACGAAGCCCATCGCCCAGAGCCGCCGGGCGGGGGAAGAGGGGTGAAAGAACGCCCCGTCTTCTAGCGCCTGCTCGACCGCGTTTGACACGTCAGGCGTCGGTGTGAGGCCCTTGAAGTCGATGAGGGTCTCGGACCGCCGGCCGTTGATGAGCAGATGGGCGTAAAGCATCGGCGTGAGCAGCTCGTACGTCGCTTTGCTGCTCGACAGCAGTGCCGCGAGCGTACGACTTGCGCCGTCGTCGGCGAGGTACTGCGCGACGCGTCGGACGATATCGAGGGGAGCCGGGTCGCGCTGGACGGCAGTATCTGCCGGCAGGGTCGAGCTCGTCATCGCGGTGGGAGGTGTCATTGGCGCTATGGCCGGTGCGGGCGAGAACAGCTTGGGGTCGAGGTACATTGCGCGGCGAGCTGTGTCCGGTGAAGAAGAAGGAAGGGCACGAGACGAAGAAAGCACGCAACACGTCCTTTGGAATATCTTCTACGTGTCGGGCTAGTCTGCTTGGGTGCATGGCACGACCGACGCCATTGCAGGAGAAAAGTGAGCATGTCATCGGCCGACAGGATTCGCGACGACTCGCCCTGCGTGGGCGTAATCGGCTTATCTGATATGGGCCGTCTGGTCCCGCCTTTCCTGAACGCGTCCACGCCCTGGCATTCGTACGATCAGGCGCAGGCCAGCGAGCGATGACTTGGGCTCCTCGGTGCCAGAGGGGACCCGATCGCCAGCACATGTCCCATAACTGCATATCTCGTGATATATGTTCATCTATGATACAGTGTACGAAAGCCCAAATCCCAATCCCAATCCGGCCCGATCCGATCCTGTGATGCGTGAGTGGTGTGTACGTTTCTATTATGCTTGAGCTTCATCCTGCTTCTTCTGCTCTGCCGGCTCGCCCGTCTGGACCTCTTCCACCTTCTGGGCCGTCGCGTCCGCCTCGGGATCCTGCGGTGCCAATCGGCGTTGTAGGATCTCCCTGCTTCCGGGCTCGTTCGGGTCATACTCCATCTTCGCGTCCTCTGCAAGCCACCGCGGCTTGAACAGCGGCGCGTAATGTTCGTTTGATTTGCCCAGCGCCGAGGCCGACAGAGCCGCCGCTTCCTTGGCTTGCTGGTCCCGGATCTGGAATCAGCACCGCGACCTCTCTGCGTAGACCACCGGTATACTCACAACCGCATCATCGAGGACTGCTCGGGCTCGAAGGAACACCGCGACCGGGTACCGCCTCATCTCCATCCTGGCAACGACCTCCTGCGCCTTCTCCTTCGATCCATTCTCAACCTCCGCACGGATCATCGCCTCGTACGTCGACGGCTCGCGGTAAACGATGTCGGTGTGCGGCGAGATCGTGCTGGGCTTGACGTGCCCACTCGAGGTGAGGAGTTGAGGGTGGTTGTTTGGCGCAGCGACACCTTCGACGCTGTCACCCATACTCTCGAAGATCTCCCGTGCGCGGTCGATCATCCCCGTGCGCGCATAACCGCGAATGAGCACGTTGTACACGTACGCGGTGGACCTTGCGCCAGTCTGGACCATCCGCGCCCGCATCTGCTCCATCTGCTCAACTGTTCCTCGTTCAGCCAGGACCGCCAGAATGGCCTCCCACACGACCGGTTCCGAAGCAAGGTTGATATGGGCGTAAGGATGTTGGCTCGAGTTCTCGAAAGCCTCGAGCGCCGCTTCGACGTTGTGGCCGGACAGGCCGTAGGCGCCGATGAGCGAGGCCCAGTGCGTCCCTTGAACGCGGACGTTAGGGTCACGAACCACATCGTCGAACACGCGTTGGACATCCTCGATGCTGGCTGGTGCGAGGGTCCCGTATGCGTCGAGCAGGACCTTGTACGTGTGCGCCGTGGGTCGAAGCCGGTTGTCGAGGAGGATGCGGAAGTAGTGCAGAACCTTTTCGCGGTTCGGCTGCGTGGAGACGTGGAACTGCATCATCGTGCTGCAAAGTCAGTACCAGCACAACGTGATGAATGAGGATCTGGACTTACTTGATGGGCGGGACTCCCAGTCGGAAACCCCGTTGGGACATCATTTCGTTGAAGAGGGTCTCAGCGCTCTCCCCATCACCAACACGGGTACACGCGTTCTGACGTCAGCTCAAATGCACCTCTGGATCCAGCCAAGCCAATGCGATACTCACGATGACAGCGCCATACGTCACGCTCGACGGTCGGATCCCCTGCAACTTCATCGCCTTGAATAGTTCCAGCGCCTCGTCCGCCTTCCTCGCGCGACTCAGCTTGGAGATAATCGTGTTGTACAAGAACAAATTCGGTGTGACACCCATCGCCCTCGCCTCGTCAAACATAGCCCGCGCCACATGCGTCTCGTCCGTCGTGTCCTTCGCGCTCGCAATCATCGTCGCATACGAGTCCGCGCTGGGCCTCTGACCGGCCTCCAGCAGGCGCGCACGGCACGTGCCCGCCTCCTCGAGGTGACCCAAGTGACACGCGGCGATGAGCATCCTGTTCTCGACGTCCGCCCACTCTGCGAGGCGCTCATGCGGCGCAATGAGCGTGTGGATGACGTGCTGGGCCAGGGCATACACCTCGCGGACCTTGTCCTCCTCGTTCGTGCGCGAAAGGTTGTCGAGCAGTCGGCCGAGCATCTCTGGCGGGGCGACCTCGCCCGTCGTGGCCATTCGCTTCTTGAGTAGGGCGTACGCCTCGAGGGCAGTCAACTGCGCATTGCGGTACGTGTGTCGGTTGATATCGTTTCCAAGGCCGACGGACAGCTTCAGACCCGAGCCGAATTGGGCCGAGAAGTCGACGCCGCTTGCCGGGGTCTCGGCGGACGCAAGGGACGCGCCCGCCTCGCTGGTGGTCTCGCCCTGCGACAGCTCGGGAGTGGCGGGCGCAGGCGGTACGACGGGCGCCGTCTTCGGCAATGTCGTCCAAGATGAGGCCATAAACTCGCCAAGGATGGGCAGCACCAGTTCCTTGGCCCGTTCCTCGCCGACGCGGTACGCCAGTTTCTGCACAAAATGCCGCATGGCCAAGGTATCAGCCAATTTGAGAATGAAGTCGGGTGACTGTTTCGCCATGCTCGCCATGTCGTTCGCGACGAGCACGAACACATCGTCCAGTTCGCCATCTTCTGCCTGATACTCGCTCATCAGGCGGAGGAGCAGCTGTAGATTGAGATGCGATACCCCAGGGTCTTGCGTGGTCGCCGTCGTTGCTGTTGATGTCGAAGACGCGGCTGAAGTGCCATGTTCGCCCTCGCCCTCGCCCTCGCCCTCGCCCTCGCCCTCGAGCACAGTCGCCTTCGCATCCTCCGCCTCCTCGACGCGGCTTTCCTTCGCCGCCTTCTGATCCTGCCACGAGAGGACTCTGACACGGTGATCAAAGTACTTGCGCGCCATGGCGATCGCAAGCGTATCGTCCTGCGGAAGGTCCATCAACTTCTGCACATCGTTCACCAACCTAGCGGCCGCGACGAAGTCGATCGGCCACTCGCACAGGACGTCTCGGGCCCACGCGAAAAGCTCCGCCTTGGCATCCTCCGAGTTCCTCCCAACGGGGCTGTGGAAATGCTTGAACGCATGCAGGATGCGCGGGAAGTTCGCCCAGTCCCGGTTGAGTGCAATCACCTCGGCGTGCGCGCGGATGATGGCCATGTCGATCAACATCGCCTTGGACTGGGTCCATTGCCTCAGGATCCAGAGAGCCCGACTCGCTGCGGTGGGGTCGGTGCGTGCTTTATCGAGACAGTAGGCGTACAGATCCTGGAAAGTGCCGAGATCGATCATGGCGGCTTGGCGGAATTTCTCGGTGCAGCACCGATCGCGGATGATGTCGAGCTGGTCGCCGCTGATCAGGGTCCGCAGGATCTGGCGGTACACTGACGGCTCGGCCATGTGCCCGTGTTTGAAGACGGCGTCGTTGAGGTACTTCATGCCTTTGTGCGGGTCGGTCTTTGTGAGCTGCAGACCGAATTCGACGTCGCATGCAACAGACGGTTTCGGCGGCGAGGCGATCGTTCGTTCTTTGTGCCTCCTCGATCCGTCGACCTTGCTCCAGATCTGCAGAGCTTTGTCAACGTCGCCGACGTACAAGAACGCCTTGGCCGCGCGCATCCACGTCCGCCGTTGTACATCCTCGAGCCGCTTCATCCGCGTCGTCTCGTCCTGGACGTCCGAGGACAGCCAGTCTCGCGCTGACCGGCTCTCAGCGGTCTTCCACTCGTCGTAAAACGCCTCCCATTCCTTCCCCAAAGCCGCCCGATCGCCGCGCTTCCCCAGCAATTCGAGCTGGTATCCCTTCCAACTCTTCCAGCCCGGCACCTGCGACGCCACGCCCGCCTCGTACACCTCCATTGCGGCGGCAAAGTCGAGTTCAGAGTTCTCCCGCTTGACGGCCACTTCCAAAATCGCCTTCATCGGAGCAGCGAGACCCTCCGTCGAGCGATGTAATGTCGAGGCGCGGAACATCCGGATGGCAGATTCGAAGTTCCCCTCCTGCTTGTATCCCTCGTGAATGGCATCTCGCTCCGCCTCGATCGCAAGGTCGTACTCTCGGCCAAAGATCTCGGCGCGGTATCGCTGCCACTTCTTCTTCTCCTCGTATTCCGTCACCGAGGCCCAGACGTCCTCTTCCCGTGCAGTCAGGCACCGTATGATCGCCGAATATGTCCGCAGGTTCGGCAGGCAGTCATTTGCAAGCATTTCGTTGTAGATCTCCAGGAAGGGCTGGATTGACTGTCCGGAACGGCGCACGCGCAAGAGCGCGTCCAGGCAGAGGTTGTACGATGCAGTCGAGTATCCTAGGGGCGCCTCGACTCCCATCTTGAGCGACTGCACCTGTAATTCCGAGCTGTTAGCGCGCGGTATTCGGTAAAGACGGACGAGGCCGTAGATGAACTGGTGGTCCGTTGTTTGCTTGAATGCACTGAAGAGGGTGTTGTAGAACGCCCTGTCCGTCTCGTCCACCTCTGCTGATGATACATCCTGGCTCGCCTTGGACGCCGCCTGGTGGATTTGCGTGCCGATATCGACGGGCGTTTGTTGTATGGTGGCGGTGCTGTTCCGCCTGACGAGCATGCGTGGGGAAGAAGCCGCTGGTCGACCTGGTAGATCCACGCCTGCGAGGTCCATGAGCACACGGTTGGGTTGGCCCAGCACCCGAATCGATGGCGGTGCATGATCCCGGCTCAACACAGACACCTCCTCGTTCACATCCATGTCCTGCAGAGCGATCGTGCTGGATCGAGTGCCCACCCTCCAGACCTCTACCGAGCTCTGCGAGCGCGAAACCGAGCCGATGTAGGGTGTCGGTGAGCGCGAAGGGCTCGCACCAACTTGCGAGGGGTAGGGTATCGATCCTCGTGCACCATCCTCCAGTGACCGCACCTCAGTACGCGGCGACGGCTCGATCTCGACAACGCCCACACGCCTGCTCCCTGCCCTGGCTTCGATCTGCCGGTGAACGGTTCGGCCCACACTCTCCGCCGTCTCCACATCCACCACCTCGGTCTTCCTGCCGAGTCGGTGTTCCGCCAATAATGAATTGCGCCTCTTGCGCTTCTCCTCTGCATTGTAGCTCATCGCAACGGACGGGTCGAGCGCTGCGGAATGTTGAAGAGCCATGAATGCCCGGGCGTGGCCCTGCCATCAGCTACCGCTCTGGCTTGCAGAGCTTGCGACTCACAGTGTATCCCCCACCCGATCCCGCACCCCATCCTTGCCTGCTTGAACCGGATGCTGCGCCATTCTCAACGCCTGCCGTGGGTGCTTGCCCGGTCTGGACGATCGCGAGTTTCGGATTTCGAGGAAGATGGTGGAGGAGCGATGGGTTGGAGGTGAAGAAGTCGGTGGTCGGTCGGGCCGTCGTTGGACCACCAAACGCCCGGTAGACGGCTCCGCTGCGGGTTAGTTTTGCCATTGCGGTATCAAGGACCATTGCTACGTACATTGGTTTAATGACCATGGTGCCGGATCGTTATTGTTTTCAAGTTGTAGACGGGGTTTATAGGTGATTCGTTGTCGATCTAGCTATGCATCGTAAAACGTGCCGAGTCGACACCGCGGATGCGAACGAACCGTTGATCGAAGAGGAAGTCTGAGATGGAAAGTGAATGTCACGGGTGAGTCGTCGTCGATAGGTATACTGTTGAGCGGGATGGATGCCGACGGAGGAGACGCTGAGTCGACTTGGCGGCCGTCGGCTCGGCGGCGGCGGCGGCGGCGAAAAAGTTCGAGCAATTACTAAACGGCTGTTCCTGGCCACCCGCAATGCCCACTTTTGCCCGTCCGACTTGTCCCGTATCACCGATGCAGCGTACAACTCTCAAGTGACTCGTGCATCCCGTGGCGCGTTGACTCGTGCTCGGGATACACTCGACTTCACCCACGGGAAGTCTCCGCTCTCAGGCGGATGGACCCCGCGATGCATGACCCAGGAGGCGTTTCTAGATGGTTCGAGCGAGATCTACACCTCGTGCTCAGGCTGGACCTAGGACCCGCGTTTCGGGAAAACAAGTGATGACGTCGCAACTTATCCATCTGTCCATCATCCACCAATATACTGACAACGATATGTTCGGAGCGATAGTAGCGGGCAGGCTGGTGTGAGTCGATCTACGCAGCGGGCAAGCATGGGAGGATGCTGACGGGCCAGACAGACGAATCTGCAGCAGATGTATGCCGAACATGCAAGGGGACCAAGCTGCTGATGACTGACTGCAGCGATGAGACCCACTTTGTGTTCCCGTTGGAGCAGCCATACGAGATAAATCACCTCACGGTGTTCTTGCTGGGTACAGGTGAGCTCCGCTTCTCTCTTCATCAACGCGCTCAAGGCTCTCCGTTTCGCCCGTTGGCGAGCACCCGTTCGAGCTGACCCCAACACGAACCTAGGCGTTGGCTGACAACAGTGCCCTTCCCGGAAGGATACGGCGCCTCAGTCCATTTCGCATGGCCAAACGATTCATACATCCCTCTAGGCGTGTGAGCATTGAATATACCTATCACATTTCGGTCCCTGACGCCAGTCTGACGAACAACAAACCCTCAGCCATCTACCGACTTCGGCCCCATCTGCCTCAGAACGTCCCACAGGGACCGTCAGCACCCGCCAACCTCGGCATAGAGATCGCGCCACTGGCTCAACTTGAAGCACTCCAGGCGCAAATAAGCGGAGGAGGGGATGGAAAGGGTAAAGAGGTGGCTGCGAAGGTGGAAGTGGGCAAGGTCGCCGAGAAGGTGGTCAGGAATGTAGGTCCTCTCGCTCAACCTTGTCAAACCGGACTTGCGCTGACTTACAGCTGTTCAACTATCTGCATTCATTCGGCGGTGACGTCAAATTGACGTGAGTGGACGAAAAACGCAGCTCGCTTGGTCTTGGGGACGACGACCGGTGCTGATGCCGCAGTCCGGAGACGCCTATCCCCCTGTCCGTCTTCCAGCGTTGGTATGAGAACTTTACGCGCAAGATTGAGAATGACAAGGGGGCGTCGTTCCTTGACCGGGAGGATTAGAGTTGGTGCCCAGGGAGATCAGAAGGAAGCAGGGACCATGTCAAGTATAATGACCAGGCTTTGTCAACGACCGTGTGAGAGCGAGTGCCGTGCGAGATCTGTATGGTGTTTCCCGTGTACGTGCAAATGTATCTCTGTCGGTGGGCGCAGCAGAGACGTGCGCCTGAGCGACGAGCCATGTTCGAGCTCGCCGTCTTGTTCCGATCAGAGACCGTCTGCATGGGTGTATGCCAAAGACGACCAAAAAGCAATAACGGAGACACACCGGAAAGCGATGCGTTTTGTGTGCGGGAGGGACCCAGGCGCTCTACAAAAGCCACATTCTGAGCGTCAGCCGTCGGCCGTCCCGTGAACAGACAGGTGACTCACAGATGTCATCAATGTCAGCCTCCTCGAACTCGACTCCACCCTCGTCGTCGTCGCTGCCCTCGTCTCCACCCTGTGCCGCCTCGTTGATCTGGAAGTCCGACTTGAGCTCCCCGTACGTCTTCAGATTACGCGCCTCGTCGGCCGTGTACTTGTGGATGACGTCTGCGCGCTCGTCCTGGAACTCTCGGAGCGAGAGGAGGATGATGTCGCCGGCTACGATCCAGACCTGGGGTCAGCGCCCCACCAAGAGGAAGCTGGATGCCACGCGCCTTCTTTCGCATCTGCCCTCGGATCTGCGCCAGACGGGTCTCGCCGTCTTGGCACTTGGCCTCTACTCGTCCGTTACCCAGCATCTTGACGACCTGAGCGTACTCTGCCCGTCAGCCCTACCGGCAACGACCGCGAGCGTGGTCGAGTCGGTGAACACACCCTGTCCGTCCTCTTTGAAGATAAGCTCCCGCTTGTTCTCGTCGGCATCGTTCTTTCCCCTTCTCCTGTTCTTTCCGCCCTGGTATTAGCATGTCCCTTCAAAGGCACGCCGAAAAGGGTGTTCAATGATTGACAGGTAACTGACTTTTCCTTTGGCCTGGGCGTTAGCTCGAACATCGATAACCTTGCCACCATGTCGCGTGCGCGGCACCAAGTCCCCGTACGTAGACTCACCTTGGGCATGTCGAGTGTCTACTCTGGTGTCGTTTGCTGAGATGCAAACGGCTGAATCGAGTAGAGGGTGATACTGTGGGAGTGTGTGGAGAGTTGAGAATCAGAGAAGTCGGACGAACAAAGGTTGCGGGTGTTCGTCATGACGGGGCTGCTGTCCTCGCCCAGAACGCGGCTTTTCAAAATTCAGCACAAAAAGGCATGCACATCGGGCTTCGCGCCTAAGGAGGCATGTCGAGTGGCGAAGCCTGGGTGGCAAAATGCGTCATTCCCGGCTTCATGGTCCACTTTACCTCCAACCTCGCGACTTTGTGCACTCGGACCATACATTCGCGGCGTCAGCAATTCATTCGGTCATCAAAAGGCCACAGAGCCGCTCAAAGGGGCGTCCAGCAAATACTGTCTTTCGGCCTGCCCCCTTTTCACGGGCGAATCGCCGGCCGATTTTCACCTCACCATCATCTTCCGCGCTTTCCGCACACCCACTCATAAACGCTAGCACGCAGGATGCCCCCTTCCCGCCGCTTGTCCACCAGATCCCGCACCTCCGACGCATCATCCTACGACAACCCGGCACCCACAACAGCGACGACGCAAGCTCCGCCACGCCGCGCTGACCGCTCCGGGCGGGCTGTTCGAGTCTCAAGAGCCCTTTCCTCAGCTTCAACCTCCACGTCCCGGTCGACTGGGGGGAGGCGGTCCACTGCGCCGCGTCGACAGTCGGCATCTGAATCAGACATCAAGCAGGAGCTCGAGGACCAGTCGACCAACGCCAACGCAGAAGGAAGTGGAAGTGGGCATCGGGTGAATGGCGTGAGCGGCACGAAGATCAGGTTGAGGGTCGGGGGGGACAACAGCGCCCCGATTGCGTCAACATCGACGAGCCATGCGGGACCGGGCATGTCGGTGAGGCCGAGGAGTGGAAGAGACATCAACAATGACGAGCTGTCTTCCGAGCTCTCAGAGCCCGAGTCGGCGGAGTATGGTGATCTGCCTGCCGTCCTGCTGCCACCTCGGCACGGGCGGACCTCGACAGGCAACGCGCCGTCAGTGCCGGAAGTGGACGGCACAGGTGGATTGGGAGAATCATCGCGTGCAAACGGCCGGTATTTGGGATCGCCCACGGCGTCCACGGACTCGGCGGGCGGGTCAGATTACGATCCAAAGTCGAAGGGCAAGTCGGCGGACAAGGGGCAGAGGAAGGTGAGAGAGAAAGGAAAAGCCAGGGCGGACACGGATGGCTTGAACAATCTCTCCGATACGGATCGTGACGACGACGGCGACGTGCCGCTGTCAGCGACGAAGCGAAGACGAACAAGCCAGGCCGGAGGGACGAAGAGGAAGGCTTCGAATTCCATGCCCGAGATAGTCGACCTGTCGAGCTCGCAAGTCTTGGATGCGTTTGCCGAGAGCCAGGCAAATAATCTGGAGGGCCGAAATCCAGAGGCGAAGGCGGATGTGATCGTGGTGCCGACAAAGAGGGAGTTGCCAGACCCAGACGACGCACTGGCTGCCTACAGTGCGTGGATGGCCTCGAGCGAAGAACGCCTGAGCTGACTTGCAGGTTGTCCGATCTGTTTCGGTACCCTCGACAATCCCGTCATGACCCTTTGGTACGTACGACCTCTGACCTTACGGCCTACGAGCTCACTTCAGCGGGCACCTGCTCTGCGCGAAATGTCTCCTCGACGCTCTCATCGCAGCCATCAAGCGAAACCCGGATCCCACCCCCGGTCCGCGCGGGAACCAACGCGGGCGCGGGCGCAGTCGAGGGCGAGGCGGGCGTGGTGGATCGGCGCACTCGAACTTTAACCCCGACCACAACAACCAACGCCCCATCACCCACCCGGACGCGCACCCCCAGGGCGGGCCCGCGGAATGGACGGCAGACATGCTCAAGCAGGCGTGGTACGAGCATAAAGTGCGCGAGATCAACCGCGTCTTGCCCGAAACGCCTGATCCGGCCGCCAATGCCCTGCGGATGCAGGAGCTGGATGCGGCGGGGCGGGTGGTCGTTCAGGAGCAGGTGAAAGGGCTGTGGATGCTGGAGGATGGGGTTTATGTCGTCGAGGGCGAGTGCCCGGTGAGCTCGGCTGACTGGGTTGATGATTGAGCTCACGGGCAGGTCTGTCGCAAGGCGTTACCGGGAGGGTTTGGGCCGCCCCACACAGGTATTGGCGGTGTTATACCGCTCCATGTGCGGGCGACATGAGCGCGAGTGCAAATCGGAGCACGGGAGATGGTCACTTTGACGTCCGATCATGATGTGTTCTGTAGCCAGCGATGAATATGACGACACATAACGAGGCACCTCACGACATGTATCACAATCTACGGTCAGATCCACGCCGTCCCAGACCCGCTGATGCCCCATATCTCCGCACATACTACTTACTCATGATCTCCTAACAAGGATGCGGACGTGCTGGATCCCACCCGCCCGTCATTGGACTATGCCGCTTTGGACATGATCCTTTTCGTCGACGCGAGGGTATCAGATTCAGTTCTATAAGCCACCCTACCGCATATCACATATGGCTGCATGAGATCGATGTATGATGTATGATAGTGATAGTCTGCAAGTCCCATCTATAGTCCGCGTGTGAGGTCTTCCTACGCACAATGCTGTCCCGCTCGCTAGCTGTCTCGCCTCAGTCGGGGCTCTTTCACACCCTCTCGCCCCTCATCGTCATCATCATCTCTATACCCGCCCTTGCCCTTGGCCTTCTTGCCATCATCGCTCCCCTCGTCGTCCGAGTCATCGAGTGCGAAAACGGTGTTCTCGTCGCCGACATCGCCTCTCGGTCCACTCTTGCGTCCAAAGGGCTTGCTCTCCTCGTCGTCATCTTCATCCAAGGGCTGGTGCCCGTTTGTGCGCGCTCCGAGGTTGTCGATCTCGTAGTCCTCCGCATCGGCCTCTGCCTCGTCCTGCGCGAGCTCCTGCGACATGGAGAACGATCGGTTGTTCGCGGTCTGATCGTCAGCTTCGTATGGACTTAACGCAGACAGCAGCTCACAGGTCGCCAAATCCAGGCCACGGCTGAGAAGACGGCAAGGTAGATCAATGCCAAGGAGCCGTCCAGCAGAATCCAGCGGTATCGCCAGTTGTTGGGCGCGTAATCTGCACGTCAGCTCTGAGGTCGTCGAGGCGCAGCGATTAAGCTCACTCTCGTCGAGACGGTTGGACAAGCTCATAGACGAGACAACGAAGAACGCGGCGATGGCGATGATGGCCATGACGAGGATGCGCCAGAGCCGCTGGAACATCTGCAGCTTCATTCGTTGCTTGTGCGCCTGCAAGAACATGATTGTGCCTGCGCATCAGCTTGGACCAGGTACACGGTGAACCGTGGCTCACCATTCAGGCTGACGATGATCCACATCAGGAACGCCGTCAAGGTCAGAGCGAGGGGGAAAATGAGGATCATGACCATAACAAGCGCGGCGCTCTGCATGTCAGTACACCTCCGATGCCTCATCACGCCACTCACGTCCAGCTCAACCTGCACAGTTCCCACCGAGTACAGCACTAACGTCAGTTGGGGCCGATTGTCCATGGCTCTCAACTCACCCCCAAATACAAAGTGCAACCCGGTCAGGATCCTAACCTTCGTCATAACGCCGCCCAAGCTCTGCCTCACCACGCTCAGTCCCATGCTGACGATCAAGAGCAAGAAGAAGCTGAGCGAGTTCCGCGCGGCATTGAGGACAGATATGACGAACAAGAATGCCAGCGAGGTGGCGCCTCCTCCGTGCTTGTTGATGTATCGGTAGTAGGCAAAGTTTGCAAGCATCTCGATGATGAGGAAGATGATGGTGCCGGAGATGTAGTACTGCATAGGCCTGGCCCGTCAGCTTTACATTGATATATGAACGCAGGGCTTACAGAAGCTCGTCGCGGTGCTTGAAACACAGGAACGCCCACCCGAGACCAAGCGCAGCGTACACGATACTGAGGAGAAAGTAGAACTTGCATCAGCTGACATAGGCATGCGCTTAGATGAGCTCACGCCGATCTTGGGGTACTCGACAGCGGGCAGCTCCCCTTCGAAGACATTGTGGAATGTCACCATGCCCGAGTACTCGGCGTGCGTAGCGGACTGTCGGCGGTCCAGGGTCGAACGAGACTCGACGAGAGTGACGGGGACGATACCTGATTGTCAATTGCTGCCACTCTCGGGATCAGTGCCCGCTGTCGACTCACCGATGCAGTAGTAGCCCGTCTTTGGGACCGCGTACGTGATGGGGCCCGAGTACGTCTCCGTCTCTGCTCCGGCTTCGACCTCGTCCGGGATATCGACGGTATCGTCCGATTCATATTCAGGAGGCAGCGTCTCGGTCGGCTCGTCTTGAGCCGGCTCGTCATTGGCAGGCTCATCGTTGGCAGATTCGTCCTCGGCTGGCTCCTCGCTGATAGGCTCATCGGCGGTCTGCTCGTCGTTGGCCTGCTCGCCGTTGTCGTCGCTGCCCTGGTTGTCGTCGTCATCGTCGGGACGCTGCTGTAGCGACTCCCAATCATCCTCTTGCGGCTGGTCCTGGTTCTCGCCATCATCCAGATCCGCGCCGACATTTTGAATCTCCTCGCCATTCTGCTCTGTGTCCTCATTCTGGTTCTCCTCTGCATCCTGGTACTGAGCTTCGGTGTCGTCCTGGTCTTGTTCATCGCCATCTTCATCCTGAGCAGCGGCACCTCCAGTGATCCCGTCGAGCCAATCGCCAAGCTGTCTCTTGCGGAACGCGCCGTCCGCGATATCGGCGACGTCGTCGGCATTGTCCGAGTCTTCCACTTGCCCGACCTCGCCCTCGTTCGCGTAGGGGTCTTCGAACTCTGGCGTGTCGTCCTGAGGTTGCTCCGCCGGCGCATCGTCATACTCCTCATTGGCGTCGTTGTTGTCCTCCGTTGAGAATTTGAGTGCACGGGTGTAAATCGATGTCGAGTCGAGCGTCTTGCCCTCGGGCAGGGTGGTGATGAACGAGCCGAGTTGCGAGCTGGGACACAGGCCCGAGCGCACTGGATGTCAGCTCGTCCTTCCGGACGGACAATCGACCTAGGGCTCACCTGCTGAGGTTGTGCATATGTAAGTTTTCTGCATGTCAGCATCAGAGCCTTGGACCGGCACTACAGTATGGGTCACGCCGAGGTCGCAGGAGAAGCAATGTGTGGCTCTGACGCACCGGTAGTTCATCATCGTCCCCTGATCTCGGCGTCTCAGCTCCTAGGTATTGCACGTCCTTCCACTCGTAGATGACGAGCGCTACCTGTCCCGACGACGCAGGATTGAACGATACTACCGTTAGCCTGATTGTGCTGCGGCGCGGTCCAGTCCGAGCTTGGAGAAAGCGCAGTCCACTCACGTTCGATAGATGCGTCTTTACCGCCCCACATGCCCGAGCAGACCTCTCGGAGCGAGTCAGTATCCGAAATGGCCACTAGAAGTCAGCTTGGACCGTTCGATCAAGGGGTTCACCAAGCGGTGGGAGAACTCACCCCGATACGCCGATGCGACAGTGCCGAGGGCGTAAGACGCCCACGCGAGGGCCACGAAGCGCTGCAGCATCTTGGCTGAGCTTCGTCCGCGATCTACAGAATTCGAAAAGCAACCGGTAAGACCTGTGATGGTATGGTCAAGCTATGGCGATGGTGAGTGGAAGAGAAATATGGGGAAAGGACGCTGAGAATAGCAAGCAGATAAGTTGAGGGTAAGTTGTCGGCCGTGGGCAGACGCGTTCACAGTTCAAACTCGGTTCAACACCTCCACCGCACCTAATCCGGCTAGGGTACCTTACGACGCCTATCGCAACGATCCTGATCCATTCCCGCCCGCGTGTCTCTATATCGGCGCCATGTCCATATGCATACCGTAATGTGTCCCCCGAGTTCACAGCAGGCACCAGGGATGCAAGGGTTTCCCAATGCGCGCGAGCCACGCGGTCGCCATACACCTACATGGCCTGATTGTGAAATCGCTCAACCTCACAGGCTGATCTGAAACCCGGCTCTGGCGAGGCGGCGATGTCCGACGGTCCGGCGGGCGGGTGACGATGACACGCACGGCCATACGTGTCGAATGGATATGTGTACGGTGCGCGCTTCCTTTCTCCCATACCCTCCCACTTGTACCATATGATACCCCTCGAACGTCCATAGAAGTCGATCTCAGACTCTGAAAAGGCACCCTTACCCCGGCCTCGAAGTACCGATCGTTCCAGGATGGTCCCCCGACTAGCCATCTACGGAGCGACCTCGACCGCCCTCGCCGCTGCGGTGATCGGTTCGGCACTGCACAGCCGAGCAAACTTCTTCGCAGCGGCTGTGACGGTCGGGAAAAGCTCTGGCTCGCTGATGGTGAGTCGCGGTACCTTGCTTCGGCCAGGTTATGCTTGGCCACGTTGTCTTGCGCCTCAAAAGGCCCGACGCATGTTGACAAGCAGGTGCTGGCGAATTTCGCGTTGTTCAACGTCATCTGTTTTGGGATCCTGCTCAAGAAGATCTTCTTTGGACAGCTGCGGCCGATCGAGTACGAGGTGTGTATCACGATCTCAGACCCTCTGACCTCGCGTTGACCCGATAGCATCTGTTCGAGCGCTTATGGCTGTTCTTGACGGAGTCGCTGCTGGCATTGACCATCTTCCGGTGAGTCTGCTGACGGACATCAATCCCAGCTGACGCCAGCGATGACTTCTCTGCCCCTTTCGCCATCATGTACTCGCTTCTTCTCTTCCTCAAGTGCTTTCACTGGATCACAGCAGACCGGGTCGATTATGTGAGTCGCCGCCGCGGACACCGATGGGCTCGTCTCACTCGCAGATGGATCAGGTCCCTGCTCCTGGACCTCCTCGCATCTTTCACGTCCGAATCACCTCGAT